>Ga0137306_100007_pt1 | contig 364366 bp, 304 predicted proteins | sample Inofroosms_March_FD_97187 | JGI IMG/M metagenome (GOLD analysis project Ga0137306, IMG submission 97187) | Mouse cecal microbial communities from Vienna, Austria - N-Acetylneuraminic and N-Acetylglucosamine D2O microcosms_March | ecosystem: Host-associated > Mammals > Digestive system > Large... | reverse complement strand
CTTTGGTGGGCCGTTACCCCGCCAACTGGCTAATCAGACGCGGATCCATCGTATACCACCGGAGTTTTTCACACCGCTCCATGCGGAGCTGTGCGCTCATGCGGTATTAGCACCTATTTCTAAGTGTTATCCCCCGGTATACGGCAGGTTATCCACGCGTTACTCACCCGTCCGCCACTAACCTGTATATCACTAGGTTTCAATACAGATCCGTTCGACTTGCATGTGTTAGGCACGCCGCCAGCGTTCATCCTGAGCCAGGATCAAACTCTCATGTTATAGTTCTGATTCCTGTTCCAGTCAAACTGGCTTCATCCGTTGCATTTCTTCAATGTAACTGTTTTTTGTTTTTTCAATGCAGTCACATCTTTCAATGCTTTACTTTTTTAAAGGTTTTGTCCCTGATCTATAAAGATCATGGACTCGTTCTCTGAATAATTCTTTGAATAACTCTTCTTTTTAGAATTTTCAGGGTTGCATTACTGTTTATTTGTCAAGGTTCGTCATACTTGCCTGTCCTCTTTGCGACAGCTTATTTAACTTATCATAAGTTTTCGCATCTGTCAAGTACTTTTTTCACATTTTTCAAAATCTCTTGAAACATTTTCCTGTTTCAGATCAATTCATGTCGTTTTCTTATCTGTATTTCTCGACGACGAAAATTATCTTACCACGACACTTTTTATATGTCAACAACAAATTTCATTTTTTTCTTCTTTTTTCCTCTTTTTTTACTGCCTGGACAGAAAATAGCCAGAAGACTGTCCAGACAGTTTTATCCCTTACTGTTTCTTCACAAATAATTCGTTAAGTTTCTCTGATTCTGCTGTGATCACACTCTTATCGATCCGCTCAAAAAGGATCCGTATCTCTGGCAGGACATGTCTTCCGGGAACTTCATGTATCTGCCACCCCTCATCTACATCCAGCCAGTCGCAGATCTTTTCCGATGAAAACGGAAGAAACGGCTTCAGCAGGACTGCCAGGTTTGCTGCGATCTGTACACACTGATACAGTGTATTCTGACATGCGTCCTGATCTGAGATCCGTGTAATCCATGGTGTCTGTGCATCAAAATATCTGTTTGCCCATCGGACAAACTCAAAGATCCCGTTCACCGCATCCTTGATCGCACCCTTTTCTATTAAAGTACCTGTAGTTTGGTACAGTCTTTCTATCGCCAGATAGATCTCTGTGTCAAACCTGCCATCGGGCACAACGCCATTCCAATATTTTCTGATAAATGAGAGCGACCGGTTGACAAAATTACCATATGCACCGAGCAGCTCCCCGTTGTGGCTGTTGACAAATTCCCTCCACGAAAAATCAGCATCCTTTTTCTCCGGCCCGTTCGCAAGAAAATAATACCGGATAGAATCAGGATCATACCGCTCAACAATATCTTTTACCCAGATCGCATAGTTCCGGCTTGTGGAGATCTTTCTGCCCTCAATTGTCAGATATTCGCTGGATACGATCTGGTCGGGAAGCCGCCAGCCGCCGCCGTTTGCGATCAGCAGCGCAGGCAATATGATCGTGTGGAATGGTATGTTGTCTTTGCCATGCACATAATAATGTTTTGCCTGCCCTCCCCACAATGCCCCGAAATCCGTTCCTTTTTCTTCCGCTGCACGTTTGCTTGCCGACAGATACCCGAGGACGTTCTCCGCCCAGATATAGATCGTCTTTTCCTCATATCCCTCCAGCGGGACACTGATCCCCCAGTCCAGATCCCTTGTCAGCGCCCTGTCCCGCAGCCCTTCTTCGATATAACGGTTTGTGAATGCGACTGCGTTTTTCCGCCAGAAGCCCGCATTTTCCGTCAGTGCACGCAGTTCCTTTTCCAATCTTGAGATAGCGATATACAGGTGTCTGGATTTTCTGAAGGTCACTGCATTTCCACAGACAGCGCAGACTGGATGAAGCAGATTATCCGGCTCCAGCATGGTTCCGCATTCATCGCACTGATCCCCTCTTGTCTCTTTCCCACATTTTGGACAGATCCCGGTGACAAATCTGTCCGCCAGAAAACTCCTGCACTTTTCGCAGTATGCCTGCGGTGTCTCCCGCTCGTAGACCAGATCACTCTGATACAGACGCGCATGAAATGCCCTAACAAACTGTTTGTGTCCCTCATCAGATGTCTTTGTATAGCAATCATAGCTAAATCCCAGCTTCTCAAAGCACTGTACAAATTCCCTGTGATAATAGTCGCTGATCTCCTGCGGTGTTCTTCCCTCTTTTTTCGCCCTGACAGCCACTGGTGTCCCATGGCAGTCGCTCCCTGACACAAAGGACACTTGATCCCCGCACGCCCTGTGATATCTCGCCAGCACGTCCCCCGGAAGCAGGGCTGCTATATGCCCGATATGCAGTGATCCGTTCGCGTAGGGCCACGCACCTCCGACCAAAATATTTCTTTTTAGATTCTTTCCCATTTCTGATTCCCTCATTTCCTATCGTGATAACAATTTCAGTTTATTTTTTATACGCAAAAAAGCCCTCCTCTCTGAAAATTTCTTTTCAGGGACGAGAGCTGACGCTTCGTGTTACCACCCTAAATTCACCCGTATCTCACGACAAGGGCCTTATCAACTACGGATGAGAAATGATTCATCGATAGTCTATCACTGTAACGGGTGCACCCGTCGCAGCCTTGGCGTGTTCCCGCTTCGGTGCGCAGCTCCGAGACCATTTTCAACCATCCCTTCCATGCCTGCTCTCACCAGCGCAGACTCTCTGTGATGTACCTGATGATCTACTCTTCTCTTCACAGCCTTTTGATCATCATACCATAAAACCCCGGAGACGTCTACCTTTTTATGATAAACGTACATAATATCCGTGTTTACCCGCGCAGGGCGGCAGAATCCCCCACCATGTATTTTACCGCAAACCGGTTCTTCAGTGTCAGGAATTCATCGAGCTGCATCAAAGTATAGAACAGAAGCGCTCTCGCCTCGAATTCCTCCCTGTTCTGTGGAAGCTGTTCAAGTTTCATGTCCGCAAACATTTTTTTCAGCGTCACAAGCAGTTCCTCCACATCATTCTCTCTGTGGTACTGTGTCTCTATCTCCTCAAAAAACGCCGCGACCTGCGAGGTCTGCGCCGGGAGCGCACTGATCCGCACAATGCTGTCATAGATGTTCCTCAGAACACGGCTCTGGTTTTCGCGCATTCTGATATAGTCGAGCTCGTAGGACGACTGACTCCAGATCGTGTTGTTCCAGTTCCGAAGCGCACATTCCTTTGCCGCGCCGATCTTGTCCTCCAGCCGGGCAAAGCAGTCGGACCTGTACCCGGTCTTGTCCTCGCGCCTGAGGTTTTCTGACATTCTGTGGACGATTCCTTTGATCTCGTCATCGACCTGTCTGGACAGCCTGTCGAACTCCTCCTCCTTTTTCCTCAGGTGAAGATTGATCAGTATACCAAAAAATGTACCGATGGCAAACAGCAGCAGTTCGTTCATGAGCATTCCGGCGCCAAAGTTTTTCTCTGTCAGAAAATGTGAGATCAGCACAGAGTCCATGGCGATCGCCTCACCCCAGCCCGCGCTCAGACACAGCAGCGAAAAGAAAAAGAGATAGACGATAAATGCGCTGACACAGAATCCCAGAACGGAATAGCACAGAAATGCCAGAACCAGTGCACACAAAAAAGCCAGACCCCTGTTTCTGGCTGTTCTGAGTGTTTCACGCTTGGTATTCTGTATGCTGAGAACCGTGATGATCCCGGCAGTGACAGCATATCTGAGCCCCAGCAGGTTTGCCGTCAGGATCGACAGTACTGCTGCCAGGGCGATCTTAAATGCCTTGATGATATGGAGACCTTTGATCCGCTTCATGCTAAGCTTTTATAAACTCCATGATCTCCGCTTTCGGTTTCGCACCGACTGACTTTGCAGCGATCTCCCCGTTTTTGAACAAAATGAGCGTCGGGATGGACATTACCTTGTAATTGAGCGCCAGGGTATCCGCCTCATCCGTATTTACTTTGCAGATCTTCACATCTGTAACTTCCCCTGCGATCTCCTCTATGATCGGTGAAAGCATTTTGCAGGGTCCGCACCACGGAGCCCAGAAATCCACCAGCACCGGAATATCCGACTGGAGTACCTCCTGCTCAAAATTTGCCTCGGTCAAATGTACTACTGCCATAATCAAATCCTTCCTTTCGTATCCAAGATTTATCAGAAACCAGTTTTTCTGTTTCTCATAGTATACCACCTTTTTGCCAAAATAGTAAACCATTATTCATAATCTTTATTTTCCCCGTTCAGGATCATCGCGATAATGTGCGCCATCGGATCGCAGGCATTCATCGCCTCCTCCACCGTGTTGGTCTGCGAGCCAAGCTCGATCAGCAGGCTTTTCGGTCTGTAATGCAGGTTATAACGGTATCCTTTCAGATAAATGCGCCTGGTAAGTCCCGGATAATACTCCTCCGCCGCCAGCTGCATCTGAAAGGCAAACGACAGATTATCCTGCACATACGGATTGGGCAGGTTCTTCAGCTCCCCCAGCGCCCTTGTATAGCACAGCCCGTTAAAGAACATGAATCTTGCCGTCGGTCTGTCCTGTATCGTTGTGACGAGCCGGGTGTCCGGATTCGTCTGATCCCTGTGCAGATCGATCATGACCTCTATGGTGGGATGCTCCGCGAGCACTTTGTCTAACCCAACCATGGCATTGGCATATGCATCATCCCTGGTCACCACATCGTATTCGCCGGTGTGGTGAAGGACGTTAAACCCGTATTGAGTCCTTAAGATATCGCATAAGTGCTCTCCCACACCAACGATGGTGGTCGAAGGATCCCCTGGTATTGAATCTATGTATGCCTCCTGGGAATGCGTGTGGTACACAAGGATCTGGACATTGCTGTTGTCCTGCTTTAGCGTTGCATCAAATCCCATGAGGGTATCGTACTGGAGCTGGTCTGTCCTGATCTGCGTGGTCGGATCCTCAGAATAGAAAGTGGTCTTGACAAATCCCGGATCACCCAGCTGCTGCCTTGAATATTTCGCAACGGGCGCCTGTGCCGGAACAAACGCATATGCCTCCGCCGCTTCCTGCTCCAGAATGACCTGTTCCTGCAGCAAGCTGCCGTCCTCGTCATTGGTCAGATCTTTGCTGTGGCTCTCTGTCTCAATCTCATTTTTCAGACTGTCCTGATAGGCCAGGCTGTTCTCAATGGCTGCCATCTCCTCAATAGCGGAAGGCTGTCTGTACTCTGTCACAGAATCTTCCTTCTCCGCTTTCTGGATCAGGCACATCTCCAAAGGCATGTTTTTCAGAAGCTGATTCTTCACACCGTTCTGATCGATACCGTTTGTGTACATCAGATACGGATTGGAGTATGACACCCCCTGCCTCAACAATGCGCTGCAGAGCCTATGGCCAAACGTCTCCTCTTCACCCAGGCTGTTCTCGATATCGTACACGGCGCGCATCATCAGATGTGTCAGAATGAGCAGGAAAACGAGAACCACTATTTTTTGTTTTTTTATTTTACGGCTTATATTCACATGCTACTCCTCCCGCTCCATATCCAAAGCGATATTGATCGCCTCGGACAAGGTAAAGCTCAGTCTTTTCGTAGTCTCATCGATATTCTTTGCTGTTACATACATATTATGAAGCTGTGTGTCGGCACTATTCCTAAAATAATCAAGTGACGCCTTCCCGCCATCGAATTCCTCCGACAGCTTTTCCAGCGCATCCTGGACGATCGTCCCCGCATCAACGACCATTGGTATCCCGATCGCGATCACTGGCACGCCAAGGCTCTCTTTCGTCAGCGCATTTCTATGGTTTCCCACTCCCGACCCCGGGTGTATGCCTGTGTCCGTGATCTGCACGGTACGGTTCAGCCTCTTAGTACTCCTCGCAGCCAGTGCATCTATTACTATAACTATGTCCGGTGTGGTCTCTTTTATGACTCCTTTGATGATCTCCGCCGTCTCCATGCCGGTCTTTGCCATCACACCCGGCACGAGCGCGCTGATCTGATGGATCTTCGATGCCCTGTACGCCTGTCTGCCGTACTCACGTATGATATGCCTTGTGATAAAGAGATTATCGACCGTGCACGGACCGAGGGAATCCGCCGTGACATCGCGGTTGCCAAGCCCCACTACCAGGACCGACTTCTCATCGTGCTCGATCTCCGGCAGAACACTTTTGAGCTGTCTGGCCAGTTCCTCCGATATCTCCCTGTGATAATCCTCGTCGCTCTCCTGCAGTGCAGGCGCCTCCAGCGTAATGTACGTCCCCATCGGTTTTCCCATACTCTTTGCCGCATTTTTGCTCGTGATCATGACCTTGGAAATGTGGACGTCGTCCATAATATCGTACTCATCGACAGAAATCCCCCGCATCTGTCCCGAAGCCTGCTTCCTGACGCTCTCTGTCGCCTCCAGCGCCAAGTCCGTCCGAATCTGAAATTGCTGCATGATGATACCTCCTGTTCTATATCTGTACTGCTCTGATCTGATATTTTATTTTTTCAACATTTTTCTGAAATATGTATTGACAGATCAGATTCCATAAATTACAATATACAGGTATGTTTCCATTAGTTCGTCCGTGTCCGGCTTTAATGAAACATAGAAAGTCAAATAAATATATTTTCGGGAAATGGGAGGTGACAGGCATGGCAAACATCAAATCTGCAAAGAAGAGAATTTTGGTCAACAAGACAAAGGCTGACAGGAATAAGGCGATCAAATCTGGCGTAAAGACTGCGATCAAGAAGGTCTACACAGCTGTGGAGGCAAATGACAAGGAAGCTGCTGCTGCTGCTTTATTAAATGCGACAAGCGTCATTGATAAGGCTGCAACAAAGGGCGTATACCACAAGAATTATGCTTCCAGAAAAGTTTCTCGTTTATCCAAGACTGTAAACCAGATGGCTTAAGCTTGCATATAGAAAATAAACTATAAAAACAACCCATACCGTCATATGGGTTGTTTTTTGTATCTTATCGTTTCATAATTTTCATTCATCCAGTCGATCGCCCTGCCCAGTCCCTCCTCGCTGAATTCAAACAGTTCCGAGATCTTCTGTTCGTCCGGCGTCGCCTCAAAGCCAAACGGCTCGCTCCAAAGGTACACTTTCAGCTTTTTCTCCTCCTCCACGGTCTCCTGCTGCAGCATAAAGCGCATTCCTTTATGGCTGCCAGTGAAATCCTCCTTTTTCACAAAATTGAGTGATAAAAAGTCTTCCCTTGACAACATATGCCCGATACCCCCTTTTTGCCATAAGCCTCCTGCATTAGATAACACCTGTTTGCTTCAAAACCTCCAGAAGCGAGCCTTCTGCGGATACATATCGGTATGCCGGTTCTTCTTCCCTGTGAAAAACCGCACAGCGGTTGATATAAAATCCGTCAATCCCCGCCGCCTTTGCACCTGCCATGTCGGATCCCAGTTCATTCCCGATCATGACCGACTGCGCCTTGTCGAGCTGATAGCGCTCGCAACAGATATTATAAAACTCGGGGTCAGGCTTCATGCAGCGCTCATCGGAGGAGATCAGGATCCCATCAAAATAGGGGATCAGCCCCGTCAGTTCCAGCTCCTGCCAGGTAAAGCTTCTCTGGGCATTGGACAACAGATAGATCTTCTTGCCAGCCTTTTTGAGTCCATCCAGGCACGCGAGCGTATCCGGAAACAGGCGCATATAGATCAGCGAGATCCGCCGGAAGCCTGCACAGATGTCCGCCATCTGTTCCGATGAGAGCACATATCCGTTCACTGCAAATACTTCCTGAAACACTTCCTCGATCTGAATCTCAGGCTTCGTGTATCTGCCGCTCTGCGCCGCCTTTTCCCTGTGCTCCCTCTCTGTCATGGTATACAGTGTATAAAAAAGCTTCCATTCAAAGTGAAATCCCTGTCTCCTGAGCCACTTCGCGTATTTCTTAAAAAAATTCCTGCTGCGCTCATCCGTGCGGATATCGACCAGCGTCCCGTACAGATCAAAGATATAATTCTGATACATCATAGAACCTCCTTCAAGTATATGTCCTCGTCAAAATCGGGGATAAAGCTTTCTCCTGCCGTATCGCCCTCCTGTATAAAAGCATTCTCCACTCCAAGCCCGATCGCATAATCAACCACTTTTTCGTATTCCCTGCGCGTCACCTGTCTGGCGATCTCGGGATAGCCATCCATCGCCGCAGGGGGCGTATACTGGTTCATTATGCTTATATAAATACTGTCTTTATAAGTATGATACAGATATCTTATGATCTCCATGGAATCCCTGACATGTCCGGGCATGACCATATGCCTGACGATCACACCGCGTTTCATCATCCTCTCACCGCAGGATAAATGTCCGCTGGTATCAAAAAGAGGCGCGCCCACCTGGCGGACCATCTCCGCGACAGCAAGCGACGCACGGTCAAAATAGTCAGGTGCATTGGAATAGCGCGCCGACAGCTCACTGCTGAAATACTTTAAGTCAGGCAGATAAATATCGACAAGTCCCTCCAGCTTCTGCAGAGTCTCCACCTGTTCATAACCGGACGTGTTATATACGACCGGAATCCTGAGTCCTTCTGATCTGGATCTTCGGACCGCCTCCGCGATCTGTGGCGTGAAATGTGTCGGTGTCACCAGATTGATATTGCACGCGCCCTTGTCCTGCAGTCCGAAAAACAATTCTGACAGCTGTGCTGTCGTGAGCTCCCGCCCTCTGCTTCCCAGTGCGATCTTTCTGTTCTGGCAGAACACACATCTCAACGAACAGCCGGAGAAAAACACAGTCCCCGACCCAGTCCGGCCGCTGATACAGGGCTCCTCCCACATATGAAGGGATGCCCTCGCCACTCTCACCGTCCCGCCCTCACCGCAGTATCCCCTGCCGCACGTCCTGTCAATGCGGCACTGCCGGGGACAGAGCATGCACTCTTTCAATCCTTCCATCTCACTAACCTGTCCGTTCCTGATCACCTGCAAGCCATTTATTCAGGCACTTATATACCTCCTCCGGTTCGATCGGTTTGGAGATGTGCCCGTTCATGCCGCATCTGTATGAGTTCTGTACATCACTCTCCAGGGCGTTTGCCGTCATCGCTATGATCGGCATCTCCCTGCAGTCCTTTCGGTCGATCTTTCTGATCTCCATAGCCGCCTCGTCGCCTCTCATGACCGGCATGCTGATGTCCATAAATATCAGATCATATGTTCCCTCCTGTGCCGCCTTGACCGCATCGACAGCCTCTCTGCCGTTTGCAGCCTCATCGATGATCAGCCCCGTGTCTTCCAGAAAACCTTTCACGATCTCCATATTGATGCGCTTATCCTCGACGATCAGTATGTGCTTTCCGGGATATTTTCCCTGTGCAGCCGCAAGCTCCAGCCCATCTTTGTCCTCGTCGCTGTCACATTTCGTGAACGGAAGGATCACTGTGACCTTCGTGCCCACATTGATCATACTGTCGACTCTGATCTGTCCATTCATAAGATCCACAAGGTTCTTGGTGATCGCCATACCAAGCCCTGTGCCCTCCGTCCGGTCGGACAGATCCGTATCCTCCCGCTCAAAAGGTTCAAAAACGCGTTGTACAAAGCTGCCGCTCATACCGATCCCGTTGTCCCTGATAATAAAGGCCACGCTGCACTGCGCCTCATTCTTCCCCGGCTGTTCGATCACCTCCATGCTGATCCTGCCAAACGCGGGTGTGTATTTTACCGCATTGGACAGGAGATTTATGATGATCTGGCGGACTCTCAGCTTGTCCAGCCACATGTATTTGTGTGTGACCCTGCGGCAGTCTACCGCAAATATCTGCTGATTCTCCTCACATCGGTTGCGGATCAGGACTTCTATGTCACTGATGAGCTTTACCAGATCTTCCTTCTTCTCACGCACTTCGATGACACCGCTCTCGATCTTGTTCATATCGAGCACGTCATTGATCAGAGCAAGCATGTTCTGCGACGACAGTAGGATCGTATTCAGACACCGATCCACTTCCGCCTCGTCATCTATATGCTTTCTCGCCATATACGCCATACCCAGAATCACATTCATCGGCGTGCGCAGGTCATGTGACATCGTTGACAGAAATTTGCTCTTGGCATTGTTGGCGCTCTCCGCCTGCTGCAGCGCCTTTTCCAGATCCTTGCTCTTCTCTGCCAGCAGCCTTGTCATCTCCAGTTCCTTCGCCTTTGCCTCCAGCTCCCTCTGAAGCTGCTCCGCCTTCCATATCTCGTGCTTTTTGAACTCGTCAATGTTCCTGATCAGTATGACCATCTTCGGGCCGGACAGCACATTTACCTTTGCATTGTACTGGCGGTAATAGTGGTATTCCCCGTCCTTGTCCCGGATCCGGTACTCACACTCGGCCCTCCCTTCCCTGTGAAAACGCTCATCAGACAATTCTGTGAGAAATTTCTCCCGGTCTTTCTCGTGAATGCTCTTTAGCATCAGCTTCACCCAGTCAGAATAGATCCCCTTGTCCGGAAAATCCAGGACGTTTTCCATCCGGTGATAACCGCACTCATAGCGGTCCGCCTCCATATCCCGGAATGCGACCAGTGTGTAGATATCATTCATAGCCTCTGTTGCGAGAACCTCGTTTGTCCTGATCTGCATCTCATCTGTGTAGTCCCGGAGCGCAAAGATCATTTTTTTGTTGTCATTTCCATAATCCGGCACCGGAAAACACTCGAGTCTTTTCCACTTTTCGTCATAGGACTTGTAGATAAACTCAATCTTTTTCTCACCGGATTCAAAGCGCCGCTTCATTTCCTCCGTGTCCAGCAGCTGGTGAAATCTCTCCCTGTAAGGTGGTTTTGCCCATGAGACGACCGCCATCTCCATCAGCTGGCCAAAATCGCCTGTAAGATTCTTGATATAATCCCCATGCCGTTCGGAAGACCGGACAATCTCATAGGAACCCTGGTTCAGATCCACCACGTACACTTCAAAGTATTCGCGGCTGAAATACATGAGCATCTCATCGCGCTGCCGCTGATTGACCGCATCGTTATCCCGCAGGGAGTAGACCCTGCTTTTCTGAAATGCGAGAATGACGATACACAGTATCCCCAGGATCACACACATTGCCTGGAAATACCAGTTGATACTCAACAGTTCAGTCACCAGCAGAATGCAGATCAATATAAAAATAGCATTTGTACTTACCGCTCTCGCAAATCTCTGAACTCTTTTTTTCATACGGATTCATTTCCTTAAAGCTTATAGATCAGGTCATGGTTGATCTGTTTCGCATTCTTGACGATACTCTCTTCCTGCTCTTTGAGATACAGCTGGAGCTGCGCGAGCTCCCCTTCGTCAAAGCCCTTTGCGTTGACTACATTTCTGCTCGGCAGTATGATCTCCGCGTAGTCGTCCCTTCCGCCGGCTTTCCTCTCAAAGCACACGTGAATGACCTTGCCGCTCTTCCCCGGAAGCAGACCCGTATGCGTCATCGTGATCTTGTCGCTGTCATTGATTCTGATGTCCATCTTACTGTTCTTCCTTTCTCTATTCAGCCTCTTTTGAACCTTTAAAATGCCTTTTATTATTATAATATAAAATAAGACGATTGCAAAGTGCTAAATTGAGAATTGCCGTTATGAAAAATACACCGACGCCCACAATGATCACCAGCATGCCCATCACAACAGTCCATTTTCTTCTTTTTGCAAATTCCATTTTGCTCATTATGTATATGGGTCTAATTCCTCTTTCCTTTATCCGAAGCTGTCTGAAATCTGACTTTCTCTTAAGCTCAACATAACAACAATTCGTAACAGTTTCTATACCACATATCCAAAACCAAGAATTGTAAAGAGCATGCTTTCACATCCCTCAGCCATCCTGACCACGATCTCGTGCTCATGACTCTCCCTGTCATCGAGCATGATCTTCGCATTACAATGCACCCATCCTACTTCATGTGGATCAAGTGTAGCGATAAGACTGCCATCCACATACAAACATGCCTTCCCAACATCGCATGCTGCAGAATCCTTAAATATGATCAGTAACGACTTACACTTGATTTTCATTACAAATGGCCTGTCCCCGGTTGTATGAAGCCAGTTCTCAGGGAATTGAGGAGTTTGCATTACATCTTTGTCCCGCTCTACTGATTGCAGTTCACTATCCCGTCCATTAAAATCTCCGCAGTCAATCACCGCGTTTATTGCATTATCCTGTCTGTCAAGCAGATGTACATCTTCAAAATCTGCACCAATTATAGCATCTTGGGGCAATTGAACCTTATTGTCCATGATATGGATATCTTTGCTATTGACGTCTTCGCTGTCTATTTCCTCAAACAAGTGCATTATACACTCCGCTGTAATTCTGTGCCCTATATTGCCCGGATGGAAAACATCATAGAAAAACTGATTCTTTGACAAAATTCTGCCTTCCTCTTTGCTGAACAGGAACTGCTCTGTCACAGCATCCTTGATACTCACCATTGGAAGATCATAATGATATCCGACTGGACTCAGCCTGTCCTGCAGATTCCAGTCATAGGAAAATACCATGAACAACAGCAATACAACCGGCGGCTGCGGCAGTTTCAATATCTTACGCACAAGACTTTCATAACATACTCCGTTTGTCTCATCCCCCTCATCATTGACAGCAAATTCCACCACTACCAGGTCAGGAACACTGGTTCCATAGTTCAGGACATCCCTCTCAAATCGTATCATACCAAGTTCCGAAGATGTACCGCCTATTCCTGCTTTGATGAAACGGACATTATCACCGCTCCCATATTTGTCAGCAAATGCTTTATAAGACTGGTATGCATAACAGTTCGTATGAATCGGTACTGCACCCGCTCCCTGTGTTATGGAGCCGCCTATGTAAGCAAACGTTACATTCTCACCATTTCTCGCCTTATCTATTACTTTCTTTACTGCAGCTGCATTACCTTTCGACAGAAGGGAGCCTGCGATCATATTTTTATAGGCTTCTGAATCATAGTCTATATCCGAATCCTCTATAACTTCCGGCGCATCAAAACCGTCCTTCAGATATAATTTTATGTTAACAGTGGCAAGAACCTCTGGTGTATCAAACTCAAACCTGATCTGCCCAGGCTCTTTATCATCTTCCGACCAGTTCTCCTCGTCTAAGAAGTATACTTGTTCTATACCGTCACAACGCATTGTATGGGAGATAACTGTGCCGGAATGATACACGTCCGTTTTTCCATACATCTGAAAAATGAAATCCACTTTCCGATCCCGTTCTTTCGCGGATACGGATACGCCGATGCTGTGTACCATTTTCCGTAATCCCTGTGTCGTTTTTAACAGTTCCAGCATCGCCTCATCCTTCACATTGCCTGCAATCTTAGCACTGTCTATCAATCTGCCGTTGTCCATATATAGGAACTGTACCCCACGGTTATCTGATCGTGGGCCTGCAAAAATTTCCTTTTCCTGCAACAAATAGAAAAAAGGTCTTTTTGCCACAGGATCTGCCGGTGCAATCTGTTTCTTCATCATTTTTTCAAAATAATTCATTGCTGTGACATTATTCCTCTATGCTGAAATAATTCAGATTATCCGCAACAGCGATTGAGAGTTTTTTCAATTCCATGGCTGTCCTTGCAAGCGAAGCCGTGGCATCATTAAATTCATTCATCGATGTGCTGGTCTGCTCTGTCGTTGCTGCATTTTCTTCTGCGATGGCAGACAGATTCGTCATAAGGTTCACCACCTGTGCCCCGGCTTTACCACACACAACAGCCTGTCCAAATACAGTGTTCATCCTGTCCGCAGTGGAGCTGATCCCTTCCTCGACCATGCCAAACTTCTCCTTCGTCTCATCGAGCTGCTGCTTCTGATTCAGGATAATATCCGTTACTTCATTGATGGACTGCACGGTCTGCTGGGACTCTTTTGACAATGCGAGTATGATATCATCAATAATTTTGGCGGAAGAATTTGTCTGTTCCGCAAGCTTCTGTATCTCGCTTGCCACTACGGCAAAGCCTCTTCCGGCTTCACCGGCCCGTGCCGCTTCTATACTGGCATTTAGAGACAGCAGATTAGTCTGACTTGCAATCTCTGCAATCAGGTTTACAACCTCCTGAATCTTGATTACTGACGCATTTGTCTTACGGATCTGATCAGATATCTTCACAAAAGCATCTGTGGTCTGATCACTTGTGCGGCTCAGTTCCTGAACAATTTGTGTCGCTTCTGCCCCCCTTTTGCTCATGCCCTTTGAAGTATCCGACAGCTTCTCAACACTCTCTGTGATCTGGATCATATTTTCCTGCATTCTGGATGCCTGTTGTGACGAATCAGAAATATCACCTGCCTGTACCGCAGCGCCCTTTGCTATCTCATCCAAAGCTGTACTGATCACCTCTGATGCACCCTTTGTCTTGTCCGCCTTGTCTTCAAGGGCATTTCCTGTCTCTGCCAGGTTTGCAGAGATCCCCTGTAACTGGCTTATGCTGTCCTCTAATTTGTCCAAAAACACATTCAAACTCTTTCCAAACTGCGAAAACTCATCCTCTCCATCCGCCTTGATCCTGACTGCGATCTTTCCCTGTGTAATCCTGTCCAGCGCCTTCTTGAAATGCATAACATTTCTGTCAATACTGGAACTGATCAATACCGTCAGGCCTACCAGTATGATCGATGCGATAACGATCACGATAATGCTGGCATTCTGCACTGTAGATTTCACGCGTATCATATCTTCAGAAGCGATATTCCTGACTGTACCGCACAAGGTCGTCAGTTCCTCATTTAACACATTATTCTCCGCCTTTAACGCAAGAATCGTATCATCAATCTCTTTCATCTGCCAAAAGACCGCCTGTGCAGCGCTGAGTTTTCCAAGTGAATCGTCTGCAAGTGTACTGCTTGTCGTATACAGCGGAATATTCTCCTCCATCTCTGTCATTAAGGCCTCTATCCCTGCACAAGCGTCTGCTGTATCCTTCCCTTCCACTACCATCCTGCTGTACGAATTTACTTGATCATCCAGCTGCTCCAGACTGCTCTGAAAACTGTAAACACCGGAATATGAGCCTCCATACTTATATTCATATGACAGACCATTTGGTTCCATATAAAGGGTATATTCAATATTGGCATAATTCTGCGCCGCATACTCTTTGACCGGAATCGCTACAGCAAATTCCTCCCACCCTTCATTGGCTGCGTTAAAGTTACATCCAACACGAATCGCCGGTTCTGAATCAAATGTGACAAGCTCACTGTCAACATAGGCAAGTCCGGATCCGTCGAATTTGTCGATCGCAGCCAAGTCAATATCAATTGAATCCATGCCATTGACTAATTTGATGTCCGTAATATAGCAGTCGCTCTGATATGTCAGTGTCCCTCCAACTCTGAAAGCCAGCGAATCTCTCTTCACTTTTTCCGGCACCGGTCCGCTGTAAATCAATCTGACATACTCTTTATCGTCCATTTCTACAGCTTCTCCGCTTGTCCACATACGGGCATCGATCCATTTGATCTCCTGCCAGTCCTGTTTGTCAATCAGATCGGAAAAACTGTCAGCTAAGGCCCCGCTGGCTTCAAGATATTGTTTATACAATCCGCTTTGACTGTCAAATCCCCTCGTATTGCCAAGCTCGCTTATCTCACTATAATTTTCCCTGCTCTTCGTCAGTTTTTCAAGTATCTTCTCGATATCTCTCCTGTACTTTGTATCTGCGAGGTTTTGCAGCAGTTCTGCACTCGAAGTCATCTGTCCCAGATTATCAAGAATATTGTCAAGATACTTTTGGTCAATATAATACTGATACTGTGCCTCAAGTCCGAGATTCTTTGCCTGCAGCACATCAATCTCGTTGACGGTCGATTCAATCTCATTGTTACTGCTGTTTCTGTTGATCGAATTGATTCCCAGTACGCCAATACAGACTGCCACCAGGATAGAGAAGACACCCATGAGCAGTATCTTACTCTTGATCGTCTGAAACATTATCACGCTTCTTATCGCACTTTTTCTGTGACTCATGATTGCTGTAACCCTCCAATCTTTCTAAGGCTTTCTTACTCGTCACCATCAAACTTCCACTCATATACTTCGTAGCCTTCTCCTGTAAACACGAAGTAAAGATCATGAATTCCGCGCACCTGTTTCCCTACTGTTGTTATACAGGCAGTAAGCGTACCTACACTTTCAGGAGTAAGCTCTGCAATACATAGTTCCTCTCCATGCAGATCATCCAGGCAGACTTTAACACAGCCTTTCGCAGTTCCGCGCACAGACACTTCCAGTGTTTTTATCGTCTTTCCGCCGAAATCAACACCACTGACCATGATCCAGCTTCCATCGGTTATACCGGTCACAATCATGTCACCCGAACCGCTGTTCACAGCACTCTCACCGTACTGTGTCGTCGTAATCCCCGCCATTGCTGCGATCGTAGAAGCCTTGTTTGTGCGATATGGATCAAAAGTTTTTATCTGTGATACCCCTTCCCTTGTAGCCTGTATCGCGTTGATCTTGCCATTCACGGCAATCTGCACTGCATCAATACTCGTGCTCCTGTAATTCTGTAATACACCCATCCTCTCCTCAAGAATCCTTGTATGGTATGAAATATACCACTGATCCTGAAAGTAAAACATACAGTGATGGTTATTTCCCTCTCTTCCAAAGAAATATCCGGGATTTTTCAGTATGGAGCCTGCCAGAGTAAATGGCCCCATCGGAGTATCGCCTGTCATGACCATGATCTCACCATTGCCAAAACCAAGCTGCAAAACCTTTTCTTCCGGTACGGAAAAATTCGAACAATAGGAGTAGTAATACTTTCCATTGATCTTGTTGATACCCGAATCCTCGTAAAGATATGGAACGTCTGCTATCACTACCGGTTCTCCCTGAATACTCACCATATCCTTTCCAAGCTTTGCCACCCTCGCTGTCCCCGGATTTGCCGCCCTGTCAGGACTTGGAATCCCTCCGCCGAAATAAATATATGCCTCCCCATCATCATCCAACAGAACTGCCGGATCAAACAGCCATGTAACCTCACTGCAGGCAGGCGTCTCTCTCGAGATCAATGGCCTTTTGAGCGTATCCTTAAACGGTCCTGTCGGACTATCCGCCTCCAGGACCGCTATCCCGTTTCCATTGTTTGCAAAATATAAAAAGAACTTCATTTTTCCGTTAATCTCTTTGCACACTGCCGCCGGCGCCCATGAATTCCTGCTCCATTTTGCGGCACCAGCACTGCCCGCAGCGTACACAGTCCCATGGTCTGTCCAATTTACCAGATCCTCAGAGGATACTACATTAATGGTATCAATCTGTGAATACACATTCTCTATAATTTCTTCATTTTCATTACGGATAAAAATATCTCCCGTCATATACAGGTAGACTCTGTCATCATACACCAGCGCGTAGGGATCTGCACCAAACCGCTGCGTCATGACCGGATTGTGCTCCCCCGGTTTTTTATATCCCTTCTTTAGCTCCAATTGCTTATATTTTTTCTGCAACTCTTCCTGTAGCATCGTCGCTGTCTCCAATCTTATAATAATCTTTTTCTTCCACAGATAATTGCAACTTCTTTACAGGAAGTCCTGCCGTATAAAATCGCAAAAACCTGCTTTTCCTCCCGTCTGCATCGTCGCGTACGAGAACAATCCAAACCGGCAGCCAGCAAAATGGCCGAGCGTAAATCTCAATTTCTTCCGGATCCCAATCTGTCTCCAGATCCGGCCTGCACCTTTCGTACCCAGACTGTAGAAAAAAACGGCTTCATCCTTCCCATTCGTAAAATCCACTTCCAGACGAATCTTTACCACGGCGGAATCCAACGCAATGCATTCATATGTAATCTCATTCTTTTTGCAGCCATCCACATCCTCCACACCTGACATAACCAAGTAGAACTTTCTATCCTGCTTTGTGACAGCCGCCATCGCATAATACTCCTGCAGGGCACACATACCTGCGTGATCGCCATCCTTTAAACCACTTCCATCCACTGTAATCTCCGCGGAACATTTCGGAAAAAACATGCGCTGGGTGATCGTATTGGCGGCCTGCGTTAAATTTCCGCATACCTTGCCATTTTCCAGCCGCCAGATTCCAAGTGCATGATCATGGAATACATGCGCCAGATCAGGCTCGTGATTAAACTGCCAGCAGGATTTTAGTCCATAAGAACCATACTTTCGCTTTGACTGCATCTCTGACTGAGAAACCCGGAAATCATCACTTTGTACCAACAGCGTATATCTATGCTCCGGTCTTGTAGACTTGACAGTAAACTCAACCGCAGAAGTTCCTTTCCTGCCAAACACAGGATAATGATCCTCCCATGTAACAGGCAGCAATATCGGAATACGCCCCACCGCCCCTCTGTCCTGGAAAAGCATGGCATACCATTGCCCGCAAGGGGTATCCACAATACCTCCCTGCGCTACCCCCTGACCGCAATATCCGATGTCATCATTCAATACATCGCCGCCTGTAAACTCTCCTTCCAGTGAATCAGACGCAAAACATGCCTGTACGCGTCTCCACCTATCCCGCAGCGAATGAATCAAAAACAAATAATACCTGCCGTTTATTTTATAAAAATGTGCACCCTCATATCCAAGCTGTGGATTTCCATCATCATTGACGACCACACGGTTTAATCCGCCTTCTAACGGACCGCTCAGATCTGACTTTAACTCCACCACGGATATCTGCGTATTTCCTGATGCGATATACACCCTGCCATCCTCATCAAACAAAAGGGAACCATCATGATAGAATCCGTCAATATACCCCTTCCTCCATGGTCCCTCAATGTCCTTTGACTGATATAGATATGTTTTGCCTGTGTCGTTTGCCGCAAAACATACATAGAAAATGCCTTTATGATACCGAAGCGATGCAGCCCACATACCTTTTCCATATATGTTTTGATCACCCAAAAGCCGCTGTGCCGGCGTGCTGTCAAGTCTGTCATAAACGTAAGACATATGCTCCCAATGGCACAGATCATATGACCGCAGTATCTCCCCGCCTGGGAAAAAATGCATGGCCGTGCTAATCATATAATAAGTATCTTCAACTCTTATTACATCCGGATCAGGATAATCAAGCCCTGTAACCGGATCGATCTGGTTCTTCTGCATCCTAATCTATTCCTCCGCGTCCAGCGCTCCATCGTAAAAGCATGTCAGGCGCTCTGTTCTGCAGCCTGTGAGTTCTTCACTCCTCGCATCCGGCTGACTGCCTCCCACACTGATCTCATATTCATGTCCCGCTATCTTATTGATTCCATTTTTGTCATACAGCATAAAAGCTTCTCTTGGCAGCTCGATCTGACACTGTCTGCTCTCACCGGCTTTTAAATATACTTTGTTAATCCCTTTTAACTGCGCATTGGGCGCACCTTTCCTCTTCGCTTTTACATACACCTGTACAGTCTCCATACCATCTCTTTCTCCTGTATTTGTAACTGTAAACTGCACTGTCACGCCCGCATTGATATCTGGTTTTTCCTGCGTAAAAGCAAGATCAGAATATGCATATTGTGTATAAGATAACCCATAGCCAAACGGATAGAGTGGTTTGTCTTCCATATAGCGATACGTCCTGCCCTGCATGGAATAATCCTCAAAATCCGGAAGCTCCTCTGTCGTGCGGTAAAATGTAATCGGAAGCTTCCCTTCAGGGTTCACCTCGCCAAAAAGAATCCGCGCGATCGCAGCGCCGCCCTGCGCTCCGGGATACCATCCCTGTAATATGGCGTCAAGATTTTCGTCCTCCCACGTGACTGCCATCGCACTTCCTGTCAGCAATACCAGAATGACCGGTTTTCCGCTTTCCTTTGCCAGCTTGAGAATATCGTGCTGCAGTCCCGGCAGCCTTAAATCAGGTTTGTCTCCACTCCCGTATTCATTTCCGGTATCACCTTCCTCGCCCTCTAAAGAAGCATCCAGTCCCATCACTGCAACAATGACGTCGCTCTCTCTGCAGACGCCCCGCACTTCAGACGCCCGGTCGTTTTCCTGTGCCAATCCGCTCGTCCTGTCCTTATATAAATGACAGCCTTCAGAATAGAGCACGCGCACATCACTGCCGACATAATCCTGGATCCCTTCAAGGACTGTCACATACCGCGAAGCCGTTCCCTCATAGTTGCCAACCAGCGCTCTGCGGTTATCTGCATTAGGCCCGATCACACCGATTGTTCGGATTTTTTCTTTCTTTAACGGAAGTGTCTGGTTATCATTTTTCAGCAGAACCACACATCTCTCAGCCACTTGCCGGTTTAAGTTCTGCATATCCGGAGAATCCACAACTGTATATGGAATTTTTTCATAAGGATTGTCCCCTTTTTGATCAAATACCCCTAATTTCATACGTGAGGTAAACAGATTGACCACAGCCTCATCCAGACGCCTCTCATCCACCAACCCTTCCTGAACTGCCTGTTCCAGATACAGGAACAGAGAACCGCAGTTCAAGTCACACCCGTTGTTCATGGCAAGCGAGACAGATTCGATCGGATTCGCCGTCACGCCATGTTGTTCGTGAAAATCCCTGATCGCCCAGCAATCTGAAGTCACATGTCCGTCAAATCCCCACTCACCGCGCAGAATGTCCTTCAAAAGATGTCTGCTGCCGCAGCATGGCTCTCCATTTGTACGATTGTATGCGCCCATCACTGCCTCTACTCTGGCCTCCTGGACACATGCCTGGAATGCCGGCAGATACGTCTCCCGCAAATCCTGTTCATTCACATGCGCGTCAAAGCTGTGCCTCTGAGCCTCCGGACCGCTATGCACCGCGAAATGCTTGGCACAGGCCGCCGTCTTGAGATAATTCTCATCATGTCCCTGCAGTCCCATGATATAACGCACACCAAGTCTGCCTGTCAGATAAGGGTCTTCCCCAAATGTCTCATGTCCTCTTCCCCATCTCGGATCACGGAAAATATTGACGTTGGGTGCCCAGAAAGTCAGCCCTTTGTATATATCCCCGTCCGCTCCTTCCTGCTGCATTGAAAACTTTGCTCTTGCCTCCGTGGAAACCGCATCCCCGATCTGTTCCATCAAATCCTCATCAAAAGCGGCAGCCATCCCGATCGCCTGTGGAAAGATAGTCGCCGTGCCTGCACGCGCCACGCCATGCAGCGCTTCATTCCACCAATTATACGCCTTGATCCCAAGACGTTCTATTGCCGGCGTCTGGTGCATTGTCTGCGCAACCTTCTCGCCTAATGTCATCTGCGCGACCAGTTCTTCTGCCCGCTTGCGGTATTCCTCTATCCTACTTCTGTTATGATTTAATCCCATGTTGTGCATACCTCCATATTGTACTCTTTCCCAATAATGAAACAATTTCATACGCCGCCTATAAAATAACAAAGCAGCTACACATTAGCCCCAGCCATCTGCAGCCGCTTTATAAACGCCACTAAGGCATATTTCTATGCTCAAGCTCCTTTTGCATTTCCGCCAAAAAGATCTCAGGCTGACAGAATTCATAATCCTCCATATACTGCTTCCACATCCCGTCAAAATCATCTGTCATAATAATCCGCGGAAGATACTCCCGCTTGACACGGTTCATCTGCTCCCACACCCTGCCAGCCTCCGACTCTGACGACAGCATTTCGGAATAGGAGTACATAGGATACCATGGCCCCGGCTCTTCATTGGTTCCCAGCATATCGACATAACTCTTGCATCCATACGCTAACAGGCATTCTTTCACATCTGGTACAAGTGCATCAAAAAACTCACCTGGCTGATATTCCGGGGAAAATGCATTGATACCGTCACTCAACATTCCTTCTGTCCTTGGAAAATAAGGATACATACAAAAGCGTGCACTGCTGTACTCCGGATTTCTCGCTGCCGCCCTCTGTTCCGGTGTCCTGTAATAAACACCGTTTTCGTACACATTATAATCTTCTCCCTCAACGCCCCAGTACCGGAGTTTTATAATTTCTTCATCAAGAAGGTCATTGATAAATTTCATCGCACCCTCGACATCCTCACAGCTCACAGTAATAGAAATGCCATTTGCCGCACTGAGCTCTGCCCCGCGTTTTACATGCCATTGGTTTTCGACACTCCTGTCTATCGTAACAGGCAGCGGTACATATCCACACCCCTGATCAGACATTATTTCAAGCGTACCGTTCACAGCATACGCAAACTGCCACCATTGATCCACCATTCCAAGCACCCTGCCGCTGGCAAGTTTTTGCAGATATTCCTGATAATTCTGTGTGAAAAATTCCTGATCCACGATCCCTTTATGGTATTCCTCATTCAATTTCTTAAAGTAACGTCTGGCCGTCTCAGAAGTATTGTAATCCAACACAGTCATCGTCTCCTCATCCACGATACAACTGCCATCATTTGGATACCCGTCAAGAAACTGTGGCGGATTTTCCAGACAAAAATACCGCCAGTCATCGCAGAGTACTGTAAAGGGAATGTTATCCATCTCTTCACCCGGGTGGAAAGGGTCTTTCATCACAGGATTTTCAGCAGCGTATGCTTCAAGCAGGGCAAAATACTCATCAATCGTTCGTATATCCGGGTAATCTGCCCATTTTAGCACGCGCGTCTGTATCCAAAATGCCTCCCCCTCATGTAATACTTCCACCGATCTGCCATGCACAACACCAAATTGAGGAATCCAATAAATATGTCCATCTGACTGTCTGAACTGCTCCCACTTTTGGGCAGGCATCAGATTCTTAATATTGGGACAATTATCCCAATACTGATCGATCGGAACAAGAGCCCCCGCATCATACAAAGCCACACTGCCTGAAATAAAATCAGTATACTCCCCGCTTGCAATAAAACCTGCGATCGCATCCTCTGCGGACTTTCCCACCAGCCACTGCTCCCGGCAGCGTGCACCAATTTTCTGCGCGATCAGCTCCATGATCTCATTGCCTTCATTGATCTCATTTTCGGAGACATCAAAAAATGCTGTAAATTCCTTGATGTCTCCGCTCTCATGATCATTTGCCGTCCTTGCTGCCAGTAACACAGCCATAACAACAGCTGCGGCAGCTGCACCTGCCGCCATTTTCTTTCTCATTCTGCCGCCCTCGCTTCCCACGTTTCCTATAATCCGATTATAATTATTTTACCGCGGGCGGGCAAGCATATTCCTTCTTATTCTCTTTATTCCTTCACGCCACCAATTGTAAGTCCCGTCACGAAATATCTCTGCAGGAACGGATACAGACAGACAATCGGAAGCATTGTAAGTATCGTGGCTGCGGCGCGCACAGAAGTCGGCGTCACTGTTCCCGCTGCATTCTTCATTGCCTCTGCAGATGCACTCTGATTCGTTACAGAGGACAACAGCTTCATCAACTCATACTGCAATGTAGTCAGGTTTGAACTCATTCTATTGTAAAGCATTGCGTCAAACCATGAATTCCACTGTCCGACTGCCACAAAGAGCGCTACTGTAGCATAGACAGGCTTACAGAGCGGTGAAATAATTTTCAGAAAGATCGTCGTGTACCCTGCCCCGTCAAGCTGCGCCGACTCTTCGAGACTGTCGGGAATTCCTGCCATATATGTGCGAATCACCAGCATGTTAAACGCACTGAACATGCCCGGAATCACATACACCCAGAAGCTGTTTGTCAGATGAAGTCCCCTGTACAGCAGGAAAGTCGGGATCATACCGCCGTTCACATACATTGTGATCACCCAGAATAAGGAAAGTTCTCTTTTAAACAGAAAGTCTTTCCTGCTTACAATAAATGCCAGAACCGCATTGGCCGCCAGTGCAAGCAGCGTTCCCAGAACCGTTCGCGCAACTGTGATATAGGCTCCTGTGATCAGATTCTGTCTCTGAAGCACCGTTGAATAGTTTTGAAGCGTCCATTTCCTTGGCCAGAGATAAATACCTCCCCTGAGCGCATCTGTACCGTCATTAAATGAAATCGCAAGCGTGTTCAGCACCGGATACAGCGTAATGATCACAAACAAAACCATAAACAGGGTATTACATACAACAAACACTTTATCCCAAACAGAAGTTTTTATCTTATTGTTTTCTTTTTTCTTTTCCATATATGACCCCTTCCTAGAATAACCGTTCTTCCCCATTTTTCTTTGCAATTTGATTTGCTATCACGATCAGGACGATACTCACAAAACTCTTAAAGATGCCGGCCGCAGTACCGATGGCAAAATCATTCTGACTGATACCCCATTTCAGCACGTAAATGTCGATCGTCTCCGACACACTCTTTACCAGACCGTTTCCAAGTAAATACTGGATCTCAAAACCTGCATTCAATACATTGCCCACATTCATCAGCAGCAAGATCATGATCGTCGGCTTAATTCCCGGAAGTGTAACATACCGGATCCGCGCCCAGCGCCCTGCGCCATCCATATTTGCCGCCTCATAGAGCGATGGATCAATTGCTGTGATAGCTGACAAATAAATGATCGCATTCCAACCGGTCTCCTTCCACACATTCGCAAAAGCCACGATCGGCCAGAAAAATTGAGGGTAAGCAAAAAAATTGAGCGGCTGGTCCAAAATGTGAAATTTCAGCAACAGTTCATTGATGATACCTGAGCTGGACAATGCGTCATGCAAAATACCCGTCACGATAATCCACGAAAGAAAATGCGGCAGGTAAGAAATCGTCTGAACTGTCTTTTTCCCTCCGTTTGATTTCACTTCATTTAATAAAATGGCAAATACGATCGCCGCGATAAATGTGACAATCAGATTAATCACCCCCATGGCAAGCGTATTTCGAATAACCTGGATAAAGGTATCGTCTGAGAACAGCTGCTTAAACTTATCCAATCCCACAAAGGCAGAATGGAGCAGACCATCCTTTGGTTTGTAGTTCTGAAATGCCATTATCCATCCGCCCAGTGGGAGATAACAGAAAATAACACCATATGCCACAATGATAGCCGACCATATAATCAGCACTTTCTGCTTTTTGATCTCTTTCCACGTAATATTTCTCTTCTTTTCCTGTGAAGCCATATTCTCACTCCTTTTACAAAGGGCGGACCGTTTTGTATGTCCGCCCTGTCTGATCTGGTTGTTTCACATTCTATTTAGTTGTATTTTGCCGCTTCTTCCATCCTGCGGTCAAGCTCCACCTGCATCTCGTCGATAAATGCCTGCGGGTTGCAGCCATTGTAAACTTCCAGGTATTCTTCCCAGGCTCCTTCAAAGTCACTTGCCATAACTACCTTAGGAAGCCATTCGTGCTTGATCTCACCCATTTTAAGCCATGCCGTGCCGCCCTCTGTTTCCGTTGTCATATTACTCGAATAGGAGTACATCGGATACCATGGACCAGGAGCTTCACTCGTACCCAGCATATCCACATATGTTTCGGCGCCATATGCCTCAAAGCACTTCTGAACATTTTCGCTCAGACTATCATAAAATTCTTTCGGCTGATCCTGCGGCCACATCGCATTGATTCCATCCCTGCTGGTACCTTTGTAGTTCGGGAAATAAGAGTAATCACAAAGATGGGAAGCCTTATATGCCGTATTGGCAACCTGCATTCTCATTTCCTCTGTGCGGTAAAATTCGCCGTTCTCATCAACCTCATAATCTACGCCCTGCACACCCCAATAGCGGAGGTCATGAATCTCCTGGTCAAGAAGGTCATTGACAAACTGTAATGCGCCCTCGACATCCTTGCAGCTTGTCGTGACAGAAAGTCCGCTGGAAACATTCAGCACCCCGCCGGAGTTATGCCACTGATTCTTGATGCCCTCGTCAATCGTGATCGGAAGCGGAACATAGTTGCATCCCTTCAGGTCAAGCCCCTGCTGTTTCAACGCGTCATTTGCCGTATATGCAAAATCCCACCACTGGTCGATCATACCCAGCACACGTCCTGTGGACAGCTTTGCAATATACTCATCATAAGTCTGCGTGAAAGACTCCGGATCGACAATCCCTTTCTGAAACTCTTCATTCAGCTTCTGGAAATATCTCTTGGCCGTCGGCGTCGTATTGTAATCAATGATCGTCAATGTGTCGGGATCAACGATACAGCTTCCATCATTTGGGTATCCATCGAGAAACTGCGGCGCGTTCTCAAGGCAGAAGTAACGCCAGTCCTCACACAGGATCGTATACGGAATATTTGCCGTTCCATCCTCCATTGTGGGATTTGCTTCATTGTAACTTTCAATCAGGTCAAAATACTGATCCATTGTATGTACTTCAGGATATCCTGCCCACTCGAGTACCCTTGTCTGGATCCAGAATGCCTCGTCGTTATGTACTGTCGCTTTCTCTTCCCCATGGATATTGCCAAACTGCTGTATCCAGTAGATATGCCCGTCATCCTGTCTCAGTCTGTCCCACTGTTCCTCCGTCAGAAACTCCTTGATATTCGGATACTTGTCAATATAGTCGTCAAGAGGTACGAGTGCACCCGCGTCATAGAGCTGCTTCGCACCATCTCCGCCATCAATAAAATCAGGATACTCTCCGCCCGCAATCAGTGTTCCGATCGCCTCCTGCGCGCTCTGTCCTGTCAGCCAGGTCTCCTTCACCCTCGCCCCTGTCTTCTCTGCAATCATCTGCTGGATCTCATTGTCATCATTTTTCTCACTGCCAGGAACTGCAAAAAATGCAGTAAACTCCTTAATTTCTCCTGATTTTGCCGCATCGCTGCCACTCTCAGCCGGCGTATTGGCGCCCGTATTTGTGTCAGCCGACGTCGTGTCACTCTCTCCGCCGCCGCATCCGGTAAACATCGCCGACACCATTGTTGCTGTTAACAACACTGATAATATTTTTTTTGTTTTCATACTATTCCTCCATTCTTGCCCAAATTAACAAATATGCTTTTTACACAAATTTGTTTTTTTTGTCACCTTTGTATTTGGTAATATTATTCTACTTTATAAATAATTAAAAAAAAACCAATAAAGAATATATAAAAACATAAAAAAGTATAGATTTTTAGTCTATACTTTTTTGGTATCCAGCGACTGCTTCCTGAATTTGGAAGGGGTGCAGCCCTTTGCCGCTATAAATTTATTGATAAAGTAGTCTGTATTCTTATAGCCCACGTCCTCTGCAATCTTATAAATCTTGTCATCTGTCCGGACAAGCAGCTGTGCTGCCTGTTCAATGCGGTAATTATTCAGATAATCCTTAAAAGACTGATTATATTTTTTGCGGAATATCTGTCCCAGATAGGCGTTATTGATATAGTACTTCTGTCCAAGATCCCGCAGTGTCAGGTTTTCTGCAAAGTGCTCCCGCACCTCCTGCTCGATCAGGGCAAACACACCTCTCGACACATTCTTCCTAAGCTGCGCCAGATACTCTGCGTACTCGCACGCAAATCTCGCCAGATGCACCTTGCTTCCCCGCATCAGGCCGTCCTCAAAAGAACTCTCGCTGATCAGGTGCAGAATTTCTTCCTGATTGACGCAGTCATCCTGCTCCGTCGCGACATGGATCAGCTGAAACAGCAGATAATTGATATTGAGGTTTACAGTCTCCCCCATCGCCCCCATCTTGCGCAGTTCCTCATACAACCGGTCCACTGCCTCATGAATACGCACATTATCATTCTGTTCTATACAGGATATCAAATGATCAAGTTCTGCCTTGCACAAGAGAATGCCCCCGCTGTTTACCTGGATCTCCTCCTCATAGAAGTAGATACTCTTCCGGTCATGAAACGCCTGCAGGGAATTGAGCATGCAGGCAGTACCATAAGATTTCGATACAGATGCTATATCCGTCACCTTTTTACCAACCAGCATCACAATCTTGCTCTTTAACGCCAAACTCAGGTAATCCAGTAGTCTTTCCAAATACTCTCTCTCGGAACAGCCATTTTTTACCGCCATGTAATCACAATAGATCAGACCGACATCATAGATATTTTCTTCAGAGGAAACATCAAGAATACAGTGCTCCTCATCCTCCTTCAGAAACTCCTTGCAGCTCTGATAAAGCTTTCTCTGCTGGGAACGCATCTCCATATCTTCCACATCTTCGGGATTCAAGGCATCTAACAGCTGTATATCAATATAGCGCACTCCGCTGGAGAGAGACATGTGCTTAAAGACATATTCCAAATTAATATCATCATACTTGCCAAGCAGTAAGGAGATGACATTTCTCGCCAGATATGCCCGCTCCATCTGCTTTTTGTCCTCCTGCTTCTGAATCTCCGTCGCCGACATGTTGGCAGCTTTTCTGATAATCTCCGTCAGGACTTCCTTTTCGACTGGCTTTAGCACATAATCCATACAAGAATAATGGATCGCCTGCTGTGCATAGGCAAATTCACTATACCCGCTAAGTATGACAAAATATGCATCTGACACCTGCTCCCTGCGTATTGTTTCAAGAAGTTCCAGACCTGTCATCTCCGGCATCTTGATGTCTGCTATGATCAGATCAACCTCATTAGCCCTTAAATATGTCAGTGCTTCCATGCCATTCTGCGCCGTTGCAACAATCTCACACCCCTCCTCCTTCCAGTCAAGAAGCAGAGAAAGCCCTTGCACGATAAATGGTTCATCATCAACAAGCAGTACCCGTAACATATTCACCAAACCCTTCCAAATTATTTTTGATCATATGGCATCCGGATCTGTATCATCGTTCCAACACCCTTCTCGCTTTCCAGTGCAAACTTCACCTGATTGTCTGTCACCATCTTCAGGCGCAGGCAGGCATTGAGTATACCTACTCTTCCCTTCTCCTTAAGCCGGTCAATGCTCGCACCCCGCATCAGATCGAGAAGTCTTTGATGTTCGCTCTCCTCCATACCGTTGCCAGTGTCCTCTACCTCTATGCAGAGCTCTTCCTTTTCGATATATATGCGCACAAAAATCCATCCCTGTGTTGTTTTGTTCTCAATCCCGTGGATACACGCATTTTCCACAAAAGTCACCACCGAAAGTTTAGGGATCTCAATGTTCAGACATTTCTTCTCCACATCAATGTCATATGACAGCCTGTCTCCAAACCGGTATTTCTGCAGACCAAGATACGCCTCCACAAACTCCATTTCTCTGCCGACTTCTACAGTATCTGTCGACCATTCCACATTTTGACGCTCCATAACGGCAAGCATCTCCACCATTCTGGCAATCTCGGGCTCACTTCGAAGGACACAATGCATCCGTATGGTTTCGAGTGCATTAAAAAGAAAATGAGGATTGATCTGGCTGTGAAGCGCCAAAAGCTCCGCACTCTGCCTCGCGATATCCATTTCCTGCTGCTTAATGCGGTCTTTGTAGACCGTCTGTATCAGGTCATTCGTCCGCTCTGCCATCCTGTTATAATTCTGCATAAGTCGGCCAATCTCATCACTGCCGCTGATCTCGTCAATCCGGCTGAGCTCCTCATCTTCCACTTTGTCAAACACCTGGCTTAACTGCTCGATCCTCACTGTAAGAGAACGGTTCAGCTCCTTCATAAGCCTCCATGGCAGGATTGCATTTGTCAATATCAGTAATGCAATAAATGGCATATTATCCCAGAGCTCCCTGACCACATCCGTCTCCGGTTCCAGAATATAGATCTGCAGCTCACTGCCGTATAAACTCATCTCCTTGCTCACACCAGCCTTATGTTCCATCGTAAACAGATCAAAATTCTGATTGACACTGCTATGACCATCATTGGCCAGCAGCACCCTGTCTCCCTGACAGACATACACCGGAAATTCATATCCCAGCTTTACGAGTCCTCGTACCATATTACTGTAATCGAGTTCTATTTTTAAGAATTTCTCATATCTGTGCCCGCCGAAAAAATCAAGCCGCTTTAAAAATAAAACTTTTCGTTTCGCCTCAACCACCGGACTCTTTTCATTATCATAATAAAAATACAGCATCGTATCCCGCCCTGACTCCTCAAAAGTCCGATACCAGTCCGTATTCTCTATAGCTGACAGTCGGGAAAATTCGCCTCCATTTACAATCGTGGGGTTGTCCGCATACATTGTGATGATCGAGTTATCCATCCCGGCGCCGCCTTTGAACAGCGTCGTTTTTATAAAATCCTGATACGCCTCGACATACGCAAGAGGCCCTTCATACTCACGATTCAGGTATCGCTCAATATACTCGTTCATATAGATCTGTTTTGCCGTGGCAGCCGCATACTCAATACTGTTCGTCAGACTGTACTGTATGGCGCTGGCTGTATTCTCCATGGCATGTTGCTGCTTTGTGTGCTGATTATTCACCACGATATACAAGACAACGCTGTCCGTGACCACCAGAGGCAGCAGCACACAGCATACATATAACAGGGTCAGCTTTCTGCTGAGCGAAATATTATTCATATACTGTTTAAACTTATATGCTACTTTCTGCCTTCGGGCATCTATGTTGTCTCTTTGTGCTGTATTCAAGGAAATATTACCTCCATCCCTTAGCGTTTTATCTGCATTCATTACCTCCTGAAAACGATCTCTTTAGTCTCAAATGTATCTTTTACCCACACAGATTCCTCTGGCCCAAGATATGCATCTTCTATCTTACTGTTTGCATGAAAAATCCTGATTCGCTCTAATACAACACCAGCTTCCATAGCTCCGACTGAAAGTTCCTGCACTCCTTTTTTAAAAGGAAGAACCGCACTGCTGATCCGGATCTGATCCAAAACTCCCACCGCCCATCTGGCATCACTTCTGTCTCCACCTCTGAAATCCGATGGGATCAGTTCCAATGGGACCCTGTCTCCATTATGGTTATCCAGCATCAGATGAACGCTATGATCATGAACGACCGCATTCGTCGGCGCAGTAAGTATCTCCACCCTGTAATTCCCTGCCTCTTCTATGAAAAATCTGTACGTCAGTTCAGGCTTATCCGCATCTATGGCAAACACCGCCGTGCTTGGAAATACCTTCACACCTGCACTGTATTTTCCATATCTATCTATAATAGCAAACGCACCATTTTTTAGATCCATTTTCTCTGCAAAATGCTCTGCACCTATTACAATCCCGTGCTTAGACGGCAAAAATGTCATATCAGGCAATCCCCTGGTTTCTGGATTCCTGGCTGATATATGCACAATAACACTTGTCTCGTCATCCTCGATCAACAGCTCTATGGATTCCCTTTTTTCTGTCAGCTTTTCCTTGATACATTTTATGGAAATATCCTCCTGAACAGCTACATCCCCTTCGGTTGATGACAGCATTATCCAATCTGGCACTATGCCATTTAATGCCGATATGTGATAGTGCAGCATTCCTGTCCCATCATTTGCGATCTCAAGTACGACCTCCTCTGAACCCGCGTACATAAAGTCATCGATCTCAATTACCATAGGATTCCCATAGTTTTTGCATGCATATTCATCTGAATCGTTCCTTGATACAGACATACGCGGTTTATGCACTGGTTCCACACTGCATATCAAAGGATACTGATATCCATCCTCATTCCACTTTGTAAAACCTATATGCTGTGCCAGCTGCATGCCATTCCATTTTTGATTATTGAACACTGCAAATTCTTCTGCAAGTTTCCTGTCCCTATGTATGCACTCCCTGGTCAGATCTCCAAAAACATTCGCAATCTGTCTTCCCTGTTTTGCATAATGCGTATTCTTTCCTGAATACAGATGCATCTTCAGCAAATTCATACTTGCCATTGCAGCAAAATGGACCATACTATAATATGCCATCCGCTCAGGTTCCGACAGCTTCTCTAAAATGCTTACGGATGTAAGCTCCACCTTCTTTGCCCGCTCGAGCATTCTGTCCGTTTCTCCATAATTACACGGATGATAGATTCCTTCATGCAATGATTCCGGCCTGCGCATATTATTGATATCCACATACTCCGTAAATACATATGCGATGTCCTTTTGTAATTCCACTGAAGCATCAGGAAAGCTTTTTCCTGCCCATTCCGCAGTAAATTCCAGATAACTTTCCCTATTGCCATATCCCCATTTATCATAGTCATATGCCAGTGCCATAAAATACGTAATCGGCACTTCATGAAGTTTTAAATCTCCTGCGTTCACAATCCATGCATCCTGTATGCCATACTCGTATGCCATACACATCTGCTCCCATATCTTAGATAGCGGAGTCGAGTCAACCCACTCGTATGATACCGGTTCACCATGATAATCAAGGTGGTAATACATGCCCCATCCCCCGTTACGATTTCTGATCTGTTCCGCAGGCAAGGTGCGCATATGCCCAAAATTATCCTCACAGAGCATACAGATGACGCCATCCAGCTCTTTCCAATCTTTTAACCCTGCTATTAGCTCACTTCCATAAAAGTATTGTTCAACTTCTTTATATAATACTAACAAAAGAGGGGGATCTCCCTGAACCTGTTCTGCAATAAGCATCTTTTGTTTTTTTATGATATCTTTCAAAAGACAGATATTCTCTGCTATTGTTGCTTTTTCGCCCAGCATGGAGGTATCGCGTTCTCCACGCATCCCAATGGTTATCACATTTTCATATTTCCCGCTTCTTTTCAGTGCGTCCTCCCAATATTTTAAGAGTCCACTCTCATTCGTATAAAAATTCCATTCACTTCCATATTCAGAGCCATCTCCTTTGACCTTATCCCATTCCTCGCTGGCTCTAAGACAAGGCTCATGATGAGAATATCCTATAATGATACCGTACACGCCAGCAAGCACTTCATTGGCATTTCCTGGTCCATCCAGCGGAAACGAAGCGCTCCACATGGCAGGCCAGAGATAATTACCCTTGATACGAAGGAGAAATTCAAAAATCTCCTTGTATACTTTTGTGTTAAACCCTCCAAAATGCGAACATGTCCAGTTTCCGAAACAGGGCCACTCATCATTGATAAAAAAACCTCTATATCTGACACTCGGCTCCTTAGAAACCTGTTCGATATCCTCATGAATAACAATCCGATCCTTCTTTACCGGCGGCACATCACCCCAATAACACAGTGGAGACACCCCAATATATTCAGATAAAGTAAACATGCCATAGATCGTTCCCCGTTTATCGCTTCCACAGATTACAAGCGCCTGTTCTATATTTTTAAATGGCTTTTTCACTATCTTTATCTGAAAAACTTCAAACTTTCCATTGATTACTTCCAAGTCAATCTTTCCTGCCTGTTCCATCTCGTCAAGCAGGCTGCTCCTGCCTGTCGTAGCACATAATATAACCTGGGTGATACCGCCTTCATCTATATCAAGCTCCGAAACACATTCTGGCTTTATACCTGTTACTTTCTTAAAATCCTCAGCTAATGTGTCTGCAATACGTCGTACACCCTCATGGCATCCTTTCTCCACTAATATGGGAGTCGTTCCTTTTTCCGAATATAATTTCATACTGCTATTCCTTTTAAATAAGTATTTTTATTTCTGTCGGTAGTTTAGCCGTATCTGGACATGTAAGAATCCATGTATAACCAAAACGTTCCTTCGTGAGTGAGCCACAACCAGAATCATCAGGTTCTGGATGCAGCTGTAACGGTGAATCAAGCCCCTTTAATGAGCCTATTGCTCCCGGGCCACCATGAACCAAAGCTATTCTATAAAGCGCTTTCCCATATAAACATACCATTTCTATTGTCTTATCTGAATTTTATAGAAACTATTATATTTCATTTTATTTTATAAAACAGATTTCTCATTGAAACCCATCAAACTAAATATCATATCCCTCATTATTATGAGTCTTTCATACCTTTTAAAGTGATTCAACTTCCCTGTTCATCAAATATCCTGAGTCTCTAGTACAGCGTTGCCTAAATAACAGTGAAAAACAGTGCCTGATATTTGTGACAGGACAAGGCGGAGGAAGGAGGCAATGCAGTGGCATTGTTGACTGACGACAACGCAGGACTGGTGCAAATAGCAGGTGCTGTATTCACTGTTATTTGCGCAATGCTGTACTAGAGCGTGTTTCAAAAATCATTCCCGCCATCTATACGCCCCACTTTGCGTGATATTTGCACCGAATTCAGTCAACATAGCCCGCTATGCCCCCTTCATTCGGCACAAATCTCCCACAAACTGTGACGCACATCTCTCCGGGGATTGTTACTGGTTCCGCCAGAGGCGGGATTTCGCAGTACCATTATTTCTGGTTACCCTCCTCTGTAGGACTCGCTACTTTCTTCCGTCCTCTAGTTTATCATTCTCTTCTTGTTCCTGAATGTATCTGCGTACTGTCTCTTCATTCACATTTTTCACTGTTGAAACGTAATATCCTCTTGCCCGGAAATGTCTATCCCCATATTTACTTCGATACTCTGGGTGCCTGTCAAACAACATCAGTGTACTTTTACCTTTTAGGTATGACATAAATTCCGAAACACACATTTTGAGCGGAATCGCCACATACATGTGAATATGATCCACACATACTTTCCCATCGATTAACTGTACCTGTTTCATCTCACATAGTTTCTTTATAATTTCCACTATGTCTCTTTTGGTTTCTCCATACATAATTTTTCTACGATATTTTGGAATAAACACTATATGATACGTGCAATTCCAACGAATATGTTGTATACTTTGATTATCCATTTTGGATACCTCCTATGTTTTGATATGGCCTGCGAAACCAATATCATTGTAACATAGGAGGATTTTTTTACTCTAGGTAACGCTACGGCTTTGCCTCGGCCCCCATTTCAAATGGGGGATATAGATACTATTTCATTATTGCGTCAGTTTACCACCAACATTCTTATTATCATCACTAACATTTTTAGTTATGTCCTACAAAACATTCTCTTGTATAGAAAACCTCCAAATCTCTATAGACTTGGAGGTCAATCTGTCACCCTCTAATTTTTCAATTATACCAATTCCAGCTCCCTACCCCTAATAATTGCCGTTACAACTTCTATATCATTATCTATAGCTGCTGCTATCTGCTCTGGTGTAAATCCTTTATTATACATACTAATAATAATTTTTGCTTTCTCCCTGGCTTCGCCAATCGCAATACCTTTATCCTCAATTCCCTGACTCAAGTTACACATGACGCTCACATCCTTTCTAATATTCTCCTCAATAGGAATATCGTACTCATTTTCAATTATGTCCAGCCGCTCTTCTACTGTAAGTTCTTCTGATAACAAAGTCCCAAGCAAACGATGTAGTTCGTACTTCTCATTATGTTCCGGAAGTTCGTTCGACAATCCAATCATAACAATATTCAGCAGATCCATCTTTCCCTTCCATTCATAAGAACCTATCATATTATCCTTAACAAGGTGTATATGACTCATGCTGTTTTCATCCATGTTCATACATACCCAGATGGAATATACACGTTTTATGTCGTTATAGTTTGTGTTTTTAAAATCTCTTTCCTTTTGTGAAGAAATCAGCCGACTTACATAAAAGACCGCCCTGTTTAGTATTTCATACTCATTTGGATCATCCTTTTGTGCTTCTAAATTTATAATTATCTGTGTAAGGCCATCTTTCATTCGTACATAAAATACAATGTCAAATCTTACCAATCCCTCGTTTAATTCAGTATTTTCCGAATTAAAACCAACAACTCTCTGTCCTTCTTTTCCATAACTCTTATTGGTCATTCCTGGTTCAACTGGAACTACACTAATAAAAGGTTTTCCTTCAATAAAAGCAACAACTGTTTTGGGATTCATTCCCTTAAATTCATCTACTGTTTTTACCAATATATGTGCCAATATGATTTTCTGTCCCAGCAAACGTTTAGCACTGTCATCATACTGCGCTTTCTTGTCTGTTACTTTTATTGCATTTTTCGCTTCTGTATCCACAGGTCTCCTCCCTTTTTGCATATAATATAGTCATTTACAAAAAGATATATGACCATATTTATATTATATCGTATTCTTCACTTTTAAACAACAAAAATCTATTTAGATTCTATAGTGTTTTCCCAAATAATTACTCGCGGCACATATCCATAATATCTGCAAACTAACATCTCTAATGCTGGAAATGAGTATTTCTCATAAGAAAATAATTCCACCTGTGCGGTTGGATACATGATAAACTGGCAACCAAAAATTAGTATCCATATTTCCTTCATTATGTTATTATTATCAGAGAAAAATACACAAAGGCGTATTTTATATGAAAGTAAAGTTTACTGCTGAGATAATAGATGACAATGGAAATGTGGTTGGAAAACGTACCAGCGAAGAAGAAGGAATACCTTCCATGGAAAAATTTGACCTCTCTACCCGAGACGGGTTTTTAAGGGATTTTGATCTGCTGGAAAAGGCTGTGCTCAAGGCAAGGAACCAGATCGGGGCAGACATTACAGACGAGCTCCTTGATGCCACACTAAAAAAATTGCATATCATGCAGCAGAATACGAAAAACAGCAGTAGAATCCGAACTCGGCCGTATCCCCGTCAGTGTCGTGGAGGGCCTGGCACAGTCCATACAGCCAAAGGAAAGGCTTTATAGCAATGGCTATCCCTGCCTGCGGAGGGGGTCTGTCTTTCCCCGAACATTACGGATCCCGTTATTCAGGAAAGGACAGAGGCTGAAGTCCAGGCAGTCAGCAGCGTCATCGATGCGGCCAATACGATGCGTGATGAAAAAATACCATTCGCAGCTGCGGAACTGGATATAGAGCCGCCGTTGTCAGAATGTGTGTATGTATCAATAGACGATGCCGGGGTGAATCACCAGAAGGATTCCCGGGATTTGGATGCTGCAAAAGGGGCAAAATATGTAGAAAACACAGTGGTCCATATCCAGAAAGGACAGGAATCATATGTCCTGACAGCATGTGGAATGAAAAAACAATGCACTGCGTGCTGGCTTTTCATATTTTTAACGGCCTGCTAAAAAACAGGCTTGTATTCTTTACGGATGGCGCAGGAAATATAAAAAGCAGCACAGAGGAAATATTCACATTCCATCCATATACAGTAATTATTGACTGGTATCACTTAAAGAAAAAATGCCAGGAGCTGCTGAGCATGGCGTTAAAGGGAAAGGATGCCCGAAACAGGACACTCGAAAAGCTGCTGCGCATTCTGTGGGCCGGAGATGTAAAGGGTGCAGTAAGTTATTTGGAAGGACTGCCATCACCCATCATAAAGAATCCCAAATGGCTTGAAGAACAGATAAACTATCTGAAACGGAAGGAATACAGTATAGCCTGTTATGCGGTGAGGGCAGGGCTCGGACTAAGCAATTCCAGCAATCCTGTAGAAAAAGCGAATGACATACTGGTTGCCCAGAGGCAGAAACACAACGGAATGTCATGGTCAGAAGATGGAAGCAGCGCCCTTGCTGCTATTGAAATGGTTTATCAAAATGGATATGAAGATACATGGTTCAACCGCACAGGTGGGATTTTTTGTCCTTATAGAAAGCAAGACTCCCCTGATTCCCCAGTGTCACATTGACCAGTTTCACATTTGAACGTTCTTTGATGACACGCACACCCTCATCATAATCGTCCATTCCCGTCAGCCACTTTATCTCATTATCCGCAATTTTGAGGACATCACACTGCTCAATCCCATACCAGATTGCTTTTTGGGACTGTTTCTCACTCTCCCATAAAGGCTCCCTCAGATTAGGGTCAAAGGATATCAGCTTTCCCATACGCTTTGCATAGGCAACAGCTTCTTTGGTCGCTGCCGCAGCCGGTTCGTCCGTAAGGGAAAGAGAACCAAAGTGAAATATCCTGCATTCATCAATCAGCTTTTTGTTGACTTCACTTTCTGTCAGCATAATATCAGCACCCTGTTTCCTGTAAAATGAGAAATCCCTGTCGCCGTCTGCCAGCGTATGAACCAGTGCCAGCGTGGTATTCACCTTTTTATCATAAAGCAGCCCTTCATCAACAATTCCGGTTTCCCTGATTGTCTGCCTCAACATCCGCCCAAAAGAGTCATCGCCCACCTTACCGATAAAAGCAGTCTGATAACCCAGTCGCGCCAGCATTGCCGGCACGTTACACGGCGCTCCGCCCGGATTTGCTTCAAACAGCGGATTGCCGTTGACACTGCTGCCATTTTGGATAAAATAAAATCAATCAGCAGTTCCCCCAATGCAACAACATCATACATTTGTGCCACACTCCTTCCTCTCTTTAATTTCCTGTACAATCTTGTTATAGGCTTTTTTATTCAGGCGGTAAAAATATAAGACTGCTGCTGTTATAATCCACAACACACCGGGAACTGTTGTAAACGAATGCTTGATCACGGACAGCACCGCCGGATTTTGCTGCTGGTTTGCAATATATCCGAGACTGCCTAAGACACCTGCCAGAGCAGAAGTTCCAATCGCCATTCCGATTTTATTGCCCAGTGAGATAAATGCATACTGAAAACCGTCATTGCGCAGACCTGTTTTCCATTCCCCATATTCCACACAGTCCGGCACGATCGCATAGATCGCCGTGTTAAACCCTGAGAAAAAGAACTGTGCCAGACACGAAAACAGGTAAAAAGGAACCGGCGACTGTCCGGCTGTGAAAAAATACATGCAGAACATACTAATCCCTGTCATCAGCGCAAAGATGGAAGCGGATCGTCCCTTGTTGTTTGTCAGCCGAAATACCACCGGAAAGCAGGCTGCGCCAATAATGGAAGGAATGATGATAAAAAGCGAATATGTACTGAACAATGCCTGGTTCCCCTCCACATAAGTGAAATAGTACAATGCATCTGCGTTCCTTCCATAAAGTGTGATCCCAAACAGAAACTGTCCTGCAACCGCAATCATGTAAGGTCTGTTTTTGGCAACAGAAGTCAGTTGTACCTTCAACGATGTCTTTTCTTTCTCAGGCACTTCCACAACTTCCTTTGTTTTAGCAAAGCAGAAGATGTGACAGGCTGCAAAAATGCACCCGTATATGACAGCAATCAAAAGATAACCTCTCCTGTCATTTCCTCTGCCAAGCGCTGCAATCAATGGAACCGTTATAATATTGATAATCCCGATTGCAATCATCGCACTGACCGAACGGAACGTGTTGATCTTTGCCCGTTCCTCTATATTCTGCGTCATTGCGCCGCACAATGTTCCATAAGGGATATTGACACAGGTATAGCCCAGCACCAGAATGCAGTAAGTTACTGCCATATAAACAATCTTTGCCGCAGGCGACCAGTCAGGGTGTGCCCAAAAAGTCAGCATCAGCACCAACGCAGTCAGAGGAGCCGCAATCAGAAGCCACGGACGGTATCTCCCCCATCTTGTATGCGTCTTGTCACTCAGCCCCCCGATTACCGGATCATTGATTGCGTCCCAAAAACGCGAGAACAGCATCAATCCTGCGACAGCACCCATTCCGATTCCAAAAACATCCGTATAAAATATCATCAGGAAATTCCCGACAAACATCCAGCTAAAGTTGCATCCCACATCACCCATGCCGTAGGCAATCTTGCTGATCAATGGCACTCTGACATCTGTATTTTTCTGTTCCATTGTGATCCTCCTCTCTACAGATATTGACTAAATTCAATTTTCTCTTTATTGGGTCCTACAATTGTGAAAAACCTTACACCGTTTTCCCAAAAGGGAAGGAATTGAATCTCTGCATCTAACGTACAAAATCCTTTTTCCTTCGCTGTCTGGAAAACTTCCTCAATGTCTGTAACATTCAATGCGACATGATCCAATGCACCGTTGGAAAAAGCCGCCTGCCCGTTTTCATATGTTTCAATCGTAATATCACCCAGCCTTAAAAATGCAACTTTCTCGCCCGCCGCTTCGTTCACTGTCCGAAATGCTGTATGAAAACCAAGTGCTTCATAAAAGGCAGTTGTTGCTTCCAAATCATTTGCAGGAATCCCGATATGCTGCAATCCCGTAATCCATTTTTGAAAATTATTTTCCATATAAACGCTCCATTCCCGCCATTTGCAAACCAACGTATCGTTCAGACATGTTTTGGAGAAAATCCCCGAAAACAGTTTTCATATGCTGTTTTCGGGGACTGTACTTTTGTCTGAACTGTACAGTTTTCTAATCTGCAATGCGTATCACTGCTTTTACAATATCCGCCTTATTGTTTACACTGTAATCCATAGCCTTCTGTGCCTCGTCAAGACTGAACACGTCGGTCACAATGCCTTTCAAGTTCACTTTTCCTGCCGCGACTGCCTCGATCGCCATCGGATAAATGTGGCGGTAGCGGAATACGGTCTTGAATGTCAGCTCCTTATCCAGTGCAAGGCTCATAGGCAGTGTCATTTCCCCACTCTTGCTATAGCCTACCAGCACGATTGTCGCACCTTTCTTTGTCATATGGATTGTCTGAACCGTTGTGACCTGTGTACCCGCAGTTTCTACTGCAAGGTCACATCCCCTGCCATCTGTCAGCTTTCTCACTTCCTCCACAGCATCTGTCTCACCTGCATTGATCACACCGTCTGCTCCAAGCTCCATTGCTTTCTGAAGGCGCTTTTCCATGATATCCACCACATACACCTTTGACACGCCCATTGCCTTCAATGCCATCATTGTCACCAGGCCGATACAGCCTGCGCCCATGACAACCGCTGTCTGTCCTGCCCTTGCACCGCCCTGCATTGCGGCATGGAAGCCCACTGCCAGCGGCTCAATCAGGGCGCCTTCCATCGTGCTGACATTGTCCGGCAGCTTGAAGCAGAGGTCTGCCTCATGTGCCACATATTCCTGAAACACACCGTCTACAGGCGGTGTTGCGAAAAATACAACATCCGGACAGAGATTGTAATTTCCTGTCTTGCAGAACTCACAGTGTCCGCAGGTCTTTCCCGGTTCCAGCGCAACCCTGTCACCGACTTTCAGGTGCTTTACCTCCTTTCCAACCTCCACGACGGTTCCTCCCGGCTCATGTCCAAGCACGAACGGCGGCTCCACGACATAATCCCCGATTGCCCCTGTCTCGTAATAATGCAGGTCACTTCCGCAGATACCTACATACTCCAGCTTTACGAGCACCTCATTGTCTTTTACTTTCGGGATATCCCTCTCCTCAAATCCCATCTTGCCAATTCCTAACATGACTGCTGTTTTCATCTTTCCTTCCATGATAATGTCCTCCTATTTTCTATATATTTTTGTTTTCCTGTTTCTTCTTTTCATATTTCTTTATTGATATTCCGCATCAGGAAATCTTTTTCTTTTTCCTTGTCATCTGTGCCGCAGCAACAATCGGAAGCCAGCGGTTTACATACTGTCTCGCGGTGTCACTCTTTTCACAGAACAGCTTCATATATAATTCTGCTTTCTTCTCATCCTCCAGCGCAAACAGCAGATATGCCATCGCTGCGTCCGCAGACGCATTTCCCTGTGCTGCGTGCGCCCAGTCAATAATCCAAAGCCGTTTATGGTCATCCATGATGACATTGCCTGGATGAAAGTCTCTGTGGCATAGCTTTGTATGCCTGGGCATACTTTCGAGACGGGTAGCCAGTTCGTACCGGGCTGTCGCGTCCAGGTTTTTCAGGCTGTTAATCTGATCCGTTAGCTTATGGCGCAGACGCTTCATTGCAGCAACCTTTTGTCCGTGAATGGACAACTGCATGTCAACAAACATATCCATGTAAATCTCTGCCTTTTCAGGCTCTTCCTGCATCAGCTGCTCTAATGTTTTTCCTTCTATTTTTTCACGGATCAGGCACCAGCCCTCCTCTGTACGGGATACCTCAAGTAAAGCAGGAACATTCAATCTGTGTTTTCTTCCACCAGCGCTTCATTGCGGGCTTCGTTCAGCACATCCGCTTTGGAGTAGCGCTCATCAAATACCTTGATAATCTTATCCCCGGCCAACTTTGCCCTGATCAGCCACTGCTTCCATTGTTTTTGGTTTCATTGTTTGCCCTCCATATATTTTATACTTTAATTATTACTTTATTAAATAGTTTTATTATGTATTTGATTTTATATTTAAACCTCTTATCTGTCAATGATTTTTTATAATAAAGGGATTTTTTTGTCATTTCCGCCAAAGCATTGTATGTAATTATGTTTAAAATAGACAAAAAAAGAGACTCCATTACTGAAATCTCTAATCATCAAAAAAATTTATTATACCTGTTCCATAAACAGTTCTATTATTTTCAGGGAAGCCCCCAAAGCAGCCGCCCCCGTCTTATGACGACAGGATTTTACAAAAGAGCTGCCCTCTGCAAATGTATTTCTTTCCGATACTTTATCCCGTATATCCTGAATATGCTCCCCCATATAACTGCCTACATATCCGCCAAGAACAATGTCACAGTCAAGAACCATATGGATATTGTTGACTGCAATCGCAAGATAGGTCGTGTATCTGTCCCATAATCGAACCGCTTCCTGCTCACCTTTTTGAAGCCGTTCAAAAAAATCTTCCAGCTTCCCGTCCGACAGGCACTTTGCACAGCAATATGCATCCATGCATCCCTGTTTCCCACAATAGCAGCTTTCTCCATCCGGCACAATCGTCATATGTCCTACTTCCCCGCAGCGAAAATTCTTTCCCTGTTCCAGCCTGTTACTGCTATAAACTGCACCACCCACCGTATTACTAAGTGACAGGTAAAAAAAACGCTCCATGCTTTCTGACTGTATTCCCTCCGCATAAGCCCCTGCATTTGCATCATTGAGAAAGTGACAGGGATAACGGAAAAAACGACTCACGGACACAAATGGCAGGGATTTCACTCCCAATATATGGGAGTCGGCAACCAGTTCCCTGTCCAAATCAATAATTCCCGGAAAGGAAATACCAATCCCCAAAATCGGCTGTCCTCCATATCCGCTCTCACTCAAAAAAGTTTCTAACTTATCATTCACTTCCTGGTAATACTCATCTCCTGCCATATATGGCAGAAAGATACGCGCATACTTCAAAATCTCGCCGGTCAGATCCGTGAGCACTAGACTGATATGATTTTTTGTAATATCCAATCCTACGGCTTTGCCCGCGTTTTCAGATACAGCCAGCGCTTTTGCCCTTCTTCCGCCTGTGGACTCCAGCGCCCCCTTTTCTTCTACCAGCCCTTCCTCTATCAGTTCCTTTGTAATCTGGGTTGCTGTCGGAAGGCTCATCTTGAGGGCATATGAGATATCCGGGTTTGACGCCATCGCATTTTTACAGATATACCGGAACACGTCATTGCGGTTCTTTCTCTTTACTTCTATATTGGTTATCTTTTTCTTTTCCATCTCTATCTCCTGCACTTTATAAAAGTGTTTTTCTAAGTATCTTTATCATATCATAAACATGGCCGGCTTACTATTACTTTTTAACACTGATATGCTTTCTTGTATTCAAAACACTTTTTCAGATTTAGAATGGCAAATTGGAAGCAAATACGCTATACCTGATCGTAAAATCGTTAAAAACCGCTTATTTCCGCACTAATTTACAAATTGTCTCGACATGAACGGTCCCAGGGAACTGGTCGATCGCGACCGCTCTCTCCACCCTGTATTCGCTGTCCAGCAGTACCTCCAGATCCCTCGCAAGACTTGTGGGCTTGCAGCTTATGTACACAAGCCTGTCCACCCGAAAGTCAATGATCTTTTGCAGCGCCCTGGGATGTATCCCGTCGCGCGGAGGATCGAGTACGATAAAATCAGGTTTTTCGTCGATCTCATCGATCACCCGCAGCACATCTCCCGCAATGAACTCGCAATTGTGGAGTCCATTCATCCTGGCATTCTGCCGTGCCGCCCGGACAGCCTCCTCCACGATCTCCACTCCGATCACCTTCTTTGCCACAGGCGCCAGGAGCTGGGCGATCGTCCCTGTCCCACTGTACAGGTCAAACACCGTCTTATCATGCCCTGTCTCACCGGAGATATCTCCCAGGAACTCACGCGCTGTCTCATACAGCACTTCCGCCCCCAGCGTGTTCGTCTGGAAAAAGGAAAAAGGCGAGATCTTGAATCTGAGTCCCAGCAGTTCCTCATAAAAATAATCCTGCCCATATAAAATAACAGTATCATCACTCTGAACAATATCTGCCAGCGAATCATTTTTTATATGAAGAACGCCTGCTATTTTCCCTGTCAGCGGCAACTTTAATAATCGTGTTGTCAAGGGTTCCAGATCATGTGTCTCCTGTGTTGTTGTGACAAGAGCGATCAGCATCTCACCAGTCTTCTGCGCCTTTCGCACCAGCAGATGCCTCAGATATCCCTCATGCCGGATCCTGTGAAAATAACTACTGTTCTTTTCTGTAAAATAGTCGAGAACACAGCTGAGTACCCTTCTATAATCCCCATCCACAATCCGGCACTCCCGCACAGATACAATGTCATAAAAACTCCCCCGCCTGTGCATGCCCAGCGCGAGGGGGCCATCCTTGCATTCATCCCCAAAAGAAAATTCCATCTTATTTCTATATTGATACTGTACAGGGCTTGGCTTGATCCCCTCAAATAAACGATCCACATACTGTTCGGGATCCGCTGTCCCCCCATCCAATAACATCTGTTTCCCAAAAACAGGATGCAGCAGTCTGCGCACTTGATCTTCCTTTATTTCAAGCTGTTTGTCATACGGGATCCCCTGATAACTGCAGCCGCCGCACTCTCCAGAATGCGGGCAGGCATCTGTCCGTTCAAAAGGAGCCCTCTCCAACACCGAGAGCATCCGTCCCTCCACTTTTCCTTTGCGTTTCCTGCTGACCACAAATGATATTTTCTGACCGGGCACCACATTCTTCACGACTGCCGTCCCGTCCTCACATCTGACGATTCCTTTGTTCGGAAAATCAACGCGTTCCACATATCCCTCATAAACCTGTCCTTTGTTCATAAACTCCTCCAATAATCGATCCGGGGTATACACAGAAAATGAGGGGAGTACCGTTTTCCAGCACTCCCCCAGAACTCTTTCATCTGTCACAGCCCTTATTTTACAGTTGTGTACTCATCTTCCTTTGCAGGCTCCTGCTGCTCCTCATCATCCTCATCATCAAAGAAGTCGTCCTCAAAGTCATCATCAAACTCATCGTCAAAATCGTCAAGATAATCAGGCGTCATATAGCGGTATACCGCATATGCGATGGCGGCTACTGCAGCGACTGCGCCGATAATGGCAAGCACCCAGAGTACAGTATTGCACTTCTTCTCATTATCCTTCTTAAGATCACTCTTCACACAGTATTTGCTTAGAATATCGTTGCTCACCAGATTCTTATCCTGCAGATAATCGACTAATTCGTCCCACTTTTTCATGTCAAAAGCCCCTTTCGTTTCTTTAAATGCTGTCTTTCCTTTATATTTTATGATAACTATCCCATCTGTAGCCCGCAGATATCTGATAAATAGCCATCTGTATATATGATAGCACAAACGCGCCAAATTTACTACCATTTATTTCTAAAATTTTATTGCCAAAAAAATTCTAATTCTTGCTTTCAAATGCAAACCTAATGTATAATAATATAATTCCCTTTACAGACAAATCACTTTGAAATGGAGAACTGCACGACATGAAAAAAATCTTCAAAAAAATCTTAGAAAACTGGCACATTGTGATCATAACCGGACTGCTGCTGGCAGAGGCCGCTGTCTTTATCGGTTTCGGCGAAAAAAGCTATATCACCATACACGATAATCTGGATCTGTTCATTCCACACCTCAAAATGCTGCAGCTTACCGGCTCCTTTTTTTCACACGGCGTCACGCTTCCCTTCTTAGGCGGCATAACAAGGGATCATTTTGGTTCGGAATTCTATCTCTACAACCTGCTCTATGTATTCCTGCCTGACTACGCCGCTTATATTGCCGGCTATTTCCTGAGTATCGCTGTATCTATGGCCAGCATTTATCTTCTCGCCAGGGAATTTATGCCGGATGCCCGGACTTACAGGCCATTTATCCTGTTGTTTGGTCTCATATATGGAATCCTGCCGGTTTTTCCCGCATACGGACTTGCCTTTGCGTCGATCCCGCTTGTCGTATTCCTTGTCCACAGGATCTACAGGGGAGACGGCCTGCGCTTCTACATTTTTTTGTTCCTGTATCCTGTGATATCCTACTTCTCCTACTTTGGATTTTTTATTCTGGGATATCTCGTTCTGTTTACATTGATCAACTGGATCCGGTGCAAGAGATTGAATGTCCGGCTCCTCGCCTCAATTCCCGTTCTTTTTCTGGGATATGCGCTTTTTGAATACCGCCTGTTCCATTCGATGCTCTTTAGCGACACCGTCACGATCCGAAGCACCATGGCCATGGGTGACCTGAGTCTGGGAGAGGTCGCACGGACGGCTCTTGACGGATTTGTAAACAGTATTTTTCACGCCAGCGACGCCCACAAATTCATCGTCATGCCTGTAGCGCTGATTTTTCTCGTTATCCAGAATGTGATCTACTTCAGGAAAGAGCGGTCAAAAATATTCAGGGATATTGCCAATCTGCTCTTCCTTCTTATCATATTGAACTGTTTTATATATGGAATCTACTATTTTAAACCGATGCGTGATATCATTTTCACACTCATCCCTCCCTTGCAGGGTTTTCAATATCACCGCACGATATTTTTTAATCCTTTTCTCTGGTATATGCTGCTGTTTGTCATTGTAAAGCGGCTTTACGATTCCAGAAACATGATGTTGCACCGCGCATCCTATATACTGTCTCTGGCTGCACTGCTTGTGGTCGTGTTCGCGCCCGCAAACTACAATGATTTTTATAACACATGTTATTACAAGATATACGCCCTGGTCAAACATCAGCCTGCAGATATGCTGAATTACGAAGAGTTTTATTCCAAAGAGCTTTTTTCCGCCATAAAGGAGGATCTGAACTACAATGGCGAGTATTCGGCTGCATACGGTTTCCATCCGGCTGTTCTGACGTACAACGGCATATCCACCCTTGACGGATATCTCGGCATGTATTCCCAGGAATACAAGGAATCCTTCCGGAAGGTCATCGCGCCTGCGCTGGAGAGGAGCGCCTATTACCGGAACTACTATGATACCTGGGGCGCCCGGGCATACATTTTTCCGGGTTTTGACAGCAGCTCTTACCTGCCCTCCAGAGGTCTGACGCTGCCTGACTCCAGACTCTACATCGACACGGATGCCTTCAGGGAATTAAACGGCGTTTACCTTTTCTCACGTTTCGAGATCTCAAACGCCGCAGGACTCTCCCTGAAGCTCACCGGTCAGAGTCCATACACGCTGAACGGCTCTCCTTACCGTATCTACGTCTATCGCGCCGAATAAATCGCGCAAGAGTTGACAACCCTACAGCGAGGCGATATAATACATTTGTTTTAGTATATTCGTATCATGCGCAGCAAGCGCGGAAATGAGGAGTTTTAGTTTTATGCCGATAAGAATTCATAATTTCGCCGGAAGACTTGGCTGGAATGCCAGAAAATACCTGCCACGTCTGGCAAGTGAGAGCTATTTAAAGCTGCAGTTTATAACGCGCGGCAGATCGCAGAAGAAATATATCGACTATTTCATGCAGAACAGCGAGATTCCAAAACCAAATGTGATCAATCTTGAGACGATCAATCGCTGCAACTCTACCTGTGAATTCTGTACCGCAAACAAAAACGCGGAAAAGCGCCCCTACAAGCGCATGGAGGAGGATCTCTATTATAAGATCATCGACCAGCTCGCTGAGTGGGATTACCGCGGGCATCTGACACTTTATGGGAACAATGAGCCCTGGCTTGATACCCGGATCGTAGCGTTTCACAAATACGCGAGGGAAAAACTGCCAAATGCATTTATCTTCATGTCCACAAACGGTCTGCTGCTCGATATCCAAAAGACGAAATCCATCATTCCATATGTCGATCAGCTGATCATCAACAACTATTGCCTCGACATGAAGCTGCACAAAAATGTCCAGAAGATCTACGCCTACGCAAAGGCACACCCCGATGAATTCAAGGATGTCGATATCCTGATACAAATGCGCTATCTGAAGGAGGTCCTCACAAACCGTGCCGGTTCAGCGCCGAACAAACAGGCAACGCAGAAGGTCATAAAGGAGACCTGTCTGATGCCGTTTACTGACATGTGGATCATGCCAAACGGCAAACTGGGTATCTGCTGCTGCGACAATTTTGAGGTGACGGATTTCGGCGATCTCCATGAGATGACTGTCCAGGAAGCCTGGAACAGCCCAAAATATCAGGAACTTCGAAAACAGATCAGGGATGGCAGGCAGAATTATCCCTTCTGCAGGCATTGTGATTTTATTGATGCCGGGCTCCGCATGGACGCTGTCAACGATATCCTGAAAAATAACGACAAGCTGCATGGTGCAAGACAATCCATATTTAAAAAATAGCAGTATGATACAAAAGGAACAGTTCATCGCTGTTCCTTTTGTTCATGATACTCTTTCTCCGTATTTACATTCCAGATATTCGACTTGTCCTTTTTTCCACTCAATATATTGTTCACCGTCTCAAAGGACGTCATCATGGAATGGTCAATGTTATTGTATCTGTGCTGCCCGTTCCGTCCTACGCAGTACAGATTATCGATCGTGTTGATATAGGCGATCAGCTTATCGATCTCTTCATATGTGTCAAAATACGCCGGATAAGCCTTCTTCACTCTCTCTGCATGGGCATCGAGCACCAGCCGCTTGTTGTCGATCAGCCCCATCTTTACCATCTCTTTGATGCCAAGCCGCGTAAACTCCTTATCAGTCATATTCCAAAAGTCATCGTCCTCTGTGCAGAAGTACTCCAGTCCCACCCAGACAGTATGCTCCAGATCCTTTACCATATACGGAGACCAGTTATTATATATCTGAAGCCGTCCCATCCTGACTGTGCGGTCATGCACGTATACCCAGTTGTCGGGAACGATATTACCCACTGTCCTGATCTTCGTCCTGTTCTTCAGATTTAACTTCGGAACCAGAACGCCCAACGTTCTGTAATCTCTATACGGAAGTCCCTTCGCAATGCGCAGCGGCCCGGCCGGCACATCATTCATACCCTCGATCAGATCCTTGAGCGGCATGGAAGATATCACAATATCACCCTCCATGATCTTCTCCTCTCCATCCTGAGTGTACTGCAGGCTCGTGATCACCTGCTGCTCGTTCTTGTGAATGCCTGTTACTTTGGCATTCTTCAGGATCGTACCGCCCAGCTTCTCAATCTCTGATGCCGTGACATCCCAGAGCTGTCCCGGTCCGAGCTTCGGATACTGGAAAGCTTCGATCAAAGATGTCTCGACATGGCGTCCTTTCTTCTTTTTGGGCAGCATTTTGCTGAATACATCTTTGATAATGGCCATGACCGACAAGCCTTTTGCCCGCTGTGCCCCCCAGCTCGGATCGATCTCGCTCGGGTGGCGTCCCCACAAACTCTCAGTGTAGTTTTCAAAGAACATGGAATAGAGCTTTTTGCCAAACCGGTTGATGTAGAAATCCTCCAGCGACTTCTCCTCGCGCTTGTGGAGCACACTGCCCAGATAGCTGAACATCGCCTGGAGCGTATTGACAAGCCCCATATTGATAAAGAGCTCCGGCTTTAACTGGATCGGATAGTCATAGAATTTATTGTCAAAGAAAATACGTGACACGCGGTTTCTGTGCAGCATGACCCGGTCTGTCTTTTCAGGATCGGGTCCTCCCTTAGAAAGCGGTATCCTGCGTCCCAGCGCAATATCATCCATCGATGGCGCCCCCTGCATCGGCAGCATCATCTCCCACCATTCATTCACTTCAGGAACCTTGGAAAAAAAGCGGTGGCCTCCCATATCCATGCGATTTCCCTTGTAATTGACTGTCTTGGAAATACCTCCCATGTCGCTGCTCTCCTCAAATACGATCACCTCGTATTCGTCCTTTGCCCTGCGCAATAACTCATAGGCGGCTGTCAACCCGGCAGGTCCGGCTCCTATTACCAACACTTTTTTCATACTACGCCCTCTTCCTTTCCTTAGACTTAGTACGGGCTTAATTCTACTACTATCTATATCTTTTTCAGCTTTGCAAACGCCGCGTACATGATCTTATTCCCATATTCCTCAAACAGAACTGTCACCTTAAAATCTCTTGTATCCTGCACGATGTTCAGGACCGTCCCCTCACCATACTTGATATGGTACACTCTGTCGCCTGCCGCATAACCCAGATCATCCGCCGACATTGTCGGCGCCCCCTTTGTGAGTCCATCCAGGGATCTTGCGATATATGGTTTATTGGTAGCCGGTGTCTCTTTCTTCTTCACCACAGCCTTTGGCCGCGTAATCAGGATCTCCGACAGGTCCTTTTTTGCAGCAGACTGTCCGGTCCGCTGCGGTACTGGCTGCTTTACCGTTTCTTTCCCAGCCTCACCCGGTCTTCCCACCGCCGGCTTTAGCATCTGTGCAGCTGCAGCCCAGTTATTCTGCGTTTTGTCGAACACGGTGTCACTCATTGCACCGCTTCCTGTTCCTCCTCCGGTCTTAGAAAAGGGCTTCGTCTTAAAAATATTTCTCTCATAGGAGTCCGCTGCATATTCCTCTGCCTCCCAGCGCCGCACGCCGGGAAGCCTGCTGTCAAGAAGCTCATCCGGTATTTCCTTCACAAAACGGCTGATCGCATTGTACTGTGTCTCTCCCCTGATCATGCGCGCCTTCGCATACGTGATCGTCAGATCTTCCTTCGCGCGCGTGATCCCCACATAAGCAAGACGCCGTTCCTCCTCGATGTCCTCCGGATTGTCCGAGGTGATCGTCATATAGCTCGGAAAGATGCCATCCTCCAGTCCTGAGAGATATACACTGGAAAACTCCAGTCCCTTCGCACTGTGCAGCGTCATCAATAACACACGGTTTCCATCCTTATCCACACTGTCAATGTCAGCCACAAGGGCAACCTCCTCAAGGAACGCGGACAGCGCAGCCTCCTCCCCAAGCTCCTCGCGCTCCATCTCGAAGCTCACGATCTTTGTGATCAGCTCGTCGATATTTTCAATGCGGTCCTTTGCATCTTCCTCTCCGGACTCCTCAAGTTCCCTCACATAGCCGGTCGTTTCTATAACATCCGTTATCAGATCTTCGAGTGATCCGTTCTGCTGCTTCGTCCGAAACATCCGGATCATCGTCGCAAAATCCCTGAGTTTATCTGCTGACTTCCCTTTTCCCAGAGCCGGGATCTCATCCACCTGCTGCAGCGCCTCGCAGAAGCTCATACCCATGTGATCCGCATAATCCTGAACCTTGGCGATGCTCGATGCACCGATCCCACGCTTTGGCACATTGATGATACGCTTCACTGCCAGATCATCCCTGCCGTTGTCGATCGTCTTCAAATACGCCAGGATATCCTTGATCTCCCTCCGCGCATAGAAGTTCACGCCGCCTACCACATTGTACGGAATGTTCAGCGCGATAAAGCTCTCTTCCAGAAGACGCGACTGCGCATTTGTCCTGTAGAGCACTGCACAATCCCTGTAATCACTCACAAGCTCGCGCTTTTTGCGTTTAATATCACCCGCTATATATTCGGCTTCTTCATATGCCGTATCGAAAGCCCTGAAATGGACACGGTTTCCCGCTCCCCTGTCTGTCCAGAGCGCTTTCGACTTTCTCCTGGCATTGTTTGCGATCACTGCATTGGCAGCATCCAGAATATTCTGGGTGGAGCGGTAATTCTGCTCCAGCTTGATCACTGAGGCCTCCGGATATACCTGTTCAAAATCAAGGATATTTCTGATGTTCGCCCCACGGAACTTGTAGATCGACTGGTCATCATCACCCACCACACAGAGATTCCTGTTTTGCTGTGCCAGAAGCCTGATCAGTTCAAACTGTGCCGTGTTCGTATCCTGATACTCGTCAACCATGATATACTGAAAACGTTTCTGATAATTCTCAAGTACCTCCGGACAATTTCTAAAAAGTTCCACCGTCTTCATGATCAGATCGTCAAAATCGAGCGCGTTATTTTTTTTCAATGTGAGCTGATATTCCGTATACGCAGCCGATATCTTCTTTTTCAGATAATCGCCTGCTGCCGACATCTCATACGCAGTCGTCGATATGAGATCGTTCTTCGCGGAAGAAATAGCGCCAAGGATCGTCTTTTCCCTCAGCTGCTTTGTATCGATCTCCAACCGCTTACACACATCTTTCATGACACTTTTGGAATCATCCGTGTCATAGATGGTAAAACTGTTATCAAATCCCAGACGGTCGATATGCCTTCTGAGGATCCGCACACACGTCGAGTGAAATGTAGATACCCAGATACTCTCCGCGCCATACCCGACAATAGCGTTCACCCTGTCGCGCATCTCGCCCGCAGCCTTGTTCGTGAAGGTGATCGCCAGAATGTTCCATGCACTCACGCCCATACTCTCTATCAGATATGCGATGCGCCTAGTCAGCACACTCGTCTTGCCGCTGCCTGCACCCGCAAGGATCAGCACAGGACCCTCCGTGGTAAATACGCCTTTTTTCTGTTGTTCATTCAATGTATCATACAGTCCCATTTTCCTGTTCCTTTTTATTCTTACCCATTTTTTATCCAATCTTTAAAATTATACCATTAAAATAATATCGTTTCAATTCTTTTTGCCATTTTGCACTATTTTCATATCGCATGCCATTACCACCCACTCCATTCCGGCAGCAGGTAAAAGTCCGTGCAAAAATCGCATTCACTCCTGCCCTGCCTGGTGCATATGATATAAAAACAGCATTTTGAGGAAAACAATGAAAAATCCAAAAAAAATAAAGCCCCTGTCAGTCTTTCTGACAATCGTGCTCCTCATATCCACACTCGTCACCGGGTGTGGCGGAAAAACACCGGACTCTGCAAGATCTGCAAAAAAGGTAACACTGAATGAAGTCGCGCATTCCATCTTCTATGCACCCATGTATGTAGCCATCGAGAAGGGATATTTCGCAGACGAGGGCATCAACCTCGAACTGGTGACAGGATACGGCGCAGACAAGACCATGACAGCGCTGCTCACCGGTGAGGCTGATATCGGCTTTATGGGAAGTGAGGCCTCCATATATACATATCTGCAGGGTGCCCAGGACTACGCAGTAAACTTTGCACAACTGACTCAGCGCGCCGGGAATTTCCTCGTAAGCAGGACTCCGGTCGAGAATTTCAGCTGGGATATGCTGAAGGGGACATATGTCCTGGGAGGCCGCAAAGGCGGTATGCCGCAGATGGTCTTCGAGTACATCCTCAAGATGAACCAGATCGATCCAGACACAGATCTTACCATCGATACAAGCATCGATTTTGGCTCCACTGCAGCAGCCTTCTCCGGAGCCAAGGAAGGCGATGCAGGATACGCTGACTTCACTGTCGAATTCGAACCGCACGCAACCGCACTCGAGACCCAGCAGAAGGGATATATCGTCGCCTCTCTGGGCATCGACTCAGGCTATGTACCATACACTGCTTTCAGCGCCAGAAAGAGTTACATCGAAGAAAATCCAGAGACACTGCTCGCTTTTACCAGGGCGCTCCAGAAGGGAATGGACTATGTGGCCAGCCACTCTGCCAAAGATATAGCATCCGTTATCAAACCGCAGTTTCCTGAGACGGAGCTTGACACGATCACCACGATCGTGACGCGCTATCAGACACAGGACACCTGGAAGACCGATCTGGTCTACACGGAGGACAGTTTCACACTCCTGCAGAACATCCTCATGGAAGCAGGGGAACTGGAAGATTACGTTTCATATAAAGATCTGGTGACCAACACCTTTGCTGAACAGGCAAAATGAAACGGTTAGGGGAAGTTTTTCCCCTAACCGTTTCATTCTGCATCGTGCCAATACTGCCCTATATGACACACAGCACCATATTCCTTTCTGTCCTGACGCCAAACGCACCGACACCGCGCACAGATATATTGTAGATCCCCTGCCTGTCCAGGTCATAATTTCCGGAAATATCGATGAGATATTCACCAGGATCATAGACACCGTTCATCGCGTCCATCAGACCGATCGCATTATAGATATCGTACTGGGATGCCCCGACCGGCAGCTGCAGCATTTCCGCCTCCCCGGCAGCCCCTGTCAGATACAGCGTCGGCCTCACCTTATTCCAGGGATTCTTGCTGTTCGTATCCGTAGGATCCCACTGCCGCATGGGATTTTCCGCTGTGAGCTTCACTTCCTCCGGTTTCCCCAATGGTCCTGGATTCCCGGCATCATCATACACGACCACCTCCGTGCCCGCCGCACAGTTATCATAGATCCACTTTGCATCCGCACACGTCAGTCTGACACAGCCAAGCGACGCAGCCTCGCCCAGCAGGTTGAACTGTTCCCACTCCATATTGCCTGCATTTTTCGTATAATATGGTATCGAGTGAAACATGATCCCCTTGTTGAACCGGACCGCATACTGCCCGTAGGAACCATCCACCATCAGTCTCCAATGGTAATAATTACTTGTCTTAAATGTCCCGAGCGGCGTCTCGTGTCCTTCCCGTCCGCAGGAGCAGACAAACGCCTTCACCGGCACGGTAAAACTGCCCTCTGCATCCTTTTCATATACGGTCACACAATTAGCCGCACGGTTTACCATGATCAGGTATGCCGTTTTTTTCTCTTTTGCGTCCGCCGTCAGTGTACAGCTTTCCATCATTACCCCCAGGCACATGCATACGGCAAAACAAAATACAGCCGCTTTCCTGGCATAATAAAACACAGAATGTCCCCTCACCAAAATTCCCCTCCTGAATTCAATAAACATTTTTTTACACAATTCAAATATAATACACCATTTTTCCATATTTTGCAACAAAAAAACACCCTTAATGGGTGTTTTTTAAGGATTTTTTTATAAAAACGGCGTAAATCCCACTCCGTTGAGCTGATCTCTCAGCCGATTCTGCAGTCCCATCATCCCAATAGTATCGTTCAGATAAGAAGCATACCCTGTCTGCCTGCCCTCGCTCTTCTGTGGGAGCATGCTCTCCTGTATGCCGAGCATCTCGGCAAAATCGCCGCTTGCCGTGCTCTTTGTCGCATCCAGTTCCCCGTAATCCCTGACATATGAATCTTCCTCAGAAGCGATCACGAGCGGCTTTCCAGAACGCCCGTTATCCTGTCCGATCTTCTGTATGGCATTCATGCTGTAGGGATTTCCGTGTATCGAAGAGATCCTGTAACTTCCGAACCCCGAGAATCCTGCGATTGCTGATATACCCATAGAATACCTCCTTTCCACCTACCCTATCATTATAATGCCGATGTCAGATAATTTCAAGTTTTTATCTCTTTTTTCACACATTTTATTCTTTTTTCTTATCGTCCGTCTTCTGGTCGGTCTTCCGAAAGCCGCCCTCCCTGATCTCGTCGATCAGTTTTTCGATCAGCTGCTTTTTCATATATACGTCAAAGCTCAGGAAACAGATAAACGAAAACAGCTTTAGAAATTCCCTGCTGTCCTCCGGGGCATCCCCAAAAGTTCCCATCGCGCGGTCATATTCTGTCATGACATGCTGTTTGAGCGCCTCGATCTGGTCATATCCCACCTGAAAGACCTCTTCATAGATGGACTGGATGTCAAACTCCCCGTCCTCGTGAAAAAACTTTTCCGTGATCGGTCCCAGCAACGTCTGGATATCGCTGATCGACAAGATACCTTTGTAATAGTAAATGAATATCAGAATCAGAATGTGTTCCCTTGAATATTTCTTTCTGACCGGGGGCGGCAGAAGGTCATTCTTCGCATAGTTGTTGATCATGGTCTTTGTCATGATCTTGTCATCTCCAGGATATCTGGTGGTCTTCCGAAAATTTTTATCCATGAAAGTCGTCACCTGATCCATATACAGATCAATATTGGGTATATCGGATGATCTCACATAGCTGATCCTGTCAAAACTCTCCATGATACTGTTTAGTAAGTCTTTCGTGTTTATATGCATATGCATTACCATGCCTTTCATTTATAATCTTCTATGATCTGCAGCATTCCATGTCTTTCCCTTTTGTTTTATTATATAGTATTTAAAACTACTTATCAAGACTATTACCCTATTTTATTGTCCACCCTCCCTTTCCATTACTGTAACCTCCATTCCCAGTAATACCTTTCCAAACTTTACAGTTCTCTGCAAATATGATAGAATATTTAAAACTGTAAAACTTTACAGTATTAAAGCTCTCATATTAAATATCAGCTACTATCAGGAGGTACTGCCAAACCATGAATAAAAAAATAAAAACGGATGCCGTCGACCATCTGATCGATGCACTGCTCTGTCTTGAGACCAGGGAGGAAAGCTATAATTTTCTCGAGGATCTGTGCACTGTCAATGAACTGCTCTCCCTCTCTCAGCGCTTCGAGGTTGCCACCATGCTGCGCGAACACAAAACATATCTTGAGATCGCGGAGAAAACAGGCGCCTCGACAGCAACCATCAGCCGCGTAAACCGCTCCTTAAATTATGGAAATGACGGATATGAACTGATCTTCGAACGACTTGCGGACCGGCAGGAGTAGAAGTTGCACGGGTCTATGACATTTTTCCTCTGGACGCCCGCGTGCATAAAGAGAACCCGACAGGCACGCTACCTGTCCGGGTTCTCTTTAACCGTATGTCTCCATAAAGCTCAGCGGTTCGATATATTCTTCATTCTCTATGATCTGATACCCCAGTTCCTCTTTGCCCGCTTCAATATTGAAAAGCTCGGTCGCATTCGTCACTTCATCCCCTTCCTTTACTTTGGGAACCGCGCCATTTCTGTACACAGAGCGATACCCGTTTCCGTGATCGATCATCACGGTATATCCCGCCTCCGCATCACCTGTGACCGAGAGAACGGTGCCATTTGCCGTCGCGACCACGCCTGTCCCCTCCGACGCATTGAACACCGCGATCGGATTGCCTTCCAGCTCGGTCCTGGTCTCATTGCAGGACGCTGTTCCTCTCAGCGGAAAACCTGTGGGGACATATGTCCGGGCAGTCTCTGCCGCCCTCTCCTGTTCCTGCTGTACTTTTTCATTTATCGTATGGCTGAGGATCTCAACCTTCTCCTGCAGCTCCTTATTTTCCTTCACGATCTTCCCATTTTGCGCAAGCAGCTCCTCATTCTGCCCTGCAAGCTCCTCTGCGCGCAGCTGGAACCTCGCGGCATCATCGATCGAGCGGTTCAGCTCCCCTGCCAGAATAAAACAATACGCCAGCGCTGCCATGATCAACAAAGCGACCGCCGACATGAAGATCACCACGATCTGCACACTATAGCAGACTTTTCTCTTATCTCCATCCTCTTTCCTGCCCTGCAATACGAACACCTCCTCTGTCATAAATCTTTTGAATATCTTTACTTTTTCATAATGCTGTGATATTATATGAATGCTGCATCGGACAAAATCCTTTCCTCCCTGCCATCGGGCAGGCGCCGGAACGATCCCGGGCAGTCAGCTAATTAATCTTGGAGGTTTTATTATGAACAAAGGTACAGTAAAATGGTTTAACAACCAGAAGGGTTACGGTTTTATCTCTGATGAGGCAGGCAATGATGTCTTCGTACATTACACCGGGCTTCTGATGGACGGCTTCAAATCCCTCGACGAGGGCGCTGATGTGGAATTCGAGATCGTGAACGGCGAGAAGGGCCCACAGGCAGTAAACGTAACCAGATTATAAGATTGCTGATAAAAGCTTCGTGACAGATATCACGAAGCTTTTCTTGAATGTGTCCGAAAATAGTTCAATTCCTTATTCTCCTGAGCACCTCATCAAAGACAAGTTCTCCGCCAAAAATATCAAGCGCGCTTCCGACTGTCACGTTGATCTTCCCGCTGCCAAGCCCCCTGAGCAGGTCTATATCCTCATAACTGTGCACTCCGCCCGCATACGTGATGACCTTCCTGCCAGGGCTGCCGCACCACTCCCCGAGCTGTCTGACAAGCCTCTGCTCAATCCCCTGGCACTTTCCCTCCACATCCACCGCGTGGATCAGGAATTCGTCACAGTAATCTGTCAGCATGTCAAGTGTACTGTCGTCAACTTTTTCCTCTGTAAACATCTGCCAGCGGTCCGTAACAATATAATAACATCCGTCCTTCATCCGACAGCTCAGATCCAGCACAAGATGCTGTTTTCCCACTGCCATACAGATTTTGTCCAGATGCTCCATATTGATACGCCCATCCTGAAACACATAGGAAGTCACGATCACATGTGAGGCTCCTGCCTCGATGTAAGCAGCGGCGTTATCGGCATCGACCCCCCCGCCGATCTGAAGTCCTCCCGGATATGCGGCAAGTGCCAGCAGCGCCTGTGTCCTGTCAGCCTCATAGTAAGGACTCGATGCGGGATTGAGGAGAACGATATGTCCTCCCTTCAGCCCATTTTCCCGATAGAGCTGCGCATAATACCTCGCATCCTTCACCGCCACAAAATTCTCCCTGGCCTGATCGTCCTGATCCTCCAGTGAACTTCCGACGATCTGCTTGACCCGCCCGTTATGTATATCTATACATGGCCGAAATTCCATCGAAACCTCCATAATAACATTTGTTATTATACAACATCCTTCATATCATATCTGCCTGCAGGCTTTCCTTTCAGGAACTTTGCCGCCTGAACCGCTCCCTTCCCAAAGAGCGCTTTGGAGTAAGCCCTGTGCGAAAACGTGATCACCTCGTCCTCACCGGCAAAGATCACATCGTGGTCGCCCACGATCGTTCCGCCTCTCACCGCACTGATGCCGATCTCCCTGTCTGTCCGCTTCGCTCTCACCTGACTCCTGTCATAGACATACTCATACCCATTGTCAAACTCTTCATTGATGCTGTCGGCAAGCGCAAGCGCCGTGCCGCTCGGGGCATCGACTTTAAGATTGTGGTGCTTCTCCACGATCTCGATATCAAATCCGGCAGGAACCAGTATCTGTGCCGCCTCCTTCAGAAGCTTGAGCAGCATATTGATACCGAGCGACATGTTTGCCGATTTGAGCACTGCCACCTTTTCTGAAGCCTCCTCAACGTGCGCAAGCTGTACCTCAGAGAGACCTGTCGTACAGAGTACACACGGGATCTGCTTCTCCACACAGTAGTCAAGAAGTCCGTCGACCGCCTGGGCCACGCAGAAATCGATCACCACGTCCGCAGCGACATCACACTCCGCGATACTCGGAAACACAGGATATGTATTCCGGATATGATCTGACACATCCACGCCTGCCACGATCTCGATCTCCGGGTCTGACGCTATGATCCCCGTTATCATCTGTCCCATTTTGCCATTACAGCCATGCATTATCACCTTTGTCATTTTCATTCCAACTCCCATTCACCCGCTCCGGCGGGCGTACCAATCTTCATCTTATCATCTGTATATCATCGATCAAAGAAGACCATAATTCTTCATCGCCGCCTCCAGCTTCGCGGCATTTGCGTCTTCCATCTCTGTCAGCGGCCGTCTCAGCGTCCCTGCCTCCAGTCCCATCAGATTCATCGCCTTCTTGACAGGTATCGGATTGACCTCACTGAACAGAGCCGTGATCAGCTCGATCGCCTCCAGCTGCAGTCTCGCGCTCTCCTCAACCTCTCCTGCAAAATACTTTGCGCAGATATCATGCGTCTGCTGCGGCGCTATATTGGAGAGCACGGAGATGACTCCCTTTGCGCCCAGCGACATGAACGGCACGATCTGATTGTCATTTCCGGAATACACATCCACTTTTCCTTTTGCGAGCGCCATCAGCTTCGCATACTGAATGAAGTTATCCGTCGCATCCTTCACACCCACAATGTTTGCTTCCTCCTCACACAGTGAGACGATCGTCTCCGGAAGGATATTCACACCGCCGGTCCGCCCCGGAATATTGTACAGGATGATAGGGATGTGGACCGCCTGTGCGATCAGCTTAAAATGCTCCTTCAATCCTTTCTGTGTGGCTTTATTATAATATGGTGTGACTACGAGCAGCCCGTCAGCCCCTGCCTTCTCCGCTTCCTGGGAGAGATACACCGCTGTCTGGGTACAGTTCGAACCCGTTCCTGCGATCACGGGTATCCTCTTGTTGACCTGTTTGACGCAGAAGCGGATACATTCCAGATGCTCCTCGTGCGTGAGCGTGGAAGCCTCTCCTGTCGTTCCACACACAATGATCGCATCCGTGCTGTTGGCGATCTGGAACTCGATCAACTTTGCAAACGCCTCGTAATGCACTTCCCCGTCTGGTTTCATCGGTGTGACGATCGCCACACCAGCTCCTTCAAATATAGACATAACGTATTCCTCCTTAAACTATTTCTTTCCCTGCCTGCGCGCCGGGCGTCCGTCAGCGAACCGATTTATCGGTTTGATGACATATTTCCTCTGGACGCCCGTGTGCATAAAAGAAAACCGATCATCTACACAATAGATGGTCGGCATCTTATTTTCACAAAACACTGCCCGCCAAAGCGCCCCGGCTCCGGCTGAAAATGATAGCTCTCCATCTGTTGATGACAGTCATACAGCTCTTAACTGCATGCCCAAGCAAAAGCCCTCAGGCTGCCCCTGCTTTCGGCGTTTTTCCCTTTCCCTCCCGCTTAGACGGTGCCTGACACCTGAACAAAAAGTACTGATAAAAAACGCAACCTCTATCCAATCTTTCAATCTTCTTTTACGCCCTTTCATTATATCTCTTAACAGGCGGGCTGTCAACCCGTAAATCATGCAGAAAACCACACAAAGGAGCCATAAATGACTCCTTTGACGATTTTGATGTTAATATATCTTATAATTGACTGCCTCGATCTTATAGATCTCATCCGCCAGCTGGCACACGTCACCGCTGAGCCGTATCCCTGTCAGGATGATATCCACATCGTCGGACCTTGCATCCAGGATATGGCTTAGATCCTCGATCGTTATGATGCCCTTGTCGATCAGGCCAAGTACCTCATCCAGGATCAAAAGACCGCACTCACCGGTTGTGAGAACTTTCTTTGCAAAATTCAGGCCGTTTTTGATATTGCAGATCTCATCCTGCTTGCGCTCGTCAGACAGCTGTGCGAATTCCTCCTCGCTCTTCTCAAAGCGGAAGATCTTGATCTCCGGCTCCAGCCTCTTGAGAAATGCCTCATTCTGACACCCTTTCAGGAAATTGATGATCACCACGTCCCTGCCCGTGCTTGCGACCTGAATGGCTCTGCCGAGCGCTGCCGCGGATTTGCCATGCCCTTCCCCACCGTATACCTGTACCAATCCTTTTTCCATAGATCTATACCTTATGTCCTTTCCTGTAACTGCACCGTTCCGCGCAGTTCTGAACAATCATAGCAGCAGTCTGAATACCGTCACTGTCACCAATCATCTCTTCGAACATGATAGCATACTGTATAGGATTTTGCAACTTATTTTATTCCGTCGGCTCCTTACAACTCTTCCTCATCCTCCTCAGGAAGTTCGAGCTTGCTGACAGAGACCTCATAGGCGATCCGCTTTTCCAGCTCATCCTCCGAAAGCTTTTTCATATATTCCCTTGACTGGATGCGCCCCCACACAAGCCAGCGCTCCCCCACCTCAAAGTTGGAGGCGTAGCGGGCGTTTCTCCCCCAGCAGATGCACGGAATATAATCCGACTTGCCATACGGACGATTGACTGCCAGCAGCAGATCAGCGATCTCACGTCCAAGAGGCGTCTTTCTATATACAGGTTCCTTGCACACAAAACCGTCAAGGAAGATCTGGTTCGTCTTGATATTCTCGCTGATCTCCTCGACAAATTCGATCTCCCTGGCGAAAACGGAGAGAACCAGCTTGTTCTTGTGCTCCTCGTGCCGGTTGTAGGAGCGGAACTGTCCGTTCACCACCACCGTCATGCCGCGGTAATCCCCGTTTACATCGAGCAGTCTCTCCGAGATCATCACCGGGATGATATCCATGGACTCCGACAGCCTTGCCACCTGAATGTCTACCATGTAGAAGCCCTCACCAAAGATCTCATGGCTGAATGAGAACTCGCTGACGATCTCCCCCATGACTGTCACCTGATTGTTTTCAATAACCTGTTCATGATACCCGTTTTTTGTCTTTAATGTCTCTTGCATTTTTTTCATTCTCCCTTCGTTCTTGTAGTTCAATCATATGCTACTTTATACGGTAAATAAAGCTTGAAATATCGCAGAAAATCCGCATATTCGCTACATTTCGACACCGTTCGACACCATCTGTCAGGTACCCGTATCTGATTAAGCCGTTTTATGAGAAATGCCGTAGAAATGTTTTTTGACGTTGCAAAAAATAAATGTAAGTGCTATACTATTTGGGCGTATTTGAGGAGAGTATATTATTATGGAGGATATATCGATATGATTCAGAAAAGAGAAGATGTCAGAAACGTAGCCATCATCGCCCATGTCGACCACGGCAAGACGACGCTCGTGGATGAACTGCTGAAACAGAGCGGCGTGTTCCGCGCAAACCAGGAGGTCGCCGAGCGCGTCATGGATTCCAACGACATAGAGCGCGAGCGCGGCATCACGATATTATCAAAAAATACAGCTGTTATGTATAAGAATACCAAGATTAACATCATCGATACCCCGGGACATGCCGATTTCGGCGGCGAGGTTGAGCGTGTCCTCAAGATGGTGAACGGTGTTATCCTTGTCGTCGACGCGTTCGAGGGTGCCATGCCGCAGACAAAATTTGTGCTCAGAAAGGCGCTGGAGCTCAGGCTTCCCGTCATTGTCTGCATCAACAAGATTGACCGCCCGGAGGCGCGTCCTTCCGAGGTCGTCGAGGAAGTTCTGGAGCTTTTCCTCGAGCTCGACGCGGACGATTCCCAGCTTGACTGCCCCTTCGTGTACGCCTCTGCAAAGACAGGCGTCGCTTCTTTGGACGAGGACGGAGCAGGCGTTGACATGACACCGCTGTTCGAGACGATCCTTGACTATATCCCTGCACCGGAGGGCGATCCCGAGGCAGGCACACAGGTACTGATCAGCACGATCGACTACAATGAATATGTAGGGCGTATTGGTGTCGGCAAGGTTGACAACGGCACCATCTCTGTCAACCAGGAGGTCATCATCTGCAACCACCACGAACCGGACAAGCAGAAAAAAGTAAAAGTCAGCAAGCTCTACGAGTTCGACGGCCTGAACAAAATTGAGGTAAAAGAAGCCGGGATCGGCTCCATCGTCGCCATTTCCGGTATCACAGACATCCATATCGGCGACACGCTCTGCGCTGTCGACAATGTGGTTCCCATTCCTTTCCAGAAGATCAGCGAGCCCACGATCGCCATGCAGTTTATCGTCAATGACTCGCCGCTCGCCGGACAGGAGGGAAAATATGTGACGAGCCGCCACATCCGTGACAGGCTTTTCAGGGAGCTCAACACAGATGTGTCGCTGCGCGTCGAGGAGACAGACAGCCCGGACTCCTTCAAGGTATCCGGGCGCGGCGAGCTGCATCTCTCTGTGCTGATCGAGAATATGCGGCGCGAAGGATTTGAGTTTGCCGTCAGCAAGGCGGAAGTATTGTATAAGACAGACGAAAGCGGCAAGAAACTGGAACCGATGGAGCTCGCCTATGTCGATGTTCCTGAGGAATTTTCCGGCACCGTCATCGAAAAACTCAGCCAGAGAAAGGGCGAACTGCAGAACATGGGCAAGGCAAGCGGCGGATACGCCCGCCTGGAGTTTTCCATCCCGTCGCGCGGCCTGATCGGATACCGCGGCGAGTTCATGACAGACACCAAGGGAAACGGCATCCTAAATACGATATTTGACGGTTACGGCCCCTACAAGGGCGATATCCAGTACCGTAAACAGGGCTCCCTGATCGCGTTCGAGGCGGGCGAGGCGATCACATATGGCCTGTATAACGCACAGGAGCGCGGCACTTTATTTATCGGGCCGGGAGCGAAGGTATACTCCGGCATGGTCGTCGGACAGAACGGAAAAGGCGAGGATATCGAGCTCAATGTCTGCAAGAAGAAGCAGCTGACGAATACGCGTTCATCCAGCGCTGACGAGGCTTTGCGTCTCACTCCTCCCAGGATCCTAAGCCTGGAGCAGGCGCTTGACTTCATCGACACGGACGAACTGCTCGAAGTGACACCCGAGAGTCTCCGGATCCGGAAAAAGATCCTCGATCCCACGCTCCGCAAGAGATCCGGCATGAAAAAGCAGTAAGAAACTGCCGGTAAATCTCCTGGCATGCGTAACTGAATGGCAGTCCCTGTACAAAAATAACGCTTGTAACACATAAAGATCCCCTGCATATATTATAAAAAACGTATGCAGGGGATTTTTATGTCTAATATTATGAAAGCCGAAACCCCGGCCTATTCTGGAGATCTAACGATCAGCGTCACGTCATCGCTGGGCTTCATCCCCGTGAATGATGCCACGATCACGATATCTTATTCCGGCGATCCCGACACGGTCGTGCAGACACTTTCCACCAACGACTCCGGGCAGACCTCCACGATCTCACTTCCTGCCCCGAATCTGTCCTACAGTACCGAGATCAGTGATGTCCAGCCTTATTCGGAATACAACATCTCTGTCACCGCTCCGGGATACGAGCCCGTATATATCTCTGGTACCGAGATCCTGCCTGATGTCACGGCTGTCCAGCCAGTCACCATGAACCCGCTTGAAGTCGAACCGCCGGGAGAGACTGAGGACGATATCGTCATACCCGATCATACATTGTATGGCGAATATCCGCCAAAAATACCGGAGGACGAGATCAAACCGATGGACGAGAGCGGTGAGATCGTCTTAAGCCGCGTCGTAATTCCGGAGTATGTCATCGTGCACGACGGCGTCCCGCAGGACTCTTCCGCCCCCAACTACTATGTACGCTACACCGACTACATCAAAAATGTCGTGTCGTCGGAGATCTATGCGACCTGGCCCGAGAATACGATCTACGCCAACACGCTGGCGATCATGTCGTTCACACTGAACCGGGTGTATACGGAGTGGTATGGGGGCTGGCAGTTATCCCCGGATTTTCTTCCCTTCGGAATGTCTCTTCACTGATCTTAAATACGATCTTAATCTTATCCTTTCCAATCTCTATCCTTTCAATAATCTTGGACAACAGCACCTTCTTCAAATGCGTATCCGCCTCCATAAACTCCTGTTCCCAGTTTGGTATGATCTGCGAGGATTTGTCAATATCACGGTTGTCAGGCTCTATCACCTGATACTCCTGTTCTTTCTCCTCCAGCAGCCGTCCGAACCCTTCTTTTTGCTTTTCTTTCTCCTTTAACAGGCCAGACAGTTTCTCCGCGCTGAAGATCCCCTCGCCGCGCAATGCCTGCGGAATCTGTGATTCCAATGTATCAATGTCCTTCTGCACTGCGCGCTGTTCTTTGCGGATCTCCTCAATCTCCCTGCGTATCACCTTTCGCGCTTTCTCCTGTTTTTTCAACAGATCCGTATAAACATTACTCTGCTTTAGCTTTGCCATATACTGTTTCACTTCTGCAAACACGACTGGCTCAATCTCGTCTGCACTGTACAGGACTGCCCCCTGACAGTTAGTTGACGCGTTCGCTCTCTGTGTACATCTATATCTGCGGTTCATTTTCTTTACCTTAGTGCCATCTTTTAATGTCCACTGGTCATACCTCGAACCATTGGTCAGCCTGCACCCACAGGATGCACAATAGATCAACCCCATCAATGGCAGACTTCCCGTTGTCGTGACCAGATCGGCTCCCTTTTTGTTATCAATATTTGACTTACGCTTTTCCCGCAGTTCCTGCGCTTTTTTCCATACAGAGGGACTTACGATCTGCAGCTCTTTTGACGGCTTTTCCGAAAACACCCACTCCTCCACAGGATTTCTCTGATAAGATTTCCTATGAGAACGCCTGTTATATGTAAAATATCCCATGTAAATAGGATTTTTCAGCCGGTCTGATATGGTACAGGCCTTCCATTCCCCTCCGTTAATCGCCGGAATGTGCTGCTCGTTCAGACGTTTTGCGATCGCATAGGCGCCCAGTTTTTCCTCGACTGCTAAACGGAATATTTCTCTCACAACATTTGCCTCACTCTCCACAATACGAAGTTCCTTCAGGCTCCTTCCATGGCTGCCAATCTCCCCATTGTACATCAATTCATAGCCGTAGGGGGCATAGCCCCCTGCGTGTTTTCCCTGTCTGACCATTTCCTGCTGTGCGGCTTTAACACGTTCCCCGGTTTTGCGCGACTCCCTCTCATTTGACCAGAACTTGATAAAAAGTGTGAGGCGGTCTGTATCTTCCTGCGTATCCAGCAGCCCTTCCTTAATGGTCCAGACTTCTATGCCAAGCTGATTGAGTGTCGCGATATACATATTGTACTCCTCTTTCCTGCCGATCCTGTCTGACATAAATGTAAGCAGTACATCGAACTGATGCATTCTCGCATCTTCCAATATCTGTAACAGGACTTCTCTGTCCTGCACTGTATTCTTATATGCACTGACTGCTTTCTCAATATATTCCCTGTCAAACTCCCAGTCTGGACGCCCTTCGATATAATTTGCGATCTCCGCTCTCTGAACCGGTATATCGTCATCATGCAGTTGTTGTCTTGACGAAACACGAAGCAGGCTCCTCACACGTTTCTTTCTTTCTTCCATATGCATTTTCCTCCATTTTCCTAACATTTTCATTATCAGGATTTGATACTAAGGAACTGTTAAAGTATTAACTTTATACCGACTTGTCATCTGCAAAGTTAATTCTTAGCAGTTCCTAACGCTCCAGACTCCGGCTTGCAAGATGACATCTTAGCCAGAAAGTTTCTTTTCAAAATGGCGACCACTTCCTCTTCTACCTGCTGGTCATCTGCTGTCCCGAGAAAGGACAATTCCACTGTATACTTTGACGTTACTGTTTTTGTCACGGAATTTTTTGACGCCATCGGCTTCTCTCCCACACAGTCACTTGTTGTTTCTACAATATGCGGAGACAATTTCAAAAATACATTATATTATTGTGTCTTAATCAAATGACATGATGCCGGGAGTGAACAATGATTACGGAATAGAATAAACAGTAATGATTAGACAGATCAGAACTATAGTGGTAGAATATTCATATGAATTTAAAAAACCGAAAGGAGCATACTATGAAACCAGTAATACTGTGTTATGAGAAATGTACAACCTGCAAGAAAGCGCTAAAGTGGGTGGAGGAAAAGGGATGTGACGTTCAGGTGCGTCCGATCAGGGAGGAAAATCCGTCCGTGGAGGAGTTAAAACAGTGGCATGAATCGAGCGGACTGCCGCTGAAACGCTTTTTCAATACAAGCGGCAATCTGTATAAGGAAATGAAGCTGAAGGATAAGCTTGCGTCGATGAGCGAGGCGGAACAGTATCAGCTGCTGTCCACAGATGGCATGCTGGTGAAGCGTCCGATTCTGGTGACGGAAAACGGCGTCTGTCCGGGATTTCAGGCGGAACATTGGGAGCGTCTTTTGCGCGTGTGAATAGGAGCAGACAGTGATCACAGAAGAATTATACAGGGAACTAAAGAAGATCACGGAGGAAGAAGCACGTATTCTGAACGGTGATACAAAGATCGAGACAGCGATCTATATGTCACAGGAGGCAGCGGTCGAGGATGCGTATATTGTTGACGCGAAAAAGCTTCTGGATGCGGGGAAGCTGATCCAGGTGCGCCCGCACACCCGGTTTGTGCATTTCCCGAAACATACGCACAACTACATCGAAGTAATCTATATGTGCTGCGGCACCACGCACCATGTAATCGACGGGGAGGATGTCTGGCTGCGGGAGGGGGAGATGCTCTTTCTGAACCAGAAGGCGGAGCAGGAGATCTATCCCGCGTCGGAAGATGATATTGCAGTCAACTTCATCATTCTGCCGGAATTTTTTGACTATGTTCTGAGAATGATCGGGGAGGAGAAGAACCTCCTGCGTGATTTTGTGATCGACTGTCTGACGGGGGAAAACGAGGAGGCGGGATACATGCACTTTAAGGTCGCAGGGATCCTGCCGATCCAGAATCTGGTCGAAAACCTGATCTGGTCGATCTGGAACAGGCAGCCCAACAGGCGCAGCATCAACCAGGCGACAATGGGACTGCTGTTTCTGCAGCTGATGAGCCATATGGAGCGGATGCAGACTAACACCGAGAACCGTGGACGCAGGCTGCTCATCGAGGTGTACGCCTATATCGAGGAAAATTACCGCGACGGGGAGCTGACAGAGCTTGCCGCACTGTTGAACTATGACGTGTGCTGGCTCTCGAAGGAGATCAAGAAGAGGACTGGGCGCAATTACACGGATCTCGTACAGGAAAAACGGCTGAACCAGGCGGCATATCTGCTGCAGAACACGGCGATGTCCGTCATGGATATCGGGCTGTCTGTCGGATATGACAATCTGAGCTATTTTCACCGCATCTTCCAGAGGCAGTATGGTGTGACGCCTAGGAGATACAGAGTTGGCAGGATAAACGCCGAGAAACAGCTGTAAGAACTTTCCCCAAGACTGCCTGTCCATTTTTACCCATAGTCCCAGCAAGCCCCGCCGTACCGCAACCAGGGCTACAATTTCACAATCACCTCCTCCACCGCCTACGACCAGAAGTGGATCCGCGGCAGGAACATCTACGAAAATATCAGCCGCATCGTGGACTCCATCTTCTCGAATTATCTGTCGCGTCCGGGAGTGCGCCAGCCGATCTTTACCTCCTACTGCGATGGAAACCGCGTCACCTGCAATGGGCTCTCCCAGTGGGGAAGCAAATACCTTGGCGACCAGGGCTACACTCCAATAGAGATCATCCGTTATTATTATGGAAATGACATGTACATCAACTCCACCACATACATATCGGGTGTTCCCTCATCATGGCCGGGCTATGATCTGACGATCGGTTCTTCCGGACAGAAAGTCCTGCAGATGCAGCAGCAGCTCAACCGCATCGCGCAGAACTATCCTGCGATACCGCGCATCACTGAGGACGGCATCTTCGGAACAGGCACCGCCAATGCCGTCCGCACGTTCCAGCGCATCTTCGGCCTTGCTCCCACAGGTATCGTAGACTATCCTACCTGGTACAAAATATCTGAGATCTTTGTCGGTGTATCGCGCATTTCAGAGCCAGGCTGAACTGCCGGACATTTCAGTCAAAATAATACAGCCTCTCGATCTCCTCGATCCTTGCGCGGGCACTCGTCGCCTCGACGATCTCTTTACACAGACGGTCATACTCCTCAATCGGTGCTATGACCGTCATTTCTACATCCGCCGCGTAAACACTGTCCTCTATACTGATATTTCTGCCCGCAAGGAGATACTGGATCTTCCCCACTGCGTTGTAGTCTGTCCTGACCAGCATCCTGACGCCAAAATGCTGCCGGGCCGTCTCACACTTTGCCAGCGCATCCTTCAGCACACCCGAATACGCCCGGACCAGACCGCCTGTCCCCAGGAGCGTACCGCCAAAATACCTTGTGACTACAGCCGCAATATTTCTGATCCCGCTTCCGAGCAGCACTTCCAGCATCGGACGGCCTGCCGTACCGCTCGGCTCCCCGTCATCACTGCTCCTGGTGATCTGTGCCCTGCTCCCTATCACAAATGCAGAACAGTTATGTCTCGCATCATAATACTTTTTCTTCATTTCCTCTATAAAAACCGCTGCCTCCTCCTCGCTCGCCACAGGGCGGACTGTCGCTATAAATCTTGATTTTTTCTCCACAAGCTCCGCCTCTGCCCCTTTTACGAGCAGCACATAATCCTCATGCTCCTGACCATTCCTATCCTTTTCCATGCCTGTCCTCCATCCAAAAGTTTGTCTTCTTTTGATTATAACACAAACCAGACCTGTATAAAATGAAAAATACAAGACTACACTAAGATTAAAGAATCCAGCCAGACAGAATATAAACTCTATGTAAACTCTCAAAAAAAATCCTTTATTTGCACAAGGTAATTTGCTATAATGAGAAGAATGAAATTTGCTTTACGGAGGTGATTCTATGAATTATGGGAAAAGAGGAACTTCAAAGATCCAGAAATCCCTGACTTCAAAAACCATAAAATTCAAAAAACTGTTCTTTGTCTCCGCACTGAAGATCATACTGATCGGCACCCTGTCGGTCATGGTAGTCGGTGTATGCTTTGGTATCGGTGCTTTTAAAGGAATCCTGAGTTCTGCACCCGACGTGGATCCCGCATCCGTCCTTCCGCAGGGCTTTGCAACAGTGGTCTATGACGCCAAGGGCAACGAACTGACAAAACTGGTGGCCGCCAATTCCAACAGAAGCTCTGAAAAGATCGACAAGATACCCCAGTACCTTTGCGACGCTTTCGTCGCGATCGAGGATCAGCGCTTTTATGAACACAACGGCATCGATCTGAAGCGTATCCTGAGTGCCAGCATCATGGTACTGCAGTCCGGGAAACTACAGCAAGGTGCCTCAACCATCACCCAGCAGATCATCAAAAACAATATTTTTGACAACTGGACTAATGAGAGCGACATTCAGAAAATCAAGCGTAAGATCCAGGAACAATACCTTGCACTTGAACTTGAAAAGAAAATGTCAAAAGAACAGATCCTGGAGATCTATATGAATACGATCAATCTGGGACAGAACACCCTTGGAGTCAAGGCTGCCGCACTGCGCTATTTCAACAAACAGCCCTATCAGCTCACGCTCTCTGAATGCGCCGTGATCGCCGCTACCACCTCAAATCCCTCGAGATATAACCCGATCTCCCATCCTGACAACAACAAGAAACGACGCGATGTCGTTCTTGATAATATGAAAGAACAGGGATATATCACACAGGAAGAGTACGACGAAGCGATGGCTGACGATGTTTACAGCCGCATCATGGCTGTAAATGAGGAGAGTGAGATCAACTCCGTCTATACATACTTTGTAGACGAGGTTACAGAACAGGTTCTCGCTGACTTGATGGAGATCAAGGGTTTTAACGAGACACAGGCGCACCGTCTCCTGTTCAGCGGCGGTCTGAGCATTTATACCACACAGGATCCCGATATCCAGGCGATCTGTGATGAAGTGTACGGAAATGAGGAAAATTATCCCGAGACTGTCAAATGGTATCTGAACTATGTCCTGACTATCCAGAAGGCAAATGGCGAAAAAGAAAACCACAGCACAGAGATGTTCAAGGCTTACTACAAACAGCAGAATGCATCGTTTGACCTGCTCTACTCGACAAAGGACGAGGCATATGAAGCGATCGAGGCCTACAAGCAGGCTGTGATGGAGGAGGGCGACAAGGTTGACGGCGAGCGCATCACACTGACGCCGCAGCCACAGATATCCATCACCGTCGAGGACCAGTCAACCGGATATATCGTTGCCATCGTCGGAGGACGCGGCACCAAGGAGGCAAGCCGCACCCTCAACAGAGCCACAAATACAACGAGACAGCCTGGCTCCACGTTCAAGGTCGTATCAACGTATGCACCGGCGCTGGACAGCGCTGGTCTGACGCTCGCCGACGTACAAAATGACGCCCCTTTTAACTACACAGGCGGACGTCCTGTCAGAAACTGGTGGGGAGGCAATTACAGAGGTCTCCTGAGTCTCCGTTACGGTATCGCACAGTCTGCGAATGTCGTTGCCGTCAAGACGCTCACCCAGATCTCACCGCAGCTTGGTTTTGATTATCTGCAAAACTTTGGTTTCACAACCCTGGTTGAGAAACGGGTTGAAAACGATGGCACGGTTCGATCCGATATCGGACAACCCCTTGCACTCGGCGGCATCACGGATGGCGTTACCAACATGGAGCTCAACGCGGCGTATGCGGCGATCGCAAACCAGGGAACCTATATCAAGCCAAAGCTCTACACAAAGATCGTAGACCATGACGGAAATATCCTGATCGATAATACTGCACCGGAATCCAAACAGGTGATCAAGCAGTCTACCGCATGGCTGCTCACAAGCGCCATGGTCGATGTTGTCACGACGGGTACCGGCGGTTCCGTCAATTTCGGAAATATGGCGATCGCGGGCAAGACAGGCACGACATCCGACTACAAAGATGTATGGTTTTCAGGGTATACACCCTATTACACCGCTACGACCTGGACCGGCTACGACAATAATACCAGCATGAAATCTTCCGCGGAAAAGAATCTGTCCAAGACCATGTGGAAAAAAGTCATGTCAAGGATCCATGAAAACCTTGAATACAAATCATTTCCCATGGTAAACGGCATCGTCACTGCCACGGTCTGTTCCAAATCCGGCAGGCTTCCCATAGCGGGAGTATGTGACGTGCAGGGCAGTGTGAAAACAGAATACTTTGCGGAGGGCACCGTACCAACAGAATACTGTGATGTCCACTACTTCTCCAACATATGCCAGTACTCCGGACTCACAGCCACGGAGGAATGTCCTTTCAAACAGGCATCTGCCATCGAACAGGTACCTGCGCGGCTCCTGGACAACAACCTTGCCTCCGCCCTTACGAACCTTCCTGAGACCGACACCGCTGATACCACACAGCTCTGTCCTCATAACGAAGTGTTCATGACAGCGCCAAATGCGCAGGAAGTCCTGCAGCAGCAGATCCTGGAAATGCAGATGCGCGCAGCTGCCGAGGCCGCGCCTCCGGCAGCTGCTGAACCAGTCTCAGATACGGACTGACCGCATAGCTTACGCACTCCGGCGTGCATAAAAAAGAATATCCTTTCGGATATTCTTTTTTATGCCGCTAACCTAATAAAATAAAGACCTTTCGAAGCCTCATGCCTCAAAAAGCCTTTATATGTGATATCTCAAAGCTGCTAACCGGAATCGAACCGGTGACCTCAACACTACCAATGTTGCGCACTACCGACTGTGCTATAGCAGCATCACCGAAAAATATGATACCATAACCAGCTCATCCTGTCAACTGCATTCGCCGATTTTTTACAAATGTTAGTAATAGCGTCCTGGGCCGAACTATTACAAATGTTACAATAATATTAATGAAATATTAGAATAAAAACTGAAACTTGCGATTTCTTGCCAACTCAGATAACATAAGATATACTATGCATAGACTACTACGCTGATCATACGCATAAAACCGAGGTGACAATATATGAAGAAAACTACAATCAACGCAATACTGATATCGATCATAACACTCATGTCTGTCTCAATCTGCTTCCTTATTTTCTGTATCGTGACCAGACCGCGTTATGTGATCGTCAACGAGCCGGAGACGGCTGCGATGATCACGGAAGCTTCCGGCTTCGACGAGGATGAACTGCAGCCCGAAGTCCCAGCCTCTGAAAACACTGCCGGGACGCCAGTCGAGAACTCCCCCGACAAAACCATGCACGGCAGGACTTCAACTAGAGTGAATATCCGTGATGCCGCCTCTGAAAACGCCAAAGTGCTCAACACAGTTGACGAGGGAACCACTTTTGAGATCATTGAGATCCAGGACAACGGTTGGACCAAAATCCTCTACGAAGGGACGGAAGCCTATATCTCTTCAAATTTCGTGATCGTCACCAATGACTAACAGACCGTCAGCCTTCTTTTTCCTTCTCTGCCGATCTTCTCCTCCTTGCCCTGAGTCTCACCACGATCCCTTTTTGCCGCAACAGTTCACCATGATATTTATCCTTATAGTACTCATATGCCCTCTTATAATTGTACCCGTATTCCGCAAACTTGCGGAGGACAACATTCATCTCCGCACCCACAAATATGATATTCATCGTGCCGTACAGCCACAGAATGAATATCACGACCGTCGCAAGACTTCCGTATGTAACAGAGTAGTTCGCAAAATTGCTGATATAGAACGAGAATGCCCACGAGTATACCAGCCACGCCACCGTGGAGAAAAAAGCGCCAAATAATTCATAGCGTATCTTTGATCTCCTGTTTGGAACGTTCATGTAGATCAGCAGAAAAAAAATAATCAGAAATACAAGCATACACAGATACTTCCCATATCGAAACAAATCGGAAAATACTGCCATACCCGGCACAAACTGGAGCATCCAGTTAAATATATTGTTTCCGAGCACGATCAGAACCATCATGAGACCGATCGCGGCAAAAAAGATCACCACATAGGACACCGCAAGCGTATACAGCAGAACAGTGCCCCTCGTCTCCCGGATCCCATATACTGCATTCATCCCGATGATCACCGCATACACACCTTTGGAAGCGCAGAAAAGCATCACGATCATGGTAAAAGACTTCATCATCGCCGTGCTCTCCGCATATGCTTCCTCCAGGATCTGATTCAGGAGCGGCACTGACCCCTCCGGAATGATATTCATCAGATATTGTGTGAAACGTCCTGTATCGATCGGCAGATAGCTGAAGATCGATATACAGTACATCGCCATCGGGAACAGTGACATCAGTAAAAATAAAGCCGCGTGTCCTGCAAATGAGGACACGTGGTCATATTTTACTTTTGTTATAAAACTGTATGTTATTTCATATACTACTTTTATCTCTCTTCTGGTTATTCGCTTCTTTTTATGCATTCTTACTGTTGTCCCTTTTCTTTTGCCTTCCTGATCAGGAACAGATCACTGATCGCCTTGCCAAGATCATGCGGATAGAGCTGCACTACCGGACTGTCGATGATATCCCCAACCTTCATCCTGAACCCAACCTTCACAAACCGGTCATCGTCAGGAAATTCATATGCCAGATACTCGCCATCCTGCATGAATTTTGCCTCCGGCGTCGATATGTCTGTCTTGCGCTCAAGCATGACGCTCATGGAAGTCGCTGCCGCCCCCATCATCTGATTCATCGCCTCCGAGACTGCACTCATATGAAGCTCACCCAGATCCATTTTGGCGAAATCGCCGTTTCCGTCACTTCCCATCATCAGATCAGCGATCGCCTTGGCATCCTGCTCCTCCAGCATCAGTATGCTGCACCCTTTGACGCCCTCCACATAATTGACCTTCACAAAGACCTTCTTGGAGGACACATTTTTCGTATACTCGCTCTTCTCAACGATCTCTACCATCGGGGGCGTGATATCCACTGTCTGGCGCACCAGCATACTGAGCGTCGATGCCGAACTCCCCAGACATATATTTGATATTTCCCCGATCGCGTCTATTTCCAACTCCGAAAAAAAATGGCTGCTCATCACATACCTCCCATTTCTACTGCATCAATGTTTCCGGTTCACATTCCAATGCCCTTGCAAGCTTGAGCACAAGTTTCTCAGGCTGTCTGGTCAGATCACAGAAGGATGCCTCACAATTTTTGACCGCAGACACACTGTACCCCATGCGCTCCGCGATCTGCTGCCTTGTCTTTCCCAGCTCCAGACGCCGCATTTTTACCGGAGATATCCTTGCGAATCGGATATACAGATTCCTGCCGTCATAATTCACAGTGTTGACCAGCTGAACGATCTCCCCTGAATTTCCCATAGTATCCTTGTCAACCCTGTACATTGATGTAACCACTGTCATCATCTTTTTCATTATCGCCTCGTCATCGTAATGCCCCAGATTTTCCATCGGTATGTACAGATCAATATAAAGTGCCTTGAGCTCCCGAACCTGCTCCTCATCAAGCTTAATGATATAATTATTGTCCTTTGCCTCATTGTAAAAGGACAATATCCTGAGCCAAAACGCATCCTTATCGAATCCCGCCATCTCTGTTCCCTATCCCCCAATACATAATTTTATCTGCTGACTATATAAAATTATTATACGCCTTAGCCCGTATTACTGTCAATCAATATATCATTTCGTCAGAATTTTAGATGTTGACGCTTTCGCAGTATGTTGCTATAATAAAATTGTTCTGTATTCATTTCTAAATTTCAGAATTGTGAAAGGGGATTTTTATGAGTATCTTTAACGACGACCGTTCCACTGTAAACGAGGCCGCAGCGGCTTTTGACTCCGATCTTTCAGGCACCGGATTTGACACAGCACTCCAGAAGGCATTTGATTCCGGTATGAATCTTGACGAGATCCAGTATATCGTCTCCACACACACTGACAGGATCGTGAAGAGATTCGTTGTCCAGTACCAGTTAAAGAAGGCAGCGAACAGGGATAAATAGATCCATGCAAAAATTATGCAATTATTTTTACTTTTTGCTTGATTTTTTATCCCATTCTGTGCTATACTATAATTCGTCAGTGAGCAGATGACTTACATAGGCTGACTGAAGGGGCATAGTTCAACGGTAGAACAGCGGTCTCCAAAACCGTCAATGCGAGTTCGATTCTTGCTGCCCCTGTATTTGGAAACAGTCTATAGATCTGTTGTTAAGCGGGTCTATAGACTGTTTTATTATTCATTTCTTATGGAAAAGTCCTAAAGAGTGAAACCAGACGAGATACAGTCCATCACTGTCCTCAACAAAGTTACGACTTGGGAGGGATTAAAAATATTAGCTCAGAAACCCGGACAGGCGTACCTGTCCGGGTTTCTGTTGATCTAGATTCGGTTAGATTGTCAGCTCTTTGATCAGAAAATGTTGTTATTATCTCTTCAGATTGATCAGCTCCTCGAGCAGTGTATCCGATACCGTGATGGTACGGCTGTTTGCCTGGAAGCCTCTCTGGGTCGTGATCATGTCGGTAAACTGCTGTGAGAGGTCTACGTTTGACATCTCGAGGATACCGCTGGTGATCGAGCCGATCCCTTCTGCCTTGATGTCTACGAGGGCCGCGTCGCCGGAGCTCGCTGTTGTCTGGTAGAGGTTGTCGCCAGAGTTCTCAAGTCCCATGGCATTCGCAAATTTTGCGACGCAGATCTGTCCGAGTGTCGTGATATGGCCGTTGCTGTAGCTTGCCGTGACGATACCGTCCGTTCCAACGGACACGCCGAGCAGCTTTCCAACCTTTGTTCCGTCAAGACGCTTGCCTTCCACGGTTGACTTATGGTCGTTACCCACATTGGAAGTGTCTGACAGATCGATGGTGAGGTTCGAGAAGTTTCCGTCTGTGTTGATCGAATTCAGCGCCACTGTGATGGAAGACTGCCCCTCTGTACCTACATAGCTGAAAGATCCATCCGACTTATTGAACATCAGATCCCATGAAGCGCCCCCGTTATTGGTCAGCGCATCAATATTGATCTCTTTTCCATCGGAACTCGTCAGTCCCAGCAGTTTCAGGGTATACTCCTTGTCGACCACCTGCGATTCCGTCATCTCTGTCTGTGTCGTATACGGATTGACCGTATCAGACTTCTTGCCCAGGTTGAGAAGCTTCATGATCGCCTCCCCATAAACGGTTCCTGCATCCACCATCGTTCCTGTACCGTTATCAGCCTGAATTACGGTTCCATTGGCATCCTTAAACTGGTATTTTGTCACTGTCTTCCCATCATCATCTGTATAGGTCTGCTTGATAGATGTGACAGAACCCGTTGCCGCCTTAAAATTGTATGTTATCGTTCCGTCCGTATTTGTCGTTCCTGCATCATAAAATGCTTCTATAGCCTCTTCCGGTATCGTTACTGCATCTGTCACCGGGAATGATGTCGGCTGGGACTTCACAAAACCTGTTCCGCCGGAGAAGTTAACTTTAAGGGTCATATTATACAGATCACCATTCTCAAGAACCTTGCCAGCCAGATCCGGATCACCATCGATAAAAGCTTTCATATCGACTGTTGCCCATTCACCTGCATCTCCCATGTTATGTCCTGGTGTAACTGTGATCCCAGGAGCCGCAGTACCGCCGTTCACTGCTGTCCGCACTGCATTCTCCAGTTTATCGAGCAGCTCCTGAGGCATATCTGTTGCGGTGAGCTTTCTTCCCGTCCCATCTTCGGTATATGTCAGTTTCGATGTATCAACCTTATAGATCGTAGCAGAAGGACCCCACTCATTCTCTGTATTCAGTGTTTCCCTTACTGTCGTCACCTCGCGCGTCTTCGGCAGGATGCCAAACTTCATATTATAAGCGTACCCTGCGCTGTCATAGACCTCAAAATTGACGATCTTGCCGTTCTCTGTCTGCAGAGCGACGTCATCCCTGTCAATGATTCCCGCAATCTGCGCATTCTGTGTCGCGTCTGCCGCGTATTCATTACTCGTCCTGGTGTTGATCGGTCCGACAGTACCCTTTACGATCCTGCCCTCATTGTCGACGCCCCAGCCCTGCACGATGTATCCGGTGCTCGCCATACAGAGGTTGCCTGCGTCGTCCACGTCGAACGATCCGTCTCTCGTGTAGTATGTACTCGTACCGTCACTCACCACGAAGAACGCCTCGCCGGAGATCTTCAGGTCAAACGGGTTTCCTGTCGACTGGTTCGCGCCCTCCTGCGTGATGGTCGTATTGATCGCCGCCGCCTTCACGCCCAGACCGATCTGCCTGGGGTTCGTACCGCCTGTGCCGTTTGCCGCATTGGCGCCTGTCGCCGCCTGCGTCGTCTGGTACAGCATATCGGAGAAGTTCATCTGCTTTGCCTTGAATGCTGTCGTGTTTACGTTTGCAATGTTGTTACCAATAACGTCCATTCTTGTCTGGTGTGTCCTGAGACCTGATACACCAGAGAAAAGTGATCTCATCATAATTAAGTGACCTCCTAAATCATATTTGCCGTTTATCTTCCCCTCATCCGTCATTCCGAGGGATCCCAAGCCTCCTTAAAAGGTCCGGCTCTGTCTCACATCCTGTATTAGATAATCACGGCTCCATCAATGTTTGTGTAGATATTTTCATCCGCTTCTGTCTGATCCATCGCTGTGATGACTGTGTTGCTCTTGGTGTTCACGATAAATGCAAGCTGGTCCACGAGCACCAGAGAGTCCCTAATCCCCTTCTCGCCCGCCTTTTTCGTGCCGTCATTCAACCTTTCCAGTTGTCTGTCTGTCAATTCGATATTCCTGTCATTCAGCCTGTTTGCCGCATGCTTTGAAAACCGTACATTCTCCACAGCCTGCCGCGCTGGTGCCTGCTGTTTCTGTAGGATCTCCTCAAAACTCATGCCCTGCGGCACTCTGCTGCCCGAATTGGCTTTCTGCTGTTTCAGATACTGATCCTGCAGCTGTTCAATGGAAAGGAACTGACTGTTTTTCACATTCATTTGAACCCCTCCCTCTCATAAAACCTATGCGTTCTCTGTCTTGCCGCCCTCGTCCTCTTTGTCCTGATCGGTGTCCTCCGTCGACGGCGTCTTGTTCTCCGTCAGGAGATTCAGCTTGTCGAGTATCGCATTCATCTTTGTGTTGAAGCTCTCCAGGATATCGTCAAGAGATGCCTTCTTGTCATCGGTTGTCGTGTTGTCCTTGAACTTCACACCGAGAACTTCCAACGCATGCTTCCACTCCGCGAGTGTATTCATCTCCTCAGAACCATAGATCTCCATATAATGCTTCTGATACTCATCCATAGTATTGTAGTAATCGAGTGCACCCTGTATGACATTTTCATAAGACTTATCCGCAAATTTGATGCTGGGCAGTCCGTTGATCATGCCCTTGAGCGTATCGTACATCTCATATGCCTTCGAGTACTCCGGACTGACGATCGTATCGAGGTCGCTGATCGAGAACTTGTTTCCATTGATGACAAGCAGCGGCTTGCCTTCCTCCATCTCGACGTAATCGACTGTTCCCTGCGTGTAGTTGACATCCCCTGTCTTCTCGCTCGTCGTCTTCATGATCACTTCCTTGCCGATCAGGTTGTTTGCCCTCAGCACATCGACAGACTGTGCCATCTCGCTCATCTGCTGTACCTGTGTGAATGTCGCATACTGCGATACCCACTCGGTGTTGCTGGTAGGTTCCAGCGGATCCTGATTCTGCATCTCTGCCACCAGGAGTGTCAGGAACATGTCGCTGTCCACCGCATTCTTGTTTTTTCCTTTTTTCAGCGAGTCTCCCGAACTTGTATTCGTGATCAGATTACCATTCTCATCGACCGGCGCTAATATACCTGCCATATGTCCACCTCTCTCCTTTTTTCAATTGATTTATGCCAGTAAATCCATCGTGTTTCCGTTCGCCGCCATGATCTCCATGGCGATCCTGGTCGCGTCATCTGCTCCCTGCATCTCGCCTTCCAGTTCCTCCCCGTCGGCGAATGCCCTGAGATTGATGCTGCTCCTGCCTCTGCGCATTCCCTGGACGCGCATGTTCTCCTGCTCCTGTGCCTGTCTCTGCTGCTCCTGTCCGTTCTTATCGAGATTGCGCTCCATCTGATGGCTCTCCACCGACACCTCGATCGCCTCAACCTTGACGCCCTGCTCCTCGAGATTTGCCCTCAGCTGCGTCGCCTGCGCCTCGATCGCCGCCTTCACTGCCTCGTTCTGTGTGGTGAACTCCGCTGTCACCATCCCGCCCTTTGTCGTCAGCGAAACGTTGACTGTGCCGAGACTCGCCGGGTGAAGCTGCAGTTCCATCTCTGTGAGATTTTCATTCTTGACGATCTTTACCATGTCTGCGAGCTGCCTCAGGATGTTCTCCGTACTCTCAGAAGTGTACTTCTCAACCCCTTCTGCCACTGCCGCGTCGCTCACCCCGCTGGGATGATCCTGGAAATTCTGTGCTGTGTTGTTCTGTCCGAAGTTCCCGGAATCCTTATCTTCACTGCCCTTTGTGTCCTTCCCGGTGTTCTGTGTCTGGGCCTTTGCACCGATCTCTGTCGGATTTTCCTGCTGATTCTCCGGAAGTGTATCATACTGCTTTGCAGGCTGTTCCTCCGTCCTGGTATTGTCCTCCCTGATGATCACCGGCTCCTTCGCTGCCGCCTGATCCTCCACCGCGGGCTCCTCTGACGGTTCTCCAAATGGCAGTGTCTGCGGATCCTTCTCTGGTTCCTGGATCTGCTCCCCGAGCTTCTGGCTCTGCATCTCCTGAAGCTTCTGCAGTACCGCGTCGAACTCCTCGCTGGTAAGTCCTGTGTCCGTCAGCAGATTTTCCACCTGTGTGTCCACTGTCTGGGTGATCTCCTGCAGTGCCGTGTAGAGCTTCTCGTCTGCGACAAGGCTGATCGCCGAATCCTCACCGGATATCGCAGCCACGAGCTGGGCCATATTGTCGGTATTCAGCAGGTCATAGGGCTGTAATCCCACTGTCTCCATACCGGCCAGAAGTTCCTCATCTGTGATTCCCAGGATCTGTTTGATCTGTTCGATGATCTGCTCCAACGCATTTGCGATCTCATCGACAGGCTCCTCGATCCTGCCAAACTCACCGACAGGCTCCTCAGCTGTCACTGCTTCGGATTCCCCTGCAGTCTCCTGTGTGTCACACGCTGCTTCGGATTCCACCGCTTTCATGTCCGCGCCTGTATCCTCCGCCGCCTGATCACTCTGCAGCCCTGCAGACTCCTTCTCAGACTGCCGGGTCTGGGACTTCGCACTGCTGTCCGCCGCCTGCACAGGCTTCCCTGATTTCTGTTCATACTTCTGTGCTGTCTTGTCAAGCACCGCACCAAAATCCTGTGCGGAACCGTCCGTCTTCTGTGCGCCTGCCACGGACTTCGAATTCAGCGATCTCAATGCTGGATTGACCGAACTGGCTGAATCTGCGCCGTAAAACGCATTTTTCAATGCCGTGTCTGTCATCGTCATTCCTCCTTTCTTCCTCTCAGATTTTCAATGTTCATTGCACAGATTGCTGTACAATCATTTTTATTAACTCAACAAATGAACCAAATTATCAGAAAATTCAGTTCATTTGAAAGTTACATAATGTATATCGGTAATGTTGTCAGAAAACTTTAGTTTCTGGAAACCTTAGTTTCTGGAAACTTCAGTTTCCTGGATTCATGATCTTGGTTATTCTCGCAGCCACTGCCGGATCCATCTCTCCCATGATCGCACCCCTTGTCGCCGCTGGAAGATTTGACAGGATATCCGCCGCCAGATCCAGATTGTCCGTCATGGCGCCCAGGATGCCTGCGGCCTTTGCCGCATCCATATTGCTGTAGGTCGCCACATAATCCTTCATCTTGTTGTTGACTGCTTCCTCCTGGATCACCTGTTTATACAGCGCCTCGGCTGTTGTGGGATCCATCTCCTCGTAGTACTCCCGGTAAGCCTCCGGTCCCGGTCCGTTGTCAGCATAGACAACTTCCTCGTAGAACTGCTCTTTGATCTCCTGAAACCTCACCTGACTCTTCTCAAATGTCTTCAGCCGTTCCCCTTCCGCCTTGAGCAGCTCGATCTGTTCAGAGTATGCCGCGTTGGTGTTCTGCGCCTGCTCCAGCTTCTTCTCCAGCTCCGTGATCTGGTCGACTGCCTCCTTGATGCTGCTGTATCCACCATAAGACTTCTCTTTGGTCGATTCGGTGTCAGATTCCGTGGGCAGGATCTTGTTGATGACAGGTATGTCTTTTAACATCGGCGTCAGTACATTGGAACCGAACCCACCGACATCCATCTTGACCAACAGACATAAGATCCCGAGCCATATCACGATGATGAATATCGTGACCACGACCACAGAAGCGTTTGTGCCCTCGATCTGCTCATCCAGCTCCCGCTCCTGATTTTCCAGCTCTTTCGCGCGTCTCTTCGCTTCCTTTTTCTGATTTTTCTGTTCCTGTCTGAACGCCTTCTGACTTTCCTTTAGCTGCTTGAGCTGCGCCTCCGGTGCGTCGGGGCTCAATGCTTCGTCCTTACGTGCCATATCGCTAACCATGCCTTTCTATATTTTCTCATAGAAGCTGTCAGAATATCATTCCTTACATATTCCTCACATTCTGTTCCTCCAACAGCTTCTGTCCATATGTATATGAGGTAAGCTGGTCGATCTCTTTGCTCTCCGCAGCCAGTTCATCCTTCATAAACTCCTCAAACGCGTTCTCCTTGAGCTTCTCATGCGCTTTCCGCTCCTGCATGAGCTCCTGCAGCGCTGCCCTTGCCTTCTCGACCGCTTTCGCCGCGCGGGCGATCTCCCTCATCTGATCCGCGATATATTCATCCATCTTGAGAACTGCCATCTTGTTTTCACGGATTTTGCGCACGTCGATCAATTCCATGCGCAGCTTCACGCCTTCCTGCATATAATAGAATTTTCTCGCCTGAAGTTCATCGAGCTTCTTCTTCTCCGCATCGAGACGCATGTTTGCCTCCGCGAACTCCTGCTTTGCCCTGTCCTCGAGCTTTTCCTTGATATCAAGGATCCCCTGCATCTTATACCGGAAAACTGCCATTCGATTACCACCCTTTTTACACTATACTACACCGCAAAACGCTGTTCATGCTTCTCACCCTGCAAACAATGCCTCAAGCTGTTCTATGGACTCCTCAAAAGTGAATTTCGCATCCGTGTCCTGCAGCAGATATTCATTCACCTCATCGATCTTGCTGATCGCCCTGTCGATATTCGGGTTGCTTCCCCGCTTGTAGGCTCCGATGTTGATCAGGTCCTCCGCCTCGTTGTAGGTGGCCATGATATTTTTTAATTTGCCTGCCGCCGCCTTGTGTTCTCCTGATGCGATCATCGACATGCATCGCGAGATGCTCTGCAGGACATCCACCGCCGGATAATGATTTCTGTTCGCGAGCTTCCTCGTCAGCATGATGTGGCCGTCGAGGATACTTCTCGCCGTATCCGTGATCGGTTCATTGAAATCCTCACCTTCTACCAGAACGGTGTACAAACCTGTGATAGAACCATTTTCAGAGCATCCGGCGCGCTCAAGGAGCTTTGGCATCTCCGAGTACACGCTTGGCGGATAGCCTCTCGTCACCGGAGGTTCCCCTGTCGCAAGCCCGATCTCGCGCTGTGCCATCGAGAAACGCGTGAGCGAATCCATCATCAGCAGCACGTCCTTGCCCTGATCCCTGAAATACTCCGCGATCGCCGTCGCCGTCTTCGCCGCCTTGTTCCGCTCGAGAGCCGGTCTGTCCGAGGTCGCCACCACGACGATGGAGCGGCGCATGCCCTCCTCGCCGAGGTCGCGCTCGATAAACTCCCGGACCTCACGTCCGCGCTCCCCGATCAGGGCGATCACATTGATGTCCGCCTTGGTATTTCTCGCAAACATACCCATGAGCGTCGATTTTCCTACGCCGGAGCCGGCAAAGATACCGATACGCTGTCCCTTGCCCACAGTGATCAGTCCGTCCACCGCCTTCACGCCAAGCGGAAGCACCTCACTGATGATGGTCCTGCTCATCGGATCCGGCGGCGCTGCCTCGAGCGGATAGCGCTTCACCGTGGCAGGCTCCGGCACAAATCCGTCGATGCATCTGCCCAGTCCGTCCAGCGTCTTCCCCAGCAGGCATTCCCCGACCGACACGCTGAGCGGGTAATTCATGTTCTCAACGATACAGCCAAGACCGATGCCTTCCGTGTCCTCATAGGGCATGAGCAGTGTCCTCTTGTCCTTAAAGCCGACCACCTCGGCGAGGATGCCGTGCTGCTTCTCAGAATCCGTGTAGATCCTGCACATGTCGCCGAGCTTCGCATCCGGCCCTGTCGACTCGATCGTAAGTCCTACCACATTCTCCACCTTGCCGAGCTTCTTAAAAAAACTTTTATTAAATACTGTCTGATATTTCTGAAAGGAAATACAAGTTTCCATCTTACAATCTACAACCCCTTTTATGGTTCGTATGACAGGAGCCTCAGCTCTTCATTCAGCGCTTCGAGCTGCGTCCCCAGACTGCAGTCAAACACTCCGTTGCCGGTCTCTATCATGCACTCGTTCTTTCCAAGCGTGACATCCTCGAGCAGTTCGACGTTCTCGAGTGCGATGTTCGTACCCTTGATCAGCTCCCGCTTCTGCATGCTCGCAAACGGATAGTCCTCCTTCGACACATGGATCAGATAGGTGCTGCCCGTCTCGATATTCCGCATCGTATTCTGTATCAGATATACGATGAGCTCCCTTGAATTTTTGAGACTCACATGGAAAATGTGCTCGTATATCCCGGTCAGCGTATCGATGAATACCGGCTCGAGTTCCTTGATCCTGCGCTGGTACTCCTCCTCCATGGCCGCCGCCATCTGCTCCGCCTCAGCCTGTACCTGTTCTCTCTCCTGTGCCACACTGCCCAGTCCGTCCTGATGCCCCTGTGCAAAGCCGTCATTCTGCCCCTGCTCGAAGCCTTCCTGATAGCCCTGGCTTCTGGCTTCCTCCAGGATCTGGATCCTGGTCTGCTCGATCTCTGCAAGCGCTTCCTCACGCATCTGTTCGATCTGCGCCTGCGCCTCGGCGATCAGCTCCTCCTGCATCGGAGCGGGCTGCTGTGGAGCCGCGCCTTCCTCCGGCTGCATCATCCCGTCAAAGCCCTGCTCTTCGCCGACGATATTCCCCTCGCCGTCGCGGATCAGCTGCGATACCTCGACAGCGCTGATCCCCTGTGTGAAGCCATCTGCAAAATCCGGCTCCTCGCCGCACTGCACGGCAAGCTCCATCGCCAGTTCCCGGAGTCTTGCCTCCGCCCTCGCATTGGAATCTATAATTCTTGTATTGGCCGGGTCTACCACGACCCAGCCCGATTTTAATACTCCACCATTAGACAACGATCTCGTCACCTCCGCCTCTAGAAATAACGATCTCTCCAGAATCCTCGAGCTTTCTTATGATATTGACGATCTTCTGCTGCGCCTCCTCGACATCCTTCATTCTGACAGGTCCCATGAATTCCATGTCTTCCCTGATCATCTCAGCCAGACGTTTTGACATGTTGCTGAAGATCGCATTCTGCACTTCCTCAGTCGACCCTTTACATGCGATCGCCAGGTCATTGTTATCAACATCCCTGAGCACACGCTGGATCGCACGGTCGTCGAGTAGCAGGATATCCTCGAATACGAACATCTTCTTTCTGATCTCGTCCGCGAGTTCCGGCTCTTCCACTTCGAGTGTCTCCATGATGTGTTTCTCTGTACCTCTGTCTACTGTATTCAGGATCTCTACCACCGCGTCCACGCCGCCGATGATCGTGTAATCCTGGTTGACGAGCGAAGAAAGTTTTGATTCGAGCACGCGCTCCACTTCCTTGATGACGTCAGGACTTGTTCTGTCCATCGTCGCGATACGCCGTGCTACTTCCGCCTGTTTCTCCGGCACCAGCGCTCCGAGGATCGTTGCCGCCTGCCCTGCCGACAGGTAGGACAGGATCAGGGCGATCGTCTGCGGATGCTCATCCTGTATAAAGTTGAGCAGCTGTGATGCATCTGTTTTCTTCACAAACTCAAACGGTTTTACCTGCAATGATGCCGTCAGCTTCCCGATGACATCCATCGCCTTGTCTGCGCCGAGCGCTTTCTCCAGCAGCTCCTTCGCATAACCGATACCGCCCTCTGCGATATACTGCTGCGCCAGACATACCTCGTAAAATTCATTGATGACTTTCTCTTTTACCTGCGGTGTAACGCTCTTGGTATTTGCGATCTCGAGTGTCAGGTCCTCGATCTCCTCTTCCTTCAAATGTTTAAATATCAGGGAAGATTTCTCAGGTCCGAGGGCAATCAGCAAGATTGCCGCCTTCTGTATTCCCTTTAGCTCTTCACTAGCCATTACAAGTTACCCCCAGTCCTCATCAAGCCAATTTCGCAAGAGTGTAGCCACCGCTTCCGGATTTTCCTCGACGAAGTTTTCTATCAGTTTTCTGGCCTCGGACTTCTGCTCCGTCTCGATGCCTTCGAGTTCGTCTATGTTTGACTGCAGTAAATCCTCCACTGCAAGCTCTTCCTCTTCCTCGACCTCTTTCTTGGTCCTCAGGCTCATGATCACCACGAATGCCAGAAGTGTGAGGATGATAACGATCAGCACGATCTGGATGATATCCTTGAGCTCCACTGTGGACTGGATCTGATCGATGAACTGAACCTCTTCGTATGCCACAAGGCTGATATTTCTGGTCGGAATGCCGGTCGCATTTGCCACCATGCTGACGAGATCCTCATCCACTTCAAGCTTGATCCGCTCGTTGTTGGCAAGCTTGTATTCCTCCCATGAGATGCCGTCCAGAAGTCCCTGAAGATCCACATCTTCCTCCCTCACCACACGGTATCTCACTGCCGCCACCGACACGGAACTGTCATTATAAACAACTGTTCCCGTAGCTGCCGTTGTCTCGATGATCTCCTCATTCGGAAGATAATCGCTCCGTCTCTCATATGTACTGCTGTTCGTGCCTGTCGACTCATTGATCATATAGTCTGTCTCTGAGTTCGAGTCCGTTCCAGGCACTCCGCCGATCCCGTCATTTGCAGTGGACTGGAACACCTCCTCGTGGGCGAGCAAACCCTGATCATGCTCGTCATCCGGCGTGGAGTAATTGTGCTGCGTGATCTTTTTCTGTGAGAAATCCATCGAAATGTTTGCTGCCACTTCGATCTGGTTGAACTCATTTGTGCCGAAGAGCACCTGTCTCACTTCATTCTTGATCAGGCTCTCCGCTTCCTGCTTGAGCATCATCATGTTGTCAGCCTTCTCGATCGTGGAGTATGTCTGCTCGACCGGGAACCACATCTTGCCGTTCACATCCGTGATCGTCACGTTGTCCGTCGTGTCATTGCCGAGCGCTGTCGCGATATACCGCGCGATCGCTGCAGCGTTCTCCTCATCAAAAGCCGCGTTCTCATTGATCTCCAGAATAACACCCGCATAGGTCTCAAGGTTCTGCGCGATGAGCGTACCGTTGTCATCAGGAATCGTCAGCTGGCATGTCGCCGTCTTCACTGCCGTCATGCTCGTGATGTCTTCCTCGATCTTTCCCTCGATAAAAAGCTTGTAGCGCTTCTGCTTATCCGCCTCCGTCGTGGAAAAGCTTCCGTTCAGCACGTCATCGATCGTGTATCCCGCTGTCGGTATATTATTTGATCCGAGCAGCAGACGCGCATCTGATTCCTGTGCGTCGACCACTTCAAAATTCAAGCCGTCCGGTGATACATTGTACACGATCCCCTGTCCGTCCAGCAGATCCCTCACGGCAGCCGCCTCCTTGGTGGACTCACAGTTCGCGATCGTGACATACTGTTTCCTGGTGAGCACCGCCACCAGGATGGCGATGGCAAGCAGGATCACCACTGCGATCCCGATGATCAGCGTTTTCTGCTTTGGCTGGAACTTATTCCACCATTCTTTCATCCGCTCCAATAGCTTTTTCCCAAAATCCAATACCTTGTCAACCATTTCAAGTGTCTCCTTCTCTCCAAATTCCCCTGTAATCCTTTACAATCGGTTTCCTTAAATCTGTATCTGCATAATCTCCTTATATGCTTCAAGGAGCTTGTCTCTGAGCGCGACCGTATATGTGAGCGCTGTCTGCGCCTTGCCCACTGCGATCGTCAGGTCGTGTGTATTCTCTGAGATGCCCATCATCCACTTTAGTTCCTCGTTCTCCTTCGATGAGAGCAGATCATTGGTCGTATTGATATTGCTCACTGCCGCATCAAGGACCGAACCGAAGATATTGTTGTTCTTCTGCTGTTCACTGTCTGTATTTCCGCCGTACAGACTTCTCCTCACTGCGTCCGAATTCACATTATATAAACTGTTAATATCGTTTGCCGCTGTTATTGTCATTGTTCTTCCCCCTGACTCTCCTCAATAATTTCCTTATCAATCCCCATAAACCCTTATATTTTTACTTAGAAATTCATTTCCAATCCTTTGTTCGCCATCGCCTTCGTCGCCTCAAACGCTGCCTGGTTCGCCTCATAACCGCGGCTGGCATCGATCATATTCGTCATTTCCGTGATGACATTCACGTTCGGATAATGTACATATCCGTTCTCATCTGCGTCCGGATGCTCCGGATCATACGTCATCACTTCCTCTGTCCAGGTATCCTCATACAGTCCGCCGACCTTGACACCCGTCCCGGGACTTGTCAGTCTCGCAGAGTTCGTGCAGCCGAGCGGTCTGCCGGTCAGATTGCTGAACGCCGTGTCGAGCATATGGGAGAACGATCTGTTCTTGACATCGGTCTTCTCCTGAAAGGTGACAACTTTTCTGACATACGGCGTGCCATCCTCAGTCCTTGTCGTGTGCGCGTTCGCCATATTCTGTGAAATGATGTCCATGCGGTACTGCTCTGCTGACATCCCTGATGCACTGATATCAAATGAATCAAATATTCCCATCTAACATTCCTCCTGTTTTAAGTTCCACATTTTATTTCATCACAGACAGCATTCCCGAAAAATCATGGTTCAGCAGTGTCATCATTCCATTGTACTTCGTCTGGTTCTTCGCGAGGATCGCCAGCTCATTCTGAATGCTCACATTGTTGCCGTCGTACCGGTATGAGAGCTCCTCATAATCCGTGTAGATCTCCGGTTCCAGCGCCTTCAGATCAAGATTCTTAACACGTGCATCCACACTGTCCTCACCCGCCCTCGCAAAAGCATGCTTGAGCTCGGTCTCAAAGCGGATATCCTTCCTCTTGTAGTTGGGTGTGTTCACGTTTGCAATGTTATTGTTGATGATATCATTTCTCGCAGCTGCCGCATCCAGTGAAGTTCCCAAGGTATTAATGTAATCAAACAAACCTGAGTTTCCTAACATAGCCACTCCTCCTTCTTGTTTTTTCCTATTTTTCAGTGCTATGTAAACCATTACCGCAATAATAAATTTACATAATATATTGTCTTTCTTACTCTATTATAGATTATTTTCAGAATATTTCAAGTATTTTTTTCATTATTTTGCAATATTATGTGAATTTGTTTCGTTCCGTTATGTAAATTCATTATTTTCACCGTAAAACAGAAAAAAGGCATATCTTTTTTCAAGATATACCTTTAATTTCTTCTTTCGCATTTGTTTTAACTGTTTCATCAATTCAGACTATTTGTTCAACTGGCGTTTCAGGGCATCCACTTCCTCAAACACTACATCGTTCAGGACTTTGATGTATGTCCCCTTCATGCCGGACGAGCGCGATTCGATGACGCCGGCGCTCTCGAACTTGCGCAGCGCATTGACGATCACGCTCCTCGTGATGCCCACGCGGTCCGCGATCTTGCTGGCAACCAGGATCCCCTCCGTGCCGTTGAGTTCGTCAAAAATGTGTGTGATCGCCTCCATCTCGGAGAAGGACAGCGTGGAGATCGCTGACTTCACCACCGCTACCTTGCGGCTCTCCTCCGCGTTCTCCTCACTCACGGCACGCAGCATCTCAAGTCCCACCACCGTCACACCGTACTCGCACAAAATGATATCGTCAATGTCATACTGCTCGTTGCATTTATAGATAAACAGCGTACCCAGACGCTCTCCTGCCGTCTCGATCGGTGTGATGACCGCCTGGTACTTGCGTATATCCGGACTCTCAAAGCCAAGGGTCGCAAGGTTGACATTCTCCTTCGTGGAGAGCACGCCGAGCAGTCTCTCATTTAACATGGGATCGATGAATCCGCCCACGCTGTCCTCGACCAGCTCCTTCAGTTCGTCCACGCCTTCACAGGTGCCCACGCCCAGAACCTTGCCTTTCTTGCTGATCACCAGCACGTTTGAATTGACGATATCGCGCATTACCTTACAGATATCGCTGAAAACTACTTTGCTGGAATTATTGTTGTGTAAAAGTTTCCCGATCTTTCTTGTTTTATCTAAAAGTTGTACACTCCCCATAGTAAACCTCCAAGTCATTCTATTCTTCGCAGCCCTCTGGAACTCCTGGTCATCCGGCAGTTTCCATTTTCAACTCATCCACAAAAACAGTTGTATTTATAGGGAAATTTTAACATACGGTAATCCATTTTTCAATAGTTCGGGTCAATAATTCCAGAATACTTCACAATTTAATCAATTTTTTATAAACGTATCATAATTCTGATCATTGGTGGAATTTCCAAAATATTTCGAAAAAACAAAAATTTTCCGGCATGTCCTTCTGCAGCACATGCCGGAAAATCCTGATGGAACACTATTGAGCCACCGCCTTGTCGCTCTCTGTTTTTTTCACAAATCCACACTGTTCATCCGCACAGACAAGCTTGTTTCCCTTCACGAGCATGATGCCGCCGCACCGCTCACACTTCTCTTTGGACGGCCGCTGCCACACCATGAAGTCGCACTCCGGTATCGCCTCACATCCATAGTACCGCCTGCCTTTTTTCGTCTTGCGCACGACGACCTCCCTGCCGCATTTCGGACAGGTCACGCCGATCTTCTCGAAATAGGGTTTTGTGCTCCTGCACTCGGGAAATCCCGGACAGGCGAGGAACTTGCCATGCGGTCCGTACTTGATGACCATATTCCTGCCGCACACATCGCACACCTCGTCCGACACTTCGTCCGCGATCTCGACCTCGTCCAGCTCTTTCTCCGCCTTCTTCACCGCCTCGTCGAGATCGGGATAAAAGTTTGCCACCACCGTCTTCCACCCGACTGTGCCCGTCTCCACCTTGTCGAGCAGAGCCTCGAGATTGGCCGTGAAATTCACATCGACGATAGTCGAGAACGCATCCTTCATCATGTTGTTGACCACCTCGCCAAGCTCGGACACATAGAGATTTTTGTCCTCCTTGACCACATAGCGCCTCGCCATGATCGTCGTGATCGTCGGCGCATATGTGCTCGGACGGCCAATCCCGAGCTCCTCGAGCGCACGCACGAGCGATGCCTCCGTATAGTGTGCCGGCGGCTGGGTAAAATGCTGTTTCGGATCAAACGACTCGAGTGACAGCTTCGTGTCTTTTGTGATATCCTTCGCCAATGTGTTGGAATCCGCCTTCTCCTCGTCCACTTCCCTGTAGACACTCATAAATCCTTCGAAACTGAGCTTTGATGCCGACACTGTGAACCGATGTCCGTTCGCATCGATCCTTATGGAGGTCGTCTCATATTTTGCCGGCGTCATGCGGCTTGCCGTAAAACGCTTCCAGATCAGCTGATACAGGCGGAACTGATCACGGCTCAGGGACTCTTTGAGATCCGCCGGCGTGTTGCTGATATCTGTCGGGCGGATCGCCTCGTGCGCGTCCTGTATCTTCTGATCCTTCTTCTTCTCCGCCACAACCTCCGCGGCATACTGCTCCCCGTAATTCCTGGCGATATATTCCCTGGAAGCTGTCACAGCCTCGTCAGAAACCCTGGTGGAATCTGTTCTGAGATAGGTGATGATACCGACAGTCCCCTGCCCTTTCAGTTCCACGCCCTCGTAGAGCTGCTGCGCCAGACGCATTGTCTTCTGCGTCGAGAAATTGAGCGCCTTGCTCGCCTCCTGCTGGAGCGTGGACGTCGTAAAAGGCGTGGGCGCCTTCCTGACGCGTTCCCCTTTCCTGATATCCTTCACCTCAAAATCCGCATGTTCCAGGTCTTTGAGCACTTTGTCCATCTCCTCTTTGGAGGAGATCTCTGTCTTTTTGTCACCGACTCCATAGTACTTTGCGACCAGCGGTTTTTTGTCGCCCCTGACCTTCAATGACGCATCGAGCGTCCAGTACTCCTCCGGGATGAACGCGTTGATCTCATCCTCCCTGTCACAGATGATCCGCAGCGCCACCGACTGTACCCGGCCCGCGCTCAGTCCCCGCTTGATCTTTGCCCACAGAAGCGGCGAGATGCGGTACCCCACCATTCTGTCCAGCATGCGCCTCGCCTGCTGCGCGTCCACGAGGCTCATATCGATCTCCCTCGGATTCTTGAGGGACTCCTTGACTGCATTCTTTGTGATCTCGTTAAATGTGATGCGGTATACCTTTTTGTCCTCCAGTTTCAGGGCGATATACAGATGCCACGAGATCGCCTCCCCCTCGCGGTCAGGGTCCGTCGCGAGATAGATCTTATCAGCCTTCTTGACTTCCTTCCTGAGTTTTGCCAGGATATCTCCCTTGCCGCGTATCGTTATATACTTGGGTTCATAATCATTGTCCGCATCAAATCCGAGCTGGCTCTTGGGCATATCGCGCACATGGCCGTTGCTTGCCATGACCTCATAATTTGCACCCAGAAATTTTTTGATCGTCTTTACCTTCGCAGGCGACTCCACTATCACTAAATACTTTGCCATATCCCACCTCTACCCATTCCTTCTATATTATAAGACCATCTGTGTCCGCGCCGGCCATTTCTTACCGGGTATAGCATACAGATCGCCTCAGTCCGTTTGACTTACGTTCACCACTATAACCCAATTTTCCAATCGTGGCAAGTAAAATTTTAGAAAATATTATCAGAAATTTCGTCCCATATACGCTCGTACTGTCTGTTCCGGCATCGGATAAAGCCTTTTAATTCCAGTTCCACCAGCCCCTGACAGATCTGAGGTATCGTACAGGCACTCTTGTTTTCCCGAAGTCTGGCGACGATCTCATCCTGTGCGGTCGGCAGCATTTCGAGGACGGCGTACACCTCCTGTGCCGCCCGCGAAAGGTTTCCCGGCGGCTGTCCCTGCCGCCTCCTGGCCGGTTTATTCAGGATCGCCTCCCAGCGCATATCGTCAATAATGTCCTCCGGCGTAAACGCGGCCGCAGCCCCCTGACGGATCAGGCGGTTACAGCCCATGCTGAGGCTGTCGGTGCATCTTCCCGGCACCGTATACACTTCCCTGCCCTGCTCCAGTGCCATGTCCACCGTGATCAGTGTCCCGCTCTTCTCGCGCGCTTCCACGACGAGCACCACATCCGACAGCGCGCTGATGATGCGGTTTCTCGGCGGAAAAAGGGCTGGTCTCGGCTCCATCCGGGGCGGATACTCCGACAGCACTCCCCCGCTCTCCAGCAGCTGTCTGTAGAGGGGTTCATTGCTCCGAGGGTACACGATATCGACGCCGCATCCCAGCACCGCATAGGAGCTGCCACCCGCCTTCAATGCCGCCGACTGGCTGATGCCGTCTATCCCCGCCGCCATACCGCTTATGACATCCACACCGCGCTCCGCAAACCCCCTTGCAAACCGTTCAGCCATGACTCTTCCATATTCACTGCACTTCCTTGCCCCGACCACTGCCACCGCAGGTATCCTTTCATCGGGAAGCCTCCCTCTGTAAAAGATCCCGAACGGCGGATCGGGTATCTTTGCAAGCTTTGCCGGAAATCCAGATGCCTGACAGTACGTATAGCCGATGCCGGCCTCTGCGAGATGATCCCACACTTTCTGCGGTGTACAGCGTTTCCTGTGCTGCAGAAACCGCTCACAGCCCTGGAGTCCCATGACCGCGGCAAGTTGTCCTTCTGCCAGCTCATAGATCCCCTGCGCGCTTCCTGCCATGGCAAGCAGCCTGTATTTCGTCCCGCTCGTGATCCAGTATATGGTATCAAGCCACGCCGCATATATTTTCTGTTCCAATTCATTCCGATCTTCCATCATTTACCAGTTCCAATACCCTTTGTCATTGATCCTATAGCAGACCGCCTCACTGATGTGCTCTGTGCCGATGTCATCCTGCCCGTCCAGGTCCGCGATGGTTCTCGCCACCTTTATAATTTTATGATATGCACGCGCTGACAGATTCATCATGGTAAATATTTCCTCCATCATCTCCTGTTCGCTGGTCCCAAGCCTGCAGTACTCCCTGATATCGCCGGAGCGGAGCTCCGCGTTGAACCGATAGCGCGTCCCCCTGTAGCGGCGTTCCTGGCGGTCTCTGGCCTGCGCAACGCGCTCCCGGATGGCGGCGCTGCCCTCATTGTGCATATCCGCAGAGAGCTGCCTGATATCCACTCTTGGCGCCTCTGTGACGACATCGATCCTGTCCAGGATCGGTCCTGATATCCTTGACAGATATTTTCTGACCTCCGCCTCTGAACACGTACACCGGTTCCTGTCCGGAAAATACCCGCACGGGCAGGGATTCATCGCCGCCACCAGCATGAAATCCGCCGGATATACAAAGTTTCCATAAGTCCTGGCAATGTGGATACGCTTGTCCTCCAGGGGCTGCCTCAGAATTTCGATCGTGTTATGGCGAAACTCCGGAAGCTCGTCCATAAAGAGAACTCCCCTGTGCGCCAATGATATGACACCGGGTCTGGGGATCCTCCCTCCGCCTGCAAGCGCCTGTTCGGAGATCGTGTGGTGCGGATCGAGAAACGGCCTCCTCGTGATCAGCGCCCTGTCGTCATCCAGCTGTCCCGCCACACTGTATATCGTGGAGACTTCAAGGCTCTCTTCCCTGGACAAGACCGGCAGTATCGTCGGTATCCGCTTTGCGATCATGGTCTTGCCGGATCCCGGCGGACCGATCATCAAAATATGGTGGAATCCTGCCGCAGCAACTTCCACCGCGCGCTTTACAGCCTCCTGTCCATTGATCTCCGCAAAATCCAGATCCGTGTCCGGCACGCCAAAGGATTCGATCCGTGTCTGTCCGGCGGGAGCGATCTTTTGCGGCTTGCGCTCCTCGACCTCCTGCAGATATGCGATCGTCTGTGACAGGCTGCCCACTCCGATGATCTCGATGCCGTCGATAACCGCGCCCTCACGCACGTTTACCGTCGGTACGATACACCGCTTCATACACTCCTGTCTCGCTTTCTGCACAATGGGCAGCACTCCTCTGACCGCACGCACTTCTCCGTCCAGTCCCAGCTCCCCCAGGATCAGGGTATCCCGTATGCCCTCCTCCGGTATCAATCCAAGGGACACGAGAATGCCGACCGCGATCGGAAGATCATAGGACGCCCCTTCCTTTCTCATCTCCGCCGGCGAGATGCTGACCGTGAGCCGCATAGGAGGTATTTGAACGGAGGCATTTTTGAGTGCCACCCTGACGCGCTCCTTTGCCTCCCTTACCTCGCTGCTCAGCTGCCCTACCATCTCAAAACCCGGCATCCCTCTTGACGCATCGACTTCCACCGCCGCAAGCATGCTCTCGATACCGCTGACGGCACCTGTAATCACTCTGCTATACATCCATTGTTGCTCCTTTATAATTATGTGTTATCTGTCATATATAACACAATTAAATCCGTAAAACAACTGAAATGTAAAAATTAGCACTCGAAATGTAAAAATCAGCACACTTTTAACACAGTTTTTCCGCTTCCAGGCCCGCTCTCAGTTTTCCAAGAGCCTTCTTCTCGATCCGGGATACATAGCTTCTGGAGATCCCCAGCAGTTTCCCGATATCCCTCTGTGTCATCTCCTCACCGGTAAAATTTTTTCCCAGAATGCCATACCGCATCCTTATGATCTCTCGTTCCCTGTCGTCCAGTTTTTCCTCGATCAGCCGGGACAGACACCCCAGTTTTGCCATCATATCCATGTCGTCCACGATATCGCGCTGTTCCTGCTCGCAGACATCGATCAGATTGATCTCATTTCCCTCCTTGTCTGTTCCGATCGGTTCATACAGCGATACCTCGCGCGTCACTTTCTTTCTTGCCCGAAACATCATCAACAGCTCATTGTCAATACATCTTGCCGCATAAGTGGCAAGCCTGCTGCCCTTCTCTGCCTTGAAGGTGTTCACTGCCTTGATCAGCCCTATGGTTCCTATGGAGATCAGATCCTCCATATCCTCACCGCACCCCATGTACTTCTTTGACACGTGCGCCACCAGACGCAGATTTCTCTCGATCAAAATCTGCCTTGCCCTATGGGCTGCTTCCAAATCCTCGCTGTTCATTGCTTCCAGGTACAAGGTCTCCTCCTTGGCAGATAACGGTTGCTCAAAGGTTTTCAAGAAATGCCCCCAGGACTCATTTATTCTATTGTATGAACCGCCCCCCTTTTAAGTGCCTTTCCAAAAAAATTTCAAAAATGCTCCAATAACACACAAAAAACCTCTTGAAATACAAGAGGTTCCAGCAGAAAAGCGATAGACGGGGCTCGAACCCGCGGTCTCGACCTTGGCAAGGTCGCGCGTTACCAACTACGCCACTATCGCATCTGTATATCTTATCCGCATTTCCTTACGGACAAGATATACTATACTACATTATGATCTGCCTGTCAACTGTTTTTTGAATTTTCGTCCATTTTTCATCAGTAACCTGTCATTGTGTATCTATCGCATTCTTATATTTGACGCGGTAGATCCGATAGATCGAATCGTGGATACGCTCCTGCGAGATCGTACCGTCCGCGACTGCCTGGAGTACGCCCTCATACGCCTCCTGATAATCCTCAGGCGACAGGAGCAGATCCGCGCCCGCCTGTATGGCGGCCACTGCAGCCTCAGCGGAACTGTAGCTGTCCGTGATGGCACTGTCGTCCAGAAAATCCGTCATCACCACGCCGTCAAAACCCAGTGTATTTCTGAGCACGTCACTGATCATGACTGACGACAGGGACGACGGCGTATCATCCCCGGTCACCCCGTCCGCACTGATATGGGACACCATGATACAGTCCACACCGTTCTGGACCGCCATGCTGTAAGCGACGAACTCATTGTTCTTCAGTTCATCCAGCGATCTGGAACCGGCCGCCGCCCCAGGGAACTTCTGGAGCACCGCGCTCACCCCCGCCTCCTGCATCGCCTGCACTGCCGCGTCCACAAGCGGCGCTGCCGCCGATGCATCCGAACCGAAGGTTCTTTCTTCCGGCGTGATATCTGCCACCGGCGCCAGGTTCATATCGACGCCATACGATGTAAGTTTTGCCGCAATAGTCCCGTATGCCTGTCTGACACTGTCTGTATCGGCAAGCTCCGATGCTTTTGCTGTCGCCTCCAGTCCGAACTCCGCTGTGCCGCACTCCGCGCGCACGGCGGTAAAGACAGGATACTTTGCGAAGCCTCTCGTGTTAGTCAGCATCTCCGCAAACTGCTCCGGCGAGTTAAAGTTCTTCGGCGCGTACACAAGTCCGCCCACAGGATTTTGTGTGATTGCTGTCTTTGTCCCCTCGCCGGCCTGCACTGCCGTACCGACGCCTGTAATATCTTCAGGCGACACGATGAAGAGACCCGCAACCATCTCCTCTGTCGTCATATTTCCCAGCAACGACTCGATCAGCCCGCCCAGCGGGTCTGCATCCACGGGAGATGAATATCCCTCGTTGTACTCAGTCCCTGCGTCCGGCGCCTCCTGTATGATCGGCTCAGGTTCACTTTCCTGCTCCACCGCCATGCTGGATTCCGCCTCCTCGATCACCCTGTTTACTTTATCATTATAGTCATCCAGATAACGAAGCACACCTTTGACGCCCAAGTACCCTGCTGCCAGTACCAGTATGATGACGATGATCAGTATCAGGTAGGCAAGAAACTGATTTCTCAGACGCCTGCGCCTTCTCTCACGTCTGCTTGTCTTTTCGTCTTTCATACTTTAGATTAATGGATACTGATCCGTCAGTGACTGTACGATCGCCCTTGCACCGGCGATCCCGTTTTCCTGCTCCTTAATGACCATGGCGATCGCCTCCGCGATCTTATCCATATCGTCCTCCTTCATGCCCCGGCTTGTCACAGCAGGTGTCCCGAGACGGATGCCGCTCGTGACAAACGGTGATTTCGGATCGTTGGGGATCGTGTTCTTATTGCATGTGATATGTGCCTCATCCATCAGCTTCTCCACGGCCTTGCCCGTGAGATCATATGTTGTGAGATCCACAAGCATCAGATGGTTGTCCGTGCCTCCGGATACGATCCTGATATCCCTGCTGATCAGTCCTGAACAGAGCGCCTGTGCATTCTTTATGATCTGCTGCTGATAAGACCTGAACGCATCGCCGAGAGCCTCCTGGAGGCAGACTGCCTTTGCCGCGATCACATGCATGAGCGGCCCGCCCTGAATCCCCGGGAAGATCGCCTTGTTGAAATTGTATTTCTCAGCCGCCTCTCTGTTCGCAAGGATCAATCCGCCGCGCGGTCCTCTCAGTGTCTTGTGTGTCGTGGTCGTCACAACATCCGCATACGGCATCGGACTCGGATGAAGCCCTGCTGCCACAAGCCCCGCGATGTGCGCCATATCAACCATCAGCACAGCGCCGACCTCGTCGCATACCTCCCTGAAACGCTTAAAGTCGATCGTTCTGGCATATGCACTCGCTCCGGCAATGATCATCTTCGGCCTGCACTCCAATGCCAGCTCACGCATCCTGTCATAGTCAAGAAAGCCATTGTCATCCACACCGTACGGCACTACATGGAAATACCTGCCGGACATATTGACCGGTGAGCCGTGCGTGAGATGCCCGCCATGATCGAGGTTCATCCCCATGATCGTATCACCCGGCTGCAGCACGGCAAACTGTACTGCCATGTTCGCCTGTGCTCCGGAATGCGGCTGGACATTGGCATAGTCGCATCCGAACAGCTCCTTCGCGCGCTCAATGGCAAGATTTTCCACGACATCCACACACTCGCAGCCGCCGTAATATCTCTTTCCCGGATATCCTTCCGCGTACTTGTTGGTCAACGGGCTTCCCATTGCCGCCATAACTGCCTTGCTCACCCAGTTCTCGGAAGCGATCAGCTCTATGTGGCTGTTCTGCCTCTCCTGCTCCGCCACGATGGCGTCTGCGATCTGGGGGTCTACATTTCTTACTTCATCAAGTGAATACATGAATCCTTCCTCCGTATCTCTATATTCTACATTGTTTCAATATAATCTGTTTCAGTATACCTGTTTTTCTGCAATATTACAAGCATTAATTAAAGTGGAAGATCCTCTGACAGATCTTGTAGCCGTCGACCGTGATCTTCCTGCCCAGCTTTCCGGGAAGGTTCATGGCGTTTCCAAGCAGCCCCATGCGGAGGCGCGCCCACAGCACCTTGTCCTTCGTCTTAATGTACTGCCAGAGTTCTCTTTTCTTCTCCAGGTTTTCCTCAAGCCCGGAGCGGATCAGCAGTACAGAGGACACTGTCGTGATGATATCCAGATAGTTGACCATGTACTTCCTCACTTTGCCATTTGCCAGAATATGCTGCTTCTCTGCCACATAATAATCTACCATCAGCTCATTCACCCTGATCTGCTGGTCGATCCTCCCGATCATGACCTGTTCGTTGACAGACTGATCTTCGCGCCCTATAAAATAACGGTAGAAATTCACATCCATATAATACATTGTCCTGACATACGGCAGCGGATTGAACACAAATATGTTATCCACATAAAAGGTGTGCTCGGGGAGCCTTAATCCACAATCCCGCAGCAGATTTGTCCTGTAAATGACAGAGTGCATCAGTATATACTGCCCCACCCTGAAGTGACGCACGTCCTTCCATGTAAAGATCTCATCCCGCGGCAGCGCATGGTGATATTTCATGACTTTCCTGTGCTTCTCGCCCTCCTTCTCGTAGACGAAATTGCTGATCATCATATCGATGGAATTACCACTCTGAAGAAGTTCCCCGAGCTTGTCCAGGATCTGTGCATACGCGCTCTGACTCACCCAGTCATCACTGTCCACCACTTTGAAATACAGCCCTCTGGCATGTTCGATCCCGGCATTTACAGCCGATCCGTGACCGCCGTTCTCCTTGTTCACGACCCTGACGATCCCCGGAAAGCGTTCCCGGTACTCCTCCGCGATGTCCGGTGTATTGTCGGTGGAACCGTCATTGACGATGATGATCTCCACATCTTCACCGCCCGGAAGCAGGGAATCAATGCACTTGCGCATATACGCTGCCGAGTTATAGCAGGGTATCGCTATTGATAATAGTTTCATGATAAACACTCCATTCTTGCTATTGCCTGAGCCGGTTGCACTCGAAACGCTCCATCGTCAGAAGGCAGTTTTTGATCTCATTGTAGCGGGTCTCGATATCGCCCTCCTTCACCTCGGTATCGAGGCTCACTGCCATCGTGTCAATCATAGCATCTGTTATTCTTGGGTGAAGCGCGCTGAGGATCTGAAGCTTCTTCTCATAGGAATCGGCATCCAGGAAATCCACAAGCCCTGCATCCAGTTCAAAATGTTCCCCGTCCCCTGCGTCCGGTAACTCCGTGCCGGCGCTTTCCTCCCTGGTCTCCGGCGCTGTCTCCACAGACGCCCTTTCACGATGCTCCTCCGGAGACAGACCCATTTTCTCAAAGCGGTAAGCCTGTCTCGCATCGGGATATTTTCCGGCGTCGATCCTGCTCATGAACATCTCAAGGGGACGCGCATATACCTCAAACGGCGCATACAGCTGTTGGTATACCACCATCTTCATACCGTCCTCCGAGTGGCGCGCCAGCGTGATGATCTGGTACAGTTTTCCCTTGAAATGTCTGTAGATTTCCTGTGGTCTGGGATTTGGTCTCATACTGCAGTCATACCTTCCTTCTATTTTCTTTGTGATAAAAATTTCCTGTGCAAAACCTTTACAGATTATTCTATACTATTTTCCATGATTTGTCATTTGTTTATCACTATAAAAACTCCTGTTATTATATCCAAAGTTTTAGAAATTATAATGGATCCGCTGTCTTATTTAACATCATATTTTTGAGATCCCAGTGTAATATCTCTCTTTTCGCCGCCCGTCCGTCAAATATAAAGAATATTTTTATAATTTCTTTATTTTTACATAAAACATGTTTTTTTGTTATAAATTCTACACTTGTAAAAATAGCGTGTTGCTGTTTTTTTGCCGCCCTCTCCCCCCTTGTCATCGCGTTTTCCTTATTATATAGTAAATATAGATGACAAACATAGCTGAACTATTACGAACTCTTACCAAAATAAAAAAGGAGACGCAGGCAGATATGAAGGAGCGTTTTGAATTTGAAGGCACTTCGACCGGTGAATACCGCGAAGGACTCTATGTGATGTACTGCGGCAGGGAATATCCTGCTGTGTATTTGGGAGTTGGACGTTTCGTACTTTATTCAGATGTGCAGGATGAAAATTTTACGTTTCCAACCCAGGATGGCCGATATCTGTTACAGACTGATATGCGCGACGAGAACCTCACGCGCGCCTGCAATGTCAGTATGGTCGGTATCATGCAGAATAGTTACGAAGGTGTGACGATACGCAACATTCTCAAAGAGGGCGTCATTGTCTCCACCGACAATCCCCGGCTGGGATTTGAGCTCGGTCTGAGACCCGTGAGGGATCTCGGCCTCACAGGACTTGTGGACAGAAAAGTGCTGGCGGGCATCTATGAAGAACGGGATTATCTGTGGAATCCTGCGCTTGGCATCTGCAGTACACTCTGCCAGGTGACCGGGACCAGAGACAGGGATTCCTGGTTCATCGAAAATGACCGTATGATCCAGCTCTATATGATGGATTCCAAAAAATAAGATCCAGCAGGTTTTGCCTGCTGGATCTTATTTATGCGCACGGCAGGGGAGAAGGTCATTCCCCTACTCGATTTTCGTCAACAACATCATGATCCTGTTGCTTCTGTTGATAAATTTTGTCATAGCCTCCGGCTGCAGCGGCGCCTGCTGGATCAATGCCAGATCATAGAGCTGCTCGCAGATCAGTTCCACGTTCTCGCCCTCCTTGTTATCGAGCACATAAGATACCAGCTCATTGTTTGCATTGAGGACCAGTGTCTCACCCTCCCTGCCCATCGCACCCATATCCATGCCCGGCATCGCGTACATCTTCATCATATCCTGCATTCTGCGTGATTCCTCAGAGACCGTGATCATCGAAGCGATGTCCTCGTTTTTGAGCCGCTCCACCTTTACAGTGATGCTCTCATTCTTCACAGCTTTCTTGAAGACCTCTGTGATCTCCTCGCTCTTCTTAGTGAGTTCTTCCTCCTCCTCCTTGGAGTTCTCCGACTTGAAGGTATCTGTCAGATCTGCATCGATGCGCGCAAACTTGATCCCCTCATTCTTAGACTCCAGCTGGGATACAAACGGCTGATCGATCTTGTCAGGCAGCACGACAGCATCCATACCCGCTTTTTTGAACATATTCACATACTGGCTCTGCTGCACGAGGTCTGTCACATAGTAGACGATCTTTTCCTTTGTCTCTTTATCCTCCGTCGGGATCTCGACATCGTCCCCATCCCCGTCTACGACTTCTGCCTCCACCTTCTCGCCGGTCTCGGCGTCTGTGGCTGACGCTTTGCTGTCTGTATTTTCCGCATTCTCAGCATTCTCATCCTTATTTTCCGCTTCATCCGGATCGATCTTCTTCACCTCAAGGCATTCCGGAAGTGTCAGGTACTTTCCATCGAGATTCTTGAACAGGATGTAATCCGTCATCTTCTCGCAGAACTTGTCATCCTTCAGGCAGCCGAACTTGATGAACGGACTGATATCATCCCAGTACTTCTCGTAATTCTCCTTGTCCGTCTTGCACATGCCGGAGAGCTTGTCCGCGACCTTCTTGGTGATATACTCGCTGATCTTTGTCACGAAGCCGTCATTCTGCAGCGCGCTCCTCGACACGTTCAGCGGCAGATCCGGACAGTCGATCACGCCCTTGAGCAGCAGCAGGAACTCGGGGATGACCTCCTTGATGTTATCCGCGATGAACACCTGGTTGTTGTACAGCTTGATCGTTCCCTCGATGGACTCGTACTCCATATTGATCTTTGGAAAATAGAGGATCCCCTTCATGTTAAACGGATAATCCATATTTAAATGGATCCAGAAGAGCGGCTCCTTGTAATCTGCAAACACCTTGCGGTAAAATTCGATATATTCTTCCTTTGTGCACTCATTTGGATGCTTTGCCCACAGCGGATGCGTCTCGTTCAGGGGTACAGGACGCTTTCTGATCTTTAATTTGGGCACTTTTTCCTTGGTCGGCTCTGCTCCGTCCTCACCGGGGATCTCCTTCTCCTCCTCGAAGGACTCCACCACCACATCGTCCTCCCTCTTGTCGTCGGGATCGATAGTCTCAAACTCCTCCGGCGCGCCCGCCTTCTCGAGATAGATCTCATATGGCATGAAAGAACAGTATTTCTTGATCACTTCCCTTGCCTTGTACTCATTGCAGAACTCCAGACAATCCTCATTGAGGAAGAGCGTGATCTCCGTACCGACTGTCGTCCTGTCCCCGTCCTTCATGGAGAATTCCGTTCCGCCGTCACACTCCCAATGCACCGGTACCGCGTCTTTCTGATAAGAAAGCGTATCGATATGAACCTCATCTGCCACCATGAACGCAGAATAAAAACCAAGTCCGAAATGGCCGATGATCTGATCGTCATTTGCCTTATCCTTGTACTTCTCGATAAAGTCTGTCGCCCCGGAAAAAGCGATCTGGTTGATGTACTCCTCGACTTCCTCCGCCGTCATACCAAGTCCGGTATCGATGAATTTGAGCGTCTTTTTCTCCGGATTGACAATGATGTGGATATCCTTCTTCACACCAGCGGGGTATTCATACTCTCCCATCATTTCCAGCTTATTGAGCTTCGTGATCGCATCACAACCGTTTGAGATCAGCTCTCTGTAAAAGATGTCATGGTCGGAATACAGCCACTTCTTGATGATCGGAAAAATATTATCGCTGTTGATTGACAAGTTTCCACGTTTCTCTGCCATAAAAAATCACATTCCTTTCTCGCATTTGTTTTTAGTCTCTCCAGACTCAGAACCTGTTATCTGCTAACAGTTCTTTATCAGCTGAAATATAGTTTAATACCCCGAAATGTAAAAGTCAAGAGAAAATTAGCACTCATTTCACGCGAGTGCTAATAATTAATATTTTGTTTATACTTCCTTTATTTTTATTTCCCTGCACTCAGCCAAAAACCCGCTGATAGACTTCAAAGAAACTGCCTGTCACCACTTCCGCATCCTCAATAAATCCCACTGTATCCCACAGCTCCTCATTCAGGCTCCTCGTGAGCCCTTCCACAAATCCCGAATACTCCTCATTGAACACTTCCTTCCTGCGCTGCTCCACGATCTTCACTTTATTCCGGTCCGTCTCCTCCCTGTCAAATGTACTGATACATTTGATGATGTGGTACCCATGCCCTGTCTCCACGATATCGCTGATCTCATCCGTTCCAAGATTGAAGGACGCCTCCTCAAACGCTGCCTCCATCGTGCCTTTTTCAAAAGAGTAGGAGGGATTGCTGTCCTCACTGTACTCCGCGATCAGCTTCGCGAATTCCTCGCCCTCCTGTGCTTTTCTGAGCGCTTCCTTCGCTCTTGCATACGCCTCCTTCTTTTTCTCATCCGGATACGGCACCCGTTCTCCCGCCGCGTTTAATGAATACGTCTTGATCAGGATGTGCTGTACAGTGATCGTTCTGGCCTCGTCATCACTGATCTCGGGATTGATATCTGTGATCAGATATTCATATACTTTTTCCGCCAGCGAATACTCCTCATACATCATGCGCAGAAGTCTTTCGTCCGCTCCCAGAAGCTCCCGTTCCCTGCCGCTCAGGGACTCGTAATACTGCCCTGCCGCTCTCGCAGCGCGGCCAAGCTCCTCGTCAGAGAGGCTGATCCCGTATTGCTCAGCCAGCAGGTTCATCGCCTTAATGCGCGCGATCCCTGCCAGCACGGTCTCTTTCACGTCCTCCTCCAGGGTTTCGCCCTCATAGGAGGTCTGCCAGATCTGACTTCCAAGCGCCTTCTCATACTGGTTCTTCACGTTTGTCAGATAGACCATCACCTCCGGCAGTCTGCAGGAGGCCTTGTCGATGCGGAAGACCTCATCCCTGTCAAAGCCTGTCGTCAGCACGATCTTTGTATTTCCGTGTTCATTCAGTTTGATCTTGCAGCCTGTCGTCATGAATACGACCATGGACAAAACTGCCAGAAATCTTACGACATATTTATCATGAATCAATCCCATCCCTGCCTTCGCTAAGAATCTGTTCAGATAATGTCTGTCTCTGAACAGCTCCTGACTTTTTTCAACTATACATTAATGTAACAGTTTTTTTCATCCTCTGCAATAAGATTTGTAAAAACAAAAACATATTGCAGAGAACAGCAGCATATATTGAAGAGCGTTCAAATGTCTAAAATGCTGGATTTTCTACAGAATCTACCGCATTGTTTGTACAAAAAATTCAAATAATTCTGTGGCATTATCCATTTATTTTTGTTATAATAAATATTACGGTTATACAAACTGTTTTATCTGCTCGCAACAGTACGGACAGTGGGTATCTCACGTTTTACATATATCATGATTTATGGGGGAACATCATGGTTTTCAGCAGCCTTTCATTTATTTTTGGATTTTTGCCAGTTTTTATGGTTTTATATTATATATTTCCCGCCAAAAGCCGCAACCTGCTTCTTTTCCTTGGAAGTCTGATCTTCTACAGCTTCGGCGAACCTTACTACCTTTTCCTGATCCTCTGTTCGATCACAGTCAATTTTTTCATCGGAAGGGGCATGGAGCACTTCGCATACGGGAAATCCGGGCGGACCTTCCTGTTAGTACTGTCACTGCTCTACAATTTTGGATTTTTGCTGTTTTTTAAATACACCAATTTTTTTATCGAAAATATCAACGCAGCGCTGAGGCTTGTGGAAATACCATGGCGGTTCTACACGCTGAACCTCACACTGCCGCTCGGGATCAGCTTCTATACTTTCCAGATCGCCTCCTATGTCATCGATGTGTATCTTGGGAAAACGGAGGCTGACCGGTCCTTTGTCAGTCTCGGCGCATACCTGTGCATGTTTCCGCAGCTGATCGCAGGCCCGATCGTCGTCTACTCGGATATCCGCGACGCATTGAAAAAAAGGTCGGTCTCCATACACGGATTTGACAACGGCCTCAAGACCTTTATCATAGGACTCGGATACAAGGTCATCATCGCAAACCGCATCGGCACTCTGTGGAACGAAGTCTGTACGATCGGTTACGAGAGTATCTCCACCCCGCTTGCATGGCTCGGCGCCTTTGCCTACTCCATGCAGCTTTATTTTGACTTCTGCGGGTACTCCCTGATGGCTGTCGGTCTGGGTGAGATGCTCGGCTTCCATATGCCGGCAAACTTCCGCCATCCTTATATGGCAAGAAGCGTCACGGACTTCTGGCGCAGATGGCATATCACACTCGGCGCCTGGTTTCGGGAATATGTGTATATCCCTCTCGGAGGAAACCGCAAAGGACGCGCCCGCACGGTCCTGAACCTGCTGGTCGTCTGGTTTCTGTGCGGCTTCTGGCATGGCGCCGCCTGGAACTTTATCCTGTGGGGGCTGTTGATCTTTGTCCTGCAGATCATAGAGAAAAATATCACCTTAAGATGGCTCAATGCCAGCAATCTTTTTGCACGGGTGATATCGCATACCTACATGATCTTGTATATCCTTGTGAGCTGGTCCATCTTTGCGATCAGCGATTTCCAGCAGCTCGGTGTCTATCTGAGCCGGATGTTTCCTTTTTTGTCACTGAAAGCAGGGAACCCGGGAGGTATCCTTGATCTCTCCGACTTTACAAGATTCATCACGGACTACGCTCCGCTGCTGATCGCAAGCATCCTGTTTGCGACAGATTTTCCAGAAAAACTGTTCGACAGGATCCGCGGCCGCATTTCCGGCGTCATAGTGGCGTTCGTCATATTCTGGTGGTCTGTGTACTATTTATCGATCGGACTTAACAATCCATTCCTGTATTTCAGGTATTGATCGTCTCAGATTTTGGAAAGGCTTTACTACAATGAAAGAAATAAACAATAGAAAATACTACATATTACTCATTCTGATCGCAGTATCCACACTCCTGTTCAGCCTTCTTGGATGTTACTGGAATCTTCAGTACTATCACGATAACAGTCTTTATTCAATATCGACGCCTCCTCTGGCGACGGCCATGCGGGGGATCCACGACAAACTATATATGACCGATTTCTTTAGTCTCCACTCTGATTACGCGGTCGACAATCTCAGTGTGATCTCTGCTTCCGGACAGCCTGAACAGTCCGCGGGAACGTCCTTTGCGGGCATCTTATCGGAGCTCTCCGCCGCGGAGCCGGCCGCAGACATACAGGCGGAACCCGAGGTTTATGATTTTACGACAGCGACTGACGACTATTTTGCCGACGCATGCTTTATCGGTGATTCCCGCACTGTCGGGATCAGCCAGTATTCCGGGATCGAAAATGCCACTTTCCTGTGCAAAACTTCGCTCTCCATCTATGATTATGACAAACCCAAGATCACGTACGATGAGACGAAAATGTCCATCCATGATATCCTTTCCGAGAAACAGTTTGCCAAGATCTATCTGATGGTCGGCATCAATGAGTGCGGCACCGGAACCCCGGAGAGCTTTTATGAACGCTACCGCGATGTGGTGATGGATATCCGCAGGCTGCAGCCGGAGGCGCTGATCTTCATCCAGGGGAATCTGTTCGTGACACGGCAGAAATCCGAGGACGGCGACAGTATCACCAATGAGAACATTGCCGCCCGGAACGACCTGATCGCAACGCTTGCCAATCAGAAGGACATCTTTTACATCGATATCAACGAGAGCAGCCTGTGTGCCGAGGGCGCGCTCGTATCAGACTACACATGGGACCAGGTGCATGTCAAGGCACAGTACTACCCCATCTGGAAAGATTTCCTGCTCCATCACGCGATCTACACCGACAAGACACTGACCGCGAACAATTCACAGTAAAACAGGAGGCATGCGCCTCCTGTTTCATGTGACTGCCTCAAGTGCGGAACCTGTGCTGTCCAGATCGATCAGTATCGTATCTCCTGCCCTTACCTTGTCTGCCAGTATCAGTCTGGCTGCCAGGGTCTCCACATGCTTCTGGATGTATCGTTTGAGCGGCCTTGCACCATATACAGGGTCATATCCGTTCTCGACGATATAATGCCGCGCGCTCTCTGAGATCTCTATCCCCAGCTCCTTATCTGCAAGCCTCCTGTTGATATCCGCCAGTATCAGACTGATGATGCCGCCGATATTGTCCTTCGTGAGCGGCTTGAACAGAACGGTCTCATCGAGACGGTTCAGAAACTCCGGCCTGAAATGTGCCCTGAGCTCTCCCATGACCATATCCTGCGCGGACTGCGCGATCTCCCCATCACTGTCAATGCCGTCCAGAAGATACTGCGCGCCGATATTCGACGTCATGATCAGTATCGTATTCTTGAAATCCACTGTCCTGCCCTGCGAATCCGTGATGCGCCCGTCATCGAGTACCTGCAGCAGGATATTGAACACATCCGGATGTGCCTTCTCGACTTCGTCGAACAGCACCACGCTGTACGGCTTCCTGCGCACTGCCTCCGTCAGCTGTCCGCCCTCGTCATAGCCCACATATCCCGGAGGCGCTCCGATCAGCCTGGACACGGAGTGTTTCTCCATATACTCGCTCATATCGATCCGCACCATATTAGCCTCATCATCAAAAAGGGATGCCGCGAGCGCCTTGGCAAGCTCTGTCTTGCCGACACCGGTCGGTCCCAGGAACAGAAACGAGCCGATCGGCTTGTCGGGATCCTTGATCCCCGCCTTCGAGCGGATGATCGCCTCCGTCACTTTCGTGACGCCCTCATCCTGTCCGATCACACGCTTGTGAAGTTCTTCGTCCAGGTGCAGTGTCTTGTTCCGCTCGCTCTCGTTGAGCTTTGTCACCGGGATCCCCGTCCAGCGCGAGATGATCCTGGCGATCTCATCGTCAGAGACACTCTCGTGCACCAGCGACATCTCCCTGGCATTGACCGTCTCCTCCTCCAGTTCCAGCTGTCTTCTGAGTTCAGGGAGCTTCCCATAGCTCAGCTCTGCCGCTTTCTCCAGATTTCCTTCCCGCTGCGCGATCTGGATCTGGTTATTCATGTCTTCGATGTCCTCACGCAGCCTGGACAGCTTCTCCACGCATGCCTTCTCGTTATCCCACTGTGCCTTGCGGTTGTCAAACTCCGCCTTCTGCTCGGCCAGTTCTGCCTGCAGCGCCGCCAGCCTCTCCGCACTCAGCCTGTCCTCCTCCTTCTTCAGTGCCGCGACCTCGATCTCCATCTGCATGATCCTCCTCTGCAGCTCGTCAAGCTCGGCGGGCAGGGAATCCAGCTCTGTCTTGATCATGGCACATGCCTCATCCACCAGATCGATCGCCTTGTCGGGCAGGAAACGGTCTGTGATATAGCGGTTTGACAGCACCGCCGCGCTCACAAGCGCATTGTCCATGATCTTGACGCCGTGAAATACCTCATAGCGCTCCTTCAGTCCTCTCAGGATGCTGATGGTATCCTCCACTGTCGGCTCCGACACCATAACCGGCTGGAAGCGCCTCTCCAGTGCAGGATCCTTCTCGATATACTGCCTGTACTCATCCAGGGTCGTCGCGCCAATACAGTGAAGCTCCCCCCTCGCGAGCATCGGCTTGAGCATATTTCCGGCATCCATCGCTCCGTCGGTCTTCCCGGCGCCCACGATGGTATGCAGCTCATCGATAAACAGAAGGATCTGTCCGTCACTGTTCTTGACATCCTCGAGCACTGCCTTCAGCCGCTCCTCAAATTCGCCCCTGTACTTTGCGCCGGCGACCAGCGCCCCCATATCCAGCGAAAAGATCCTCTTGTCCTTCAGCCCCTGCGGCACATCGCCGCGCACGATACGCTGCGCCAGCCCCTCGACGACCGCAGTCTTGCCCACGCCGGGCTCCCCGATGAGCACCGGATTGTTCTTCGTCTTTCTCGACAGGATGCGGATGATATTGCGGATCTCGTTATCCCGCCCGATGACCGGGTCAAGCTTCTGGTTCTTTGCCTTCTCCACGAGATCCTGTCCATATTTTTCAAGCGTGTCATATGTCGCCTCGGGGTTGTCGCTCGTCACGCGCTGATTGCCCCGCACCTCCGACAAAGCCTTCAGGAAACGTTCTCTTGTGATCCCGTACTCGCGAAAGATCTCCTTGATCTCCCTGTTGGGATTCTGGATCATGGACAGAAAGAGATGCTCCACAGAGACATACTCATCTCCCATGCGCTTTGCCTCATCCTCAGCGCTGATCAGCACCTTGTTGAGATACTGTCCCACATACGGCTGCCCGCCCTGTACCTTGACGCGCTTCTCCAATGCCTTCTTCACCCTGTCAAGGAAATAGTCCCTGTTGATCTCCATCCGCTCAACCAGCTTCAGGATCAGGCTGTCCTCTATCGTCAGGAGTGCGTAGAGCAGATGCTCCTGCTCGATCTCCTGGTTTCCGTATTCCATCGCAAGCTTCTCGCACTGGTTGACTGCCTCGATCGACTTTTGTGTAAATTTCTGTATGTTCATAATGCTCCTCCTCTCATGACACATTACGGATCTCACAAATCTGTTTGTTTTATCTGTTCTATACTTACTATAACACTATTTTCTGTTTTGTCAATTTAGTTTATACTTTTATTACCCTTTTTATTTCCTTTTTAGGTTTTTCGTGGCAATTCCATATTTTTTAGTACATTTCAATAAATTTTCACTTTTATCCTACCGATATTATAAAATATGTGGTACAATGATTATAGTATTTTGCGAAAGATGGTGTTAAGACAATGGATCCAGCCACAGCTTATTTTTTAAAAAAATACTACCCCCATGTGATCAAGTGGTGGTTAGTGGTATATAACCCTGAGACTGTCAGAATCTGGCCTTCCAAAGCAGAAAAGGACGAAGCGCTCCGTCTCGAGGCGATCGAGGCCGAGAAAAAAGCCGAGCAGCCCGCCCTTGAAGATTCCATGTCAGTTCTGCAGCCAGATGAGAACCCCGACGACTCCGCATACAATGCGGCAACTGGTTCCTACTCGGGATTATATGGACAAAAACCTGTCGATGAGGACACACAGGCTGCACTCGATGCGATTCTGAATGCATCCAGCAACCAGAATTCTGTCGATTCACTTCTCGCAGGGACGGGAGCAGCTTTCAGTGAAGACGTCGTTCTGCCGCCCGAACAGGATGAGATCATCCGGGAGGCAAATGAGATCTATGAACGCCTGCTGCGTGAGGCGGCCGAGGATGAGGCGCGCAAGCAGGCCGAGATCGACGAGATGCGCAGGCAGGCTGATCTGCAGTTTTCACAGGCAGGCGAATAGGGGGATTTCCCCTGCGCATAAAAAACTGGTGCGGCACACCGCACCAGTTTTTTAATTACATTTATTCCTGAGCTCTTCCCACTGCTTATCGATCTCTTCCTGGAACCTTCCGATCAGTTCTTCGTTCTCCTTCTTAAACAAATGCTTAAAACGTCTCTGCGGTCTCAGAAAATCCTCGACAGGAAGTTTATTCTTCGGCTCATAGTTCAGGATCCACCTGCCCTCTATCACTTCAAACATGGGCCAGTAGCAGGTGTCCACCGCCAGCTTACAGATGTTCATCATCTCGCTGGGATCATATCCCCAGCCTCTCGGACACGGCGACAGAACATTCAGGAACGCCGCCCCCGGCGTATAGATCGCCTTTTGAGCCTTTGTATACAGATCCTTAAAATTCGATGTAAAAGTACTCTGCCCGACATATGGGATATGGTGCTCCGCCATGATCGCCGCAAGATCCTTTCTGATCTGCACCTTCCCGGCCGACACTTTTCCAGCCGGCGTCGTCGTCGTATCGGCATACTGCGGCGTCGCTGACGAGCGCTGTGTCCCCGTATTCATGTAGGCACCGTTGTCATAACAGACATATACCATGTCATGTCCGCGCTCCATCGCGCCCGATAAGGACTGGAATCCGATGTCGTATGTACCGCCGTCTCCTCCGAAAGTGATGAACTTGAAGTTATCCCTGATCTTTCCCTTTTTTCTGAGCACATGGTACGCCGTCTCCACCCCTGAGAGCGTAGCGCCCGCATTCTCAAACGCGTTGTGGATGTAGCTGTCCTCGTATGCGGTATAGGGATACATGAACGAAGACACCTCAAGACAGCCGGTGGCATTACCGATCACCGCCCTGTCCCCTTCCTCCAGTGCCCGAAGCACTGTCCGCACAGTGATCGTACCGCCGCAGCCCGCGCACATCCTGTGTCCCGGTGCAAGGCGTTCCGGTTTGCTCATGACCTCTTTAAAATTGTATGTTGTCTTTTCCATGTCTCCTACACCTCCTTTGTCTGCGCGCTGCGCAGGCCTATGTACTCATACATATCTGTTATGATATGTGTACGGGCTATCGTTTCCAGCCTGTCGTAGACGGCCTTGAAATCAGACACCGTGATATCCCTGCCGCCAAGGCCGTAGAAATAATTCACCACCTCGGCAGTGCCATGCGCCTGATACAGCGCGGCGCGCACCTCCGCACCGAGCGGGCCGCCCGCCGCCGCAAACATCTCGCTCCGGTCCATGACTGCCGCCGCTTTCACTCCGGAGAGCGCTTTCGCGATCTCCTCCTCCGGAAACGGCCTGAACACCCTGATCTTGATCAATCCCACTCTTTTGCCGGTCGTATTCCTGATCTCATCGACTGCCGCCTTGCAGGTGCCTGCCGCAGAGCCGATGATCACGACCGCGTACTCGGCATCCTCCATCCGGTATTCCTCAAAAAAGCCGTACCTGCGTCCTGTCATCCGCTCAAATCTGTCCGCAACCTCCAGGATCACCTCCCTCGCATTGATCATCGCCTGCCGCTGTGCGCGCTTTGTCTCCATATAATAGTTGGAAACCGCGTACGGTCCGACCGCCATTCTCTCCGACGCGTTCAGAAGATAATGATCCGGCTCATACTCACCGACAAAATCCTTTACCTTATCATCCTCGACCAGCAGAATATTCTCAACACCGTGGCTGGTGATGAACCCATCCTGACAGACCATGACGGGCAGATGTACCCGCTTGTCCTCCGCGATCGGAAATGCCTGTATGTAATTGTCGTACACCTCCTGATTGGACTCTGCATAGATCTGGATCCAGCCGGAATCCCTTGCACCCATGCTGTCCGAGTGATCCGCATTGATATTGATCGGACCTGACAGCGCCCTGTTCACCAGGGCGAGCACGATCGGAAGCCTGTTGGATGCCGCCACATAGAGCTCCTCCCACATCAGCGCCATACCGCACGAGGAGGTCGCCGTAACAGCCCTCGCGCCCGCCGCCGATGCGCCGACCGTGGCACTCATGGCGCTGTGCTCGCTCTCGACATGTATAAACTCTGTATCGATCTCACCGTTCGCGATATAGTTTGCCACATACTGCGGGATCTCTGTCGACGGCGTGATGGGAAAAGCCGGCATCACATCCGGATCGACCTGCCTGATGGCATAAGCCACCGCCTCATTTCCTGATAAACGTTCTCTAATCGCCATTTATTTCCCCTCCCTCATGCTGATCGCTCCAAACGGACAGACTTTTGCACAGATGCCGCAGCCCTTGCAGTGATCGTAGTCAAAGTCCCCTCTTTTTCCCGCATTGACCGGAATGGATGAATCCGGACACACCGGTGTACACAGAAGGCACTGTTTACACTTTTCCGCGCTCCACACGGGTGTCGCTGTCCTCCACTCGCCTGTGCAGAAGTCCTTTGAAGTGGCTGCCTCAAAGATCTTATTGCCCTCCGTGATGTCCTGCCATGGACTCTGTTCATTGATCCTGTCATATATTTTTTCGTTTGCCATTATAAAACACCCTCTCTCTATCTGTATTCCTCAGGTTCGTGCAGCATCAAATGCCATCTCCAGCGCCATCATATTGCCGTCAATGACCTCCGGCTTCTTTGCAAATTTGTGTTGAAAGGAGGCTCTCATCTCCGTGAGGAACTCCTCCCGCTCCATGACGTTTGACACGGCTACTGTCGCTGCCAGCATCGGTGAGTTGGGATAGTTTTTTCCGAGTGCCCTGATGGAGATCTCCTTCGCATCAACCATGTAGACCGCCCCCTGGTATCCGTGCAGGTGTTCTTCGATCTCCTCCCTGCTGCGCGTGGAATTGATGATGACTGCCCCCTCGGGACTCAGTCCCTTTGTCACATCGATACTGTCCAGCAGGCTCTCGTCCACGACCACAACATAATCCGGTTCATAGATATTGGAGTGGACCGTGATCGGACTGCTGCTGATCCGGTTATATGCCGTGATCGGCGCCCCCATTCTCTCCGGCCCGTACTCTGGAAAGCCCTGTACATATTTTCCTGTTTTAAATGCCACGTCTGCCAGCAGCAGGGCCGCCGTCTTTGCACCCTGTCCGCCGCGCCCATGCCATCTGATTTCTACTGTATCCTTCATTTGATCACCAGTCCCTTCTATACTTTATCACTACTTGTCACCCTGCCGTCACGCGGAACTCTATGTCCGCCACACTCAGAATATCGTTATTCTCCAGCTCCGTCAGTTCATAAGGCGGTATCATAACGCCGTTTACCAGCGTGTGGTTGACACTCTTCAGATCCTGCACAAAATATTTGTTGTTCATTTTTGTGATCAGACAATGCTTTCGGCTGACCGCCCTCGAGTATTCCACAGGGATCACCCCATCCACAGCCCCGGCACTTCTGCCGATCAGGAAATCGTCGCCCTCGACCTCAAACGCAAGCTCCCTGTCCTTTCCCCGATACAGGAGCCTCAGCGCCCTGTCCTGCCGATCTCTGCAAACGCGCGTCCCGTCCTCCGTTTCGATCCCGCCAAGACGCCGCAGATCCGCCAGGACTTCCTCCTGCGTCATCTTTTCCATCCTCATCAGCTGTATGATCTTTTTGACATACAGCATCTCAGTATATGGCATCCCCGCCGCAATGCGGGTGACTGTCTCCTCAAAACGATCAAACCAGCCGCTGTCCGCGTATCTCAGTTCTCCCGTGACCGGAAGGATCGCCGCCCTGATACAGCCACGCTCTTTATCATAATAGAGATCGTCATACCGATACCAGATACATTCCTTCTTCAGAAAACCATTTTCCCCGACTCGCATGTTCAGAGAGATCATCCCGCACAGCAGGCGGATGCGCTCTGGCTCCTGAAGTCCCGGTTCGACATCCCTAAGCGGTGACAGCTTCTCCCGATCCACCTGAAAGATAAGCTTCTCCCTGCCGTTCTGCTGTCTTCTCTGACATGGAAGCATCTGCGGGATCTGCTCCTGTTCCAGAATGCAGAATCCGATCTCAAAAAAGGGGTCCTGTTCCTGAAACAAAAAGGAAACCTGCCCCTCCTTAGCTTTTACCAGCATGTCTGTCCCCCTCCGTATCTTCCCCTTGTCTTCTCAGCACCCTGATGGAATCTGATATATTTTCAAAAATATGTTCATTTTCTTCCCGGCTGCTCTCCATACACTGAATCGTCACAACCAGCTCTCTCTCCATATAGCTCCCCAGCAGAAATATATTGTAAAAACAATAGCCTGTCACATGGGATAAATACTGTATCTCACCATACGTCTTCCTGTTGATCGTCCGTCTGGAGATCCTCTCGCACTCAAAATGACTGATATCCTGACAAAAACGTCTGTAATATTCATTTAACCTGTTGTTCAGATTGGTCTCTGTCAGATCCTCCCCGCCCCTCGACACATTGATCACAGTCTTTTTATCCTTTGACATCCAGCTGTTCTGCGAGGGCACAAAAGAATCTGCCGGCTCTATGTCTGAAGGGATCATGATCTCGATCCCCTCATCATACAGGCGGTACTTCCTATAAAAAAGCATCTGCTTACTTTCTCCAATACATAAGGAACGCTGTCACAAAGTGGTGACAGCGCTCATTGTGAAATGACTCACGCGGGATTATTCATCAACACTGTAATTGGGTGCCTCTTTCGTGATATGGATATCATGCGGATGGCTCTCTCTGAGGGCTGCCGCGGAGATCTTCACGAATCTGCCGTTATTTTTCAGTTCCTCGATCGTCTGCGTACCACAGTATCCCATACCGGACCGGAGACCGCCCATCAGCTGAAATACGGTATCCTCCACATTTCCCTTGTAAGCAACCCGTCCCTCAACACCCTCAGGAACCAGCTTCTTGGCATCTGACTGGAAATAACGGTCCTTGCTGCCGTTCTCCATGGCTGCGATCGAGCCCATGCCTCTGTACACCTTATATTTTCTCCCCTGGAATAACTCAAATGTTCCCGGACTCTCCTCGCAGCCTGCAAAGATACTGCCCATCATGCAGACATTGCCGCCTGCCGCGATCGCCTTTGTCATATCGCCGGAATACTTGATGCCGCCGTCTGCAATGATCGGAATGCCGTACTCCTTCGCGACCGCGTAAGAATCCATGATCGCTGTGATCTGCGGCACGCCGATCCCTGCGACAACGCGCGTCGTACATATGGATCCCGGTCCGATCCCCACCTTGACAGCATCGGCGCCGGCCTCGATCAGCGCTCTCGTGCCATCACCCGTGGCGACATTTCCTGCGATCACCTGGACATCCGGATAATTTTCTTTGATCATCTTCAGGCATCTCAGGACGTTCTCAGAATGTCCGTGTGCACTGTCGAGCACGATGACGTCAACCTTGGCCGCCACGAGCGCCTCCACGCGCTCGAGAACATTTGCCGTGATGCCGACACCCGCGCCGCACAGCAGCCGCCCCTGTTCATCCTTCGCCGCCAGCGGGTACTTGATCGTCTTCTCGATATCCTTGATCGTGATGAGACCCTTCAGATTATAGTTGTCATCTACAATAGGAAGCTTCTCCTTTCTCGCCTCTGCGAGAACCTTCTTTGCCTCCTCAAGCGTGATCCCTTCCTTCGCGGTGATCAGCCCTTCTGAGGTCATGGATTCCTTGATCTTCTTGGTGTAATCTTTCTCGAATTTCAGATCGCGGTTTGTGATGATACCGACGAGCTTTCTGCCCTCCGTGATCGGCACGCCCGAGATCCTAAACTTTGCCATCAGGGCATCTGCATCGCCGAGTGTATGCTCCGGAGTGAGTGAAAATGGATCTGTGATAACGCCGTTCTCAGAACGTTTTACTTTGTCTACTTCCTCTGCCTGCTCTTCGATGGACATGTTCTTGTGAATGATCCCGATACCGCCCTGTCTCGCCATGGCAATCGCCATCCTGTGTTCTGTGACTGTGTCCATTCCCGCACTCATCATGGGGATGTTGAGCCTGATCTTTTTCGTCAGCCATGTCGTCAGGTCAACCTGATTGGGGATTACCTGTGAGTAGCTTGGTACTAATAACACGTCGTCAAAAGTGATGCCTTCGCCGATTATCTGACCCATTTTTCTTCCTCCTGTAAAAAAATTGAGCACAGACGTGCTCTGGTTTACGCTGCTGCTTTTCAAAATATTTTCACAATTATACTAAAGCCGGCACAGCTTGTCAAGCACTTAATCCGTAAAAACTTTTCTGGGAGCGATTCCCTTGACCGTCCTGGCAAAATCCTCTGTGAGATTCATCAGGATCTTCTGATTTCCCTCATAAAATACACAGTAGAGCTTCTGGTCCGGCAGATCGTGTCCGGCGCTCAAGTCCGTCACCTTTGTCTGGCGGTTTCTGTAGGAGTCGATCTGATGGGACTTCTCAGGCGCCATGATCTCGATCTTTTCCACGCTGATCGTCGTGACCCGCTTTCTCCTCGTCTTCGCCATGATCTTGTCCACCGAGATCTCCTTGTCCAGATAGAGATACTCAAATTCGATATCTGTCCACTGAAACACAAAATAATCCAACACGCCGAGCGCGAACGTAATCAGGAAACATATAATATTTCCTGTCAGAAGTGTCAATAATCCAACAAAAACGGTCGGGGTAACACACGCAAACCTAAGGAGCGTCTCCTTGATCCCCCTGTTCCTCTTCACCAACAGTTCCTTGTAGCTTTCGTTCATAATGCGATACCTTCCTTTTTTTATTAAACGTATATTTTATATATTAGAACAATTCCATGTAATATTCAAGTTTAACAGTAAAAGTCATAAAAAATTTATGACAGTACCCGTCATAAACACAAGTATTTAGAAAAAATTAATAGTGAATTGATTGACAGACCTCCATATTTGCATATATCATATGTATAGTCTGTCGCTCCGAAAACCCATATACTGTAAATGTTTTCGGCGGTCAATGGAGGTATTATTATGGAAGTTTACAACAAGAATCGTGACAAGAACAACTCAATGCACGATGAGATACGGGAACAGAACGCAAAGCTGAAGGATGCGCCATTCAGGGAAAAATTAGATTACTTCAGGGATTATTATCTGAAGACTACGATCGTCGCCGTGGTCGTCATCGTCTTTGTGGCATACCTCGCGTACACCATGCTGACAGCGCCATCCGACACGGCTTTCGCAGCTTTCTTCTTCAACGACACCGGAGACTCCTCCAACACGGAGCTGATCGACGGTTTCATCGAATACATGAATATCGACACCGGCGAGCACGATGCCTATATCGACGCGACGATGAATCTCGACCTGAGCGGCGCCGAATATGACGCCTACATGAGTCTGGAGAAGTCGATGGCCGTCATATCGACCGGTGAGCTCGATGTCATCACGGGCGATACTGCCACCATGGACTATTTTGCAAAAGGCGAATGTCTCCACGACATCACAACGGTTCTCCCCGATGACCTGCTCGCCCAGTTTGAGGACAGGCTCTACTATGCAAAATACGGTGAAACCGGCGAACTGGTGCCTGTGGGCGTCTACGTGACAGATGCCCCTAAGCTGAACCAATATTACTATTATGTCGACAGGGAACCCATTCTGGGATTTGTCATCAACTCCAACAGCATGAACAATGCCATCGCATTCCTGAGATATATCTATATAGAATAACGTAAAAATGTGCGCCCTGAGGCGCACATTTTTACGCCCAGATCAGTTTCTTCCACTGCTCGATCTGTGCCTCCGTCATGAATCCATTGGAAGTTCCCACAAATCCGATCTTGTATGACGCGAACAACAGCGCGTTCTTGATGGCATCCTTCGCATCCTTCGTCTTGGCATAATAATGAACAAATGCGGAGAACAGCGCATTTCCTGCACCGATCGTATTGACGATCTCCGTGGTCTTGACCGGCTTGTATTCTATGACACTGTTGTCCTCCTTGGTATAAAGGATGGCGCCCTTGTCACCGATCCCCATGATGACGATCTCGGGATCATACTTCTCCCTGCATTCCTGGATGCATTCATAATGATCGTTCTCAAGGTCATCATCGCTGATATAGAGGATGTCGGCCGCCTTCAGAAAATCCTCCTTGTTCGCGATCTTCTCAGCCCGCATGCTGCGCACATTGACTGCAAGGGGTACGTTATACTTCTCTGCAAGTCCGATGATCGGACGACAGAAATTGCAATTTGACATCAGCACCATATCCTTATCCTGGATCTGCTGCTCCAGCAGTTCGTATTCGTACTCCACATGCCGGATATCCTTGACGTCCTCAAAAGTCTGCTTTTTCCCCTTGCAATACAGGATCACAGAAGTCGGCATGCCGTCGAGCATCGGCAGCACATAATCGGTGCTGAGATCCACTTCGTTCGTCTTGAGGTAAGCCTCGATCTGCCGCCTGGACATATTTCTGGCAACCATACTCATGAAATCCACCTCGTCGCCAAGCCACTTCAGCGCCATCGCCTCGTTGAACCCCGCACCGCCGATCTCCGTGTCAACCAGCTCCGGCGTACTCTCAAACTGCCTATATGGAACAGGTAAAGCCTCCACTTTTACGATCGTCTCCATCTGAACAAAACCTGCTACCATGATCTTACTCATATAATCCCTCCCTTTCCTCATAAAAGCGATCATCCGGTCCATCTATCTGCAAATCAGTTTTCTTATGCTTTGTATCCATCTTAACATATTTTTTGACAATTATATATATTTTTATAAAAATTTTTGAAATAAATTCGTGAAATATGTTAAAATGACATTATATGCTGATAGTCAAACTACATACCAAAAAGGAGAACAACAATATTATGAAAGAACAACTTTATACGATCCCCTTAAATGACGCCTTTGCCGCAGACGATGAGTGCCCCTTCTGCTTTATCGAGCAAAAACTGGAACAGGATCTGCTCGACTTCACGCTCGGTTCCGGCTCCTCGTACATGGAGAGCGATATCCGTGACCTCACTGACCGTGAAGGCTTCTGCCGCTATCATTTTCTAAAGATGTTCCAGTATGGAAACACGCTCGGAAATGCCTGGATCCTGAAAACCCATTTTCAAAAGATAAACAGCGAATTTTCCAGTGAAGTCAAGAAATTCAAACCGGCAAAGCTCTCCTTTGTGGACCGGCTGAAACGCTCCAGGGAAGTCAACAATACCATGACGGCATGGACATACGAAAAACAGCGCTCCTGCTACATCTGCCGCCAGTACGAGGACACCTATGCACGGTATCTGGACACCTTTTTCTACATGTACAAAAAGGACGCTGACTTTGTGAAGAAGCTGGAAAAAAGCAAGGGATTCTGCCTGATCCACTTCGGCGACCTGTGCCAGAGCGCCGTGGAAAAGCTGAACCAGAAGCAGTGCGACGAATTCTTTGCCACGGTATTCCCCCTCATGGAGGCAAACTTAAAGCGCATCGAGGAAGATGTCAGCTGGATGGTCGAAAAATTCGACTACAGAAATGCCGATGCAGACTGGAAAAACTCTAAAGACGCCCCCCAGCGCGCCATGCAGAAGCTAAAGGGCGGCTACCCGGCCGCCCCCGTATACCAGCAGAAGAAGTGATCTGCAGATGTTCAGCGGAGATTCAGGGTCATATCCCTGACAAGTTCGATATATGCCCTGATCTCCCTGAATATCACCTCAGAATCCGCTGCTTCCATTGTCTTCTCCCGTATGATGCTGCTGATGCAGTAATCGATCATCTTCTTGACCCGGTCCCGCCTTGCCTTGTCAGATATATGGTCGATCCCGGCAGCCTTCTGGAGCGCGCTCATCCTCTCCTCATAGATCTGCCTCGACTCAGCAGTCTTTCTGACCGGCTCCTGCTCCGTCTCGTGCGCCGCCTCCTCCAGAAAGATGGTGAGATATGGATAACTCTTCCCGACCTTTGTCTTCGCCATGGCGATCTGCCTGATCAGTTCGAAGTAGTCCTTTTCATTTTCATCCACAATGGTAGATAACTCCAGCAGCATATACTTGACACAGTAGTCGTACACAAATACGTAGATCCCTTCTTTGGAACCAAAATAGTGAAACCAGAGTCCCTTGCTGACGCCGACAGCCTTTACCATGTCATCTGTGCTGGCATGTTTGTATCCATTTTTGGCAAACACCTCGACAGCACCATTGATCATACGGTCCTGCTTCTCTCTTGCAAGGTCAAAAAATTTTTCGTTCATTCGTACCTCCTTGTGCGGTCACTCCCCAATGGCACACACCTGTTATACTGATATTAACATAATTTTAGACTCCCGACTACACATTTTCATCAAATTTTACATAATCTCTTTTCATTTCCATAAAATAGTATTAAAATGGTATTGTGAATATAAAAATGAAAACAACTGCAACATGAAAGGAGAACCACAAATGGCTAAGAGATTTAGCAAGCTTGTCTTATTCAGTGCCCTGGCTGGTGCTGCAGCTGCAGGAACCTACTATTATCTTCGAAATAAAACAAACGCTCCCGAGGATGACCTCGACGACTTCGATGACTTTGACGATTTTGACGAGGATCTGGACGATGAAGATTTCTCCACGGACTCCGCAAATACCGCGGCAAACAAACCCCGTCCGTATGTGCCGATCGATATAGACAATGCCAAAGAGAAAATCGGCGAGAAGGTGATCGAGACACTCGATAAGACCAAGGAAAAGATCGAACACTTCAACGTGTCCGAGAAGATCGACAAGGCCAAAGAGATCATCGGTGAGATGACCTCCCCCACTGTCGAGCCCGTCTACACACAGGTGGATATGTCCGCCGCACCTGCCGCTGACCCCGTCCCGACAGAGGACAAGGACAGCGAGAGCGGATCCGTATCTGCCACATACGCGGAAACCTCTGGCACGGAGAGCAAGACAGAAGAGTTTTTTGACGACTCGCAGACCGTGTCCTGATGTTGTGCATACAGCTGAAAAAACGACCAGAGAAGATGGCTGAGGGAAAAGAATTTCCCTCAGCCATTTAAATATACCGCCAATTCTTCCACTTTCGTAAAGTACACATCACTGTTCTTCCGCATAAAATCCCGGATCTCGGGAATATCCATCGCCCAGCCTGCGCCGGCAAAGGTCACGCCATACGCTTTTGCCATGTCATAGCCCGGTTTGGCATCATCCACCATCACCATCTCTTCCGATTTTAGGCCGAACTTTCTGGAAATGACTTCCAGCGCATAGGTACTGGGCTTTCTCTGCTCGGGCGGATACTCCCACCCAAAGATCATGTCCGGCATGGGAAGATGGTTCGCCTCATAATCCCTTCTGATGTTGAAATCATAGGAGTGCGATACCACGCATACAATGCCGCCCTCCGCCTTCTGCCGCTCGATGATCCCCCTGATGCCGTCATAGGCCTGGGCGGTATGTCGCGACACATACGCTTTCCAGCATTCCACCTCGCGCTCCAGCTCCTCATCCGTCATGCCGAGTTTCCCGACACAGTACGGGATAAAGCCCGGATCGAAATTTTCCCGGAAATAATCATCAAGCGAGATGGTCACTCCCGGCCGGAGCAGCTTTAGCGCCTCCAGAAACGCCGGATAATGTATGGTCGCGGTGCTGTTGACTACCGTGTCGTCATGATCCAATATCAGACATCGATACCTCATTCCATTCCCCTTCCTGCGCTATTTGGGCAGCACGAACGAACTCTTTAACGATACGATCCTGTTGAACACAAGCGCATCCGGCCTCGAATCCCTCGCATCCACATTGAAGAAACCCTGCCTCACAAACTGGAAGCTGTCATACGGCTCCGCGCCCTTCAGCGCCGGCTCCACATAGCACTCTTTCAGCACGGTCAGCGAATTCGGATTGAGGTTCAGTGAACCGTCCTCGTTGTAGACCCCCTTTTCCTCGTCGATCAGATTCTCGTACAGCCTGACCTCCGCCCTGACGGCATACGGCGCCGGAACCCAGTGGATCGTACCCTTCACTTTTCTGCCCGAAAAACCGCTGCCCTGCTTTGTCTCCGGATCATACGTACAGTGAACGACTGTCACCCTGCCGTTCTCGTCCTTTTCATGGCCCACGCACCGGACAAAGTACGCGCTCATGAGACGCACTTCATTTCCCGGAAACAGTCTGAAATATTTCCTGGGCGGCTCCTCCATAAAGTCATCCCTGTCGATATAGAGCTCCCTGCAGAACGGAACCTGTCTGGAGCCGAGGGACTCGTTTTCGAGATTGTTGGGCACCTCGAGATACTCCACCTCCCCCTCGGGATAGTTGTCGATCACAAGCCTGACAGGATCGAGCGCCGCCATCATCCTGGGCTTTTTGAGCTTCAGATCCTCGCGGATACAGTACTCGAGCATCGCGTAGTCGGTGGAGGAGTTTGCCTTGCTCACACCGCAGAGCTCGACGAATCTCTGGATGGACTCCGGCGTAAACCCGCGCCTTCTGAGCGCAGCGATCGACACCAGCCTCGGGTCATCCCAGCCGTCAACGATCCCGTCCTGGACAAGCTTCTTGATATAGCGCTTGCCTGTCACGACGTTTGTCAGATACATCTTAGCCTGCTCGATCTGCCTCGGGTGGTTCGGATACTCGATCTCCCGCACCACCCAGTCGTACAGCGGTCTGTGATCCTCAAACTCCAGTGTGCAGATCGAGTGCGTGATCCCTTCAATGGCATCCTCGATCGGGTGTGCGAAATCATACATCGGATAGATGCACCACTTGTCACCTGTATTGTGATGCGGCATATGCGCCACACGGTAGATCACCGGATCCCTCATATTGATGTTCGGTGAAGCCATGTCGATGCGCGCGCGGAGCACCTTCTCGCCGTCCGCATATCTTCCATTCTTCATGTCCTCAAAGAGCTGCAGGTTCTCCTCCACAGAGCGGCCTGCGGACGGATCCTCCTTTCCCGGCTCCGTAAAGGAACCTCTGTACTCCTTGAGCTGCTCTGCCGTCAGATCCGATACATACGCCTTGCCTTTCCTGATCAGCTTCACGGCACACTCGTACATCTGGTCAAAATAATCGGATGCAAAGAACAGCCTGTCCTCCCAGTCCGCTCCGAGCCACCTGACATCCGCCTTGATGGACTCCACAAATTCGATGTCTTCCTTCGTCGGGTTGGTGTCGTCAAAACGCATGTTGAACTTTCCGCCGTATTCCTTTGCGATCCCATAATTCACAAGGATCGCCTTGGCATGTCCGATGTGGAGATAACCGTTCGGCTCCGGCGGGAAACGCGTGTGCACGGTGTCGTACACGCCCTCCTCGAGATCCTTGTCGATCAACTGCTCAATAAAGTTCCTCGAAACGGCTCCCTTCTCTTCTGCGGAAGCCTCCGCTGCATTCTTTTCTGTGTCACTCATACCTTTCTCCTCCATATTATCACTTTCCGCGGCTTTCCTGCCGCTCCTGCTCAAGCTCCCGGACTGCCTCCTCGTCCAGTTTCCTGAAATCATTGATATTCCGGACCAGCATTCTGATACTGTACTTCGGCGTGTCGAAGAAACCTGCCTCGTTCATATTGACGATGATGATTCCCAGCGGCACCGCGATCAGCATTCCGCCGACTCCTGCGATCCGATATCCGATAAAAAGCAGGAACAGTGTCGGAATCGGCTCCATCCCGATGGACTCTCCCATGATCTTGGGCTGGATCAGCTGCCGGAATAACTGTCCCGCCCCCCATATGACCAGAAAACCGATCGCCCTGAGGTAATTGCCGCCGATCACTGTCACGACCGCCCACGGGACCAGCACGATCCCCGTGCCAAAAAAGGGAAGGAAATCAAGAAACGCCATCAGCAGCGCGATCAGCATGCTATACCGCACCTTCAGCACAGTCAGTCCCACCAGGAGCAGTACATACATCCAGATCTCGATGCGGAACTGTGCCTTAAAGTATCCCCCGACTGCCTGTTTGAGGCTTGAGGAGAACACGTCATATTTGTGCGTGATGTTTTCCGGCAGGACTCTGCCCACAAAAGCAGTGAGCCACTCCCTGTCCGCGATAAAGAAATACGCCGACAGCATGCACATGATGATCGATATGATAACACTTGCTATGTTACCTACCATGCTGCCCATCCCCTCAAAAGTGCTGAAGTTCAGGCTCTTGGGCAGATCCGTTATCATCTCGCCGATCGTATTGCCAAGGCTGTTCAGGGCATCCGCAAATTTAGGCGCCCTCACGCCGATATACTGGTTGATCAGGACGCCCAGATTGTCAAAGTCGTGTTTCACAGCTTCCCACATTGAAGGAACTTCCTCTATAAATCCGGATACCTGCCTCCAGAAAACGACTCCGAGACCATAACCGATCCCGATCACCGCCGCGATCGCACACACGATGACAACGACCGTTCCGGCTTTTCTTCTGATCTTCAGCTTGCGCTCCAAAAACGCCACGAGCGGATTCGCAATGCACGATATGAGCCAGCCGATCACAAACGGCATAAAGAACAGGACCAGCCTTGGCACCAGAAAAATGCAGAGCAGCAGTACGGCCAGTGAAACCAGTATGTTCACGATCAGCTTCAGATTCTCCCTGCTTGTCATCATCCATTCTCTCCTTCCGGCTGCACTGTCATGCTGTCGATCAGCTCATAGATCTCATCCCGCCCCTGCTTTGTCTGCGCCGAGAACGGTATCACGATCGTGTCCTTATCCACATCAAGCCCCTGTCTCACTGCCCTGATCTGCCTTTGCAGCTGGCTCCTGTTGATCTTGTCCGCTTTCGTCGCTATGACGATCGGCTGGAAACCATTTGAGAGGATCCAGTCGTACATGGTCTTGTCGTTCGCCGAGGGATCATGTCTGATGTCAACCAGCAGAAACACCGCTTTCAGCACCCTCGACTGGCGCAGATACCGCTCGATCATCCTGCCCCATTTCTCTTTTTCCCGCAGGTTCACCTTCGCGTAACCATACCCCGGAAGGTCGACAAAGTACAGTTCATTGTTGATATTGTAAAAATTGATCGTCTGGGTCTTGCCCGGCTGCGAGCTGGTCCGCGCCAGCGATTTGCGGTTCATGAGCGCGTTGATCAGCGAGGATTTCCCCACATTGCTCTTCCCGGCAAACGCGATCTCGGGCATACTGTTCTGCGGTACTTTGCTCGTCACACCGATCACGGTCTCCAGACTTACATTCTTTATGACCATCTGTTATTTCTCCTGTCCTCCTGTTGCTGTTTTCTTCCTGTTTCCGCTTCTCGTTTTTCTGACCCTGATCTCCTGCGCAAACGCCAGCGGTATCACTTCATCCATAGAGTTCACAAAACAGATCTCCATACCCGACTTGATCTCACTGGAAATCTCTGCCACATCCTTCTCGTTTTCCGCCGGCACCAGGACGGTGGTGATCCCTGCGGTCTTTGCTGCCAGCAGCTTTTCCTTCAGTCCGCCGATCGGAAGCACCCTTCCCCGCAGTGTGATCTCACCCGTCATGGCAACCTTCGCCCTGACAGGTGTGTCCGTGATCGCAGACAGCACTGCCGTCGCCATCGTGATCCCTGCAGACGGACCATCCTTGGGAACTGCCCCTTCAGGAATATGGAGATGAAAATCATTCTCTTTGAAAAATTCCGGATCGATCTTATATCTGGGGGCGATCGACCTGATATAACTGATCCCTGTCATCGCGGACTCCTTCATCACATCGCCGAGCTTTCCAGTCAGCTCGATCTCCCCTTTGCCCGGCATGATGTTCACCTCGATCTGCAGCGTATCGCCGCCCACGCTCGTCCATGCAAGCCCCCTGACGATCCCGACATCATCCTTCTCGTTTGCCATGTCCACGCTGTATTTGGGCTTTCCGAGATATTTTTCAAGTTTCTGGCTGTTTACCCTGATACACTTATCCTGCACCTGCTTTTTGGGCCTGCCGCCCCTGTCCTTGAGTATCTCCAGCGCCGCCTTCCTACAGACAGTCCCGAGCTTCCGCTCGAGGTTTCGCACGCCCGCTTCCTTCGTGTAGCGGTCGATGATCCTCTTTACCGCGTTGTCGCTGATCGTCAGCTGCGTCTCCTTCAGACCGTTTTTTGCAAGCTGCTTCTCCCACAGATGTTCCTTTGCTATATGAAATTTCTCGTTTGCCGTGTAGCTGGTCACCTCTATAATATCCATCCGGTCAAGCAATGGTCTGGGGATATTGCCCGCATCATTTGCGGTCGCTATGAACAACACTTTGGACAAATCGAGCGGAAGCTCCACATAATGATCCATGAAATGACAGTTCTGTTCCGGGTCGAGTACCTCCAGGAGCGCCGACGAAGTGTCGCCCTTGTAATCACTGCTGACCTTGTCGATCTCGTCGAGCAGCATCAGCGGGTTGCACACCCCCGCCTGTTTCAGGCCGTTTGCGATCCGTCCCGGCATAGCGCCGACATAGGTCTTTCGGTGTCCCCTGATCTCCGCCTCGTCACGCACACCTCCCAGACAGATCCGGATATACTTCTTGTTCAGCGCCTCTGCGATCGACTTGGCTATGGAAGTCTTTCCCGTGCCCGGCGGTCCCACCAGGCACATGATCGGCGCCTCTCCTTTGCTGGTCAGGCATCGGACTGCCAGATATTCGACGATGCGCTCCTTTACCTTCTCAAGCCCATAGTGATCTCTCTCCAGGATCTCCTCCGCCCTGTTGATGTCATTGTTGTCCTTCGAAGCCTTGTTCCACGGGAGCTCCAGAAGCGTCTCGATATACCCCCGCTCCACTGCGCTCTCTGAGCTTGAGCCCATGATCGTCCTGAATCTGTTGATCTCTTTCTGGATCTTTTCCTTTACTTCCGCATCCGCCTTCAGCTTCGCAAGCGCCTCCTCATAGTGCTGCACATCAGAGTACTGGTTCTTGTCGCCCAGCTCTTCCTGTATATACTCCATCTGCTCGCGCAGAATATAATCCTTTTGGTTCTTGTCTATCTTTTCCCTGATCTTCACAGCCAGCTGTGTGCGGATCGCCGCGATCTGCGCTTCATTCATGATCAGCGCGACAAGCTCCCCGCACTGCCCGGAAATATCCTCTATCTCCAATACCTTCTGTTTCTGATCATACGAAAAAGGCATGTTGATCAGGATCTGATTCATCAGCACTGTCAGACTGCTTCCCTCTTTAAAATACTTTCCCAGACTTTTACCGATCTTTGGGTAAAACCTGACATATGTGTCAAACACTTCCCGGAGTGTGCGTGTCAGCGCCTCCGCCTCAGACGGTTCGAGACTGCCCGCATCGTCCTCGATCTCCTCATACAATGCGCTGAAATACTGTCCTTCGTTGTCGTCCAGCTCCACGATGCGCGCCCTCCCCACAGCTTCCACCATAACCCGGTCGATACTGTTGGGGAGCTTTGTGACCTGTCTGATGTCTGCCACCGCGCATACTTTATATAAACCATCAATATTGGGTTCCTCTTCGTCCGGATCGATCTGTGGTACAAGCAGCACTTTCTGCGTCCCGTTCAGCGCCTGCTCGATTGCCTTTTTTGACATCTCTCTGTTCAGATCAAAATGTATGATCATATTTGGCACCACTGTCAATCCGCGCAGTGCCACCAAGGGTAATGCTGCCGTTATCTGCTCCATCTATAAAATCCTCTCCCTGCGCCCTGTGTATAAAACGCCGCCTTTTGGAAAGGCGGCGCTTATCATCAATCCATTTTATTTATCTCGCCTTTTTCTCACGCTCCGTGCGCATTGCTTCGCGGTGTACTACAAAAGGCTGACTTGTTCCTTCTACGGACTCCTTCGTGACCACGCAGCTCTCGATCGTGTCATCAGAAGGAATCTCATACATGATATCCATCATGATGTTCTCCATGATCGAGCGCAGACCTCTGGCTCCTGTCTTTCTCTCCAGCGCTTTCTCAGCGATCGCATCGATCGCATCCGGCTCAAACGTAAGCTTCACATCGTCGAACTCAAAAAGCTTCTGATACTGCTTGATCAGCGCACTCTTCGGCTCTTTCAGGATCCTCACGAGGGCATCCTTGTCAAGCCCCTCCAGTGACACGTTGATCGGAACCCTGCCCACAAACTCCGGGATCAGGCCAAATTTCGTCAGATCCTGCGGTGTTACCTCCTTGAATACCGCGCCGATGTCCCTTGTCGTCTTCTCCGCGATATCCTTGTTAAATCCGATAGACTTACGGTCAAGCCTGTTCTCGACGATCTTGTCGAGCCCGTCGAAAGCGCCGCCGCAGATAAACAGGATATTGGTCGTATCGATCTGGATCAGTTCCTGGTGCGGATGTTTCCTGCCGCCCTGAGGTGGCACGCTCGCCACCGTACCCTCGACGATCTTGAGGAGCGCCTGCTGCACTCCCTCACCGGAGACATCTCTGGTGATCGAGACATTCTCACTCTTCTTGGTGATCTTGTCGATCTCATCGATATAGATGATCCCATACTGGGCCCGCTCAATATCATAATCTGCTGCCTGAATAAGCTTCAAAAGGATATTTTCCACATCCTCACCCACATAGCCAGCCTCTGTGAGCGTCGTCGCGTCCGCGATCGCAAAAGGAACGTTGATGATCTTTGCAAGTGTCTGTGCCAGATAAGTCTTGCCGCAGCCCGTCGGACCGATCATGATGATATTGCTCTTCTGGAGCTCCACATCCAGATCCTTCTCTGCCATGACACGCTTATAGTGATTGTACACAGCCACCGCCAGCACTTTCTTGGCCTCCTCCTGTCCGATCACATACTCGTCAAGAAATTCTTTGATCTCGACAGGTTTCAGAAGGTTGATCTCGAAGCCGCCGTCGATCTGCTCCTCCTCGTACTCCTCCTCGATAATGTCCGCACAGATATCTACACACTCATCACAGATATAAACACCGGATGGACCTGCTATCAGCTTTCTCACCTGATCCTGTGTTTTGTTGCAGAAAGAGCATCTCACCCTTCCCTCAGTGCTTTTTCCAGCCATCCTTTTTCTCCCTTTACTCATAATTCATTCATTCAAATATATACTAATCCTCTTTGTCCTCCGCCGCATCGGCTCTGTCAGTGATCACCTTGTCGATCAGACCATACTGCATGGCCTCCTCAGCTGATTTCCAGTTGTCACGCTCTGTGTCTGCAGCAACCACATCATAGGGCTGGCCGCAGTTCTCTGCCAGGATACTGTTCAATTTCTGTTTGGTGCGCAGGATATGCTTTGCAGCGATCTCGATCTCGGTCGCCTGTCCCTGCGCCCCGCCGAGCGGCTGGTGGATCATGATCTCCGCATTGGGCAGAGCCAGCCGTTTGCCCTTCGTGCCGCCTGCGAGCAGGAACGCACCCATGCTGGCTGCCATACCGATACAGATCGTCGATACATCGCACTTGATATACCGCATCGTATCGTAGATCGCCATACCTGCAGTGACAGAGCCACCCGGGCTGTTGATATAGAGCTGGATATCTTTCTCGGGATCTTCGGCCTCCAGGAACAGCAGCTGCGCTACTGTAAGGCTCGCCGTCGTCTCATTGACCTCCTCGCCCAGGAATATGATGCGCTCCTTCAGTAATCTCGAATAAATATCGTACGAACGCTCCCCACGGCTTGTTTGTTCTATGACATATGGTACTAAACTCATAGGTTTTCCCTCCGATCTGCATACTGTTACTCATCCCAGTATAACGCAAATATAATAATTGTGCAAATACTATGCACAATTATTATATTTTTTTAATGATATTATGATTATTTCTCTACTGCACTCTCGACTGCAAGCTCCAGTGCTTTCCTGATGCAGATATCCTCCTTGATGGACTTCTGCTCGAAATCACCGATCATCTCCGTGATCTTGTCCTCCTCCATCTGGTATGACTCTGCCATCTTCTTGATCTCAGCTGTGTATTCCTCCTCGCTCGCCTCTATGTTCTCTGCCTTTGCCACTGCCTCGAGCACCAGCCTTGTCTTGATGCGCTGCTCTGCCTGCGGCTTGAGCTGCTCCAGAAATGCCTCTCTCGTGAGACCCGTGAACTGGAAATACTGGTCGATCGTGAGACCCTGCATCCGAATCCTCTGTGCAAAGTCATCCGCCATTGAGCGCTGCTGTGTCGCAAGCATCGCCTCCGGGATATCCATCTGTGCATCCGCAATGATCGCCTCGATCACTTTCTCTTCCTTTTCGGCCTTTGCTTCCTCTTCCTTCTTCTCAGTCAGATTCTTCTTAACGTCTTCCCTGTACTCCGCCAGCGTATCAAACTCGGAAACCTCACTTGCGAACTCATCGTCAAGCTCCGGCAGCTCCTTCTCCTTGATCTCCCTGACCGTGCACTTGAACACAGCCGGCTTTCCTGCCAGCTCTGCCGCCTGATAATCTTCCGGGAACGTCACGTTCACTTCCACTTCCTTGTCGATCTCGGCACCGACCAGCTGCTCCTCAAATCCCGGAATGAATGTGTTGGAACCGATGGTAAGCGGGTAGTTCTCGCCCTTGCCGCCCTCGAAGGTCTCGCCGTCCACAAAGCCCTCGAAATCGATCACGGTCATATCGCCATCCTTCACAGCCCTGTCCTCGACAGAGATCGTCCTTGCATTGCTCTCTCTCTCCTTGTCGACCGCTGCATCGATCTCCTCCTCCGTGACATTCGTATCGGCTCTCTCAACCTCGATGCCTTTGTACTTTCCAAGAGTCACCTCCGGCTTTAACGCCACCTCCGCCGTAAAGATGAACGGTTTTCCTGACTCTGCCTGTACGATGTCGATCGTCGGCTGCGACACGATCTCCTCCGTGCACTCGTCCACAGCCTTAGCGTAGGCAGACGGAATGACGATGTTTGCAGCATCCTCATAAAAGATCTCCTTGCCGTACATCTGCTCTATCATCCTGCGCGGAACCTTGCCCTTGCGGAATCCCGGAATGCTCAGCTTATTCCTGCTCTTCTGATAAGCCTTGTCGATCGCCTTCTCAAACTCCTCTGCCGGCGCCTCTATCGTAAGCTTTGCCATATTTCCCTCTAACTTCTCTACCTGTAAACTCATTTGTCCCATTTCCTCCTTGCATATCATGCAATCATGCCTGCCATGAATATATTTTTATATTTTATCTATTTCAGTATACAGTCCGTACACAGCCGCCAAACGCCTTTGCCGTCATGGTCACCAAGCCATTGCACAGACCTGTACCGAACAGTTACCAATCGTTTTTTATTATAGCATAGGCTTACTGAAAATAAAAGAAAATTTTTTAAAAGTTTTTCAAAAATATATGTAACAGCAAAAAAACGGGATGCGATATCTCGATCGCATCCCATCCTGTCCTTTTCCGGTCTTATTTCAAAGACTCCTCGTAGCTCTTTACCATTCTACGAACCATCTCGCCGCCGATGCTTCCAGCCTCGCGTGATGTGAGATCACCGTTGTAACCTTCCTTTAAGTTTACGCCAAGCTCCGATGCAACCTCTGTCTTGAAACGATCCATTGCTGCCTTTGCCTCTGGAACTTCTACTCTGTTTGATCTACTCTGTGATGCCATAATTTTTTACCTCCGTTACAATTTTTTGCTCTCTATAACGCAATCTATTTTGAAAGACAAGCTTTTTGTCGCTTATCTTAATCCTAGTATTAACGGAGTAAAAAGTTTTATGAATGGTATATTTTTACTAAACTGTCATTTTATTTCAACGCCAGATCAGATCCCTCTGAAATTCCGGTAGATCCGCATAAACACACGGATAATGTCGGGATCGAAGATGACTCCCGCCTGTTCCTGCATATATGCAAGCGTCTGCTCGAGCGGTATCGGCTCCTTGTAGCGCCGCTCACTGACCATGGCGTCAAATACGTCGACCACCTTGACGATCCGCGCAGAAAGCGGTATCTCTGTGCCCTTTAAGCCCTTGGGATATCCCGAACCATCCCAGCACTCGTGATGGTACCACGCGATGTCGACCGCCATGTCGATAAAGTCATTGGTCTCCACACCCTCATAGATGTCCATCAGCGTCCTGGCGCCAAGCTCCGCGTGGGTGCACATGATCCTGCGCTCCTCCTCATCCAGCGGTGCGTTCTTGAGCAGGATATGATCCGGTATCATGAGCTTGCCGATATCGTGGAGCCCCGCGCTGGATTCGATCGTGTCGATGAAATCATCTGTCACGTCGTCCTCAAATTTCGGATACAGCTGCATGCCCTCCGCGAGGATCCTGCTGTTGTACAATATGTTCCTGTAGTGGGAACCCGACACATTCTCCCTGCTCTCCACAAGCCTTGCCAGCGCTGTCATGATATTTTTCTGTTCGATCCGCAGCTTCTCCATCTGACGGGCGACCACAAGGTTGAGCTGTCTGTTATTCTCCTCCAGATCTTTCTGCATCGTGTAGATCTTCAGATGCGTGGAGATCCGCATCTCCACCTCCGTCTTCTCAAAAGGCTTGGGAATATAATCAACCGCGCCAAGCTCAAAGCCCTTGCTCAGATCTGAGGCCGTATCCATCGCGGATATAAAGATCACAGGGATATCCTTTGTATAAGGATCGCTTTTGAGCATGGAACAGAACGTGAAGCCGTCCGTCTCCGGCATGGAGATGTCTGACAGGATCACTCTCGGCAGAACCTCGCTGCCGCTGATGATCTCCAATGCCTCCTTCACGCTCTGTGCCAGCAGCGCCTCATACCCCATATTTTTGATAATTTCCTCGAGAATGATCAGATTTACCTCAACATCATCAACCACAAGTATTTTGATCTCACTTTCATTCTGTGATGTTCTATTCATATTATATCTCAAACCCTTCTATCTCAAGCATTAATTGTTCTTTGACCTTCTGGGCATACTCCCTTGCCTTGTCGCAGTCGGACTTTCTGATCGCCATCTCCATGCGGAAAGTCAGGCGCTGCAGATCCTTTGAGCCCTTGCTGACCAGCTGCTTTAGATTCGTCGCAAAACTCTCCGCCTTCTGCCAGTTTTCCATATCCATACTGATATTGAGCTTTTCAAAATATTTTTTCAATTCCCTGATGTTGATATCGCTGCCAAGCTCATTCATCAGATCCTGCTCCCCGGCGATCCTGTTGAGGTTATTGGAATACTTCCATTTCCGGATGGACGAATTCTCCTCCGCATTTTCCTGTGTCTGCTCTGTCTTGAGCCTGATCGTGAAGGAAAATGTGGAGCCCTTCCCTTTCTCACCCTCTGCCCAGACCTTGCCGTGCATCATGGTCACAAGCTCCTTGGTGATCGCAAGCCCAAGCCCGGTGCCGCCAAATTTTCTGGTGATGGACGCATCCGCCTGCGAAAAGCTCTTGAACAGCTTATCCTTATCCTCCGGCGAGAGCCCGATGCCAGTATCCACAACCATGAAAAACAGCTCTACCTCATTGTCGATCTTCGTATTTAAAGATACCTCGACGCCGACATACCCCTGCTCCGTAAACTTCACCGCATTGGATACCAGATTGTTCAGGATCTGTGTCAGGCGCAGCTCATCGCCGATCACCTTGTCCGGGATCTCCGGCGCTACATTGAGCGTGAACCTCAGTCCTTTCCTCATCGTGAGCATACCAAACATCTTTTCCATCTTCGATATAAAATCATAGAAGGAGAACGGTTTTTCGTCGATCTGGAACTTGCCCGCCTCAAGCTTGGAGAAATCCAGAATATTGTTGATGATCCCCTCCATCGTCGTGCAGCAGTCCAGGATCATCTTGAGATAATTCGTCTTCTGGAAATCCTGCTCCTGCTCCATCAGGATCTCAGCATGCCCTTTGATCCCGTTGACAGGAGTCCGCAGCTCATGGGTGACATTTGCCACAAACGCATCCCGCGCCTTCATGGACTCCTGCATCTGTAGCGTGGTCTCCTCCACTCTCTGGATGCTCTCCTTGTAGCGCGTCATATCCACGGCTGTACAGATCATGACCTCCACACCGTCAAACACTCCCGAGACCACCTTGATCTCCACCGGAAAACAGGTCTTATTCTTCCGGTACAGCACGGTCTCTATGACTTCCATATCCTTATATTCATCTGTCAGCTCCAGATGATCTGCCTCGATCACGAACACATTCTGGATCAGCTCGCCGATATACACGCCAATGAGCTCACCTGCACTGTAGCCTGTGAGCTCAAGAAGCCTGTCATTACAATAGTCAATGCATCCGCGGGAATCATATTTAATGATACATTCCTGGCTGTGATTCAATATAAAATAAAAAAATTCTTCGCGGTTTTCTGGCATTTATTCTTCCTCTTCCTCTTCCTGCTTCTCTGTAAAATCAAGCGACTCATCACTCAGCAGTTTGACCGGATCGAGCAGGAGCTTGACGCTGTCACCGAGTTTGCCGATGCCACGGATAAATTTAGCCTGGGCATTTGTCTTGGACACACTTGGCGGCGGCAGGATATCCTCCTCCTCGATCGAAACCACCTCCGAGATGGTCTCAACGATCAGTCCCACTGTGACTCCCTGGACATCTACAACGATGATGCAGGTCCGGTCGTTGTATTCAAACAGCTCCTTTCCAAAGCGGTCCGCCACATCGATCACCGGTATGATCTTACCCCGGAGATTGATCAGTCCCTTTATGAAATGCTCCACCTCGGGAATGGGCGCTATCGCCTGCATCTGTATGATTTCATTTACATACTTGAGCTCGATGCCAAAGACATCACTTCCGATACAGAAGGTCATATATTTCCCCTGCCGTGTGTCTTCCAACTCTAAGTTCTCAAGCATTTCCGTTTTTTCTTCCATGTAAGATCGTCCCCCTTATCTCTGCAAATCTCTGTTATTCCAAGGAACCTGCCTCGCAAGTTCCTCAGGAACTGATGTCACAAGTTCCTTACTGATTAAATCCCAGCTTCTCAAGTATGCCTCTGAGTTTTTCCACATCGATCGGCTTCGCGCAGTATACAGTACAGCCAAGATCAAATGCCATCTTGACATTCTTCTCCTCGTTCAGCGCCGTTGTCATGATCACCTTCGCCTGTTCATCCTGCGGCACATTGTGCTCCCGCTCGATATTCCTGATATTCTTGAGTGCCTGATAACCGTCCATGACGGGCATCATGACGTCCAAACAGACAAGGTCGTAGGGATCCTCCTCATCGAGCGCCATCATGAAGGCGTCGATCGCCTCCATGCCGTCGACCGTGACGTCGCACTCCCCATACTCCGACAAAAATTTTAAGATCGCCTTCCTGCTGGCAAAATCATCCTCTGCTATCAATATTCTCATACTTACGCCTCCTATACTCATTTACTGCCGTTTATCCAGCAGATAATATATTTTCTGTGCAATTTGTTCCAGCGGCACCTGCCACTTTACCGCCCCGATCTCATACGCAACCTTGGGCATGCCGTACACGATACAGGTCTTCTCATCCTGTCCGATGGTGCGCGCGCCTGCATTTCTCATCGCCAGCAGCCCCTTGGCGCCATCGCTGCCCATACCAGTCATCAGCACGCCGATCGCCTCTTTTCCGGCTACGCGCGCCACCGATTCAAAGAGTGCGTCCACCGACGGACAATGCCCTGTCACCCGCGGTCCGTGCTTGCACTCCACCTGGTATCTGCCGTTGATCTTCACGATGCGCATCTGCTTATCCCCCGGCGCCAGCAGGATCTGGCCGGGCTTCACCACATCTCCCGACACTGCCTCCTTCACGGAGACCTCGCCCTCGCTGTCCAGCCTGTGGGCATACATCTGCGTATACCCCTCCGGCATATGCTGCACCATCACGATCCCCGGAATATCCCTGTGAAGTCCTCTCACGACAGTGGCGATCGCTTCTGTCCCTCCTGTCGAGGCCCCGATCGCTATGATCGATGTCATATCAGCTTCATTGCCCGCACTCCTGTGCGCCTGCGCCGCGCTCAAAACGCACGCCCTCTTCTCTGCAGCAATCCACTCGGCGCCGGCGGCTTTTTTCAGGCGGTTACAGATATTTTCATTTTCAAGCGTCTCATAATTGTTCCGACAGGCGATAAAATCCTTCGCCCCCGCATGGTATGCCTCATCCTCAAACTGCGGCTCTGCTATGACAACTGTCGCGATGCTTCTCTGCGGCATGAGCTTTCCCAGAAACGTGATCCCCGGCATCCTGGGCAGATCATGGCACAGAAGCATCACATTGGGGGCGCACTCTATGATCTTGTCCCTTGCAGTGTAGGCATTGTTCGCCTCCGCTACCATATCAAGATCTACGTCCGCGCCGAGAATCCCGACAAGACGCCTCCTCATCTCAAGATTTCCCACCACAAGCAATACCTTTAATCTCTCCATACCTACTCCCCCATATTCATAACCTGCAAGCCTGTGCAGACCTGCCGGTTAACACGATCCCCTACTTCCTGTATATGGAAGGTCTTACGTACCGAAACTGGGTATTATTCTGGCTCATGGATTCCGTCGAACCGATAAAGAGATATCCGCCGGGAGCCATCTTCTCATAAATATTGTTCAGCAGCCGCTCTTTGGTCGGCTCATCAAAGTAGATCATGACGTTTCTGATAAAGACTACATGGAGCGGCTTCTTGAAAGGCAACGGGTTCATCAGATTGAGCTGCCGGAACAGGACTTCCTGCCTGAGCTCATCCTTCACCCGGTACTCCTCCTGGTTGATCTGCTTAAAAAACCTGCGCACATACTGGTGCGGCAGCTGTTCCACGGAGTTCCTGGCATAAACGCCCCGCACTGCCTTCTCCAGAACTTTCGTATCGATATCAGTGGCGAGGATCTTCGTATCCCACTCGGCCTGTTCCAATCCCAGAAAATCCTTGCAGAGCATCGCGAGAGTGTACGGCTCCTCCCCCGACGACGAGGCGGCGCACCAGATGTGCCAGTCCCTCGTGTTCTCCGTGCGGTTCTTCAATTCTGGAAAAACTTCCTGCTTCAAAAAAATGAATTGTTCATACTCCCTCCAGAAATACGTATGGTTCGTCGTGAGGGCATTCATCAGATCTTCCGCCTCAGGTCCTGTTGGAAATTTTTCCACACGATCCATAAACGCATCATAAGAGCTGTAACCCTTTCGCTGCATATAACTATCAAGCCTTCCCTGAACCAAAACCTTTTTTTCGTTTAAGTTGATGCCCGCCTTATTCTTCACATAGGCGGCTACTCTCTGAAATTCTTGTTCTGTTATCATTTGAGAAACCTTCTATCTGCTTGATTTATATAATTACACATTATATTTCTGATTATAACATTGGATTCATAAGTTGTCAAAATTTTTACGTTAATTTACACAATATTCGTAGCAGGCCAGGTTCATCCTTCGGTGTACACGATGCTCCGCGCGATCTCGTCAGCCTTGTCCTGTCCCAGCAGCGCAGCAATGATCTCGAGTGCAAACGGGATCGCCGTCCCCACGCCGCGGCTCGTTATGATCGTTCCCGATCTCATGACCTTGTCCTCAATACATGCGACACCACCGTTGCGGTACAGCTCATCCTCCATTCCGGGATAGATGCATGCCTTTCTGCCTACCAGCAGTCCCATATGGGCAAAGATACTCGGCGCCGCGCAGATCGCCGCGATAAATTTGCCATTCTCGTATGTCGCACGGACATTTCTCATGAGCCATTCGTTCGCCTCGAGGTTCTTCGTTCCCGGCATTCCTCCCGGACAGACAAGGATATCATACAGCCAAAAGTCCAGACGGTCGAGCATGACATCCATTTCCACCGTGATGTTGTGGCTTCCCGTCACGCTCTTTGTATTGTCTGCAGAGACACAGACCGTCTCGATCCCCGCACGCCTCAACAGGTCCACCACGGTGAGCGCCTCCACTTCCTCAAATCCTGCTGCAAAAAATACAGCTGCGTTTTTCTTCATAACACTGCCCTTCCTTTCCTTATCATCACATTACAGTTACAATTGCATAACACCTTTTTACTGTAGTTCATTTTTGCACTTTATCAGCATTTTACCACATAATCTGAAAATGTGGAAGATTTTGCACCTTTTGTTTCCATTTTTGTTCGCTCTCCGCGTTACTGGGAACGGATTAAACAGTAACCTCTCCGATCCCTGCCCAGATGATCCCTATCTGCCAAAATGCTTCTCCTTTCCGGGAGACGGATCGATCCGCGGCTTCCCGGAAGCAGGATTATTTAAAAATGACGCGCGTTTGACAGCATCAGAGCCGTATTTTTCCCTGATGCTGTCCATCGCCCTGTCAAGCTTCTCCAGCTTTTCATAGCGCCCATCATCAAAGAGTGACAGCTGTCTGCCGTCACCTGCCTGTCTGATATGGCTGGTCTGGATCCCCAAAAGCCTCACCGGCCTGCCATCCCACAGCTCCTCAAACAATCTGCACGCCGCACTGTATATCTCATTGGTGATGTTCGTGGCATGCGGCAGCTCGCACTGGTGCGATACCCTGGATAAGTCGCTGTACCGGATATTGACTGTCACGACCTCCGCTTTTGCCGCATCGCTTCGGAGCCGTCTGCCCACGGTCTCGGCAAGGGACATCAGCACCATGTTCGCCGTGGATTCATCTGTCACGTCAAAGGCGATCGTGGTGGCATTCCCATAGCTTTTGTTATCAGCCGGCTCCGGCTCTATGATCGAGGCGCCCTCACCGTTTGCAAACTTCCAGACCGCTTCACCCTGCTTCTTTAAAGCCCCCCGCAGGATCTGCGGATCCGTGTGCGCCAGCTCCCCGATCGTGTGAATGCCAAGCGTGTGCAGCGTCCGCTCTGTCGACTTTCCCACCAGGAACAGTTCCCCGACAGGAAGCTTCCACATCTTATCCGGAATCTCATGCGGAAACAGCGTGTGCACCAGATCCGGCTTCCGGAAATCGCTTGCCATCTTCGCGAGCAGCTTGTTCGTGGATATCCCCACATTGACGGTAAAACCCAGCTCACGATAGATCTCATCCTTGATGCGCGTGGCAGATTCCACCGGCGCTCCGAAAAGCTTCTCCGTACCTGTCATGTCCACAAAACACTCGTCGATACTGCACTGTTCGATCCTGTCCGAATACCTTTCAAGGATCGAGATGAACGCCCTCGAATACTCCCTGTATATCCCGTGGCGCGAGGGGACCAGCACCAGGTTCGGACATTTTTTGAGCGCGTCCGTGATCGGCTCGCCGGTCTGTACTTTGTACTTTTTTGCCGGAATGGATTTCGCCAGTATGATCCCGTGCCGCTTGGAGCGGTCTCCCCCCACTGCCGAGGGGATATCGCGCAGATCCACTGTGATCTCCGGAAACTGCTCCGGGTGCTTCAAGCGCTCCACCGCCTCCCACGACAAAAATGCACTGTTGACATCCACGTGAAAAATCAGTTTTTCTCCTGACATAGACTCCCTTCCCTCTCCCTGTCCATATCGCTATTTTTTATAACTCCATCACCCGTTTGATCCGGTCCGCCAGCATTCCTGTAAGGCATCCTGTGACCAGCCCTGCGATCATCAGCGCCGGGAAATAAAATGCGATCCTGAGATTCTGAACGACCAGCACTGCCACGATCAGCTGACCGAGATTGTGGCTCACACCGCCCGCTATGCTGACCCCCGTAATGGAAAAACCATCCGCTCTCTTCAGCAGATCCATCGCCAGAAAGCTTAAAATTCCTCCCGCAAGGCTGTAGATCATCATGGACAGGTTCCCGAACAGGAAGGAGACCAGCACGATGCGCATGAGCTGGATCGCAAATGCCTGATATGCCGGAAGGATATAGAGCGCAAGCACAATAACGATATTGGCAAGTCCAAGCTTCACTCCCGGTATGCCAAATCCAAACGGTATCAGTGCCTCCACATATCCAAAGATCATCGCCAGTGCTGTCAGCATGGCACAGTACGCTGCCTGCCTCGTTGTCATACGCATTCTCCTGTCATCCATTCTCTGAAACCAAATACATTCCGCGCTCCCCCGTCGGAGACTATTGCACGACCACATCCGGCTGATGTGCGTCCCTTGTTCCTGTCACTTCGACCACAAGCCTGTGCGGCAGGCAGATGATCGTCTCCCCGCCCCTGGAGACCGGCTTGTAGTCCATACAGTACTTGTCCGGGCAGTCCGCCTCAGCCATATACGCACTGCCGTTTTCAATCACAAGCCTGTTATAGCCTGATGCACTATCGATGAAAATGGACTGCTCCCCGGACAGACTGTACTCTCCATAAAGTGCCCCGTCTACTGTGACGCGCACTGACGTTCCGGCGCCGCTCTGTGCAAACATGACCATTAGGGCAGATATCCCCGCTATTATGGCGATCACTGCCGCCAATACGAAATCCTTTTTTTGAAACATTCTTTTTTTCATGATCCTTATTTTTTATTCCTGTTTGTGCATCTCATGATATCGAATACTTGTTTTGCGAACATCTATTCTAAGAATACACTATTTTCTGGATCGTGTCAACCAGAATAACAAAAAACTGAACCGCAACCAGATCATACCGGCAGTAGTTCAGTTCTGAAACTATTTTAATTTAATAGGAAATGATCTCATACCCATCCTCTGTGACAAGCACCTGAATCTCCCACTGCGCCGAGGGAAGGCCGTCGTCCGTGTGCACTGTCCAGCCATCGTCATCTGAGATATAGATCTCCTCTTTTCCCATGTTGATCATCGGCTCGATCGTGAACACCATGCCCGGCACCATCAGCATCCCTGTGTCCTTCGGACATACATAGCTCACCCATGGATCCTCGTGGAATTCCAGCCCGACGCCGTGCCCGCCGATCTCCCTGACTACACTGTAGCCGTTCTGCATGACAAACTCGTGGATCGCCGCTCCCATATCCCCGATCTTCCTCCACGGCTGTACATACTGCAGGCCGATGTCGAGACTCTGCCGGGCGATATCCACCAGGCGCTTCTTCTCCGAAGAGACGTTCCCGATGCAGTACATTCTCGAGGAATCCGAAAAATACCCTTTGTAGATCGTGGACACGTCCACGTTGACGATATCCCCGTCCTTCAGGATCTCATCTTTGGACGGGATCCCGTGGCAGACCACATCGTTGATCGAGGTGCACACGCTCTTTGGGAAGCCCTCATAATTGAGCGGCGCCGCGACCGCGTTATGTTTTCTGGTAATGCTGCTCACCCAGTTGTCGATCTCCTGTGTGGAGATCCCCTCCACGATATGTTCATCCAGATAGTCGAGTATCGCGATGTTCACCCTGGCACTCTCGCGGATCCCCTGGATCTGGTCCGGGTTCTTGATGATGCGCCTTGGCGGCACTAACACGCCCTTGCGCCTGTAATCATCAAGCTTGTCGTCAAAGGAACAATGGCACTTCTTATATTTTTTGCCGCTTCCGCACCAGCAGTCATCATTTCGTCCCAGCTTCTCCTCGACTTCCACCTGAAACGGATTTCTGGAAACCTTCCTGCGCATCAAATTGTATTCCAATACATTCTTTCCCATATATGATATCTCCATCGTAAAATAAGTCTTTTCTGACGTTGTGACTCCTTTTCTATCATACACTTAGTTTGGGGATATGGCAAGCAGAATCAATACCGTCATTATTTATCATCTCCCATCTGCTCGATCCCCGTGATATCCGAATCGATAACGAGTGAATAGTTTGTGTAGTATACCACAAATCCCGGCTTGGAGCCATTGGGCTTCTTGACGTTCTTCTTCTGTGTATAGTCGATCTCCACCTTCTCCTGCCCTCTTGCCTGGGAGTAATACGCCGCGAGTCTTCCAGCCTCCTCAAACACTCTGTCGGGAAGCTCCTCACCATTTGCCTTCACTACCACATGCGAACCCGGTATCCCCTTTGTGTGGAACCACCAGTCATTTCCCGTCGCAAACTTAAATGTAAGCTCCTCGTTCTGGTAGTTATTCTTGCCGACATAGATATGGTACCCATCGCTGCTGACATAGTGAAACGGCCTGCTCGTGATCTTCTCGCGCTTTATATTGCTCCTGCGCCTGATGTATCCGCTCTCGATCAGTTCCTCCTTGATCTGCACCAGATCTTCCTCTCTCAGCGCAATATCCAGCGACGTGCTGATCGATGAGAGATGATCGATCTCCTCCTTTGTCTCCCTGGTAAGCGTCGTCAGCGCCTCATAGGTGCGCTTTAGCTTCTGGTACTTGTCAAAATATTTTTTGGCGTTCTCCCCTGCAGTAAGCATCGGATCCAGCGGTATCGTTATCATCTGGTCATCATAGTAGTTGAGCGCCTCCATGGACTTTGCCCCTGTCTCCACACCGTAGCCATATGCATTCAGGAGCTCGCCATATACCCTGTATTTTTCCCGTTTTTCCGTATCCTGAAGCTGCTTCATCTGCAGATCGTATTTCTTGACATTGCGCTCGAGCGCTGTCTGCACGATCTTTCGCAGATCCACGGAGCGCTGCCGGATGCGCGTGATCACATTTTTCTCCGCATAATAATATTCCAAAAGCTCCGAGATCCGCTTAAAGCAGCGGCTCTGATCCTGCGCGTAGGAGCTCAGTCGTATCGCCGCATACTCGACCGGCTGTCCGTTCTCATACACTACATTAAAACAATATCTGCCCTTTTTCACGCAGTCCGCCAGCCCGCCAAGCTCGGAGACGATCCGTTCAAGCGCTTCCCCCGCAAGCTCTGCGGAAGGCAGATCCGCGTCAACCCCTGCCCTGTAACACAGCTCCTGCGCGATACAGGGCGATACGCCGGTAAACCCCATATAGACCGCCTTGTAGACCGGCAGGCTCTTTGCCTTCAGCACTGCAGCCGTTTCCCCCGCCGTACATTCCAGCAGTTCCGCCTTATCCTGCGTCTTCGGTATAAAATAAGTGCGCCCCGGCAGGACCTCCCGCACCGAGCTGACCATACCCGAGATATGTTTGATACTGTCGATGATCATATCCCTGTCGTCGCAGAAAATGATGTTGCTGTGCTTTCCCATCAGCTCTATGATCAGATACTTCCTGCACAGGTCTCCCAGTTCGTTCAGATGCTCCAGCTCAAAGCGCACGATGCGCTCCAGTCCCGGCTGCGTCACCGATATAATGCGCGCGTTCTGCAGATGCTTGCGCAGGAGCATGCAGAAATTCGGCGCCGTCATCGGACTCGTCTTGTTCTTTTCCGTCAGGTACAGCAGCGGGAGCGACGCATCTGCCGACATCAGCAGCCTCACCTGGCCGCAGCTCCCCTTCACTGTCAGGATCAGCTCATCCTTCTCAGGCTGCGCGATCTTATAGATCCTGTTCCCGACCAGTTTCTCCTTCAGTTCACCGACGATCCCCGCGATCGTCACCCCGTCAAATGCCATCTCAACCCCACCTTATCCATCAATCAAACAGGGGAAGCCCCCTTCCCCCGCCATGTACATCACTTCGAGCAGGGAAAAAAATTTCCTTCCCACTCGTGTGCCAGATACCCATATGCATCACATAGAGAAAGAACGCGTTCACGCGTTCTTTCCAACTCTCCCAGTTATCACCAACAACCCGAAAGAACGCGCCCTGCGCGTTCTTTCCGGAAACTTAGCAAGACTTAGGCTGCGTCCTTTGCAGCCTTAGCCGCGCTTAGTTTCCTATCATCCAGTCATACATCTCCTGATACTTGCTCGCGGATACGCCCCACGAATAGTCCACAGCCATGGCTCTGTCCACGATCTTGTTCCAGTCACGCTTTCTGTCGTAGTACACCTGCTCCGCGTAACGGATCGTGTTGAACATCTCATGCGCATTGTAGTTTGTAAAGCTGAACCCCGTCCCGCTGTTCTCATACTCATTGTACGGCTCCACTGTATCCTTCAGTCCGCCGGTCTCGCGCACGATCGGCACTGTACCGTAGCGCAGCGACATCAGCTGGCTCAGTCCGCAGGGCTCAAACAGCGACGGCATCAGGAACGCGTCGCATGCCGCATAGATCCTGTGTGAGAGCTCCTCCGAATAGAAGATGTTCGCCGAGACCTTCCCGTGGTATTTCCAGTCAAAGTGACGGAACATATTCTCATAGCGCTCCTCGCCCGTTCCGAGTACGACCAGCTGCACGTCGTCCTTGCTGCACATCTCATCCATAATGTAGGCGACCAGATCCATACCCTTCTGGTCTGTCAGTCTCGACACAATACCGAGCATCATCTTCTTGTCGTTCTCCTCCAGTCCCAGCTGCTTCTGCAGGTCTCTCTTATTCTTGATCTTTTCTTTTCTGAAGTTCGAAGCGTTATAATGATGTACGATAAACTGATCCGTATCCGGATTGTATTCATTGTAGTCGATTCCGTTCACGATCCCGCGCAGGTCATGCGTCCTCGCCGTCAGGAGTCCGTTGAGCTTCTCGCCATAGAAATCTGTCTTGATCTCCTCCGCGTACGTCGCACTTACCGTCGTGATCGCATCGGCATAAGTCAGTCCGCCCTTCAACAGGTTGCCGTCCTTAAAATATCCCAGTTTGTCAGGTGCAAAGTAAGAGCCGTCAAGACCTGTGATATTCTGAACTGTCTTGATATCATAGATTCCCTGGAACTTGAGATTGTGGATCGTCATGATCGACTTCATTCCCTGATAAAATTCGCCCTGCGCGAACCGCTCTTTCAAATATACCGGTATGATCGCCGTCTGCCAGTCATGGCAGTGTACGATATCGGGCCGGAAGCCGACAACCGGCAGTATGGACAGCGCCGCCTTGGAGAAAAAGACAAATTTTGTGATCTCACCGATATGGTCGTCACTGTACGGCTTAAAGCCTCCAAACATCTTCTCATTGTCAATGAAGTAGTATGTGATTCCATCGTACTGTGCCTCAAGTACGCCCACATACTCGCTCTGCCCCATAAAATCCATGTAAAAATGAGTCCTGTACTGCATCAGTGATTTCATGTTGTCTGATATACACATGTATTTGGGCAGGATAACCCTTGCATCAAAATATCTCTTATCGTAATATTTCGGGAGCGAACCCACCACGTCCGCAAGTCCTCCCGTTTTAATAAATGGTACACCCTCTGAAGACACAAATAAAATATTTTTCATATGATCAAATCCCTTTCTACACTCATTCCAGTGTTACAAACTTCCTGCGCTAACATAATAAGTCCATTATACACCAACCGCGGCAGGAATGTAAAGGAATTTGTCTGATTCCGCTTTGCATCATGCCCTGTAATGAAGTCTAATTTTATCTGCTATCAAAGCTATAAATTCAGAATTGGTCGGCTTGCCTTTTCCGATATTGATCGTATATCCGAAAAGAGAGTCAAGCGTCTCCATCTTCCCCCTGCTCCACGCCACTTCGATCGCATGCCTGATGGCACGCTCCACGCGGCTTGGTGTCGTCTGGTACTTCTTGGCGATCGAAGGATATAAGATCTTGGTGATCGAGTTCAGCATCTCGATATCCTCCACCGACATCATGATCGCCTCGCGAAGATACTGATACCCCTTGATATGAGCGGGTACACCGATCTCATGGATCATGTCGGTCACATCTTTTTCAAGATCGTGTACATTTTCCAGGGAACCAGTCTCAGTTCTGCTGTCCGTCCGCTTCCCCATCAGGCCGTTGTCGCTGCCTGTGAGCTTCGAGCCTGCCGGAACGGTGATCATGATCTGAAATTCCTTGTCTTTCGTCAATAAATCGCTGAGAATCCTGAAAATATTCTCGTTATCCTGCTGTGTCATTACGTTCAACTGTTCCATAGATTTGTCCTCCATTCTCATCTTTGACTGCCAACCGCACCATAATCACGTCTCCCAATCATAATCTGGCCAAAGAATTTATAAACGTTGCTCCCAATTTACGTATACTTACAAATTCTAGCAGGATTTGGCAATGTCCATTATATAAGATTGTCAATTTATCTTGCAACAGTTACTTATCGCACTTTTTGCGCATAAGATACAGCATACGCCAAAATACCTCAAAATCCGCTCAAATACCTTAAAAATGGCTGTTCTTTCTTGTTGAAAGAGCTGAAATCTTTATGTCTTTTTTGCGATTTTCAAATGTCGTGGGCGATTTTTACGCGATTACTTTTTTTCATTTCATGGTTTATTTTGCGAATATATTCCTTTCTTGACACCTCCTCCGGTTTGATGTACACATCCGCTCCCTGCACCTTTTCCCTGATAAACATCGCCTGCTCATACAGGGATCTCTGCCGGAAATCCGCCGCGTTTGTGCGAAACAGGTTCCGCAGGCTCCTCCTGCCAAAAGCCGTCCCAACCTTGTTTCCTCCGATCCCCAGACCTCTTCCCCACGTGATGTTGGCATGCACACAGAAGTTTTTCAAAACCTCCATCGCCACAGTGGTCTGCTCGCCCTCGTACAGCTCTGTGTAGAGGATCGCATAAAATTTCCCGCCGATGCTCTCGCCGTTGATCACCGCCTGTTCCACCTTTTCAAGAAAATGCAGGACATCTGCAGACACACTGTCCAGATAGACGTCCGCCGCAAGAACGATCGCATGCGCATCCTCGAGATAACGGTATATCCGGTCCCAGTCCATATGCTTCTCGATCTTCACTGATATCAGCTCTTCCTTCCGTGCATATTCCCGGATGCTCTCAGCACACGCCACACTGCCATCCGCCAGTGTGTATCCGCCATCCAAAAACAGTATCATACTTACATCCCCCTAAATCCGCCTGGTATCCCGCCGTCCTACACAAGGATACCTTTGAGCTGTCTTAGCTGATCCACTGTATCATAAAAGGCGATCCTGACACCCCTCGCCTGCAGAGATATCCCGTCTGACACAGACAATATCCTCGCGGACTGTTCTTCCCGCGGCGTGATATTGTTCCCATAAAAACAGCACACCATGCCAAACGTGTTTTTGTTCGCACTTTTCACTTCATAGTGTGTCTGTCCGTGCCGCATCTCCAGCAGCGGTCCGAAATGCTTTCTGCACTTTTCCAGCACTCCCTGAACAAACGGACTAAAGCCCCCATAGACACAGCGGCTGATCAGCACAAGCTGTGAACAGCTTCCCATCAGTCCCCCGATGTCTGTACCTTCACAGCCTCCGCTTTCGCTTATGACAACATCCTTTTCCTGAAGCCTCATTCCGAGCTCCTGCCACGACTTTTCCTGCAGGTCATGTACGATCACTTTCATCTGACATATCCCCTTTTATTCAAGAGTTACCATAAGTCTACCATATTATGACAATTTAAAAAAGTCTTTCGCAAAAATATCTTTGCTGTTTTTATAAAAAGTATTGACATTCAAATCCAAAATTAGTATAGTTAAAAAGTCAGTGGATGGGTCTTAGTCATGGCGAAGTAGCTCAGTTGGCTAGAGCACGCGGTTCATACCCGCGGTGTCGAGGGTTCGAATCCCCCCTTCGCTATTTTTTTGTGCATTCCTTCAGGAAACGCCAGGAAGCTCCCTGCCAGAATGCAGGGCAGGGAAATATCCCCTGCCCTGCATTTTTTATCCTCATTTTTATCGATCCATCTTCGGCAGTGTCGCAAAGCTCTTTACAAGCTCCTCGTCCGTCGGGACATAATCCGCCATCTCCCCGTCGTTGAACTTCTGATATGCGACCATGTCAAAATATCCTGTACCTGTGAGACCGAACACGATATTCTTCTCCTCGCCCGTCTCCCTGCATTTCAGCGCCTCATCGATCGCTACCCTGATCGCGTGGCTGCTCTCAGGCGCCGGAAGGATGCCCTCCACTCTCGCAAACGTCTGCGCCGCCCGGAACACCTCTGTCTGCTCCACGCTCCTCGCCGATATGATCCCGTCGTCATACAGCTGTGACACGATCGAACTCATACCGTGGTACCGAAGTCCGCCGGCATGGTTTGCCGATGGGATAAAACCGCTTCCGAGCGTGTACATCTTGGCCAGCGGACAGATCTTTCCCGTATCGCAGTAGTCATACGCGTAAACACCCCGCGTCAGGCTCGGACAGGATGCCGGCTCGACTGCTATGATCTCATAGTCCGCCTCACCCCTGAGGATCTCCCCGACGAACGGAGAGATCAGTCCGCCCAGATTGGAGCCGCCGCCCGCACAGCCTATGATCATATCTGCCTTGATCCCGTACTTATCCAGAGCGGACTTGGTTTCAAGCCCGATGATCGTCTGGTGCAGCAGCACCTGTGACAGCACAGACCCCAGCACGTAGCGATATCCCTCCTGTGACGTGGCTGCCTCGACCGCCTCGGAGATAGCGCAGCCGAGGCTTCCTGTCGTTCCCGGGAACTCCTCGTTGATCTTTCTCCCGACATTGGTCAGCATGGAAGGAGACGGCGTCACTTTGGCCCCGTATGTCCGCATCACTTCGCGGCGGAAAGGCTTCTGTTCATACGATACCCTGACCATATACACCTGGCAGTCCAGATCAAAATAAGAACACGCCATGGACAGGGCTGTTCCCCACTGACCGGCACCAGTCTCTGTGGTCACACCTTTCAGCCCCTGTTCCTTCGCATAGTAAGCCTGCGCGATCGCCGAGTTGAGTTTGTGGCTGCCCGACGTGTTGTTTCCCTCAAATTTGTAATAGATATGCGCCGGTGTATCCAGCTTCTTCTCCAGACAGTACGCGCGCGTGAGCGGCGACGGACGGTACATCTTGTAAAAATCGCGGATCTCCTGCGGTATGTCGAAATACGGCGTCGTGTCATCCAGCTCCTGTCTGGCGAGCTCCTCACAGAAGATCGGTGAAAGCTCCTCCACCGTGACCGGCTTCATCGTCGCCGGGTTCAGGATCGGCGCGGGCTTATTCTTCATATCCGCCCTCACGTTGTACCACTGTCTGGGCATCTCACTCTCTTCCAGATAAATTTTGTACGGTATTTTGTCACTCATGATATTGTCTCTCTTTCTTTGATAGATTTTATGCATTCTCATTGATTATACACTTTATCGCAGTGAAAGTAAAGGTCTTATCATTTCAGGGACTCCGCCTGAAGCTTATCAAACTCCGCCATGCATTCGTCGACCGTGGCGCCGTTTAGCAGCTCGCGCACGATCAGGCATGTGTTTCCCCACTGCTCAACCTTCATCGACGCGTTGGAACCAAGGACAAAAACATTCTCGTTGATCCTGTCGCTGAGCGGCTTCAGCGCAGGAACACACTCCACCTCAACATTTTTCGACGGGGAGATCACCCTGTTCGTCCCTGCATAAACCTGCAGCGCATCATCGGAAACCATGATGTCCAGTGTCTGCAGCGCATCCTGTGCATGTTCCGCGTTTGCGCCGACCGCGATCCCTGTCATGGGCATCACCGGCATCTGCCCCCTGCTGCTCGGAAACCCGATGACCAGCATGTTGAAATCCGCCTTTCCATAGGCAGTTTCCGTGTTCGCCGCCCCCCAGTATGCCATGACGATCGGCGTCTTCTGCGCCAGGAAATCAGCTCCCTCCCCATCGATCGCCTCGCTGACATACGCCTTCCCGGCGTCGATATATCCCTGGTCGATCAGCTCCTGCAGGAACTCAAAACCAGGGCGCATGTAGTCACTGTATTTTTTCTCCCCGCTGTTGAGCGCCGCGATCTCCGCCTCCGTATTTCCACCGTTGTACAGATCCGCATATGCCTGTGCGAACACAAAGGTCTCCAGCCACCAGCGGTTTGCGCCGACCGGCGTCTCGATCCCGTTCTCCTTAAATACCCTGCAGCATTCCAGAAAATCCTCCGGCGTCTCCGGCAGCTCGAGCCCATACTGGTCAAACAGATCCTTATTGACAAACAGGCCGTACGCCACGACCTCCTGCGGTATCGCCACCAGCTTTCCGTCCACGACATTTGCCGCTCTTACCACATCCCGCAGGTTCTTTGCACTGTCAAGATCCGACAGGTCCATCAGTTTCCCTTCCGCCGCCAGGATCTGGATGGTATCAGGATTGAGCAGATACAGATCATCCATGTCATTGCGCGCCCTTTCAAGCGCCACGTCGTCATACGTTTTGTCCTGATAATCTTCCGCTGTGTACGTGATGTAATCCACCGACACGCCCAGCTGCTCCTCCGCCATGGCAACAGTCTTCTCCGACGCACTTCTCGCCACATTGTCCGCGCCCGGCTTCGTCTTCTCCATCGGGCTGAACAGCGTAACTGTCCGCTCCTCCTCCTTCTCAAAAGTCTTCAGTCTGCTGTCTGGACTGTCTCCGCCGCAGGCGCTGAGCGTCAGCGCCGTCATTCCCGCCAGACAAAGTGCCGTCATTTTTTTAATCTGCCATTTCATTTCTTATTTCCTCTCATAAACATACTTCGCGATCACTTTTTTCAGCAGCTCCACATCGATCGGTTTCGCCAGATGGACATTCATGCCTGCCCCCAGAGCCTCCTTCTCATCCTCCGCAAATGCGTTCGCCGTCATGGCGATGATCGGTATCGTACCGGCGTCTGCGCGCGCCAGCGACCTGATCGCCCTCGTCGCGTCGTAACCATTCATGACTGGCATCTGCACATCCATCAGGATCGCATCGAACGCTCCCTGCGCCGCCTGTTCAAAGCGCTCCACTGCCAGCTGCCCGTTCCCGACGATCTCGCAGTCCGCTCCCTCGATCGACAGGATCTCCTTCAGGATCTCGGCATTGATCTCATTGTCCTCCGCCGCCAGAAAATGCAGCCCCTCCAGGCTGCCGGCATCCCCGGCTCCTGCCGTGTCTGCGCCAGTCTGAACTGCCCGCAGCTCCAGGATCTTCTCCTGAAACGCAGACACAAAAAACGGTTTGATGAGCAGGCCTGTATTTGGCAGCTGCAGCGCCTCATCTGTTCCCTCCGCTTCGTAGTCTGCCAGAAACAGTAAAGGCACCGTATCCGGCAGCAGCGCGTGCAGTTCCTTTATCTGCCGGATCCCCTCTGTCCCGACAATGTTCCAGTCGACCAGGAGCAGCTGGTAACACTCTGCTGACGCCTGTTTCTCATGCAGTGCCCGCACTGCTTCCGCCGCAGTCAGGACCGTGTCCGTCACAACGCCGGAGTCGTTCATCAGCCTCCGGATGTTCTCGCAGACCTCCTGCTCCCCGTCCACTGCCAGGATCCGTGAGATACCGCTATCCTGCCAGAATTTCTTATAGGCATGCCCCTCCGGTATGCGCAGCTCCAGTTCGACACAGAACAGCGTGCCTCTGCCAACCTCGCTCGACACGTCGATCGTTCCGCCCATCAGCTCCACGATATTCTTGGTGATCGCCATGCCAAGTCCGGTGCCCTGCACTTTGTTCGTCGTGCTGTTCTCCGCTCTCGTGAACGCATCGAACACCACTTTAAGATACTCCGGCGTCATCCCGTATCCATCGTCCTGCACCTCGATCCGTATCCGCTCAAACTGCGGGCTCCGCTGTTTCCCGCCAATGATGCGGAACCAGATATTCCCGCCCTCCTGCGTGTACTTTACCGCATTGGAAAGGAGGTTGATCAGGATCTGGTTGATCCTTGTCTCGTCTCCCATCAGATACTCATGCGCTACATTTGTGACCTCCACATGAAATCTCTGGTGCCGCGCCGCTGCCATCGGTCGGATGATCGCGTCCACAGAGGATACCAGGTCGTTCAGCGTAAACTCCTCGACCGTGAGCACGACCTTGCCGCTCTCGATCTTCGACACATCCAGAATATCATTGATCAGACTGAGCAGGTGCTGTCCGGATGCCATGATCTTCTTCGTGTACTCCCGCACTTTTTCCGGATTGTCCGCGTCCCTGGCAAGCAGCGTCGTGAAACCGATCACCGCATTCATCGGCGTGCGGATATCATGGGACATGTTCGAGAGGAACATGGTCTTGGAATTGCTCGCGACCTGTGCCGCCTGCAATGCCTCCGCCAGCTGCCTGTTATACTGCTCCCGCTCTCGCTCCCGCTCTTCCCGGAGCCTGTTCTGCTGCCTCTGGTTCAGGAAATAGATGGCACAGCACAGGAAGAATGTGATCAGCATCACTGCGACAACGATCAGGATATTCTGATTCACCGTATCCCCTTCCTGCTGGATCGCCTCGATCGGGACATACCCGATGAGATACAGCGTCCCCTCATTCACCGACCACATGTAGATGAGCGAATCCTTATCGCGGATATCATGGTCAAACATAATGTTTTTTCCACTCTGGACACTCTCCAGAACCTCCTCCAGCAGGTTCTCATCCTGAATATCATTTGCCCTGAAAAAATCTTTCAGGTTCAGATGCCCTGCACTGCGCTCGCCCATCCCTTTCGGTTTGAGGACAAGCCGCTCGCTCTGGGCATCCATGATATAGAGCATCGCCCGCTTGTTGTAAAATCCATCGGGCAGGGATCTGTCCAGCGAGTCATAGATATACTCCACGTAAAGCGACGCGATCGTTTTTCCGTCGCGCTCGACCGGGCACTTTAATGTATATGCCCACGTCCCCATAAAATTCACGTAGGACTCAGACACCGCCAGTCCACCCACGGTTCCTCCCGCCGAGAAGTCCAGTCCCTCCTCCGAGAAAACCTCTCCTGTGTTGGACATCCCTGTCGTCTCACCTGCACGGATCAGCGAGATCCTGACCATTGTCGAACTGTTCTGATAAGTCTGGATGTATCTCATGGGGTCTGGCGCCAGCGCGATCTCCTGCGCCATCAGCCGCTGAAACTCCGCATCCTTGTTGATCACCGCCTCGATCGTACTCTCGATCAGGTCAAGGCTTTCACTGAGATTCTGGATCGCTGACGCCTCCATCTGCACCGAAATCTTTTGCGCGACAGAGAATACAACAACACCCAGTATGCCAAAAAAGATGATTATAGAGAGCAGGAGCGGGACTCCCCCATCCTTTTTTTGTCCTTGTCTTTTCTTCATTTCCTATCTCCATTTCTCATCCCGGCCCGAAGGCCGGGATAAAGGAATCTTTCACCAGCTACTGCTAGTACAGCATTGCCTAAACAACACCTGCTATTTAGGCAACGCTGCACTAAATTATTATACGCGCAGATGTATTTTTATGTCAATACGGACCGGGGCGCGCGACGGCGTCCGTCAGCGCATGCTGGCATATTTCCTCCGGACACCCATGTGCATAAAAAATGTAACGCTCATATATCAAAAGGGCGTTACATTTTTGACTTGCGCACATTTCATGAACAGGATCAGGATTCTCAGAGCGCGCTGATCCTGTCGAATTTGTTGTGCAGCTCTGACGCGACCTGTCCGATCATCTCAGCAGACGCGGCGATCTCCTCCGTGCTCGCCGCCAGATTGGAGATCCGCTCATTCACATTGTCAACAACCTTCATCAGATTTTCTGAGCTCTCCATCAGCTTTGTCATCGCCGCCACGATCTGTTCCTTATTCTTGCTGCTGTCATCTGCTGCGCCCCTGCTGACATCGCTCAGCGTCTTGATCTCCTGTGCCACCACAGCAAAGCCTTTTCCGACTTCGCCAGCCCTTGCCGCCTCTATGGAAGCATTGAGTGACAGCAGGTTCGTCTTTGCCGCCACCTTGGTGATATTCTCATTATTGCCTCCAAGCTGGTCTAACAGTTCGTGGATCTCTCCAAAGGACTTCTTCATCTCATCGCAGAAATCGACAACCTCCACCATCGCCATGCTGATGTTGGTGCTCTCCTCCGCATTGTTGTTGTTGCCGTCGATCATCTCGTCGATCGATGCGTTCAGTGTCGTGAACTCACCGTTTGCCTCTGAGACCATCACGCTGATCGTCTCATTCTTCTGTGCCATCTCCGCGTTCTTTGCTTCCACCTCAAACGAGATCTCCTGTATGTGTTCCTTCTCCCGCTCCGCTACATTTTTTATATAATGGACACAGCTGTCCTTGTTATTACAGCCATTGAAGATCGCCGCCGCCATCTCCGTACAGGTATCATATCCGCAGGCGCTGCAGTCGATATGCTGCTGCACGTCTTTCGTCTTGTCCATATCCCTGAAAATGTCATTGAATTCTGCCTGGCTTGGCCTGCGTATCTCGTTCCCGATCGATTTATCTGTGTATTCACGCATGAAATCGTTGATGTCAAGGCGCGAAAACTGCCTGTTGAGGCTCCGCAGTCTCTGTGCGGGCGTCGCCTTTCTCGCCCACGCACTGCTCTTTCTGTTGGATTTGCTCGCCTCCTTGATCGCCTGAAGCTCATAGAGAATGTCATCTGTCCTGGTCTTTTCCTCCTCCACGCCTGTGCCGTAGATACAGCCCTGCGCACAGTTGAGCGCATCGACCATGAACGGAAGACGCCTGCCTCCAAGAACCCGCTCTTTGTAGTCCTCAAGAAAATCGTAGGCGTGCTTCTCTCCCTCGACCTGGCGTATAAACACTTCCTCACCGCAGAACCAGTATACATTCTCCTTGAGTCCTCCGGGCATGGGATAGATCGATCCGAGACCATACTCGATCTCATCCGGCGCCGGTTCCGCCTTGATATTGTGCTGCCTTGCATATTTTGCCAGATAGTCAAACGTCACATTATAGCTCACATAGCCTTTATTCTTCGGATCGCTGATCTCATCCTTCTTGGCAATACACGGACTGATAAAGGCAAGTTTATCCGCGATGTTCAGATATTTTTTTGCATAGACCGCAGCACACATCAGCGGGCTCTGTATCGGCACAAGCTTTGGTATCAGTTCCGGTATGTAATGTTCTATATAATTGACAACTGCAGGACACGGCTGGGAGATCCCCCCCTGGAAATTGTGTTCCGTAATATATTTAATGTACCCCCATGTCGTGATATCCGCCCCGAAGCTCACACTTATGATACGGTTTACACCAAGCTTCTTCAGTCCTCCAAGTATCTGCCGGTACTCATTTGGATAGTTCGCCGCAAATGCAGGAGCCCACAGGACCGATATTTTCTCTCCTCCTGAGAGCGCTTCGAAAAAAGCCTCTGTGTCGTCCACAAACTCCCTCGCATTGTGTTCACATGCATCGAAACAGGCGCCGCACGCGATACACTTGTCGCCGTCCACCTCGATCCTCTGAATCCCTGATTCCGTCTTGACAGCCCGGTTGGCAACGATCACCGGACAGGCCGAGATACATTTATTACAGCCGATACATTTGTCATTTGTAAAAATTAGTCCCTTCTGATTCCCGTACATTGCGCATCCATCCTCTCTCGTTAATTTATTAACACATCAACATTTTAGCACAAAGTTTATTCCACGTACACATTTCTCATTACATTTTGGGCATGTGACCCAAAATTTTGTAAAATTTGCACAAAAAAGGAACCTTCACTGCTGTCGGTTCCCTTTCAGAACGCTCATTCCGCGTCACCTGCTGTCCGTTCTCACATCCTCTCCGGCGCCGAGAAGCCCAGCAGATCGATCGATGTCTCGAGCACATCGCGCGCGAGTACAAGGAGCGCGATCCAGCCTGCTTTTCTGGATCCGTCCTCCTCCGCGAGGATCTTCGTCTCATGATAAAAATGGTTGAACGCGTTGGCAAGGTCGTAGATATAGGCACAGATCCTGTGCGGTGCGTACTCCTCGCACGCCGCCTCGACGCTCGCATTGAACTTTGCAAGCGCCATCATGAGCTGCTTCTCGCTGTCGTTGACCGGCGCCTTGATCCCGCTGCGCACTGCCGCCACATCTCCGCCGTTTTCCGAATACTTTGCGAGGATCGACTTGATGCGCACGATCGTGTAGAGGATATACGGGCCTGTGTCCCCCTCCGACGATGTAAAACGGTCGATGTCAAAGATGTAATCCTTGCTTGCCTGGTTTGACAGATCGCCGTATTTCAGCGCGGCAAGCCCTACCACCTGCGCCGTCGCGGCGGCCTCCTCGTCCGTCGTCTCACGGCTTTCCTTAATCTTGCAAAACATCTCGTCGTTGATCTCCCCGATCAGGCTTTCAAGGCGCATCACGCCCCCCTCGCGCGTCTTGAACGGCTTCCCGTCCCTGCCGTTCATCGTACCAAAGCCGAGGAATCTCAGTTCCGTGTCGTCCTGCACGAGCTTCGTCTTGCGCGCGCAGCGGAACACCTGCTCGAAATAGAGCTCCTGGCGCTTGTCGACCACATAGACGATCCTGTCCGGCTTCTCCGTCTCCATGCGCATCATGATCGTCGCAAGATCCGTCGTGTTGTAGAGCGCCGCCCCGTCGGATTTCAGTATCATGCACGGCGGCACCTCCTTCGTGTCAGTGTCCTCCTTCACGTCGACGACGAGCGCCCCCTCGCTGACATAGGCGTAGCCGCCCGCCTTCATCGCATCGACCATCTGCGGTATCAGATCGTGCACGGCGGATTCCCCGTTCCACAGATCAAAATCGACATTCAGCTTCTCATAATTTTTCTTCAGATCCGCGACAGAGACCGCGATGATGTGGTTCCACAGTGCGCGGTATCCCCGCACGCCGCTCTGCAGCTTGTAGGTGCACGCCATCGCGTCCGCCTTGTACGCCTCGTCCTCCTTGGACCGCCTGCTCGCAAACGGGTAGATCTCCTCCAGCTCCGCGATCGTAAAGGGCGGCTCCGCCGGATACTCCCCTGCATAGTCCTCATCAAAATAGACAAGCTCCGGTTTTCTCACCTTAAGCTCATTCATGATCAGTCCCATTGGCTGTCCCCAGTCGCCAAGATGGATATCGCCGACCACCTCATGCCCCATATAGCGCGCGATGCGCTTGATGCTCTCCCCGATGATCGCGGAGCGCAGATGCCCCACATGCAGCGGCTTTGCCACGTTTGGCCCGCCGTAGTCAATCACGATCTTCGCCGGATTTTTAACCTCTTCCAGACCGTATTTCTCGTCCGCCCGCATGTTGCTGATATATTCCCCGACAAACGCGTCTTTCAATGTCAGGTTCAGAAAGCCGGGCGCGACAGCCTCCGCTCTCTCAAAGACTTTGCTGTCAGAAAGCTTTGCCGCAACATCGTTTGCGATCATGATCGGCGCTTTCTTATACTGCTTTGCGCCCGCCATCGCGCCGTTGCACTGGTACTCGCACAGATCCGGCCTGTTCGAGAGCGTCACCTTGCCAAGGTCGCGCGCATACCCCGCCTGCTCGAACGCATCTTTCATTTCATCAGATATCAGATCTAAAATTTTTTTCATTGTAACCTCCATATATCTTTCCAACATATATCCGTGAAGAACGCTGCTCTTGCGTTCTTCGGTGTGAAACTTAGATTTTCTTAGCGGGCGTCTTTGGGCCGCTTAGAAAATCTTTTCACACTATACACGCACCCGCAGTAATTCTGCCTGTATAGTCCATACTCCGCCGACAGTTCGATCGAGCGCTTGTAGCCGTTCTTCTTCTTGAAATCGGACGGCAGCCAGGGAACCTGGTATTCCTCCGCCAGACGCTCCCCGATCTCATTTAGTTTTGCCGCATTTTTCAGCGGGCTGATCGTCAGTGTCGTCGCAAAATAGTCCTGTCCCGACTGCCTTGCAAGCTCCGCCGTCTTTCTGAGCCTGAGCGCATAGCAGGCAAAACAGCGCTCTCCGCCCTCCGGGCACTGTTCCAGCCCCTTCGCAGCCGCATAAAAAGCCTCCGGCTCATAGTCTCCCTCCACGACTGCAATCGGGTATCCGCTGTCAGCCATTTCGTTATAGGCTGCGATCAGACGCTTCTGTTCCGCGACACGCTTCCGGTACTCTGCCTCCATCGAGATATTCGGATTATAATAAAACACCGTGATCTCAAAATACCGCCGCAGATACTCGAGCACATAACTGCTGCACGGCGCGCAGCAGCTATGCAGCATAAGGCGCGACGGCGCTGTCAGCTGCCCGAGGATCCTGTCCAGTTCTTTTTGATAATTTCGTGCGTTTGATGATCTTTGTGCTTCCATTGCCCTCTCAATACTCCTGTTTTACAATCCTCAATAATCGCGCGCCCGTGTGCATAGTAATAGAAAAAGTGCCATCACCTGACACCCTTTCTATTTCGGATCCAGCGACTTCCCTGTAGCCCCGCCATGCACGACACAGGAAAGCCCCCGCCGCACATCACAGCTCTGCGATGTTCACCAGCGTCAGCGGATTGTCATTCTTGCCCTCAAGGCTTGTCGCCAGCGCCTTTGCCGTATCCAGCGCCGTGATGCAGTTGACACCGGTCTCGATCGACACTCTCCGGATCAGGAATCCGTCTCTCGATTTGTCGCGCCCCTGTGTCGGCGTGTCGATCACGAGGTCGATCTTGTGGCCGAGGATCAGATCCATGACGGTCGGTGATTCCTGCTGGATCTTATTGACTTTCTTTGCCTTGACGCCCGCGTCATTCAGTGCCTTTGCCGTGCTGCGCGTCGCGTAGATCGTGTAGCCGAGCGCCTCAAAACGCCTTCCGATCTCGATCGCCTCGCCCTTGTCCGCGTCCTTCACGGTGATGATCATGCGCTTATGCTTTGGCAGGTCGATGCCGGCTCCGAGAAACGCCTTGTACAGCGCCTCGTTAAAGGTCTTTGCGATGCCAAGGCACTCTCCTGTGGACTTCATCTCCGGTCCGAGGCTGATCTCGGCGCCCCTGATCTTCTCGAAGGAGAACACCGGCATCTTGACCGCGACATAATCTGCCTCTTTCTGAAGTCCCGGCTCGTACCCAAGCTCCCGGATCGTCTTTCCGATAATGACCTCCGTGGCAAGATCCACGATCGGGATCCCCGTAACCTTGCTGATGTAGGGAACTGTCCTCGAAGAGCGGGGATTCACCTCGATCACAAACACTTCCTCCCCGACAGCGATGAACTGAATGTTGATCAGCCCTTTCACATGCAGCGCCTTCGCGAGCCGCCTCGTGTACTCCGCGATCGTCTCCTTCACCGTGCCGCTGATCGTGTGTGCCGGATAGACAGAGATCGAGTCGCCGGAGTGAACTCCCGTTCTCTCTATATGTTCCATGATCCCCGGGATCAGGATATCCGTGCCGTCACAGACCGCGTCCACCTCCAGTTCCTTGCCCTGCAGGTACTTGTCGACTAGGATCGGGTGATCCTGCGCGATGCGGTTGATGATCTCCATGAATTCCTCGATCTCCTCGTCGGAGATGGCGATCTGCATGCCCTGCCCGCCAAGTACATACGACGGTCTGACGAGCACCGGATACCCCAGACGGTTTGCGACCTCCTTTGCCTCCTCCGCCGTGTAGACCGTGCCGCCCGCCGCGCGCGGGATCTGTGTCTCCTCGAGGATCCTGTCAAAGAGTTCCCGGTCCTCCGCGGCGTCGACGTCCTCCGCCTTCGTCCCGAGGATCGGCACGCCCATCTTCATCAGGCTCTCCGTGAGCTTGATCGCAGTCTGTCCGCCAAACTGCACGACCGCCCCGTCAGGCTTCTCGATGTTGACGATATTCTCCACGTCCTCCGGCGTCAGCGGCTCAAAATAGAGCTTGTCCGCGATGTCAAAATCCGTGCTCACCGTCTCCGGATTATTGTTGATGATGATCGTCTCATATCCTGCCTTCGAAAACGCCCATGTCGCATGTACCGAGCAGTAGTCAAACTCGATCCCCTGCCCGATGCGGATCGGTCCCGAGCCGAGCACCAGCACCTTTTTCGGCGGGTTCGTCTCCACAGCCTCGTTGACGCCGTCGTAACATGAATAATAGTACGGCGTGCTCGCCTCGAACTCTGCCGCACAGGTATCCACCATCTTAAATGCCGCAGTCACATGACCCGCATAGCGCATCTGCTTCACTGCCGTCTCCTCGATACCGGCGAGCCGCGCGATCACGCTGTCAGGAAATTCCAGCCGCTTCGCCTCTTTTAAGAGCTCCAGTGTGAGCGGCTGTGTCTCCAGCGCGTGCTCCATCTCCACAAGAATGGCGATCTTGTCGATGAACCACCGGTCGATCCTCGTGATGTCATAGATGGCGTCCTGACTGATCCCCTTTCTGAGTGCCTCCGCGATCACATAGATCCTTTGGTCATCGACCTTCTCCAGCCGCCTCAGCAGCGCCTCCCTGTCAAGCGCGGAGAAATCATAGCTTCTGAGGCAGTCCACATGCTGCTCCAGCGATCGGATCGCCTTCATCAGCGCGCCTTCAAAGTTCGTGCAGATGCTCATGACCTCACCGGTCGCTTTCATCTGCGTGGTGAGCGTCCGCTTTGCCGTGATGAACTTGTCAAACGGAAGCCGGGGCATCTTCACGACACAGTAGTCCAGCGCCGGCTCAAAGCTTGCATAGGTTTTTCCAGTGATGGCATTCCTGATCTCGTCCAGCGTGTAGCCGAGCGCGATCTTTGCCGCGACCTTCGCGATCGGATACCCCGTCGCCTTGGAAGCCAGCGCAGAAGAGCGGCTCACGCGCGGATTCACCTCGATGACACAGTACTCAAAGCTTGTCGGGTGCAGTGCAAACTGGACATTGCAGCCGCCCGTGATATTTAATTCCGAGATGATGTTCAGCGCCGATGTCCGCAGCATCTGGTACTCTTTATCGCTCAGCGTCTGCGAGGGTGCCACGACGATGCTGTCCCCGGTGTGCACGCCGACCGGATCGATGTTCTCCATATTACATACCGTGATGCAGTTGCCGGCGCAGTCGCGCATCACCTCGTACTCGATCTCCTTCCAGCCCGCGATACAGCGCTCGACAAGAACCTGTCCCACACGCGACAGGCGCAGTCCGTTTTCGAGGATCTCCTCCAGCTCAAGCTGGTTGTGGGCGATGCCGCCGCCGCTGCCGCCGAGGGTGTACGCCGGACGCAGCACCACCGGATACCCGATCGTGTTCGTGAACGCCACGCCGTCCTCGACATTCTCCACGACGAGGGACGCCGCACAGGGCTCCCCGATCTTTTCCATGGTGTCCTTGAACTCCTGTCGGTCCTCCGCCTTTCGGATCGTTGCGGCCGTCGTCCCCAGAAGCTTCACATTGTGGGCAGCCAGGAACCCGCTCTCCTCGAGTTCCATACCAAGGTTCAGCCCCGCCTGTCCTCCCAGCGTCGGCAGAATGGAATCAGGCGCCTCCTTCTCGATGATCTGTTCCAGGACCTTCACCGTCAGCGGTTCGATATAGACCTTGTCCGCGATATCCCTGTCCGTCATGATGGTCGCCGGATTCGAGTTCACCAGCACGACTTCAAGCCCCTCCTCTTTCAGAGAACGGCACGCCTGTGTGCCTGCATAGTCAAACTCCGCCGCCTGTCCGATGACGATCGGGCCCGAGCCGATCACCATCACTTTTTTTACATCTGGATTCTTTGGCATTATCTCGTCACCTCCATCTTCGCGCTGTTCATCATATCAATGAATCTGTCAAACAGATAACCGGAATCCTGCGGGCCGCAGCACGCTTCCGGGTGGAACTGGACGGTGAAGATGTTCTTTCCCGTGTATTCCAGCCCCTCGTTCGTGCCGTCATTGACATTGATGAAGGCAGGCGCCGCAACCCCGGGATCCAGCTTTTCCGTGTCGACCACATAACCGTGATTCTGGGAGGAGATGTAGACCCTCCCGGTGGCGAGATCTTTGACCGGGTGGTTGCCGCCGCGGTGTCCGTATTTCATCTTGTAAGTATCGGCTCCCGTCGCGAGCGCCATGAGCTGATGCCCCAGACAGATCGCAAAGATCGGAATGTCCGTATCGTAGAGTTTCCGGATCTCAGCGATGATCTCCGTGCACTCCTTCGGGTCCCCCGGTCCGTTGGAAAGCATGATGCCGTCCGGTGCTGACGCGATGATCTCCGACGCCGGCGTTGCCGCCGAATACACAGTGACATCACAGCCCCTGATCTTTAGAGAATAGGCAATATTGTCTTTCATACCAAGATCAAGGAGCGCTACCCGTCTGCCTGCACCATTTAATTTTCTGACAAGGGACGGCTTCTTCTCTCGCGCTCCGGCTTCATAGTCCGCCGCCACAAACTTCGCACTCCCGGATAAAGCGCCGTTTTCTGACAGATCCCTGGCGCCCTTTATCTCATATTTCTCTTTACAGGTAACTTTTTCAACCACCTTACCGGTCGTGTACGCTTTTAATCTGGGGATCACATCATCAATTCGGTACTGTCCGTCTGTCGTGATCATACCGTTCATCGTACCCTTCTCGCGCAGGATCTTTGTCAGCGCCCTGGTGTCGATCCCTGCAATGCCTGGCACATCATGTTCCTGCAAAAACTGCTGAATGGAAAAATCTGCCCTGAAATTGCTGAAATTTCTGGACAACTCCCTGACGATGAACCCATCGGGCCAGGGTCTCCCGGACTCCATATCATCTTTGCAGATGCCATAATTTCCGATCAGCGGATATGTCATGCACACCGCCTGTCCTGCATAGGACGGGTCCGTGAGCACTTCGAGGTATCCTGCCATAGAAGTGTTAAATACGATCTCACTGATAATCTCCCTGTCGGCGCCGATCTGAGTGCCCTCAAATACGGTGCCGTCTTCCAATATCAAATACGCCTTCATCTCATCACCTGTGCTTTCCCCGGAGCATGTGTGAAGCATGCCCCGATAATCGCTTCATTATATCACAAGAAATTATGCCATTCAAGAAATTCATATCATCCCTTTTAATTGTGCAAACAAGTCAAGGTCACTCTGCGTGATCTTCATGTTTGTGTTGTACTCCCTGCCATCCGGGCTTGTGACCTTCACCTCGATGATCGTGCCGTCCGCCACCGCCTCGCGCCCTACCGCCTGCATGAACGGCACAAACTTGGGGTGATTTCTGGTAAATGTATCCCATGCGCCCTTAAACTTCATGATTGCCGAAAAATCCATCATACGATCTTATCTCCTTATCCTGTTTTCATTTTTTTGATCTTTTAAAGATACAGTAAAAAAGCATCACACAGCGTGACACTTTTGTCATATGTATCATATCAGATAACGGACACTGCCCTCAGCCAGATCCTGCATGGTCAATGCTGCCCTTGCCTCCTCGATCTGAAGCCTGTTAATATGGAAAGAATACTTCATCCGACTCTCCAGATGACCTTTTTTCATCTCCCGCACCTTGTCTACCTTGATCAGATAAGAGATGCCCTGTTTTAAGAAGGTTTTCTCGATCACCTTTTTTACTGCTTCATCGTATGTTTCTGCAAAAGCGTTCTCCCGCCCCTGTTTCTTCTCTGCCATAAGCTTTCACTTCCTTTATACAGCAGTATTCAAACTGACCGCTGCCTGTTTCTGTATATATTATAGTATAGACTGATTTGCCGGAAAAGTATAGCTGACATATTAACGAATTTATTTCTTTTTCTTCTCAGAATTTTATAGTTTTTTTAATTTGGGGGTTGATTCTTCTGCTTTTTGGTGTTATACTAATCATGTTTGCAGGATTAGTACATCGGTAGTACATCGGCTTCCCAAGCCGAGGAGGCGGGTTCGACTCCCGTATCCTGCTTTTTTTGTGTCGTATTATCTTCTCCGGTCTTCGACCACACTGTTTGTGTTTCCCATTCACCAAATAAATCTGCTGGAATATTACAATCGAGTAGGGAAGAGTCCTCTTCCCCTACTCGTGCGCCGGGCACCCGTCAGCGCATGCTGACAATCTTCCTCTGGGTGCCCGTGTGCATAAGAAAAGGATACCATACTTTGATGATACCCTTTTTTCCCTGTCTTTATCCTTATCTCTTTTCAGATCTCCACGATCCAGCCCTCCGGCGCCTCGATGCGTCCCATCTGGATACCGGTAAGTGTATCGTAGAGCTTTTTGGTCACAGGCCCCATCTCGTCCATTCCGGAAGGCAGGCAGATCTCCACGCCCTTGTTGACGATCTTTCCCACCGGCGAGATGACGGCGGCAGTGCCGCACAGCCCGCACTCTGCGAAGTCCTTCACTTCGTCGAAGAGCACCTCGCGCTCCTCCACTTCAAGCCCCAGATAATCCTTCGCCACGATCATCAGGGAGCGGCGTGTGATCGAGGGGAGAATGCTGTCCGATCTGGGTGTGACTACCTTGTTGTCCTTCGTCACAAAAAGGAAGTTTGCACCGCCAGTCTCCTCCACCCTGGTGCGTGTCGCAGGATCGAGGTACATATTCTCGTCAAAGCCTTCCTTGTGGGCTGTGACGATCGCATGTAAGCTCATGGCATAGTTCAGTCCCGCCTTGATATGGCCTGTCCCATGCGGCGCCGCACGGTCAAAATCGCTGACCTTGATCGTGAGCGGTTTCGCTCCGCCCTTAAAATACGGTCCTACAGGTGTCGTAAAGATTCTGAACTGGTATTCGTCAGCCGGCTTGACACCGATCACAGGGTTCATGCCGAACATATACGGACGCACATAGAGAGTCGCACCGGAACCGTAAGGCGGCACATACGCCTCATTGGCTTTGACGACCTGCTTCACAGCCTCCACAAACCTGCCTTCCGGCAGCGTCGGCATCTCGAGGCGCACACAGCTGTCATGCATGCGCTTCTCGTTTAAGTCAGGGCGGAACACGACCGTCTTCCCATCCTGTGTCGTATACGCTTTCAGCCCTTCAAAACAGGTCTGCGCATACTGCAGAACACCCGCGCACTCGTTCAGCACGATGTTGGCATCCTCTGTGAGGACGCCATCGTCCCACGCCCCGTCCTTATAGTTCGTAACATACCGTTTCTCAGTCTGTCTGTAGCCAAATCCCAGACCGGACCAATCCAAATCTTTCTTCTCCATCTCAAACTTCCTCCTCTTTTCGTTGAATGCCGTGGCGGCACTCCTCAACTTTTTATTTTATACCACAATGCGCAAAAGTCAACATTTCCCCCATTTTTTTCGCTCATATTTCTGAAAATAGTACTCCAGATCAAAATACGTCTGCTCCTCGCTGTCCGCAGTCAGCTCCCAGTCCTCCATCGCATCAAGCCTCGGAAGATACGCATCCGCCTGATATGTATAGTCGATCTTCGTGATATAGGCCGTGTCGCAGTGCGGGAGGAGCTGCTCATACACGCTCGCTCCTCCTGCCACGTAGACATCGTTCGTATCGTACTGTCTGAGCGCCTCCATGAGTTCTTCCATGGAATGAACCACAGCAGCGCCTCTGACCGTATATTTTGTGTCGTACGACAGAATAATATTATCGCGGTTTTTCAGCGGCTGCTTCTGGGGAAACGTCTCCAGCGTCTTTCTGCCGACGATGAGAACCTTTCCCTCAGTCATATCCCGAAACCTCTTCTGGTCCCGCGGGATCCTGACCAGCAGACTGCCCTGAAAACCGATCGCCCAATTCCTGTCCACAGCCGCTATGATATTCATATATCTGCCTTCCTCCTGCTCCATGCTGCAAAACTTCAAAAACTACCGGCATATTCTGCCTTCCGCGGCGCCTCACTGGTCGTATTTGTCCGCAAGCGAATTGATCTGGTCCGCAAATTTTGCCAGATCCTTGTTCGCCCTGCCCTCGTTCTTGTAGATGACCGCAATGAGTCTCTGCCCTGCTGCGAGCAGTCTCGCAAATACGTCAGATACGCTGCGCAGACGCTTCTTGACAGCGACAGGGGAAGCCTCGAATTCGATATCACCCGTTATCAGATCGACCCTTGTGCCGGAATAGGGCGCATACGCGTCATGCCCATGCTCGTTTCTCAGACATTCCGCGAACAGCGTGCACGCAGTGTCCTCCCCGTGCGTGATAAAGACCTTACCCGGCTTCTCTTCAAAGGCGTTCACCCACTCGATCAGGCCGCCCTTGTCCGCGTGGCCGCTGAGTCCCGGAAGCTGCGTGATCTTTGCCCTCACCTCGACAGCCTCGCCGAACAGCTTCACTTCATCCGCGCCTTCTATCAGGATACGCCCGAGCGTGCCTGCCGCCTGATATCCCACGAAGAGGATCGTACACTCCGGCCGCCACAGGTTGTGTTTTAAGTGGTGCCTGATCCGCCCCGCCTCGCACATGCCGCTCGCGGAGATGATGACCTTGGGCGTCTCATCGAAGTTGATCTCCTTGGACTCCTCACTTGTGATGGCAAGCTTTAAACCTGGGAAGTTCAGCGGATTGATCCCCTTGTGCACCAGCTCCATAGCCTCCTCGTCAAAGCATGTGTAGATATTCTTCTGAAATACGCCTGTCGCTTCCACCGCGAGCGGGCTGTCGACGTACACCTCGAATCCCGGGAAATTCGGGATCAGGTTGTCAGCCTTGATCTTCCGGAGAAAATACAGGATCTCCTGCGTCCTGCCCACCGCAAAGGAAGGGATCACGACATTGCCGCCCTTTGCAAATGTCCTGTTGATCACCTCGGCGAGATCCGACACGTAGCCTTCTTTCTGCTTCGCGTGGTACCGGTCGCCGTACGTCGCCTCCATGACCACATAGTCCGCCTCTTTCGTGTAGATCGGGTCTTTGATCAGTGGCTGGTTCTTATTGCCGATGTCCCCGGAGAACACGATCTTTTTCGTCACGCCGCCCTCCGTCAGCCAGATCTCGATGCTGGCAGAACCGAGCAGATGTCCCACATCGGTGAAGCGGATCCTGACGCCGTCGCTGATCTCGACATTTTTGCCATACGCGCACGGGACAATGTTCCTGATGATGCCGTCCGCATCCTCCATGGTGTACGCCGGCTCCACGAGCGGAAGCCCCGAGTGCCGCTTTGCCTTTCTGTTCTTCCACTCCGCCTCCTGCATCTGGATATGCGCGCAGTCACGCAGCATGATGGAGCACAGGTCGGCGGACGCCTCCGTCGTAAACACCTGTCCCCGAAACCCTCTCGCGTAGAGCAGCGGCAGATTTCCCGAATGATCCACATGCGCATGCGTCAGAAAGACGTAATCGATCTGCGCCTCGTCGACGGGCATCTCGCAGCACTCAAACGGATTCGATCCCTGCTGCATGCCGCAGTCCACGAGCATATTTTTGCCGCAAGCCTGCAGGAAATGGCAGCTCCCCGTCACCTGATGGTCCGCACCTACAAAAGTAAGCTTCATACAAATTCCTCCTTTATGCTGTATTTATGATATGACCGTTTTTCTCTGTGTATTTCTATTTTTAGCTGCCAGCCGGAATGCCTTCTCCATAGCCGGCGTCAGTTCTGGGGAATCCTCATCAAATACGATCTCCCGCTTTGCGGCTTCCTTAATCTGACGGATCTGTTCTTCTGTCGGTTTCTGGTTTCTATCCAAAGTAACTGTCCTGATCATAGTAAATGCTCCTCTCTGTCTTCGTTGCCAATCTGGCTGATATCAGACGAATGTTGTCTTTTCGTTCTGTATAAACCACAAACAGAACATCGTTTACCATTCCGATCGTATTATATCGATCTTCTTCTACACTATGCTCTAAATCAAAGATTTCAATTCTTTGCATATCATTGAACACCAATATCGCAGTCTCAAAATCAATACCATGCTTTTCCAGATTGATCTTATTTTTATCTTCATCCCACTCAAATGTCAATCATATTTCCTCCGAACCGTATTTACGATTATTTTACCACACATCAGCGATTTTGACCAACTTATTTAAAAAATACTGCTAAAAAAATCTAATTATTTCATTTCCTTTCCGGCAATATATGGTATGATACATATATATATCTGACATCTGCACAGTGCCGGGTGCAGTATTCTCATACCGCAAGGACACACTTCTATATCGAACCGGCGCAGAAAAGAGGTAATGATGAAATTCAGTAACGGCTGCTGGCTCCAGCAGGAAGGCTGTGAATGCTTCGCACCACAGCAGGCATACTTTACAAAAGTTGAGGCGGACAAGGTGACGGTCTGCGCCCCAACAACACGCATCAACCACAGAGGCGACACGCTCGGCGGCATCAATCTGACGCTGGTCATCACAACTCCGATGGACGAAGTCATCCGTGTACAGACTTACCATCACCTTGGCGCAGTCAGCACCAGCCCGGCGTTTGAGCTCAACGCTGCTGCCAGACCGCTCAGGGTGGACGAGAACGAGGAACGCATCATCATCTACAGCGGTTCCCTCGCCCTCGAGATCGGCAAGGCCAACTGGTACATGCGCTACACGCGAAACGGCAGGCTGATCACGGAGTCCCGGGCAAAGGATCTCGCCCTGATGAAGACGGCCTGGCGCGGAATGGCTTACGACAGGGGAGACAACCACGACACTTACATGCGCCAGCAGCTTGGCATCGGCGTCGACGAGAAGATCTACGGTCTCGGCGAGCGGTTCACCCCGTTTGTCAAAAACGGTCAGAGCGTGAAGATCTGGAACGCGGACGGCGGCACCAGCACGGAGCAGTGTTACAAGAACATTCCATTTTATATATCGAGCAAAGGCTATGGCGTCCTCGTAAATCATCCGGAGAACGTAGAGTTTGAGATCGGCACCGAAATGGTCACAAAAGCTGAGTTTTCCGTCGGAGGCACCTATCTGGACTACTTCCTGATCGACGGTCCCGGGATGAAGGACGTCCTCAGACGATACACGGATATCACAGGAAAGCCCGGGCTTCCCGCACCGTGGACTTTTGGATTGTGGCTGTCCACCTCGTTCACGACAGACTATGACGAGGAGACAGTCATGAGCTTTGTCGACGGCATGCTCGACAGAGGGATCCCGCTCCGGACGTTTCATTTTGACTGTTTCTGGATGAAGGAGTTCCACTGGAGCGATTTTCTGTGGGACAGCAGGGTATTCCCGGATCCCGCCGGCATGCTGAAACGCATCAAGGACAAAGGGCTGAACATCTGTGTGTGGATCAACTCGTACATCGGACAGGAATCCGTTTTATTCAGGGAAGGCATGGAAAAGGGCTACTTCATCAGGCGCCCCAACGGTCAGGTATGGCAGTGGGATATGTGGCAGCCCGGCATGGCGATCGTGGATTTCACAAACCCTGCCGCATGGAAATGGTTCCAGGACAAGCTCGAGATCCTGCTCGACATGGGTGTCGACTGCTTCAAGACGGACTTTGGCGAGCGGATCCCGACAGACGCTGTCTACTATGACGGTTCTGACCCGAGAAAAATGCACAACTATTACACGTACCTGTACAACAAATGCGTCTACGAGCTGCTCGAGAGAAAGCGCGGCAAAGGACAGGCAGTGCTCTTTGCCCGCTCGGCAACCGTCGGCGGCCAGAAGTTCCCCGTTCACTGGGGCGGCGACTGCTGGTCAGACTACGAGTCCATGGAGGAGAGCCTGCGCGGCGGATTGTCGCTGTGCATGTCGGGCTTTGGCTTCTGGGCGCACGACATCGGCGGATTTGAACACACATCCACGGCAGATGTCTACAAGCGCTGGGTGGCTTTCGGTCTGCTCTCCTCACACAGCAGGCTTCATGGAAGCCAGTCCTACCGTGTACCATGGGTCTATGACGAGGAAGCTGTCGATGTTCTGCGCTACTTCACACGCCTGAAAGCCAGACTGATGCCTTATCTCTACAAGACCGCGATCACTGCCGCCACGCAGGGGATCCCCACCATGCGCAGCATGGTACTCGAGTTCACAAAGGACAAGACCTGCCACTATCTCGACAAGCAGTACATGCTGGGCGACAGCCTGCTCGTGGCACCGATCTTTAACGATGAGAGCCGGGCGGAATACTATCTGCCGCAGGGGATCTGGACAAACTTCTTCACCGGCAAGGAATACCGGGGCGGCACATGGATCGAGGAGCAGCACGGCTATCTGAGCATTCCGCTGATGGTGCGCGAGAATTCCGTCGTGGCGGTTGGCGCCCATGACGACAGACCGGACTATGATTACGCCGACGGCTGTGAACTGCGCGTATACGCTATCCACGACGGCGTCAAGATCGACACGGAGGTCTACGGCATGAACAACACAGTCGAACTCTCCGTCAGCGTAAAACGGCAGGGACGCAGCATCCTCGTGACAGCTGACGGCAGCAAACCCTACACGATCCGCATGATGAACATGCGCGCGGCAAATGCCGTAAACGGCTTCCTGACGATCGAAGGCAATGATTCCATCGTCACGCCGGATCAGGGCGCAAACGTGATCGAGATCATGTTCTAAATATGTAACAAAAAAGATGCGAAGCCGGATATCCAATCCGGCTTCGCATCTTTTTTTATCGCTTCAGTATTCTTTCGATCACACAGCTATGCGCTTTATCTCTGTTTTCCCTGCTGTAACTGATCCCGACAAGCAGGATCTCACCGCTGTAACCCTCGAGTGCCTGCGTGTACTGCCTGTCCTTGATCTGCTGCAATGCCGTTTCCGCAGTTTTGCCGTACTTTAGTTCGACGACAAGCGCCGGCTTGTCTGTGTGCGGCAGCGGCAGAAACACGATGTCCGCAAAGCCCTTTCCAGTGGGAAACTCGCGTATGAATCTGTAATATTTCCTCGCACTGTAGTATGCAAGCCCAATGAAAGCACACAAATCCTTGTCGGAAAGTGCATCCGCCAAGGATTGAGAATTTTCATCATTGTAGGTCAATATCGAAGATACCTCCGTGTGCGCCCTGTCAAGCGCATCCGCTACATTCTCCGCATTACCGTCCAGCGTGTCTTCCAAAAGCTTCTCCGATGCCTTCAGCACGCGCATGACTTCCGTCCAGCCGCCGACACTCATGGCGTTCTCGAACTCCTCTAAAACCTCCTTGTTCGGGATAAAGGCTTCCTTCCTCTCCGCGTCGTACGCGAGATATCCCAAATGGACCAGCAGCGTGAGCACATCGTCCTTCGTCTCGAATGTGCGCATATCATTCTTAAAACTGCGCGTGTTCACCGTGACATGCCTGCCGCCCAGCATGTGCACGATATCCGACCGCAGACCGTCAAAGTCCATGTCCATATAGATCTTCAGCGCGTCATAGACTTCCGTGGAGGTCCAGTAATTGGAAAAACCCTGACAGAGCATCGCCTCCACCACAGACTTCGGGTTATAGATATGATGAAACTTCCTGAACATATATCCGTCATACCAGCTCCCCATCTCGGTAAAATCCATGTCATACCTTTCGCACAGCGCTTTCACCTCAATCTCGGTAAAACCAGTATACTCCTCCAATACCCGCTGGTCTGTCATGGCGTACTCTGTAAACATATTCAGCGCGGAGTGTTGTCCGTATTTTTTCACCGGCAGGATTCCTGTCATATAGGCGAGCGCGACATAGGGCTGATCCTTCAAAAGATCCCGCAGAAAATCAAGATACTGCTTCTGCAGCGCCTCAGACTTCTGCCGCTCACGCATCACACAGTCCCACTCATCGACCAGAAAGATGAACTTCCTCTTCGTCCGGACATAAATTCTCTCAAACGCCTCCGCCAGAACCATTATCGTTTCCGAAAACAAATCCCCATATTCTTCCCTGAGATCCTCTACTACAACACGTTCCAGATATTCGATCACCTCCTGCTTCCTTGCCCGGATCAGAAACTGCTGCATATTCAGATAGATCACATCATACCGGTTCAGATGTTTCTCAAAAGTCTCATCACCCTCTATTTTCCGCCCCCTGAACAGATCCCGGGAGTCACAGCCGCAGCTATAGTAGGCATTGAGCATTTTCAGTGTCATGGATTTTCCGAAACGGCGCGGTCTGCTGACACACATATATTTTTGTTCTGTATTCATGTATCTGTTCGTATATGCGATCAATCCGGTCTTGTCCACATAGATCTCAGAGCGGGTCGATTCCCAGAAACCGTTGTTGTCCGGGTTCAGATAGATTCCCATAACAATGCCTCCCGTTTCTCACATTTTCCCTGTCACGCCATAAACGGGCTGCCCATCAGTTCGTCGCGCGCCACACCGACCGCGCGCTCCACGCTGCCCGGCTCAAACGGATCAGAGATGTTGGCGTACCGCAGTGTCTCGAGATAGCTCATGCTGCCGCCGCACTTACAGAGGTTTAAGTAATCCGCCCACGCGCTGTCATGATCCTCCCGCTCCTTCTTCTTGAACTCCATCGCGCCCATCGTCGTGAGCGTGTAATTGATGTAGTACATCGGATAGAGATAGATGTGCAGCTTGTGATACCAGTACCCGCCCCTGTCAAAGAAATCATCCGGCTCATACGCGCGCCACGGCATATATTTCTCCTCGAGCTTTTTCCACTCCAGCGTCCTCTCCTTCGGCGTCAGGCCGGGATTGGCATAACAGATGTGCTGGAACTCGTCGACCGCCACGCCAAACGGCACAAATGTGAGTGCCTCCTGCAGATGGGCAAAGCGGAACTTGTCCGCCTGATCCCCGAAAAAGCGCTCTGCATACGGATAGGCAAACTGCTCCATCGACATGGAATGGATCTCCGCGATATCCGTTGATTCCGAGTAATAGTCCGAGATCGGCTGGCTGCGCATCGCCATGTATCCCGCAAAGGCATGCCCGAGCTCATGCGTCAGCACCTGCATGTCGAAGATCGTCTGATTAAAGCAGGAGAACACGTACGGCGCCTTGTAGCTTGGCAGATCTGTCATATACCCTGTCGACGCCTTGCCCGGCTTGTTCTTCAAGTCCATCAGCTCATGCCTGATCATGAAATCGATAAACTCCCCTGTCTCGGGACTCATCTCATGGTACATCTTTGCGGCCTCGCTGACCATGAAGTCATCATCGCCCGCCGGAACCGCGTTGCCGTCCGGGAAGACGCGCTTCTCATCATAAAATGCAAAGTCCTCCACGCCTAGCCGCTTTGCCTGTGCCTCATACAGCTTCTGGCAGAGCGGCACGAGCACCGTGTGCACCTGCTCGCGGAAGGATTCCACTTCCTTCTGGCCGTAATCGGTGCGCCCCTGCTCCATATAGGCCACCGGAATATAATTTTCATAGCCGAGATTGCGTCCCATCTCGTTCCGGATCCGGATCAGCTCATCCCAGATCTCTTCCAGGCGCGGCTCATTTTTGTGATAAAATTCCGAGTAGGCGCGGACGGCTCCTTTGCGCACCTCCCTGTCCTCGTGCTCAAAATACTTCTGCACGCCGTAGAGATTCAGCTCCTTGCCGTCAAACGGGATCTTCGCTGTCGCCATGATCTTCTGATACTCGTTGCAGAGCTTTGCCTCCCGCTGCATCAGCGGAATGTTCGCCTCACAGAATTTCTTTTTTGAGAGATCCATCCTGACAAAGAACTGCTTTCCATATTCTTTTTCAAAATCCGCGCGGAACGGGCTGTTCATCAGCGCCTCGTCCACTGCCAGAAAGGAGGGCATGAGCGTAGGATATGTATTTTCTATATACTCATTCTCCTTCTCATAAAACGCGTCCGTAGTATCCAGTGTATGGCGCACATGCACGATCGTACAGGCTGTGGAGAAGTCCTTTCCCCGCTCATCGTACGCCAGCATGGCTTCCCGCGCCTGCGCATAGCTGCCCGCCTTCTCGATGCGCTCCTTCGTCTCTGCCGCAAACGCCGCGAATCCCTCGCAGTCCGGCCTCGTGTACTCCAGTGTTGAAAACTTGAAATCTTCCATCTTCTTATACTCCTTTATATTTTTATGCATACGGCCCTTGCATCTACTAAGGAACTATTCAAAAACAGCCTGTGAAAGCTGTACATGTTATATCTGAACAGTTCCGTGAAAGAACACTGCACTTACGTCCTCCTCGCCTCTACTAACCCGTGAAGAACGCCGCACTTGCGTTCTTCTTATGTGAAGTTTTAGAATTTCTTACCCTGTGTATTTTACAGGGTTAGAAATTCTCTTCACATTTTATTCGTAAGGTCTCTGGTAAAAGCGCCCCGAGATCTGCTGTGTGTTGATGACGTTGACAAACGCCTTCGGATCGACCTCCTTGATCCCCTTGATGATATCCTTGCACTCCGCCCTCGACACGACAGAGTACACGATCTTGCGCTCCTGATGTTCGTAGGACCCCTCCGCCTCGATGATCGTGGCGCCGTGGTTGCTGTTCTTCGCGATCACCTCGTACACCCGCCTTGCATGGTTCGTCACCACCAGCAGCGTGTGCTTGCGGTATTGTTTGAAGAGCGTGCGCAGCACCTGCGTGGACGCGTACTGGAAAATGATCGAATACAGTGCCTTCTCCCAGCCAAACAGCAGTCCCGCGATCACCAGGAGGATCGCATTAAAGCCAAGGATCAGGTTGAACGAATCCATGCCCGTCTTTTCAGACAGAAAGATACTGATAAAATCCGTTCCGCCTGTCGTGGCGTTCATCATCAGACACAGGCTGATCGCAAACCCGTTGATGATCCCGCCAAACACACTGATCAGCAGCGTATCATAGACGATCGCCTGCGACGGCAGGACATCCGTCAGTATATTGGTCAGCATGATGCACAGACAGGAATAGAGCGTAAATTTTTTGCCGATGAACCGGAAACCGATATAGATCGGTATCAGATTCAGCAAAAGATTGATCAATGTATACGGAAGCTCAAATCCAAAAAACATCTCAACAACCCGCTGGATCAGCAGCGTGAGTCCCGTCGCGCCGCCCGGATACAGACCGCCGGTCCGCACAAAAGTCTTAATGTTCAACGCCATGATCACCGATGCCAGACAGATGACGACGATCCGCTTCGCATCCTCCCTGTAATTGAATTTCATATGTATTTTCCTCCATATCCTGCATTTTCATGAAAATATTATTTCTGTCCAGATGTTCTTTTGCAGTGTCCGTTCCGTGCGTCTGCCATGATAAACAAATGTTCTCACCATGTCGCACCCACTGCAGATCCGCGCCTTTTCAAGCGCTCCATCTCTCCACACGATATCCATGCGCGCATTTCCGCGAACCCTGACACCTGTTATTTTTCCGGTCCGCCACACTGCAGGCAGTGCCGGCAGCAGAACGATCCGCTCCGTATTGCTCTGCACCAGCATCTCGACCATCGCCGCGATCGAACCGAAATTCCCGTCGATCTGAAAGGGCGGGTGATTGTCAAAGAGATTGGGCAGCGTCGACTTTATAAAAAGCTGACGCAGGTGCTCGTGCGCCCTCTCCCCGTCCCAGAGCTTCGCATAGTGGTTCATGATCCATGCGCAGCTCCAGCCGGTATGTCCTCCGCCGCCCTCCAGGCGCCTCTGCAGCGTGCGTTCTGCCGCCTCTGCAAGCTCCGGCGTACCGTCCCTTGTGATCTGATCCGACGGGTGCAGTCCGTACAGATGCGAGATATGTCTGTGCCCGGGCTCCTTCTCCTCATACTCCCCGCACCACTCCAGGATCCTGCCGTCGCTCCCGATGCGCGTGGGGATCAGCCGCTCACACGCTCTGGCGATCTGCCTGTCAAGCTCATCGGACACGCCGAGCACCTCTGCCGCCCGGTTGCACTGACTGAATAGGTCACGCAGGATCTGGTTGTCCATCGTCACGCCGACCGAATTTGCGCCCTGTTCGCCGTTTGGCAATAGAAAAGTATTCTCCGGCGACACGCTCGGACAGGTACACAGATACGTCCTGCCATCGATCTCATATTCGATGCAGAAATCCAGGAAAAACTGAGCCGCCTCCCGCATGACCGGAAACATTTCCCGCAGGAAGCCCTCATCGCCCGTATACTCGTAATGTGTCCATATGTGCGTGCAGAGCCATGCGGCTCCCATCACCCAGAAGCTGCCGGGGATCCACAGATCCTGCGGCGCCGTATCCCCCCAGATGTCCGTGTTGTGGTGTGCCACAAATCCCCGACACCCGTACATAACTTCGGCAGTCCTTCTGCCGTTGGGCAGCATCTTTTTCAGCAGGTCAAAAAGCGGCAGGTGACAGTCCCCCAGATCACAGGACTCCGCAGGCCAGTAGTTCATCTCCGTATTGATATTGATCGTAAACTTCGCATCCCACGGGGCCTCCATATCCTTGTTCCACAGCCCCTGCAGGGTCGCCGGCAGTGTTCCCGGACGGCTGCAGCTGATGAGCAGATACCTGCCAAAATTAAAATACAACTGTTCCAGACTTAAGTCCGTTTTGCCGTCCGCGACTGCTGACAGGCATTGATCCGTCGTTTTCCGGGCAGTGCAGACATCGTCCGTATCCAGGTCAAATGTCAGGGACATCCTGTCAAAATACGACCTGTAATCATCCACATGGCTTTTCCTGAGCTCACCATAACCTTTGAAAACCGCTTTCTCGAGCTTTTCTGTGAGCGCTTCCGCCAGCGCCTTCTTTTTTGCAAGGCTCTCCGTCAGACCTCCGCCGAGTCCTTCATCCGATCCATCACCGATGCCGGCCTGCAGCCGGTATGTCGTCAGCGCACTCCAGTACAGACAGACCTCCGCAGCGTCACGAATGACAATGCTCTCGCCGATCACCTCGATCTTTCCGTCAGGACTTGCCGCCCTGCACATCATGGCATAATCCAGACCGTCGCGTCCCAGATTCCCGCCGAGCACGATACTGTCCGCCGAAGCCTTTTCCGAATACTCACAAATGTGGTGTCTTGACTGCATGATCTCGAGGCTCATCTTATTTTTCCCTCTGGCAGTCAGATGCATCACACACACGTCATCGGGCGCCGACATGAAGATCTCCCGGTCATACACCGTGCCGTCCAACCGAAAGTGCGTGTAGCTGACCGCCTCGCCCACATTCAGCCCTCTCTCGTACTCGCTGACCGCCTCCGCACAGGCCGCGCCTCCCAGATCATAATCGACCGTGATATCCCCGAGCGTCTGATAGATCCGCATGCCGGACGGCGTGCCGCCGATCGCCTGCTTACAGAGCCGCTCCGCCTCATGGATCCTTCCCGACAGGATCAGCCTGCGTATCTCGGGCAGCTTCTCTTTTGCGCTGGGATTGTTCCTGTCCATGGGACCGCCGTACCATACGGTATCCTCATTGATCTGGATCCGCTCACAGCCAACGTTCCCGAACACCATGCCGCCGATCCTGCCGTTACCGATCGGAAGCGCCTCATTCCAGTCCGCCGCAGGCTTGTCATACCAAAGTACGGTGCGGTTTTGTTTGCCGTCTTTTTGTCTCTCTCTGATATCCATTTCCACTTTCCTCTGCATTTATATAGATTTCTGTGCATCCAGCAGTGCCAGCAGCGCCTCCTCGCTCTCGCTCACCCAGGCGTCCTCCTCCTCCGCGTTCAGCCCCAGATACTGTGCAAGCGTACACTCCTCATCACTCATGCCCCACTCATAGCTGTAGTCATCGATCGCCTCAAATTCGATCTCGCCCGCCAGATAGCGCTCCTTGAATTTTTTTGTGCTGTCCATGTCTGTCACCTCCAGTCCCTCTTCTCCATCTATCTTACCATAAACCCTCACGGAATTCTACTCAATAACGGTTGATTTCCTCTTAAGTAACTATTCAAAAATAAGCCGTACATGTAGTTCCTAACCCGCAGTTGAGACAAAGCTGAACTAAATTTTTGTCTTGACAAGCCCAGACTATTGTGATAGTCTACTTTTAACACCAGACTATCTCAATAGTCTACAAATTCTCAAACAAGGAGGTATCCATCATGAAACTATTCGATTCCGAACTAAAAGTCATGGAAGTCCTGTGGGAACAGGAACCAAGATCCGCAAAAGAGATCGTGGATCTGCTCTCACAGCGCATCGGCTGGAACAAGAACACGACCTACACCGTCATCAGGAAATGTATCGAAAAAGGCGCCGTCGCGCGCGAAGAACCCGGATTTATCTGCAGGACGCTCGTGAGCCGCGACGAGGTCGCACAGAGTGAGACAGAACAACTGATCGACAAGATGTTCGGCGGTTCGAGCGAACTCTTCTTCTCCTCTTTCCTCAAACATCAGGGAATCTCAGAGGAAGATGCCGCAAGGCTCGCAGAAATGATCCGGGATTCAAAATAGCGATCAGCCGACACCGCAGGATCGTTTGAACCCTGCAGGATCCCTTCAATATTTTCAGATTTAATTTTTAGATATCATTTTCAGATTCAGAAAGGAAAATACTATGATAAGCTTTAAGATGAATATGCCATTTTATCTGATGATCTTCTATGGAAGCATCATGATCGTCGCTGTCCTGCTGCTGCGCGGACTTTTCAAGAACAGGCTTCCGAAATTCGTGTTTCCGGCGCTCTGGAGCGTCGTGCTGCTGCGCCTGCTGGTTCCGTTCACACTGAGCAGCCCGCTGAGCCTGAACGTGCCTGAATTTGTCTCCGGCTACCCCTTCACCACTGCCGTCTCACAGGCCATTTCCATCGATGAGGACATCCCTGCCGGGCAACCCGGACTGGAATCCGGCACTGCCGCCCTGTCGGAGATCGAGATCGCATCGACAGACATACAGGAGACGATCGTGCAGGAACAGCCCGGCAGCGCCGCGTATTCCATCGACTATGGATACCTGATGCCCGATCTGTTTTCCCGCACAGATGTGATACTGTCCGTTTACGCTGCAGGCGTCCTCATCACGGCAGGCATCCTGCTCGCCCAGAAATACCGATATGCAAAGCTCCTGAAGAACGCACTGCTGATAGAACATAACGAGACGGTCAACACACTCCTGCGCGAGATGGATATGGGACATGTTCTGGTGTTCACCAGCGATGAGATCGCCTCCCCGCTGGTGTGCGGCCTGCTCGCGCCAAAGATCTATCTGCCGACGCGGATCGACTTTGAGAACACAGCGCTCCTGCGCCATATCCTCTGTCATGAGACCATGCATATCCGCCGGAAGGACAACTGGCTGAAATCCGTCATGCTCCTCACCCTCTGCATCCACTGGTTCAATCCGCTGGTCTGGATCCTGTCCCGCTATCTGGCATCCGACCTGGAGATGGCGTGCGATGAAACCGTCCTTCGCCAGTATGACCATGGCAGCGAGGCGGAAGAAAACAAAAAGAGCTACGCCATGAGCCTGCTCGCCATGGCCGTCTCGGGAAGCCGCCAGACGCTGCTCTACAGCGCATTCTCCAAAACCGAGGTCGAGAAGCGCATCCAGAATGTCCTGCACTACAGGAAAGCCTCCGCCCTGCTGCTGGCATTGTCCGTCTGCCTTCTGGTGAGCGGCTCCGTCGTCCTTGCCACAGGCGGACAGGCACCCTTTTATCAGACGCTAACTCCTTACTGCGCCTCCGATAGCTGCCGCTGGGGCGTGCAGGTCGATCTGACGCGGGATATCGCGCTGGGCAGGAACGCGGAGGACAGGGCGTCAGAACGCATATTCGACATCATACGCGCAGATACCACTAATGATCCGGATATCCTCAAAGCCCAGATCCTGACCGCGCTGTCCGAAGAGTTTCACGTCGAAAAGAGCGCTTTCTCCCTTCACATGTCGCTGTGCCTGAGCGATGAAATGTTCTATGATGAATACGCGGCATGGGGGCTTGTCCACAGCGACGAGAAGAACGACCTGACGCTGCTGTACAACGGCGAGAGCATACGCACTTTCTCTGACGAGATGATCGGGCGCTACATGTCCCAGCCGGAGGGCGCAGTCGACCTTACTGTCGAGCGGGACCGTCTCGGCGTGATCATCGCTGTCAACGCGTTCCACAAAGGAGATACCGCGTACGACCGCCGGACCGATGAACTCGCCCAGTCCAGCCGGAAATACGCGTCAGACATCTCGATCAATGAGAAAACACTGACAGGCGAGTGCACCGAGACAGCTATTCACTGAAAAATACTTCCGCCAGGCGGATCAGGTATCCGATATCCGCCGCCCCGCCTGTCTCATAGGCGGAGTGCATGGCAAGCTGCGGCAGCCCGATATCCGCTGCCGCCATGGATACCTGCGCCATCGCCAGATTGCCAAGCGTCGAACCACCCGGTATATCCGAGTGGTTTGCGTATGTCTGGAGCAGAATGTCATTTTTACTGCACAGATTCCTGACATATGCCGCAGAGTACGCATCCGTCGCATATTTCTGTCCGCCGTGGTATTTGAGCACCACTCCCCTGTTCAGATACGGACGGTTTGTCAGATCTGCCTTTCCTCCCTGATTCGGGTGGCACGCGTGCCCGTTGTCAGCGCTGAGCATGAAGCTGTCCGCCTTCCATGTGCGGCAGACGTTTGCGCTGACACCCAGCCCGTCCGCGATATTTTCCAGCGTGTCCCGGAAAAACGTCGAGTCCGCCCCCTGTCTTGTGAGGCTTCCCACCTCCTCATTGTCAAACACGGCGAACACATCAATATAGCGTTCTGACCGTTTTCCGGCGATCCCCTTAAGTCCCGCAAAGACACACGCAAGATCGTCGAAGCGCGGCGCCATGACCATCTCGTCCTCCGCCCCCGCGAGAACCGCTTTCTCACAGTTCTCCACAAACAGGTCGCAGGACAATACGCTGTCCGCCTTTATATCCAGCGCCTTTGCCGCCATGGCAGCCAGCATTCCTTTCGATTTCCTCTCTCTGTCATCACAGTCTGCCGCCATCAGGAGGGGCATCATATCATTCTGCGCGCTGAGCGCCACACCATTGTTCGTATCCCTGTTCATATGGATCGCCAGGCTTGGTATCACACAGATATTGTCCTTCAGCCTCACCAGGCGGGATACGATCTCACCGTCCTCCTCCACGCAGACCCGCCCCGCGATCGTGAGCGGTCTGTCAAGCCACGTGGATAAGATCATCCCGCCGTACTTTTCCGTATTGACGCTGACATAGCCCCCCTCCTTCTCGATCTCCGGATTCTCCTTGACCTTGAACGCCGGGGAGTCCGAGTGCGCCGCGTACACATGATATCCCCTGATCTCATGCACATCGCATTCCGGCACGCGAAATGCGATCACAGACGAGTCATTGCGGATCACAAAATGGTCCCCTCCCGCTTCCAGAGACCATACTTTCTTCTCCGAGAGCTCTGTAAAACCTTTTTGCAGCAATTCTCTCCTGATGTTGTCCACCGCATGATAGCTTGTCAGGCTGTTGTCCAGAAACGCCATCAATCCCTCTATATGATCACCCTGCATCTTAAACCTCCATTCAATATTTATCTGCATCACTCAGATCAGATCGATCGCCTCGCCGATCCCCCCGACACCGATGATCCTGATACCATCTGTTCTGTCCATCCCTTCCAGATTGACTCTCGGCATGACCACCGTCTCATAGCCGAGCTTTTTTGCCTCCTGTACCCGCTGCTGCGCCATGCTCACAGCGCGCACCTCACCGCTGAGCCCCACCTCGCCAAAGACGATCATCCGCTCGTCGATGGCGCGGTTCTTAAAACTGGAAACGATCGCCATGATCAGCCCCAGATCGATCGCCGGCTCGCTGATCTTCATACCGCCCGCAATGTTCACATAGGCATCGCAGTCCCCGATCTGCAGGCCCAGCCGTTTCTCCAGCACTGCCATCAGGAGATTGACCCTGTTGAAATCCGTGCCCGTCGTCTGACGCCGCGGTATTCCGAAATTCGTCCTGCACACGAGCGCCTGTATCTCTATCAATATGGGTCTGGTGCCTTCCACGGAGCAGACCACGACAGAACCGCTCGCCCCCGCCGGCTTCCCGCTCAGCATATACTCCGAAGGGTTCTCCACCTCTATCAGCCCTTCCTTGCGCATCTCGAAGACCCCGATCTCGTTGGTGGAGCCAAAGCGGTTCTTGACACCGCGCAGGATCCTGTAGGAAGCATATCTGTCGCCCTCAAAATACAGCACCGTATCAACCATATGTTCCAGCACACGCGGACCCGCAACGGTTCCTTCCTTTGTCACATGGCCCACGATAAAGATCGACGTCCCCGTCCCCTTTGCAAGCTGCAGAAAGACATTCGTCGCCTCCCGCACCTGGGACACGCTGCCCGGCGCCGAGGACACAGACTCCTGATACATCGTCTGGATCGAGTCGATGACAACGATCTCCGGCTCCGTGTGGCGGATCGTCTCCTCCACGATGCCCAGATCCGTCTCGCACAGGAGCAGCATCGAATCCTGAAAATCACCGATCCGTACCGCCCTGAGCTTGATCTGCTTCAGGGATTCCTCCCCTGATATATACAGGACCTTTCTCCCTGCATTGGCGAGCAGCCTGCACATCTGCAGCAAAAGTGTGGACTTCCCGATCCCGGGATCGCCCCCCACCAGCGTCAGGGATCCGTGCATGATCCCCCCGCCAAGCACACGGTCAAGCTCTGCGATGCCGGTGTGCATGCGCTCCTCCTCCCCCATCGAGATCGAGCCGATCCTGACAGGCTTTGCCGCCTCCCGGAACGGCGTGATCTTGCCGCCCGCCGCACTCGTTTTTTCCTCCACGAACGTGTTCCATTTCTTACATGCCGGACACTGCCCCATCCACTTGGAAGACTCATGCCCACACTCCTGACAGAAAAAAACAGTTGTACTCTTTTTTGCCATGAAAACCTCCTATCAGGCGCGGGCAGTGGATCACTCTCTCCACTGCCGGGCGCACCACATAAGAAACCTCCTCAGATGAGGAGGTTTCTTTATTCCAAATCCTATTATCTATTTTTTTATGATCTTCACATCAACCTCGCCCGAGCCTTCGAGCTCCACGCTGATGCTGAGCTTTCCAGAAAGGTTCGTCTTCATGACGCCCGCACTCTCCCCTGCCACGATCACCTCATACTCGGAATCATCTGCCGCGCCGATCGTGATCTGCGCGTCCTGACTTCCCTCAACCGTAAAAGATATGCCGTTTTCGTTTTCACAAAAATCGTGAACGGAGGTACCCGGAACCGATTCATATAGAAACAAACCGTTTTTTTCCAGCTTGGTCATCTCGTGAAAGGTCTTCACTTTGTACATGTCCCCGGAATGCTCATAATCCTCAAGCTTTGCCTTTGCCGCCAGCTCGTGATTCCCAAAGCTGATATTTCCGTTACTCTCGGAACGTAGCAATTCATCAATTACTGCCATTTCATTTGTCCTCCTAAGAATTTTTAAGAATTAAATTTTGTTTACACTATCATCATAAACTATATCACTGTCTTTTTCCACAGATTTTTATATATTTTCTTCCTTTGCTTCTCTCACGGTAAAAGTCACTTTTTCGCCCCGCACTCCGGCAGTGACCGTGTCGCCTCTCTGCACCCTGCCCTCCAGGATCGCCGTGGCAAGCTCATTCTCCACCACATTCTGGATCGCACGTTTGAGCGGTCTGGCTCCCATCTTCAGGTCAGAGTACTTTTTGACCAGATATTCCTTCAGCGTGTTCGTGAACGACAGGTCTATATCCATCTGTGTCCTGCACCGCTCGCAGAGATTCCTGGACAGCAGCGTGACAATCTGCTTCATATCCTGCTCTGTCAGCGGATGGAACACCATGATCTCATCGATGCGGTTGATGAACTCCGGCTTGAACAGGCGCTTTACCTCCTCCATAACACCTGATTTCATCTTATTGTAATCTGCCTGTGCATCCCTCCTGGCGGCAAACCCGAGATTCTTCGGATCGACGATCCGCTGCGCGCCCGCATTGGAGGTCATGATCAGGATCGTGTTCTTGAAGCTTACCTTCCTGCCCTTTGAATCCGTGATATGGCCATCGTCGAGCACCTGCAGGAGGATATTGAACACATCGGGATGCGCCTTCTCGATCTCGTCAAACAGCACGACGGAATACGGCGATCTGCGCACCTTCTCGCTGAGCTGTCCGCCCTCCTCGAAGCCTACGTATCCCGGGGGGGAGCCTACCATCTTGGAGACGGAATGGGACTCCATATACTCCGACATATCCACCCGGATCAGGGCGTTCTCCGAGCCGAACATCGCCTCTGCAAGAGCCTTGGACAGCTCGGTCTTACCCACGCCGGTAGGCCCTAAGAACAGGAAGGAACCGATCGGCCTGTTGGGATCCTGCAGTCCCACGCGGCCGCGCTTCATCGTCTGCGCCACCGCGGTGACAGCCTCTTCCTGGCCGATGACGCGCTTGTGAAGGATCGATTCCAGTTTCAGCAGCCGCTCGCTCTCCTTCTGCGTCAGCTTCCTGACCGGTATCTTCGTCCAGTTCGCCACCACCTCCGCGATATCATTCTCTGTCACGACAAGCTTGCGCTCCTCCTGGTTTTTCTCATATTTCGCCACTGCTTTGTCATACTTTTTGATCAGCTCCTCCTGCGCCTTGCGAAGCTCTGCAGCCTGCGTGTACGCCTCCATCCGGATCGACCGCTCTATCTGGAGATCATACTTCTTGATCTGTGCCGTCATTTCCTTGAAGCTGTCGGGCACATTCATGTTTCTGAGCCGGATCGCCGCCGAGGCCTCGTCGATCAGGTCGATCGCCTTGTCGGGGAGGTTCCTGTCATTGATATACCGGTCTGAGAGCTTCACCGCCGCCTCGATCGCCTCCTGTGTGATCGTCACGTTGTGATGCTCCTCATACTTGTATGCCACTCCGTTCAGGATCTCGACAGCCTCGCTCTCGTTTGGCTCCTCCACCATCACCGGCTGGAAACGCCGCTCGAGCGCCGCGTCCTTCTCGATATACTTGCGGTACTCTGCGATCGTCGTGGCGCCGATCAGCTGGATCTCGCCTCTCGACAGGGACGGTTTGAGGATGTTGGACGCATCGATCGCCCCCTCCGCGCCGCCGGCGCCGATCAGCGTGTGGATCTCATCTAGGAACAGGTAGATGTTCCCCGCGTCGATCACTTCCCGGATCACCCTCTTGATGCGCTCCTCAAACTCCCCGCGGTATTTCGAACCTGCCACCATCCCCGCAAGGTCGAGCGTCACGACACGCTTATTCTTGACGGTGTCCGGCACGTCGCCATTGACGATCCGTAGCGCGAGTCCCTCCGCGATCGCAGTCTTGCCCACACCAGGTTCACCGATCAGGCAGGGATTGTTCTTGGTGCGCCTCGACAGGATCTGGACAACGCGCATGATCTCGGTCTCCCTGCCCACCACAGGATCCAGCTTTCCTTCCTTCGCAAGACTGGTCAGATCCCTGCTGTATTGGTTCAGTGTCTGTGTCGTTCCGTTCTGTTTCTTTTTATTCCTGTTTCTGCTCAGATCATCCTTGTGCTGATTGATGTCCTCTCCCATGGCGATCAATGTATCCATATACAACTTCTGCACATTGACGCCAATGGTGTTCAGCAACCTGAGACCTACGTTCTCTCCCTCTCTCAGGATCGCGAGCAGGATGTGTTCCGTCCCCGTCAGCTGGCTTTTGAACTTCTCCGCCAGCCTGTGGCTGTCCTCAAGGACTCTCGCCGCCCTCGGGGAATACCCGTCCCTTTCCATCAGTGCGACATTGCTTTCCGGCGCGATCAGCTCCTTGATCATACTGATGAGCTGCACATCATCCACACCGTTCTCCGCGAGAACCCTCGCCGCGACACCTGTCTTCTCTTTCATGAGCCCCACAAGGATATGCTCGCTCCCGATATAGCTCTGATGCAGATCCCTCGCGGCTTTGGCAGCCTTCTGCAATGCTGCCTTTGCTTTATCTGTAAACTGCTGCATGTCTTCTATGCCTCCATGTAATCTCTGAATTTTATTTAATATTTTCTGACAGTCTCACTCCTCATAGCCTTCGTAGATCTCGTCGATCAGGGCATGCACTTCTTCCCTGGATATCTGCTTACAGCTGCTCTTTGCCAGCAGCACCTGCATATCGCGCTTCAGATCCTCCTTCGCCTGCATCTTATCGATATCGATCGCGATCACCGCGCCTTTTCTCCGGTCCACCTTCACAAACCCCTCCTGCTTCAGCACAGAATATGCCTTGTTGACCGTGTGCATGTTGATGCCGATCGTATCTGCAAGCTGTCTCACGGAAGGAAGCGTGTCGCCCTCCTGGAACTGGGACGTGGCTATCCCGATGATGATCTGGTTGCGCAGCTGTAGATAAAGGGCCTCATCACTGTTAAAATCAATCTCTATATACATTTGTTCCCACGCTCCTTCCATTTCCCAGCTGTTATATAGATTGTAGCACACTGATCATATGTATACAAGAGGGATTATGAATTTTAAAAAAAACTGTCTGACTGCTGCAGCCAGACAAGTTTTTTTCATTTTCCGCCCTATTCAATATCCATAAAATCCATGTCATCATCTTCCAGGAGGTTCTTTGCCTTATATCCCTTCTGTGCCTGCCCCTTATCGTTTGAAACCCTTTCATTCTGCGACTGGGGGCGCCTTGGAGGCTGCTGTCCCTGTGGGCGTCTCTGAGGCTGCCCCTGCGGCCTCGCAGCGCCGTTGCCGGAAATATTTCCTCCCTGCGGACGTCTCTGAGGCTGCCCCTGCGCATTTCCCTGCGGCGCGCTGTTCGAAGGACTTCCCTGCGGACGTCTTGGAGGCTGCTGGCTCTGTGGATGCCTCGGAGGCTGCTGGCCCTGCGGGCGTCTCGGGGGCTGGCCCTGCGGCGCATTGCCGGAAGCCGCTCCCTGCGGGCGTCTCACCGGCTGTGCTCCCTGGGGACGTCTCACCGGCTGAGGCTCATCATCTTCCAGATCTTCCAGATCTTCCAGGTCTTCTATATCGTCATCCTGATCATCGTCATCATCATAACCGCTGTACCTCTTATAAGAAGTCCCCCGTCCCTTGAGCTTGATCAGCAGCAGCCCGATCACTGCCACCAGTATCACGATGATGACAACGAGAACGATCACCGGGATCAGTCCGGAGGCAGCCAGACCTTCCTCCGGAGGCGTAACGCCATCCGTCGTATAGACATATCTCTGATAGATATGGTTCTCCGCGTCGAAGAGGAACCATCCCTGCTCCCCGTTCTGCTTCTGTCCATAGAAGATCAGGAATGCCCCGTTTTTATATGCATTGTATCCCTGTCCATCCGCACTGAGCGTGATCAGCTCGAATCCAGGCATGATATACGGAACCTCGTCCACATTCATGGGAATGACATTATTATTGTCGGTCTGGGGCGTCTCAGCCGGCTGCTCTGGCGGCTGTTCCTCCGGCGGCGTCTCCGCGGGCGGCTGTTCCTCCCCCGCTCCCTCCCCTGTGATCTGCGATGTCGCGGGATCGTTCGGGACATTGTCCGTCGTCACCAGGTCGGAGCGGATAAAACCGTCCTTCTCCTCGTTGTTGTAAGTGAACGTCACCTGATACCACTTCTTGCCGTCTGCGCCGTCTGCCTCGCCGACTACCGTCAGTATCATTCCCCGGTTCACCTTGGCTCTCGATGCAGAACTCGCGGAGGCGCTCACCCTGATATTCGTGTTGTTGCTTATGACGCTGACCTGCCTCGGATCCACCGGGTTCGCCGTGGTGGTCGTCGTATCCGCAGGCTGCTGCGTCGAGGCCGCGCCGCCCTGTGTCGTCGGTATATCCGCTCCGTCCGGCACTTTGATCAGATCGCTTCTGATGTAGCCCTTCTGATCGGAATTCACATACACCTGATACCATGTATTGTTGTCCGTCCCGGAGGTCTTGCTGATGATATCGATCTTCTTTCCCGATGGCACGCTTGCAAGTTTCTCACTGTTAGGGTCTGCCGCCGCCCTGATCACCGCGCTCTTCGCGATCACTGTACCCTGTACGTCGGCAAGACAGACCATACCGATACTCAGCACCATGCAGAAGAGCATCAGTGCCAGTATGTGCTTTATCCCGTTTCTTTTGTTCTTTTTCATAATTATACTCCTGTCACGCCTCGTCAATCGCTTTTCCGATATCATGGCGCATATATTTATTGTCAAAGTCAACCCACTCTGTTGCAGCGTATGCGTTCGCCCTGGCTTCCCTGAGGTCTGCCCCCTTTGCCGTCACACCCAGTACACGCCCTCCGTTGGTGACAAATCTTCCGTCCTCATCCAGCTTTGTCCCCGCATGAAAACAATAGTAGCCGTCCATGCCGTCAAACCGCTCCAGCCCTCTGATCTCGAGCCCCTTGTCATATCTGACCGGGTAGCCGTCGCTCGCGAGTACGACGCAGACTGCCGCGTTGTCCTCGAACTGGAGGTCGATCGTGTCGAGCCTGCCGTCGATACACGCCTCCATGACATCGATCACGTCATTTTTCATGCGCGGGAGCACTACCTGCGCCTCGGGGTCGCCAAACCGCGCATTGTACTCCAGCACTCTCGGCCCCGCGGACGTCAGCATCAATCCAAAGAAGATGATCCCCTTAAATTCCCTTCCCTCCGCCGCCATGGCGTCAACCGTCGCCTGGTAGATATGCTTTTTGCAGTATTCATCCACCTCGGCAGTGTAGAACGGGCTCGGCGAAAATGTACCCATACCGCCGGTGTTCAGTCCCTGATCCCCGTCCTGCGCGCGCTTGTGATCCTGTGCAGAAGTCATCGTCCTGATCGTCTTACCGTCTACATAGGACAGCACGGACACCTCGCGGCCTGTCATAAACTCCTCGATCACCATGCGGTTTCCGGCTGTTCCGAACTGCTTGTCCAGCATAATCGAGCGGACACCGTCCCTTGCCTCCTCCAGCGTATTGCAGATCAGCACGCCTTTTCCGAGCGCCAGGCCATCCGCCTTCAGTACGATCGGAAACTTCGCCGTCTCCAGATAAGCCAGTGCCTGATCCGCATCGTCAAAATTCTCATACGCCGCTGTCGGTATGTGGTATTTCTTCATCAGATCCTTGGAAAATGCCTTGGATCCCTCCAGGATCGCCGCATTCTTCCTCGGTCCGAACACCCGCAGTCCCTCCGCCTCAAACACATCGACCACACCGCCCACCAGCGGATCGTCCATACCGATGATCGTAAGATCGATCTGCTTTTCCTTCGCGAAGGCCGCAAGCCTGTCAAACTCCATCGCACCGATCGCCACACACTCCGCGATCTGTCCGATCCCTGCGTTTCCGGGGGCACAATAGATCTTGTCGACCCTCGGGCTCTTCGCCACGCTCATGGCGATCGCATGCTCCCGTCCGCCGCTTCCTACGATTAAAACTTTCATGCCGCTCTCCATATCCTTTCTATTCTATATCTCTCAATATCACATGACTCAGAGCAGTCCGTTTGCGATTATATGGATCGCCTGCGGCAGGATCACCCACTCCGCCTGCTCCATGACGCGCTGCTGGAGTACCCTGGGCGTATCGTCCGGGAGCACCTCCACAGCCTTCTGCAGGATGATCGGCCCGGTGTCCGTCCCTTCGTCCACGAAATGCACCGTCGCGCCGGTGATCTTCACACCGCGCGCCAGAACTGCCTCGTGCACTTTCAGTCCATAGAAGCCTTTCCCGCAGAACGATGGGATCAACGACGGATGGATATTGATGATGCGCCCTTCGTACTTTTTGATCATCATCGGCGGGAGCACCACCAGAAAACCTGCCAGCACAACCAGATCCGGCTCTGCACCGTCCACGCAGGCCAGAAGCGCCTCGTTGAAACATTCCCTGTCCTCATAATCCTTCGGCGACACGGCAGCAGCATCGATTCCCCTGCTTTTTGCGCGCTCCAGCGCATATGCCCCTCTGTTGTTGCTGATCACTCTCACGATCTGCGCATTTGTGATCTTTCCTGTATCGATGGCATCCATGACTGCCTGAAGGTTCGTACCGCCGCCGGACACGCACACACATATTCTCAGCATATCGTTACTCCCTTTTCGCCATCCCTGATCTCCCCGATCACATAGCACGTCTCGCCGGCTGCCCTGACTGCCTCCATCGCCTTATCGGCATCGGCGTCGTCGACCGCCACGATCATGCCGACCCCCATGTTGTATGTATTGTACATCATATGTTCCTCAATGCCGCCCTTCTCCTGCAGCAGTCTGAAAATCGCCGGAACCTCATAGCTGTCCTTCCTGATCACCGCATGCACGCCGTCGTGGAGCATCCTCGGCACATTCTCATAGAATCCGCCGCCCGTGATATGGCTGCACGCCTTGATCGTGACACCGTTGTCCCTGATGCTCTTCAGCGCGTTCACGTAGATGATCGTTGGCTCGATCAATGCCTCGCCGAGCGTCTTTCCCAGCTCATCATAGTATGTATCCAGACTCTCCTTCGTCATCTCAAACACTTTTCTGACAAGGGAAAAGCCGTTGCTGTGCACGCCGCTCGATGCGATGCCGATCAGCACATCGCCTGCCCTGAGATCCGCACCTGTGATCAGATCCTTCTCGTCGACCACACCCACTGCAAATCCCGCAAGGTCATACTCATCCTCCGGCATCAGTCCCGGATGCTCCGCAGTCTCGCCGCCGATCAGTGCAGCGCCGCACTGCCTGCAGCCCTCCGCCACCCCTTTCACGATCGTCGCGATCTTGACCGGCTCATTTTTCCCACAGGCAATATAATCGAGGAAGAACAGCGGCTCACCGCCCGCACATGCGATATCGTTGACACACATCGCCACACAGTCTATGCCGACCGTATCGTGCTTATCCATCAAAAATGCCAGCTTGATCTTGGTCCCGACCCCGTCCGTACCTGAGACGAGCGTCGGTCTTTCCATCTTCTTGACCGCCTCCAGGGAGAATGCTCCAGAGAAACCGCCGATCCCGCCGAGCACCTCCGGACGCATCGTCTCCTTCACGTACTTTTTCATAAGCTCCACTGACTGATATCCAGCCTCGATATCAACACCCGCGTTCTTGTAATCCATAATTTCCTCCTATTATCAGTCCTGCTGTCATCATTTACCGGGATATCCGCGGTATCCGGTCTCCTGCAGCTTTGCATCCTTTGCCATAACCTGTTCTTTGAGTTTCACGGCGTAGTCCTTGAGTCGTGCGAGCAGGCTGCTGTCCGACGTCGCAAGGATCTTTGCCGCGAGAAGTCCGGCATTTGCACCGCCGTTGATCGCCACTGTGGCCACCGGGATGCCCGACGGCATCTGTACGATGGAATACAGCGAATCCCGGCCGCCAAGCGATGTCGTATGCATCGGAATGCCGATGACAGGCATCGGAAAAATGGCTGCGCACATACCCGGCAGATGGGCTGCCATTCCCGCCCCGGCGATGATCACCTTAAACCCTCTCTCCTCCGCCGTTTTCGCATACTCAAAAAACACATCCGGCTCCCTGTGTGCCGAGATGATCTTCATCTCGTAAGACACACCGAGCTCCTCCAATATATCTGCTGCCTTTGCCATGACAGGCATATCCGAATCGGAACCCATCACAATACCAACCTGTGCCATAACGAACCTCCAATATCTTCCTTTGCTTTTACCTCTAACCCCTTATAGTTTACAAACAATACCCTGATACGTCAACAAATTATTATAAATTTAACAAATTTCATCCGCCTCAGGCATCAAAAGGCTCATTCAGCTCCTCCGTCCCCGCCAGCACAAACCTTCCGTTCTCTATGATGGCATAAGCGTCACCGTCCCTGCTGTACGCGGTGATGGAACCCAGCTCGTCATACGGTATCGTGATATCGGTGTGGCATGCAAAATATGCCCTGGAAGGCTCTGTCTTTCTCAGGATCGAAACGGAATTGTCCTTTGCCACGACTTCCTTTCCGTCCTCATTGAAGATCCTGACCTCCTCACTCCTCGAATAGCAGGTGTCACCGACTGCAAAGTGCGGTCCGGTCTTCTCCGCGATCAGGATCGGGAACAGGTTTGCGATGTCATACTTCTTTGCAGTCATATACGCCGTCGTGTTTGTTCCGATCGCAAACTCGCCCATCGGAAGGGAATCATAGTGATACAGCACATTTGCCCTGACATATTCCCTGTTCTTCTCCTCACTGTCAAAATTTTTGCAGGTATAGCCGGCGATCATACCGTCCTTAAAGTCGATCTCCAGATCATGATACTCCAGTTCGTTCAGAAATACGCGGCTGACGTGCAGCTTTCCGTTTGTTCCCTCAAGCACCGGCGAGGTGAACACTTCACCGACAGGAATATTGACATCCGCGACACAGTTCTCAAAGACCGCTTCCCTGTCGGGATCCGATATGGGATAAAGCGCCACGCGCAGGTCTGTCCTGTTGCCGTTCATCCCCCTGATCTCCACATACGACGCCCTGTTGAGCGTGTCGACGATCGTCGCCTGTATGCGCTCATAAGTCTTATAGTCGAGCGTGTTGAGTTTGATCGTCTCATCAAAGATCTCCACAAAGCGTTCTCCGATGCTCGGTACCGGAAACGCTATGATCGTGAAGCTTCTCTCCTCCTCGTTGATGTAGCTGCAGACAATGTCCTGCGACGCGCCTTTCAGCTCCGCTGACAGCTTTTGCTGTGCCGCATCCAGACTGCACGCCTCATCCTTGGACTCAGGCGCAAAGGGCAGCTCCCCGAACACTTCGATGACAGCCGGTCCCGCGTACACTGCCGCCTTTTCCTTTACCGCCTCGTAGGCTGTTTTCAGCACCTCGAGTTTTCGGTTCACAAGCTTCTTGTCGAGAAAGAGCGCGATATCATCCTTGTGGTCATACAGAAACTGCCTGTTTGCGTCCGCCCCGAAATATCCTTTCTTGCGCACTACGGATTTGCTAAAGATCGTGTTCTCGCACCGGTAGATCGTCGGCTTCAGACCCATCCTGGCAAAATTTGCGATCGCAGCCCTCACAACACGCTCAAAACCAAGCATGTAGTGGATGTCGACTGTCTCCTTTTTCCCCAGATCGATGTGTGCTTTCTCAAACCCGATGCGGTAGCCCTCCGTGTACGTATCCGCCATCAGCTGAATGCGCTCGTCCGGCAGGGAGTTCAGATACTGTGCCATCTTCTCCACATCCGGCGAGACATACTCGCCATACCGGTACAGATATGCCAGGTCCCCAAGATCGCTGTCCTCCACGATCCTGACCGCAAAGTCACAGTCCGTGTCGACAAGGCTGCGCGCCCTGCGGCTGGCGGCCGGCTCTGAATAATCGCTCACATACCAGTACAGTGTCTCCCTGATCTCCTCTGTACCGGGAACCGCCGCTTTCTCAGACTGCGCGCAGGCGAACGCGTTGTAGATCTCCACAAACAGTTCCATGCGTATCGCCATTTCCTCCAGCTCCTGCTCGAAGGCATACGGTATCATCGCCCTGATCTCCGCATACAGGAATGCCAGCAGTCTCCCCATCTCAAGTCCATACCGCCTGCAGGTATACGACGGATTGGCATAGCTCTCCGCATAGTGCGCGCCCAGAATGTCCTCATACAGCGCCCTGTTCTCCGCGCGCAGCCCCTCTATATCTGTGATGTTCCCCCTGTTGTCACAGGCGTCTGCCGCAAGCAGGACAAACTCTGCAACCTTCTTAAAATAATCTTTGTAATCTTCCGAAACTTCCTGCACCGCCGCGATCTCCCTGATCCTGCCGCAGGAGAGCTCATATCTCTCTCTTAAAATCTCCATCTCAAACCACTCCCAAATAAAATATGATACCGCCGGCTATCACTGCAAGTACGTTCAAAAAAATGCCAGCGATCGGAAAAAACCTGAAAATATCTTTCTCCATCAACGACCGTACGCCGATGACAAGCCCCGCCACCGCATAGGCTATGGCGAGAAGCACCACCGCGCCGTGCTGCATGAGCGCGGCGCCCCCATTCAGATACGTCCTGTGAACAGCCAGACAGATCGAAACGCCTGCGACCAGTCCCAGTATCGTCGACATGATCCCCCACTTAGGATTTTTCTTATCTGTAAAAATATAGCCTTGCCTGCCAAAAATCCGAAACATCTTCACTCCCTGCATTCCTTATTCCGCAGGAAGTGGGCATTCCGTATGAAATGCCCACCCCACAGCTAAAATAATATCTTTGATTTGCCTGCCAGAAGCCTTCCGCCGCTGATCAAAAGCATCACGCCGCTCGTCATTCCCACAACGATCGACACCACTCCCAGCACGATCGATAATGTGCCCGCGCGTCCCATCGCCTTATAGACTCTCTCTTCCATCCTGATCCTCCATTCCCTATTTCGCCCCATACTGGGCATAGTATGCATCAATCGCTTCTTTCATCTTATCATCAATGAGTACCCTGCCGTTATGCGTCCTGTTATATAAGTGCTCCACAACCTCCTCCATCGTGACGATCGCTCCCGTCTCGATGCCATAGATCTCCCGTATCTCCGCAAGTGCATTCTGCTGTGTCCTGCCGCGCTCCTGCCGGTTCAGGCTCACCATCAGTCCCACAACATCCACATTCGCCTGTGCCCTTAAGATAGGAAATGTCTCCTCGATCGACTTTCCGGAGGTCGTCACATCCTCTATGATGACAACCCTGTCGCCGTCGTTCAGGTTACTTCCAAGAAGGATACCCACATCGCCATGGTCCTTGACCTCTTTTCTGTTGGAGCAGTACCGGATCTCCTTGTTATACAGCTCACTGAATGCGATCGTCGTCGCCACGGCGAGCGGGATCCCCTTGTATGCCGGCCCGAAGAGCACATCAAAATCCGCACCGTAATTGTCGTAGATCGCCTTCGCGTAGTACCCTCCAAGCCTTCTGAGCTGCGAACCGGTGACATATGCCCCCGCATTCATGAAAAACGGAGATCTTCTTCCGCTCTTCAGTGTGAACTCACCAAATTTCAGCACGCTGCTGTCAACCATAAACTCAATAAATTCCTTCTTGTATTGTTCCATCTTCCCCTTTACCTCCATATTTTTTATCAGCAGGTCTGTCACCTGTCAACGCCCGCAAATGCCTGATCGATATCCGTGATCATATCGATCACGGCCTGTCTGGAAGCATCCGCAAAGTTTGCCGGTCCAAACTTACTGTATTTCTCATTCTGGTATGCTGCGATGATCCCCCGCGAAGAGTTGACGATCGCGCCAAGCCGGTCCTCATCAAAAAAGTGTATCAGGTCTTTTCCGGTCGCGCCCTGTGCGCCGTAGCCCGGCACAAGGATAAAGCACCTGGGCATCACCCTGCGGAGCACCATGCCCTGCTCGGGATACGTAGCGCCCACCACTGCACCTACATAGCTGTAGCCATTCTCCCCCATAAGCTGCTCACTCCACCCGGCAACCTTCTCACCCACCACCTCATAGAGCGGTTTTGTGCCTTCACCCGCCGTGACACCGGACTGCACCAGCCTGTCCTGAAACTCACCGCTGCTCGGGTTGGAAGTCTTGACCAGGACAAAGATCCCCTTCTTTTCCTCCCTGCACACATCAATGAACGGCTGGACGCCGTCGGAACCCAGATAGGGGTTGACCGTCACAAAATCCTCGTCAAAAGCTGCGCACAGGCTATCGCCCACCTGTACCCTGCCAAGATGCGCCGCCGCGTATGCCGCCGAGGTCGAACCGATATCCCCCCTCTTGGCATCACCGATCACTACAAGCCCCTTTTCCCTGCAGTAGTCGACCGTCCTCCTGAACACGGCCAGCCCTGGTATCCCAAACTGTTCGTACATAGCGATCTGCGGCTTGACCGCCGGGATCAGATCGCAGATCCTGTCAACGATCGCCTTGTTAAAAAGCCAGACTGCCTCCGCCGCGCCCTCCAGGGTCTCTCCTTTCTCCTCGAAAGCTGCTTTCCTGATATGATCAGGCACAAACTTCAGCATCGGGTCAAGTCCCACCACAATGGGCGCCCCGGTTTTCTGTATCTTTTGTATCAGCTTATCAATCATTTGTTCCCTCCATGTTTTGCAGCCGCATGTGGACCGCAGTCTTACACCACTTTGTTCTGCCGTAACAACTCTGCATATTTCCTTATATTAGATACATTAACATACTTTTGCTGTGATTGTCCAGCTACAATTACAAGAGTTGGCGCCTGCCGCACCCCATACTTGACTGCAAGATCCATATTTTCCTCCGCGTCGATCACCGTGTAGTCCACATTCTGCAGGTACTTCTTCGCCAGACTGCAGTTCGGACAGGTCTTGGTGGTGAACAGGTAGGTGCTGCTCTTCCCGACATACGGCGCTATCTGCTCCGCCTGCCTGACACCGCCGATCCTGCTGATCCTGCTGACACTGTTTCCCATCCTGTACTCCGTGCGGTTCTGATACTCCTGCAGCTTCCCATCATTCCAGTTCTGCACTGGTCTGTAGTAACCGGTAATGCGGCTGTATACCTCTGTGACCTTCCCACACCTCGGACACACCTTCTGCTCTCCGGTCAGATAGCCGTGTTCCCGGCAGATGGAGTAGGTCGGCGACATGGTGTAATACGGAAGCCTGTAGTTCTCAGCGATCGTGCGCACCAGATCTGCCGCCGCCCGCCAGTCCGGGAGCTTCTCTCCCAGAAACGCATGGAATACCGTTCCGGATGTATAGAGCGTCTGCAGCTCGTCCTGTATATCCAGCGCATCGAATATATCTGTCGTGTAGTCGACGGGCAGGTGGGACGAGTTGGTATAATAAGGCCGGTCCCCCTCGTGCCCCGCCGTGATGATGTCGCTCCACTTCTCCTTATCATGCTTTGCAAGCCTGTAGGTCGTGCTCTCCGCCGGAGTCGCCTCGAGGTTATACAGATCGCCGTACTGCTCCTGATAATCAGACAGGCGCTCCCTCATATGGTTCAGGACATCCTTTGCAAACTGCTGTGTCTCCCTGTGGGACAGGTCCGCCCTGAGCCATTTCGCGTTGAGCCCCGCCTCGTTCATGCCGATCAGGCCGATCGTCGAGAAATGGTTGTCAAACTTGCCCAGATAACGCTTCGTATATGGATATAACCCCTCCTCCAGGAGTCTTGAGATCACATTCCGCTTGATCTTGAGGGAGCGGGCGCTGATGTCCATCAGGCGGTCAAGCCGTCTGTAAAAATCCGCCTCGTCCGACGCCAGATACGCGATGCGCGGCAGGTTGATCGTGACGACCCCCACACTCCCCGTGCTCTCTCCCGATCCAAAGAAACCACCTGTTTTTTTTCGTAACTCCCGCAGGTCGAGACGCAGACGGCAGCACATGCTGCGCACATCGGAGGGCTCCATATCAGAGTTGATATAGTTGGAAAAATACGGTGTTCCGTACTTCGCGGTCATTTCAAATAACAGTCGGTTGTTTTCTGTGTCCGACCAGTCAAAATCACGTGTTATGGAATATGTCGGGATGGGATACTGGAATCCCCTGCCGTTGGCGTCCCCCTCGATCATCGTCTCGATGAACGCCTTGTTGACCATATCCATCTCCGCCCTGCAGTCCCCGTAGGTAAACTCCATCTCCCTGCCGCCGACGATCGCAGGCAGAGCCGCCAGATCGTTCGGAACTGTCCAGTCCAGTGTGATATTGCTGAACGGAGCCTGCGTCCCCCAGCGGCTCGGCGTGTTGACTCCGTAGATAAACGCCTCAATGCATTTCTTGACTTCCTGATAGGAGAGCGCGTCCGCCTTCACAAAGGGTGCAAGGTAGGTGTCAAAAGAAGAGAACGCCTGTGCGCCTGCCCATTCATTCTGCATGATCCCCAGGAAGTTTACCATCTGGTTGCAGAGCACGGACAGGTGCCTTGCCGGCGCCGATGTGATCTTTCCCGTGATGCCGCCGAGTCCTTCCCGGATCAGCTGCTTCAGCGACCAGCCTGCACAGTAGCCGGTGAGCATGGACAAGTCGTGGATATGAATGTCCGCGTTCCTGTGTGCACGCGAGATCTCCTCGTCATAGATCTCGGAGAGCCAGTAATTGGCCGTGACCGCCCCGGAGTTTGACAGGATCAGCCCGCCGACGGAATATGTGACTGTCGAGTTCTCCTTCACGCGCCAGTCCTCCACCTTCACATAACTGTCAACGACCTCCTTGTAGTCCAGGATCGTGGAGGTCATATTGCGCATCTTCTCCCGCTGTTTTCTGTAGAGGATGAACGCTTTGGCAGTTTCTGTATACCCCGCCTGCTCCAGAACCTTCTCCACGCTGTCCTGAATATCCTCCACATGGACTTTTCCATCCTTTATCTTCCCCTGGATGTCTGCCGTCACCCGCAGCGCGAGCAGATCGATCATATCCTGGTTAAACTGTATCTGCGTCGCGTTAAATGCCTTGACGACCGCGCCGCCGATCTTGTCCAGACAAAACTCCGTCTCAATGCCATCCCTCTTAATAACTGAAAACATTTCACATACTCCTTCACTTGATTCATTTTTATCCATCTTAACAGATAGCAAAATCGAAGTCAATCGAACACTACTAAATATCATGTGTTCGCGCGCTGGCAAATACAATATCTAGTGTTTTTATGACATCTGTGTCGTGTTTCTCAGCGCGTTTTCAGAAATTCATTTTCCTTCTTTGCCCGGGCGTCATCCGGATAGGTCTGGAGATACTCCTGCATCATCGTCTTTGCCTGGCTGAAATTTCCGGTGTACTCGTTTGCCACGATCATATTGAACTTTAACTCCTGCAGATAATCCGAGGCGCCCATCGCGATCCCGCTCTCAAACGCCGCCACCGCCTCGGCGTATTTCCCCTGGTTCATCAGGCAGATCCCGAGGCTGTTATAGATCGCCGCATCCGGTTCATTCGAGCCCAGATATGTCTGATATACCACTGACGCATAATTCATATCGCCAAGCTTCTCGTATGTCTGCCCCAGGATCAGTGAGAGCTTCGCGTCCGTTCCATTCACAAAAGGGTCCAGATACTTGCGCGCATTCTCATAGTCCTCCAGATAGAAATAGATGATCCCCTTCTCGCCGTCCTTGAGATTCTTCTCTTTCTGGGTCATAAATTTCTGCAGATAAGACTTTCCCTGTTCTGCGTACCCTGCAGCCTGCATTTCCACATAGGCGTCCGTCACGAGCTCAAGGTCACCCGGATCGAGGGAAAACGCCTTCTCAAAATCCGCTACCGCATCCTCATAGCGCCCCTGCAGGAGAACCGCACATGCCCGCAGATAATAGGCGTCCTTCTCCTTTTTCTTCAGCCCGATGACCGCCGAGTAGATCTGCTCCGCATCGGCGTACTTTCCCTGCTTCATATAGGCGGATGCCAGATAATAATTGGTATCATATATCAATGCGGTGGGCGTGCCCTGCGCATTTGCGATCGATCTCAAAAACGCTTTCTCCGCCTCCGCATAATTTCCAAGCCCCATGTAGGCGATGCCCTGCCCTCTGTATGTGAGCTCTGCATCCTCATTGTTCAGAAGCGCGGATTCAAAGCTCTCGAGCGCGCCCTGAAAATCATACTGCTCCACCCGCTCCATCCCCGCAAGGAGGTTTTTATTTTTTGAATCCTTCGATCTTCCTGTTTTCTTCGTGGTCTCTGCGTCTGTATCCTTCGTGTCTTTTGCGTTCTCTGTGCCCTTTTCGCTCTCTGTGTCCTTTTCGGCCTCCGTGCTGTCCGTATTTTCTGTGCTCTCTGTGCTTTCTGTACTCTCTGTACTTTCTGTGCTCTCTGTTTTTTTTGCGTTGTCCTTGTCCTTCCCGCAGCTGCACATCATCAGGATCACGCCGAGTACGGCAATTCCCATCCGCACTGTCCGTTTTATATTTCGTCTTACAACCATGCTATTCTTTCCCTGCTCTCCCTTCCTGTTTTCCTTATGCGGCTGTGTGCATAACTTTATACTGGGCGGTCAGTCTTGCAGCCTTGCCTTTATGCAGAAATATCTTCTTATCTTTGCCGCGCTGCCTGTCCTGAACAGGCGGTATTCGTACCTTCTGATCCCAGGGCTGATCCAGCGCTCGTCCAATCCGTCGATCAGGTCTCTCAGGAACCTGTTCTCCAGGGCTTTCGCATAGATCGTCTCCAGGGCGCTCCTGCCATAATGGTTCTCCCTCGCGGATCTGCAGAACAGCTCTGTCAGAACCCTTAGATAATGCACCTGCACAGAGCGCATCAGCGCATCATCCTGACAGCGTCCCGCCGCCCCCGCCTGAAGGTCATACAGCTTCCCAAGCATCTCAAGCCGCTCCTCCATACCACAGTTTTTCATGACGCCCCTGTCCTTCTGCGGACAGTACAGGATCATCGCTTTTGTCATCAGATAACTCTCACAGTGCTCAAAATACTCTGTCACGAAATATAGATCATCAAATTCATCCAGATCCGCGCCAGCCGGCATGAAAAACAGATTGTTGTCCCTGATGATCCGGCTCTTGAACAGCTTTGCACCGCAGGTACTGAGCGCAGAGTCCGCATACATGAGCCTTCGCGCCTCGCTCTCATCCGTCGATATCACATCCGATATCGGAAGCATCCACGCCTTCAGCCTTCCGTTCCTGCGCGATGTGATCCAGCTGAACGCCACAAGGTCCGCATACTCTTCCTCGACTGCAGCCTCGATCTGCTCCCACGCATCCTCGCACAGCCTGTCAGCCGCATCCAGAAACAGGATGTATCTTCCCGATGCCTTCTCGATCCCTGTATTGCACGCATCAGATGTATCCCCGTTGTCCATGACAAACAGCTTTATGCGGTTATCCCTCTCGCCGTACCGGCCTACAACGGCCGCGGTCTCGCCCGCACTGCTGCTCACCACGATGCACTCCATGTCGATCGTCTCTCTCGGGCATCTGGTGACACTCCTGAGACACGCCGCGATGTGGCGCTGCGCGCCACACGCCCGTATGATCACACTCAAATCCATAAATCCGCTCCTATCCCCGGTGAAAACGCCCCAGCACCTCCCGGATCGCTTCCTGCAGCTCCTCGATCCGGATCGGTTTCGGGATGTGCGCATCCATACCAGCTTCGATCGACCGCTTATAATCCTCCGCAAAAGCGTTCGCGGACAGTGCAATGATCGGGATACCGGCCAGTTCCCGATCCTCCAGCTCCCGGATCGCTTTTGTCGCCTTATGTCCATCCATGACCGGCATCTGGATATCCATTAAGATCAGGGCATAATAATACGGCTCTGCTTTTCTGACCATCTCCAGTGCGATGCTGCCGTCATTTGCCGTCTCGACGATGTACCCTTCGTCCGTGAGCAGCTCCTGTGCGATCTCCCGGTTGATCTCATTGTCCTCCACGAGCAGGATCCGTTTGCCCTTCAGCTCCTCCCTGTCCGGCAGGCAACGCGCCCGGTTCCCGCCCGCCGTCTCCTCCGACAGCTTCAGAAGGAGGCTCACCGTAAACTTGCTGCCCTTTCCTTCCTCACTCTCGACTGTGATACTGCCCTCCATAAGATCTACAAGGTTCTTGACGACGCTAAGCCCCAGACCGGTTCCCAGCACGCCGCTCTCCGTGGTATTCTTCTCCCGCCTGAACGGCTGGAACAGATCCTTCTCAAACTCCGGCGAGATGCCCTTCCCACTGTCCTCCACAACAAACCGAAATCTCCCATAGTGATTGAGCTTCAGATCCTCCTCGACCACCGTCAGCGCCACCCTGCCGTCCGGTTCTGTATACTTCACGGCATTGTCCAGCAGCTGGAACAGGATCTCTTTCATCCTGAGAAAATCCATATACATCACATCGGTATGTACCCCGGATCTGTCAATCACAAACTGCAGCCTCCTGCCCTCCGCCAGCGGATGGATCGTCCGCTCCAGATCTGCCAGCAGGTCGTCAAGCACGACAATATTTTCCACCAGATACACTTTCCCTGACTCCATGCGCGTGATCTCAAGTGATTCGTTGACGATCGCAAGCAGCTGTTCGCTCGCCGCACGGATCTGATCCAGATAGCTGTCAAGCCTGGCCTCATCCGCCATGTGTTTCCGTGCCAGATCCGTATAGCCGATGATGGCGTTGAGCGGTGTCCGTATATCGTGCGATATGTTCTGCAGAAAGGTATTGCGCGCTATGCTGGCAGTCTGTGCCTGGTTCAGCGCAGATTTTAACAGGTTCTGCCTCTGCACCTGCTCCGTCATGTCCTTTGTGATCGCCATCGTGATCACATCGCCTGTATACTCGTTTTTGCCGAGCAGAAAAGCATAGTGGTACAGATGCCTCCTGCCCTCCGCATCCGTCATCCAGCCATTATAGGTCTGCTCCAGCTCGCCCTTGCCATAACACCGGATCAGGCGTTCTGCATCGATAAACCGCGCATACTCCTCGGATTCCCCGGAATCCATGTCCCGCATCCAGTACTTTACATAATCCGAGTACTTCTCAAACGCCGGGATTCCGGAATGTTCAAAGAAATCCCGCAGCTGTCCGTCCGGCATCTGGATGTATGCGGACAGGAACTTGTCCTTTGTCAGATTGACCTCAAAAAAGGAGATCGCATCGTACAGGATCGCCTTGCGGTACTGGCTCTCCCTCACATAGACCGCGTGCAGCTCCTCATTCACCTTTTCCAGCTCGCTCATACGGTTTTTCATCCGCTCTGTGCTGTCGTCTATGAAAACATAAAAAATGTCCCCGTAATCCTCCGTCCGCATAAAGTGTCCGTAATCCTCGATCCAGCGTATCGTACCGTCCTTCTGGATAATGCGGTACTCCACATAGTCAAAATCATAGATGCTGTTTGCGATCTGGCTTTCGATACTCTTCTCGACCTCATCGATATCATCCGGGTGCACCATTCCCCTGAATGTATATCCCGTGAGCATACGAAACTCCTCCTCCGTATCGCATCCAAATATCCGCAGTACGGCGCTGTTGATGTACAGCAGCTCCTCGTCGCCACCCGCGCGGTAGATGAACAGCCCACCCGGCATTCCCTCCAATATCGGTCCAATACTGGATAGTGTCCGCGCATCAAAAACCGGCGTCGTTCTTTTGTGATACACTTCATGATCCATATGAATCCCACACTCCTGTCCTGTCCTCTTTTGTCCTTTCATTATATACCATTTTCCACCACAAAAAAACTATAAAAATGGAAAAACGGTAAAAATACAAAAATCCCTGACATTTTATTCAGGGATCTTTGCAGTGGACTCCCTGACCAGGAGTTCTGCCTCGTATGTTATGTGCTGATGTTTTGTCTTCTTCGCAATGATGTCAAAGAGCAGTCTCGTCGTGTCCTTTGCCATCTCCTCCACGGGCTGGCGGATCGTTGTCAGGCTCGGAACCGTGTAATCTGTCATATCGATCCCGTCATACCCCGCCAGGGAGATATCCTGAGGCACGCGCAGTCCCGCCTCATACAGCGCCCTCAGAGCCCCTATGGCAAGCGCATCCGACACTGCATACAGCGCCGTGAACTGCCCGCCGCACTGCAGCAGTCTTTTCGTTGAGCGGTATCCGTTCTCCATGGAGAAATGGCTCAACCCGTCTTCGGTCTGGCAGATCAGTCCCGGATCCACCTCGATGCCATGTGCCCTCAGCGCATCACAGTATCCGTCCAGGCGCAGCCTTCCGACACTCTCCTCCATCGCTTCCGCCACAAGGATCGCTATCCTCGTATGTCCTGACCGTATCAGATAATCCACCATTTTCAGGCTTTCCCTCCGGTCGTCCACACTGATGCTGGAATACTGTTTCCTGCTGATATGCTCCGGGACCGATCCCGCTGTGCTGAACACAAATGGCACTGTGAGTTTTTTCAGTTTTTCCTCCGAGTGGGAGAACAGGTCTCCCAGAAATATGATCCCCCGCAGACGCTTTTCCTTGACCACCTTCTGCGCCACATCCACCTCATCCTCGTCCGCCTCGATGTGGGACAATTCCATCGAGTAGTGTCTTTTCTTGCACTCCTGCTCGATCACGGTGATCATGCTGGTAAAAAACGGGTTCGCGATGCCTTTTACGAGCACTGCGATCGCCTTTGCATCCACCCTCTTGAGATTCCTCGCGCTGTCGTTGGGAACATAGCCGCTTTCCCGGATCGCATCCATGATCCGCTCTTTTGTCTCCGGATTGATATCCGGGTGATCGTTGATCGCCCTTGAAACAGTACTGACGCCCACCCCGCACATTTTTGCTACATCCTTGATCGTCGGTTCAAACACCCTACCACCTCAATCTATCTTTTCTTCTTTCCGGTGCGGACTGTCCTCCCGTATACCTGCGCCAGCTCCAGCATATGTGACGAGAGCGCTTCACTGCACGCGCCGCGTTCCATGCGCCACTCCCAGTTTCCGCCCAGCGTCGACGGCAGGTTGATCCGCGCCTCGCCGCCAAGTCCCAGATAGTCCTGCATGGGGATGACCGCCGTGTCCGCCACACTTGCGAGCGCAGTCCGGATCAGGCTCTCACGGATATCCGCGTTTCTCCTGACGTTCAGATATTTTCTGGCAAATGCCAGATCCTTCCTGCCCATCGAGGCGATCCACCCATTCACCGTATCGTTGTCGTGCGTCCCTGTGTATACAACACAGTTGTTATTATAATTGTGAGGAAGGTAATCGCTCTCCCCGCCTGCATCAAACGCAAACTGCAGCACTTTCATTCCGGGATACCCTGTCCTCTTCACGAGCTTCAACACACCCGGCGTCAGAAAACCGAGATCCTCCGCGATCACCGGGCGGTTTCCGAGCGTCCTCTTCATGACCTCAAACAGCCTGTACCCCGGTCCTTTCTTCCACTCGCCGTTCTCTGCCGTCTCATCTCCATACGGAACCGCCCAGTACTCGTCAAAACCCCTGAAATGGTCGATGCGCACGATGTCATAGATATCAAAGCAATGCGCCAGCCTCCTCATCCACCACGCAAACTGCGTCTCCTCATGATACTCCCACCTGTACAGCGGATTGCCCCAGAGCTGTCCTGTCGCAGAAAATGCATCGGGGGGACAGCCCGCGACCGCGGTGGGCACATTCTCCCTGTCGAGCTGGAAAAGCTCAGGATCTGCCCATGTGTCCGCGCTGTCAAACGCCACATAGATCGGAATGTCCCCCACAATACAGATTCCCCTGTCATTGGCATACCGCTTTAGCGCCGTCCACTGTTTGGAGAACAGATACTGCTGATAGCTGTAAAACATGATGTCGTCAGCAAGCTCCCTCTCGTACCTGGCCATGGCCTCCGGCTTCCTGAGTCGGATATCCTCATCCCATCCGATCCACGACACGCCCCCCAGAGAATCCTTGACTGCCATATACAGCGCATAGTCTTTCAACCACTGTTCATTTTCGCTGACAAATGTCCTGTATTCCGGATCCTTTTCCGGCTCCGCCCTCTCAAACGCCCTGCGCAGAAGCTGAAATCTTGTATGATATATTTTCTCGTAATCCACCTTTCCGGTATCGTTTCCGCAATCGACAGACGAGCACTCCTCCTCCGTGAGCAGGCCCTCCTCGATCAACGCATCCAGACTGATATAGTACGGACTGCCCGCAAAAGTCGAAAAGGACTGGTACGGTGAGTCTCCATACCCAGTAGGTCCCAGAGGCAGGATCTGCCACAGCGACTGTCCCGATGCCGCCAGAAAATCCACAAAATCATAGGCTTCCTTTGAGAATCCGCCTATTCCAAATCTCGACGGCAGACTGGATACCGGCATAAGCACACCACATCTTCTCATACACATCTCCCTTTCTCTCTCAATGTTACGCAATATCAATATCGGTAACGTTTCCAACAGACAACCTAATCATATCACTTTGCACAATAAATGGCAAGATTTAATTCGGCTGCTTATGAAACTTTAGGAAATTTATCCGAAATGATCCGTCTTTTTTTAAGCATAATTGCCCTGGCAGGAAAGTTTTCTCTTTCCTGCCATTCCTGTCTAGAGCGGGAATGATTTTCAAACACGCTCTAATCCCTGCCGTAGATATCTCTTGTATAGATCTTTTCTCTCACATCCGCAAGCTCGTCTGTCAGGCGGTTCGCGATAATAACATCCGATATTTTTTTGAATTCGTCCAGATCGCGGATGACCCTTGACCGGAAGAATCTGTCCTCTTTGAGTGTCGGTTCGTACACGACAACCTCGATCCCCTTTGCCTTGATCCGCTTCATGATGCCCTGTATGGAGGACTGGCGGAAGTTGTCAGAATCCGTCTTCATCGTCAGCCTGTACACACCCACGACCTGCGGTTTTTTTGCCAGGATCATGTCGGCGATATGATCCTTTCTCGTCCTGTTGGCATCCACGATCGCCGAGATGATATTGTTTGGCACATTCTCATAATTTGCCCGAAGCTGCTTGGTGTCCTTGGGCAGACAGTATCCGCCGTAGCCAAAGGACGGGTTATTGTAATGGCTCCCGATCCTGGGATCAAGGCCGACACCCTCTATGATCTGTTTTGTGTTCAGACCGCGCATCTCCGCATACGTGTCCAGCTCGTTAAAATACGCAACCCTGAGCGCCAGATAGGTGTTGGCAAAGAGCTTGACCGCCTCCGCCTCCGTCGTGTCCGTGAACAGTGTCGGGATATCCTGCCTGATCGCGCCCTGTTTGAGCAGGCTGGCAAACACCTCCGCCCGCTCCGACTGCTCTCCCACGATGATGCGCGACGGATAGAGATTGTCGTACAGCGCCCTGCCCTCGCGCAGAAACTCCGGCGAGAAGATAATGCGGTCGGTGCCGAATCTCTCCCTGACAGACTTTGTGTACCCTACCGGCACCGTCGACTTGATGATCATGACGGCATCCCTGTTCACTTTCAGGACCAGCCCGATCACCGCCTCAATCGAGCTGGTGTCAAAATAGTTCTTGTCCGGGTCATAGTTGGTCGGCGTCGCGATGATGATATACTCCGCATCTTTGTACGCGGCTGCACCGTCCGTCGTCGCCTTGAGGTTCAGCTCCCTTGTTGCCAGATATTCCTCAATCTCCTTGTCGATGATCGGCGATTTTCTGTTGTTGATCAGATCCACCTTCTCCTGGAAGACGTCCACCGCCGTCACCTCATTGTGCTGCGCCAGGAGTATCGCATTTGAGAGTCCTACATAACCGATGCCTGCCACTGCTATCTTCATACTATCAATTCCTCCGTTTTATCTTTATTTTTCCTTATTTTTCTTATTTTTCCTTATCTCTTCCGATACACCGAGACCACCCGTCCAATACAGAATACTGACAATGCACCGAAGAGAACATAACATGCGATCCAGAAAGCCGGCGCCGTCTGCGGCCGCGCCTCCATAACTTCATCTGTATAATACAGATCGATCCCGTCGTCGTCCTTCACCTGATAGAACCCGCTGACGTCAAAGTTATAGTATGTCCCGTTTCCGTCAGAATAGGACGCACGCCGCTGCTTTTCAAAATATTCCGCCTCTATGCAGGTACCGTTTTTCACCAGCAGCAGCTCGCGGATATGCTTATAACCATTTATCAGAAAGATGCCCACGAAAAAAATGCTTAACAGGATCCAGATGTCCGCCTGAAACCGCTTCTCTTTCCTGTCGTCATACGCCTGTACGGGATCTGTATTGTCAAAACCGTCAAACTCGCTGCGCGATTCGTAATAGCCCATCGTTCTTTCCGTCTCCTCTTTCCAAGATCATTTTTTAACAGTAATATCTGATCTCTCCAATATGAACGGGTTCAGTCGGCTTATTTTCATTTGACCAAAAGAAAATGATATAACCACCAAATTCATTTCATCATCAGAAAACCCATCTATATTTTCCCATGTATAATCCGGCAAATAGCATGTGGCACTGTGAAACCCATCATAAACCGCTTTTTCAATGTATACCTTAACCCTTCCATCCTGTCCCAGTTCTGAATGAACAACTTCTGTTGTGTCACTCAATGTTGCATAAGGATATACCATAAGAGAACCTCCTCAAATTTTCATACAATACTATCTATTCTGAACGAACAATATAATATATTTATTATATCACTTTATACACCTGAAAGCCACTAAAACTTTATCCCCTACAGCCACTCATTCCAGAAGCGCTCGACCTTCCCCGAGATCTGCGATACGCTGACGACATCATACTGATTCCACTCCCGCGGGAACAGGCGCCTGTACTGCGGCTCTAAAAAGCGCTCGTCGAGCAGCGCCACCACGCCGATATCCTCCGCCGTGCGGATCACGCGCCCCGCCGACTGCAGCACCTTGTTCATGCCGGGATACCGGTAGGCGTAATCAAAGCCATTCTCCCCCTGCGCATCAAAATATTCTTTTAAGAACTCCCGCTCGCAACCCACCTGCGGGATGCCTGTCCCGACGATGAGCGCCCCGATCAGGCTGTCGCGTTTCAAGTCGATCCCCTCCGAAAAGATCCCGCCCATCACGCAGAAACCGATCAGTATCGAATCGGCAGCGTCCCCGGAGAGACCGCTGTTTTCATTTCCCCGAAACCGCTGCAGAAACTCCTCCCGCTGCGCCTCGCTCATATAGTCCTCCTGCACGATGCATTCCATCGTGTCCGCGTCGTAGTACGCTTCCATAAAGCTGTTGTAAACCTGTTCCAGGAAAAGGTGCGACGGCAGAAAGACCATGTAGTTGCCATGGCGCTGCGTCACCACTTCATATATATAATGCGCGATGCGCCGAAACTCCTCCTCCCCCCGCCTCGCGTATCTGCTCGTGACATCGTTTGCGATCAGCAGCGCTTTCCTCTTCTCGTCAAACGCGGATCTGGCATAGACCTCATAATCCGCCGGCTCGCCGCCCAGAAGCCGCTTATAGTACTGGATCGGCAGCAGCGTCGCCGAGAACAGGATCGTACTCCTTCCCTTCTGCATGCACTGGCGCAGGTTGCGCGACGGGTCGACGCAGAAGAGCTTCAGCATAAAATCCCCGTCGTCCATCAGCTGGCTGTACACCACATAATGGTCGTCCATGATCTCGTACATATTGAGGAAATGCGCCACCTCGAAATAAAATTCCAGCAGTTCTTTTTTGTCCGAAAAGGTATCATGCTCATCCAGGAAATCGTCGATCGCTCCATAGAGACGGTTCAGCGACGCCACAAATCCATCGATCCGCTCCTCCCTGCGATAACTCTCACACTGCCGTTTCATGGCGAGCAGATCCCTGTTGCACCTGTCAAGATACCCTGCGATCTTCGGGTCCGCCTCCTTCATCAGCCGCTTTGTGCGCAGGAAATCGTCCTTGAGCAGCGCGGCGCTGTACATATCCCTGCCGCGGTCGAGCAGATTGTGCGTCTCGTCGATCAGGAATACATAGTCCTGCTTTCCGATACCGTCCGCAAAAAAACGCTTGAGATATACCCTCGGATCGAACACATAATTATAGTCGCAGATCACGGCATCACAGAACAGACTCATGTCCAGGCTGAACTCGAACGGGCAGACCTGATAGCGCGCCGCATACTCCTGTACTTTTTCCCTCGTAAAATGATCCTCGTGCGTCAGCAGGTCATACAGGGCGTCATTGATCCGGTCAAAATGACCGTCCGCATAGGGACATGCGTCCGGATTGCACTCCGCTTCGGCCACCCTGTCATTCAGCGCATTTTCCGGCTGAAGTCCCTCCTGCCTCAGAAAACAGATCTTGTCCTTCGCCGTCAGCGCGATCGTCTTCATCCGAAGCCCTTTTTCCTGCAGAAGGCCGAAGCACTCCTGCGCCACAGTGCGCGTGATGGTCTTGGCGGTGAGGTAAAATATCTTCTCTGCCAGCCCCTCCCCCATGGACTTCACTGCCGGAAAAACTGTCGATATCGTCTTGCCGACACCTGTCGGTGCCTCGAGAAAGAGTTTTCTCTTGTGGTAGATAGTCTGATAGACATATGTGACAAGCTCCTTCTGCCCCTCGCGGTACGGAAATGGAAACTGCAGCTGTTTGATCGAATCCGTGCGGATCCCGTTCCACCCAAATTGAAAGTCCGCCCATTTCCTGTACTCCTGCATCAGTTCGTCAAACCACTGCTCCAGCTCCGCAAAGGTGTAGTCCTCATGAAAATATTTGAGCTCCTCCGTCTCAATATGGCAGTATGTCATACGCACGCCGATATGTTCTATGTGATTTTCCCTGGCATACATATACGCGTAACATTTTGCCTGCGCAAGATGGACACCCACTGGCCGCGTGATCCGTTTCAGATCCCTGTAGGTACCCTTGATCTCATCGATGACCACCTCTTCTTCCTTCAATAGTGCCGGCAGGCTCCTGTCCCGTTCGATCCCGTTATCAACAACATATGTTTTTTTATTCTGCATCCTGTCAGAAGGGTCTAGATCCGCCGCGTCATGCTCTCCCCAGCTCCGGTCGATGATCCCGTCTGCTCTTCCTTCTATTATAATGTCATACTCCGGCGTGCTCCATGTACACTGCAGACCGATCTCCGCATGATACTCGCTGCCCATGCGCCGCTGCAGCATCCTGTGTATGCGGCTGCCCTCCTGCATCGCAGTGTCCGCCCCGCCTGCTTTCCGGTTGTCGATGCTGCCCTCACGCAGGATGAATTCCACCAGCTGCCGGACTGATACGCGTATCTCCATGTCTGTCCCCTTCTGATCCTTTTATAAACTGCAAAAAACTCCCTCCAAATGACAGTTTACGCCATCATTCGGAGAGAGTCAATTACATTGTTCTTATCTGTATATTCACTATTTACATATTTATCTTATGCGATCGCAAGCCCGCTCACGTAGCTCTCAAACTCATCGTTATATCCCGCATACTGCAGCGTGAGGATCGACCGGAAATCCAGCCCCATCACACCGATGATCGACTTGGCATCCACTGTGTAATGATTGTAGGAAATGTCGATATCAAAATCACATTTCGATGCCTCGTTCACAAAATTCTGAACATCTGCAGGTGTCATCTTAATCTTACGTTCTCTCATAATAACTACTTCCTTTCTACACACAAGCACACAGTCCGCCGTGTCCCCAATGCGGAACTTCCCTCCGCGATACCGGTCAAAAAGCGCCCGTTCTCTCAGTCAGTTCCTCACATTTCCTGTTTCACGTATTATAGTATACAATATGCCTCAAGTAAAGATTATTTGTCAGTTCCTGACACATTTCGTCGTTTTCGAAATCCGAACTCTTGTTATTGTATACAATCCCTGATTTCTTTGTGGTATTTCTATAGTTTATTGTCACCAGATTTTTTGTCTTTATACACCTTTTATCTAAAGTTTTTTGACCGGCGCTATTCGGATTATGCAGATATTCCGTTCATTTCAGAGAGCCTGTTTTCTGTGAAGAGAAAACGACAATTAATGCATTAAAACGTAACACTTTTAAGCTTGCATTTTAAATTATTTCGGCTATACTAAAACGTAACCGCTCGAACATACGGCTCCAATATCGAGTGTATGTTCGAGTTTGTATAAGGACACACTCAGCCAAAACAAAAGAAAAGTGAGGTGCACAACTATGACTGCCATGAAATGGTTCTACTCTTTTCTCAGAAAACACAATCGAAGTATGGCGCTGGGACTTGTGCTGGTGACTGTGATATCCATCCTTGCCATCGTGAAGCCGATCGTCTCCGGATCGATCGTCGATGACGTCATCACAGGCGGCAATTTTGACCTGCTCCCGGGACTGATCGCGCTGCTCGTGCTCATCACGGTCCTGCGCGGAGTGATGCGCTACTGGTCCCAGGTCATCTTCGAGACCTGCTCGCAGGACGTGCTGTACTCCATGCGCGACACCGTCTACCGCAAGCTGCTGCAGGAGGACTTCAACTTCTATAATAAGAAGCGTACCGGCGACCTGTTGAGCCGGCAGACTGGCGATATGGATGCCATCCGGCATTTCATAGCATTCGTTATTTATCAGGTGTATGAAAATGTCTTCCTGTTCTTCTTCGCGCTGATCATGATCTTCACAGTCAGCTGGAAGCTCGCGCTCTGCATGTGCGCGGTACTGCCCTTTGCCCTGCTCGTGACACTGAGCCAGACAAAGGAGGGGCGCCCGCGCTTCCAGCGGATCCGGGAGCAGTTCTCCTCCCTCAACACCTTCGTCCAGGAGAATGTCAGCGGAAACCGCGTGGTCAAGGCGTTCTCCAAGGAAGACTACGAGATTGGAAAATTTAATAAGGAAAATGACGGCTACCGCGATGCGGAGCTTGCCGCCGCGGAGATCTGGACAAAGTACGTACCGCTTTTTGAATTCCTCTCAAACATGCTCACGGTGATCCTGATGCTCGTTGGCAGTATCATGGTGATCCATGGCAGTATGACACTCGGAAACTACGTCACGATCAACGGCTACCTGTGGATGCTCATGAACCCGCTGCGCCAGATCGGCTGGCGTATCAATGATATCCAGCGCTTCACGACCTCCGTGGAAAAGATCTATGCCACCTACAGTGAGGAGCCCAAGGTAAAGCATCCGGCAAAACCGATCCCGTGCAAAAAGCTCCGCGGGGATATCGAGTTCAGAAATGTCTCCTACAGCGCTGACGACGAGGATATCATCCACAATGTCAGCTTCAGGGTAAAGAGCGGTCAGACGGTCGGTATCCTCGGCTCGACCGGATCCGGCAAATCCACCATCATGAACCTGCTCTGCCGGTTCTACGATGTCACCGACGGGGAAGTGTTGGTGGACGGCAGGAATGTGAAGGACTTAGACCTCTACAACCTGCGCCAGAATATCGGCATGGCGATGCAGGATGTCTTTCTCTTCTCCGACACGGTCGAGGGCAACATCGCCTACAGCAGACCAGACTGTCCCTTCGAGGCTGTCCAGAAGGCCGCTGTCATGGCGGATGCCGACGGATTCATCCGCGAGATGCCTGACGGCTACGACACGATCGTCGGCGAGCGCGGCGTCGGACTCTCCGGCGGTCAGAAGCAGCGCATCTCGCTGGCGAGGGCGCTCTTAAAAGAACCTTCTATATTAATACTCGACGACACGACATCCGCCGTCGACATGGAGACTGAGAGCTATATCCAGCAGCAGCTGAACAACATCGACCACGCCTGTACGATCTTCGTCGTCGCATACCGCATCTCCTCCATCAAGGACTCTGACCTGATCCTGGTCCTGAATGACGGAAAGATCGTGGAACAGGGAACACACGATGAACTGCTCAAAAATAACGGTTATTATGCTACTGTGTTCCGCCATCAATACGGCGAGTTTGAAAAATACGTTGATGAGATCAACCAGAACAACAAAGGAGGTGGAAAGTATGGCACGAAATAAATACGATATCGACGAAGTGATGGAGGACAAATTTGACTTCAACCAGTTGAAACGCGTTTTTCAGTATGTAAAGCCGTACCGGGGACAGCTCGCCTTCGCGCTTTTCCTGATGCTGTCCGCGTCTGCGCTGACCATGCTCTTCCCCATGTTCATCAGCGAGATCATGGATACCTATATACCCGCAAAAGATGTCCGGTCGATCGTGGCCATCACACTAATATCACTTGTTATCGTACTGTATACCTGCGTGTGCATCCGCCTCAAGATCCGCATCACCAGCCGTATCGGACAGGCGATCGTGCACCAGCTGCGCTCCGATATCTTCTGTCATCTGCAGGAGCTGCCGTTCTCCTACTATGACGACCGCCCCCATGGGAAGATCCAGGTGCGCGTGGTCAACTATGTGAACAGCTTAAGCGATCTGCTCTCAAACGGTATCATCAACACGATCACGGACATGTGCAATCTGATCTTTATCCTGATCTTCATGCTCCTGCTGCATGTCCGGCTCACGTTGATCTGCCTGTGCGGCCTGCCCGTGCTCTTTGCCGTCATCGTGTTCGTGAAGAGGCGCCAGCGGCGCGCGTGGCAGATCCAGAGCAACAAGCAGTCCAATCTCACCGCCTACATCGCGGAGAGCATCAACGGTATACGCGTCACCCAGTCCTTCGTGCGCGAGCGCGAGAACACTTCGATCTTCAATCACTTAAGTGACAGCTACCGGAGTGCGTGGATGCGTGCCGTCAAATACAACTTTATCATGTGGCCCTGCATCGACTCGATCTCGACTGTCACGACAGCGTTCATCTACGTGGTCGGCATCGGCTGGATCTCAGGGGAGATCTACGGTGTGACAGTCGGTATCCTGATCGCGTTCACCTCCTACATCTCGAGATTCTGGGAGCCGATCAACACGCTCGCCTCGTTCTACAACTCGCTGCTCACCGCGATCGCCTACCTGGAGCGCATCTTTGAGACGATCGACGAGCCTGTCAATGTAAAGGACGCCGAGAATGCCGCACCGATGCCTCCCATCGACGGAAAGGTAGAATTTCAGGACGTATGCTTCAGCTATGAGGACGGCGTCCGGATATTAAATAAGGTAAACTTTGCCGCGAACCCCGGTGACACCTACGCGATCGTCGGTCCCACAGGCGCCGGCAAATCGACCATCGTCAATCTCATCAGCCGCTTCTACAATGTGGACTCCGGCAGGATCCTGATCGACGGCACGGACATCTCCGGCGTGACCCTGAAATCCCTGCGGAAGCAGATGGGCATCATGATGCAGGACAGCTTTATCTTCTCCGGCACCATTATGGACAACATCCGTTATGGAAATCTGACCGCAACGGACGAGGACGTCATCAACGCTGCCAAAACCGTCTGCGCGCACGACTTTATCATGGAGATGGAGAATGGCTACCAGACGCAGGTCAACGAGCGCGGAAGCCGCCTCTCGGCAGGCCAGCGGCAGCTCATCAGCTTCGCGCGGGCGCTTCTGGAAAACCCGGCGATCCTGATCCTGGACGAGGCGACCTCGAGCATCGACACCGAGACGGAGATCCTGCTGCAGAAAGGTCTGAACAGGCTGCTGGAGGGACGCACCTCCTTCATCATCGCCCACAGGCTCTCGACCATCAAGAATGCAAGCTGTATCATGTATGTCGACAAGGGAAATATCCTCGAGGCCGGCACACACGACGAACTGCTCGCACAGAAGGGTGAATATTATAAGCTCTTCATGTCACAGTACGATTTTCTTGCAGATAAATAAATCTTGCCATTCAATGAATTTGGCGCAGGCTCTGAAGCCTGCGCCAAATTCATTATGCCACGATATTCTGCAGCCATATCCCCTTTTTGACGAGTATGAATCCGATGATACATTTGATGATATCCCCGAGCTGCACCACCGCGTACACTGCGATGACCGGAAGCTCTGTGTAGCGGCTGAGCGTGAAGGCGATCACAACGCTCACGCACCAGATAAAGACGCTGTCAAACAGGAAGGTGATGATCGTCTTGCCGCCGGAGCGCAGCGTGAAGTATGTCGCGTGCAGGAACGCATTCTGCGGCATAAACAGTGCCGTGACCATGATGAAATACCGCGCGAGCAGGCGCGCCTCGTCATTGATCTTGTATAATCCCGGAAACAGCGGCGCCATGAGAAACATGACAAACGCCACGCCTGTACAGCACATCACGGAAAAAGCGATCAGCTTATTGTCCGTATCCCTCGCCTCTCTCATCTTTCCGGCCCCGAGCAGCTGTCCCACGATGATGGCGACGGAATCCCCCAGCGCGATGAACACGATATTAAACACATTGTTGATCGTATTGGAGACGTTTAATCCAGCCACGACATTCAGTCCGCGGATGGAATAGCACTGCGTCAGCATCGCCATGCCCGCTGCCCACAATGTCTCGTTGAACAGGAGCGGACTTCCTTTCCTGATGATCTTAAAGGTCAGTTCCCGCGGCACCTTCAGTGTCCGGTACAGGCCCTGGACAAAAGAATACACCGCATGCTCCCCGACGCTCTTTCTGTGGACACCGATCACTGTAATCAGCATCTCCACATAGCGCGAGAGAACCGTCGCGATCGCCGCACCGCTCACACCGAGTGCGGGTGCGCCAAATTTTCCGTAGATCAATATGTAGTTAAACACCAGATTTACAATAACAGCTGCTATACCCGCTTTCATGGGCAGCATCGTCTGGCCGCACTCGCGCAGCGTACTCGAATAGATCTGTACCGCTGCAAACGCCGGCAGACCGATCAGCATGATCTTCAGATACTTCTTTCCATATAAAAGGGTCGCGGCGATACTTTCCGCAGAGCCTTCTCCTTTCAGATAAGCCCCAATCAATGTCGTGCCAAAGCCCAAAAAAAGAACAGCCGTCAGCGACGTGATGATCGTGACCATCCACAGTTTGAACCGCATCGTCTGGCGCACACCCTCGTGATTTCCCTGTCCGAAATACTGCGCTGTAAAGATCCCCGCACCGGACACACCGCCAAAAATGCACAGATTGTATACAAAGACCAGCTGATTGACGATCGCGACTCCCGACATCTGCTCCGTGCCGACCTGCCCGATCATAATGTTGTCGAGGAGACTGACAAAGTTGGTGATCCCGTTCTGGATCATGATCGGCACCGCGATCATCAGAACCATCTTGTAAAAATCCCTGTTCCCGATCAATTTTGTACGTAGCTTCATGACCTTCCCCCTCCGTTTTATCACTGCCCCGATCAGACCCGGAGCGCATTCTATATATCATATCATCATTTCATTCGAAATACAAGCTTGCCGTTGCACTTGTGATATCTTATAATAATAACAGTGAAACGAAACATCTAAAACCAAAGGAGGACGACAACCATGAGCAATGTAATCGATGCGATCAAAAAGCGCAGTTCCACAAGGGGTTATACGCCAGAACCCCTGACAGATACCGAGCTGGGCACCCTGCTGCACGCCGGACTGCAGGCGCCCACCGCAGCCAACAGGCAGGAGATCCATTTCACAGTGGTAAAAGGCGACGATCCTGTCCTGCAGGAACTTGAGAGCGAAAAAAACCGTCTGCGCGGTCTTACACCACAGCCACACAATTTTTACTACGAGGCGCCCGCCGTCATCGTGCTGAGTGCGGACAGTACGTACAAATGGAGCCCGCTCGACGCCGGTATCGCCGTAGAAAATATGGCTCTTGCTGCGGAGGAGCTCGGCCTTGGCAGTCTGATCATCGGCTGCATCTACGATGCCCTGCGCGGGGAGAAGAAGGACTATTTCGCAAAGGCCCTGCGATTCCCGGAGCAGTACGAATACGAGATCGCCATCGCTTTTGGACACAAAGCTGTCACAAAGGAACCTCATACGTATGATCTGCAGACACAAGTCACGTTTTTATAGGAAATTTGCACCGTTTTCATCTTGCATATTTTTCCAAAGGAGCTATAATAATGTTTGATGGCTTATGCATTTCATATTAGGGGAAAATGCATCCGTTTTAAAACATATTGAACAAAGCTATGACCAAAGAAAGGGGAAGATTAACAATGAACGAACATGACAGCATCGAGAGAAAGCTGACCGGATCTTTTTTTAAGGTGGCTTCCATAATGGCGGCCGTCGCTATATTGGGGCTCATCGCTCTGATCGTCATATCAAACAGGTATTCTTATGCCTTGAAAAATTTTGGGTTTGCGCAGGGCGACATCGGAAAGGCGATGTTTGAATTTGCAGACAGCAGGTCGTCTCTCCGGGCAGCCATCGGTTATGACGAGCCCGATGCCATTACCGCTGTCGTGGAGCAGCACAGCCAGAACAGAGTGCTGTTTGAGCAGTACTTTGCCGAAATCGAAAATACCATCGTATCGGAAGACGGCCGAAAGACCTACGACGAGATCAGTTCCGAGCTGGACACATACTGGAAGCTGGACCAGCAGATCATGGATCTCGGAGCGACGACAGACCGGGAGCTGTGCAAGCAGGCACAGGATATCGCACTCGCTGACCTGGCACCCGCATACAACAGCATCTACACCAAGCTTGAATCTCTGTTAAATGTAAAAGTAACCGAAGGAAACAGGATCTCCCGTTCACTCACCGCGACAGCACTGATCCTGGCGATCGCCATTGTCGCTGTCATTGTGATCTCGCTGATACTGTCGACCAGGATCGGCAGGAATATCGCAAAGGGGATTGCTTCCCCGCTCGGAAAGCTCGGACAGCGTCTCAAGACCTTCTCAACCGGTGATCTTACTTCCCCGTTCCCGATGGTGGAGACCGGCGACGAAGTGGAGCATATGGAGAAGGACGCCACAGAGATGGCAAACAACCTGAACATCATCATCCACGATATCAGTGTCGTACTGGGCGAGATGGCGGGCGGAAATTATGCTGTAAAATCAAACTATTCAGAAAAATATACTGGAGATTTCCAGAAATTATATGAATCCATGCGCGGACTGCGCGATCAGATGGTAGAAACGCTCACATCCATCGGCGAAGTCTCCAGCCAGGTATCCTCCGGCTCCGGCGATCTCGCCGATGCATCCCAGGTGCTGGCAGAGGGCGCGACAGAACAGACGAACGCGGTTATGGAGCTGCACGCTACCATCTCCGAGATCACAAATACCATGGAAAAGAGCGCACAGAGTGCAGACGAGTCCTACGCGAAAGCACAGCTTTATGCTGACAAGGCAGACAACAGCCGCGAGGAGATGAATTCCATGATGGCGGCGATGGAGCGCATCAACGCGGCTTCCAACAGGATCGGGGACATCATCTCCGAGATCGAGTCCATTGCTTCCCAGACCAACCTGCTGTCGCTGAACGCATCCATCGAGGCGGCGCGTGCCGGCGAATCAGGGCGCGGCTTCGCTGTCGTGGCTGACCAGATCCGTGTGCTGGCCAACCAGAGCGCCAAGGCCGCTGTCGACACCAGGGAATTGATCGAGGGATCCATCCGTGAGGTCTCCGAGGGAAACCGCGCTGCTGAGAACGTCGCTGCTGCCATCGGCTCCGTCGTGGACGGGATCAAACAGATCGCCGACTTCTCCAAGAACCTCAAGACGATGGTCGATGACCAGACCGAGGCAATGCGCCAGGCTGAGAAGGGCATCAATCAGATTTCCGAGGTCGTGCAGAGCAACGCTGCGACCGCGCAGGAGGCGTCCGCGACAAGCCAGGAATTATCTGCACAGGCAACGATCCTGAACGGACTGATCGGACAATTCTCCCTGAAAGAATAAGCTTAAAAGAATATAAAACGCCCCGCCCTTCTTTTTCGAAAGGCGGGGCGTTTGTTTTTACCCTATCTGAAATACTGTACGCCAGCCTCAAAGATCTTCATATCCTGTTCCCCATAGATGTTCATCGCCACAGCATCACCGCGTCTCTCCACGTGCGCCATCTTGCCAAGGCATCTTCCGTCGGGAGAAGTGATCCCCTCGATCGCCGCATAGGAGCCATTGACATTCCACTCCTCATCCATCGAGATGTTTCCATCAAAGTCCGCATACTGCGTCGCCACCTGTCCATTGGCAAAGAGCCTGTCGATCCACTCCTTCGGCGCCACGAAACGCCCTTCCCCGTGGGAAGCCGGTGTCACATACGTCCGCCCAAGCTCTGTGAACGCAAGCCACGGTGACTTGTTTGTGACCACTTTCGTGTACACCATCCTCGAGATATGGCGGTTGATCGTATTGTAGGTAAGAGTCGGTGAATCCTCCTTCTGCCCTGCAACTTCACCGTAAGGCACCAGCCCCAGCTTGATCATTGCCTGGAATCCGTTGCAGATCCCAAGCGCGAGTCCATCCCGCTCATTCAGAAGCCTGTTCACCGCCTCCCTGATCTTCGCGTTCTGAAACGCCGTTGCAAAGAACTTGGCACTTCCGTCAGGCTCGTCGCCGGCTGAGAACCCACCCGGGAACATGATGATCTGCGCCTGTGCGATCGCCCGCTCAAACACGTCCACGGAATCCCTGATATCCCCCGCCGACAGATTGCGGAATACCTTCGTCACGACATTGGCACCTGCGCGCTCAAATGCGATCGTCGAATCATACTCACAGTTCGTTCCTGGAAATACCGGTATAAACACAGTCGGCTTTGCCACTTTATTCTTACATACATAGACGTCTTTTGTATCGTACAGCTTCGTCCCGACCGCGTCAGTCCCCTTCAACGCCTTTGTCGGAAATACCTTTTCGAGCTTTGATGTCCACGCCTTCAGGGCCTCGTCCATCGTCACGGCCACATCTTTGTACACAAAGCCTTCGTTCTCACCGAGCACCACGGCAACTGTTCTGTACGCCACGCCGCTCCCAGCAAGTGCATCAAACCTGTCAGCAGAAATCTCGGCGATAATACTGCCCATCTTGTTTTCAAAGAGTTCGTTTGCCGCAAGTGTACTCTCAAACGCGACGCCCATCCTATTTCCAAATGCCATCTTCGCCGCAGACGCCGCGATCCCTTTCGAGTCCAGCGCATACGCGGCTACGATCACCTTGTCTGCGATCAGCCTCGCAATGCCGCTGTAGAGTTCCATGACCTTCCCGTAATCAGGGAGGTCGTACTCATTCTTCGGCAGATCGAATACAACAAGCCTGTCCCCCGCATTCTTCAGCTCCGGCGTGATGATATCCTGCTTCTTTGCCACATCGACCGCAAAGGAGACGAGCGTCGGCGGCACATCGATCTCATTGAACGTACCCGACATGGAATCCTTGCCGCCGATCGAAGGCAGACCGTATCCGATCTGTGCATCATACGCGCCGAGCAACGCCGCAAACGGCTGGCTCCAGCGGGACGGCTCCCCGGTCATACGCCTGAAATACTCCTGGAATGTAAAGCGGATCTTTCTAAAATCACCGCCTGCCGCCACGATCTTTGACATGGACTCCGTCACCGCATACACTGCGCCGTGATACGGACTCCAGCTGGACAGGTACGGGTCAAAACCGTATGCCATCATTGTCACGACATCAGTCTTTCCCTTCAATACGGGAAGTTTGGCGACCATCGCCTGTGTCTCTGTGAGCTGGTATTTACCGCCGTACGGCATAAATACGCTGCCGGCGCCGATCGACCCGTCAAACATCTCCACAAGCCCTTTCTGCGAACACACATTCAGATCATTCAGCGTGGCAAGAACCGCCCCCTTTACATCGCCCGCCTTCAGCGCATTCTCAACCTTTGGCACAGCGATCCTGTCAAAATAATTGTCCTCCTTCACAGGCGCATCCACATACACGCTGGCCTCCTGGTGCGCCCCGTTCGTGTTGAGAAAAGCTCTCGCGATATCCACGACCTTCTTTCCCCTCCACATCAGCACAAGCCTCGGCTCCTCGGTCACTGTCGCGACCTTCACCGCCTCGAGATTCTCCTCTGCCGCATACGCAAGAAACTGGTCAGCATCCTTCGGATCCACGACGACCGCCATCCTCTCCTGCGACTCTGAAATTGCCAGCTCTGTCCCGTCGAGACCTGCGTATTTCTTCGGTACCTTATCCATGTCCACGACAAGTCCGTCCGCCAGCTCCCCGATCGCCACGGATACCCCGCCTGCGCCAAAGTCATTGCACTTTTTGATGATCCGGCTGACCTCCGCCCTGCGGAACAGTCTCTGCAGCTTGCGCTCCGTCGGTGCATTGCCCTTCTGCACCTCCGCGCCGCAGGTAGAGAGCGACGCCGTCGTGTGCATCTTGGAGGAGCCTGTCGCCCCGCCGCAGCCATCGCGTCCTGTGCGCCCGCCGAGCAGGATGATGATATCGCCGGGATCAGAATTTTCCCGAATCACGCTCGCTCTCGGGGCGGCAGCCATGACCGCACCGATCTCCATCCTCTTTGCCACATAGTTCGGATGGTAGATCTCTTTGACAAATCCCGTCGCCAGTCCGATCTGATTTCCGTAGGAGGAATAGCCGCTCGCCGCGCCGCGGACCAGTTTTTTCTGGGAGAGCTTCCCGCGCATCGTATTCTCAACAGGTGCAGTCGGATCTGCCGCACCTGTGACACGCATCGCCTGGTAAACATATGTACGTCCCGAGAGCGGATCGCGGATCGCGCCGCCGAGACAGGTCGCAGCTCCGCCAAACGGTTCGATCTCTGTCGGATGATTGTGCGTCTCGTTTTTGAAGTTGACAAGCCACTCCTCAGTGACAACGCCCTTTCCATCCTCCTTGTCGATCTCCACTGGAACGACGATCGAGCAGGCATTGATCTCGTCCGACTTCTCCATATCCTCCAGCCTGCCATCCTTTTTCAGCTTCCGCATCGCCATGAGCGCCAGATCCATCAGGCAGACATACTTGTCCATTCTTCCGTCAAAGATCTCCTCGCGCACGGCAAGGTACTGATCGTACGTCGTCCTGATCGGCTCCGAATAATAGCCATCCTCAAAATCAATATGCTTTAACTCTGTAGAGAATGTCGTGTGCCGGCAGTGGTCAGACCAGTACGTGTCAAGCACCCGGATCTCCGTCACGGTCGGATTCCTGTGTTCCTCATCCCTGAAATACTTCTGGATATGCAGAAAATCCCTGAACGTCATGGCAAGCCCGAGCGAATCATAAAGCTCCCTCAGATCGTCCTCAGCCATGTCCGCAAATCCGTCAAAGCTCCCCACATCGGCCGGCTCCTCAAAAGTCTGCACCAATGTGTGCGGCTTCTCCATCCCCGTCTCCCTCGAGTCCACAGGATTGATACAGTACCGTTTGATCTTATCAAACTCACTGGCAGATATATTTCCGATCAACAGATATGTGACTGCCGTCTTGATGACCGGCTGCTCGTCCTCATTTAAAAACTGCACACACTGCACTGCGGAATCCGCCCGCTGGTCAAACTGTCCCGGCAGGAACTCCACCGAAAAACAGCGGGAGTCTGCCGGAATCTCAATGTCCTCCATATACAGATCATCGACAGGAGGCTCCGAAAACACGCTCCTGCATGCCTTCTCGAACACCTCCTCCGAGAGGTTCTCCACATCGTAGCGGATAAAGATCCTGACTTTCTTTAATCCAGCAATGCCCAGATACCCTTTCAGTTCATCCTCCAGCTCCCTCGCCTTTACCGCAAAAGCTTCCTTCTTCTCCACATAGATCCGTTTTACATTCTCCATTTTTTTATCCTCCATTTTATGTCGCATGCTGGCAGATGCCTACTGATCATACTGTGAGACGTTGCTGCTGTCCACGCGCTCGAAATCAACCCAGACATATCTGCCGTCCTCGGTGCTTCCCTCAACATCCTTCACGCTGCCAGTCTCGACAAGCCGTATCGCTGCGTCAACCGCCGCATGCCCCTGTCCGCTTCCAGACTGGTATACCGTGAATGCCATCTCGCCGTTGCGGATCGCCTCACAGCCGTCCGCAGTGGCATCCACCCCCAGGATCGGGAGCGTACTGCAGTCAATGCCGTTATTCCTACACGCCTCCATGACGCCGAGCGCCATGGCATCATTGTTGCAGATCACACAATCTGCCGAAACGCCTGTCTTCAGAAACAGCTCAAACAGCTTCTGTGCCTGCGCGGTATCCCAGCCTGCACTGTCCTCGAACACATAGTGAACCTGCTTTCCGCTCTCCTCCAGCACCCTCTTCACGCCGCTCGTCCTTCCTACCGTGGCAGAATGGCTCGCCGGCCCCTTGATCAGCACCACATTGAACTCCTGTCTGCCAGACAGCTTACTCAGTACATATTCCGCCTGGAATGCTCCCGCGACCTGCTCGCTGGAACCGACATAAATGTATTTTCCCTCCTGTAAGTACTTCTCGTCCGGACAGCTGTTGACGAACACGATCGGGACATCCCCCACGCTCATCTTCAGCTGGACCGCCGTATCCACCGAGACAGGACTGCATATGATCACGTCATAGTTCTCAGCCGCCGCCTTTTTTAACTGTTCTACCTGACGCTCGATCGATCCCTGCGCATCCTCCATGGCAAACTGTGCCCCGGCCTGTGCCGCCTGTTCCGCGGCGCCGTCCACGAGCGTCTGGCGGAAGGTATCCATCTGGTTCAATGCGAAGAAGATCTTTACCCCGCCTCTCCCTCTGGCTGCGCTCTGACCGCATCCCGGCACTGCACAGATCAGCAGGACGATCGCCAGCCACACGGAAATATATCTTTTCATACAGCTTTTTCCTCTCATCACAGTCCTGCCTCCTCTCCGATCTTAAATCTGGCAACATGCTCGTACAACTCCTCCGCCGAGGCTGTCAATTCCTCTGCCCCCTTGGAAACGCTCTCGCTGTTGCTCGTTATATTGTCAACCTGGCGCACCATTGACTCGGACGTCGCCAGGATCTCCTCCGAGCTTGCCGCCTGCTCCTCGGAGATCGCTGCCACGTTCGTCGCCACCTCGTCAACCTTTTCAACCTTCCTGATCATCTCGCGCACCAGTGTGCCCACCTGATCGATATTTCCAAAGATCGAATCAAACGTCCGCAGGGTATCGCCCACCAGACTGTTACTGTGGCTGATATTCTCCACGCTCTCCTTCGTCTGCTTGACCGTATCGCCCACCAGGCTGTTGATCTGGCTGATCAGACCCTCGATATTATGGACCGCGTCAGCGCTGGTGTTGGCGAGCTGCCCGATCTCTGTCGCCACCACCGCAAAGCCCCTGCCGGCATCCCCGGCACGCGCCGCCTCGATCGATGCATTGAGCGAGAGCAGGGAGGTCTGGTCCGCGATGTTTCCTATGATCTCCGTGATATTGGTGATCTCCTTCGAAGCCTTTCCGACCTCATCGATCGACTGCTGCAGCTTCTGCACGGACACGTTGATCAGCTCCATCGCACTGTTGACGCGCTGCAGATCCTCCTGACCGCTCCGCGAGACAGCGACGGTCTCCTGCATCTTGCTGTCCACCTGCTCGCCGTCATCCTTTGTATCTGCCACGACCATCGCAAGTGTCGTGGCATGATTCGCGATCTCTCCGACAGACATGGACAGCTGTTCCACTGTTGTGTTCAGCTCCCGCATGGACTGTCCCTGCAGTCTGGAAGCTTCATACATCTCCCGGGAGATCTTATCACTGTCACCCGCCTGCTCGCCCAGCTTGTCGGACACCGTGTGTATCGAGGCGATCATCTGACGCATAGTCCGTATAAACTGTTGGACATACCCGCTCATCACACCGATCTCGTCGTTGCTTCCCGCCTTGATCTCCACAGTAAAATCCCCGTTTGTCATCGCCGTGATCACCTTGATCAGCTCCTTGACAGGCCGGATCACCACGTGGACAACACGCTCCACCAGCACAGCCAGCAGAATAACCGACACCAGTCCGATCGCCAGCATCATGTTCCGCACGCTGTCGATATCCGAGTAGATGACCTTCGTGGGGATATAGGACACCAGCACCCAGTCTGTCCCCTGTATCTGGGAAAATGCCGTCATATTGCTGTCGATCTCCACCATATCAAAATCATACTGTGATACCTTCTGCCAGATATCCCGCAGAAAAGCATCCCTCGATTCGCTGAGTTTTGTCGAGATCAGTCCATTATCGTGGTGCGCCAGAACCGTTCCGTCCGTGCTGCTCACCAGAAATGCCCTCGCCTGATCCATCTCGATATAGCTGTTTACAATGATGCTGATGCGCTCAAGCGTGAGATCAGCCGATATCACCCTGATCATGCCGGACTGGTCGTCGAGTATGCCCGAGGCGCTGATGACCTTCGCGCCCTCCGCGTTCGTGTACGCGTTGGTCAGACCCATATTCCACCTGGTCAGACCTTCCCTGTACCAGACAGACTGTGTCGGATCCGCCTCCGTTTTCTCTGACGCGGACGCTTTTATCAGACCGCCGTTCTCATCCGCAATATACAGCCCGTTCGGGTAATCGTCGTCAAACCCGTAGTAGCTGTCCAGGATCGCCTGTAGCTGCTGCCCGCTGGCGCCGGTCTGCTCGATCGACTGCTTCACCGCCCGAAACGCCGACAGATTCTCGTCAAGCCACGCCTCGATCTGGTTGGTCTGGTTCTCGATCGATGAATCGAGCAGATTTTCCGAGTACTCCTTGATGATATCTTTCGATATGTAATACAGGACTCCTACCAGAAGGCTCATAATGACAATGACCACTGGCAGGATGATCGCTAGCAGCTTTACCTTGATCGAAATGATCTTTTTTTGATTTTCTTTCATCTTTTGCCGCCTTTCTCATGGCAATAACATATGTTGCTCATTCCTTTCCATTCCAACAGTAGGTGCAGAGTTTGCAGTGATCCAGCCCTGTCGCGTCGAGCATATCGTCCAGCCTGTTGAAACGCAGCGAAGTGAAGTTCAACTCCTTCCGGATATCCTCGACCATCCGCTCATATTTCTCAGACTCGGGATCTGCATATTCCTCCAGAACCTCTTTGGTCACATTGCCGTTTTCGAGCCGCTCGATCACGCGCCTGGTGATTAGATCCATCTCCGATGAGGAGCGGGAGAAGTTCAGATACTTGCAGCCGTACAGAAGCGGGGGGCACGCCGGCCTGATGTGGACCTCCTTCGCGCCGCTCTGGTACAGGAACTCCGTGGTCTCCCGCATCTGCGTCCCCCGCACGATCGAGTCGTCGATCAGCAGCAGGCTCTTATCCTTGATCAGCTCGTCCACCGCCAGCAGCTTCATCCTGGCGATCAGATTACGCTTGCTCTGTATGGTCGGCATGAAAGAGCGCGGCCACGTCGGCGTGTACTTGATAAACGGTCTGGAAAAGGGAATGCCCGACTCATTGGCATATCCGACCGCATGGGCGATGCCGGAGTCCGGAACGCCAGCCACGATATCCGGTTTCACATTATCGCGCCGTGCCATCTTCTCCCCGCAGCGATAGCGCATCTGCTCCACGTTGACACCCTCGTAGGAGCTGGCGGGATACCCGTAATAAACCCACAGAAATGTGCAGATCTTCATATCCTTCTGCGGATTTAAGAGCGTCACGCAGTTTTTCTCCGTCATCACCACGACCTCGCCGGGTCCCAGCTCCTTATAATCTGTGTATCCCAGATTTTTGTAGGCGAAGTTCTCAAACGAAGCGCAGAAGCCGTCGTCCTTCTTTCCGATCGAGATCGGCGTCCTGCCGTACTTATCCCGCGCAGCATAGATCCCCGCCTTGTTCATCAGCAGGATCGACAGCGAGCCGTCGATCGACTCCAGCGCAAAATTGATGCCCTCGATCAAATTTTCCCTGCGGTTGATCAGCGCCGCGACAAGCTCCGTGGCATTGACCTCCCCGCCGCTCATCTCCTGAAAATGTGCATGTCCCACATCAAAGAGACGCTGTATCAGCTCATCTGTGTTGTTAATCTTTCCCACAGTCGTCAGCGCATATGTGCCGTGATGCGAACGTATGATCAGAGGCTGCGGCTCGTAGTCCGATATACAGCCAATACCGTAGTTCCCATGCATCTCCGTCACATCCTTGTCAAATTTGGTTCGGAACGGTGCATTCTCAATGTTATGGATCGCCCTGTTGAACCCATCTGCCCCGTAAACCGCCATACCGCCGCGCCGCGTCCCCAGATGGGAGTGGTAGTCAATGCCAAAAAACAGATCAAATACACAATCCTGCTGTGATGTTACTCCAAAAAAGCCGCCCATTTCAGTTTCCTTTCTGTTATAAAATTTGTACGATTCAGATACTGCTGCTGTAGCTGTATACATGTCCAATCTCAACATGATGTCTGCACAGCCCATACATATATTATATTTCTTCGCGCCGAATACCACAAGTAAAAATTTTGCAGAACGCAAAATCGGGCAGGAAATCTGCTTCCCTGCCCGGTATCTTCATCTTCGCATCTGAACATAAAAACTATAATCCGGCATCTCCTCACCGCACGCCCTCAGCTGCCGCTCATACGCCTTATCATATTTTCCGCAGAAATACACATCCAGCAGCGCCTTAAAATCCGGAAACTTCCGCTCGCCTGCCGCCCTGCCGTTCCCGTCGATATATCCCGCGGCTTTCCAGTCGAACACCGTCTCGTCAAACCGGCAGATCTGCCAGGTTGACGGATCGTCCCCGCGGATATCTGTCTGGTTCAGGTCAATGCACAATGGGCCATCCCACTCGCCGATCGGCACCAGATTCCTGACACAGTCCAGTTTCAGATTTATGAGCTCCCTGTCTGTGCAGATCCTGCGGAAACTCTCCATGCCCGCATACAGATTCCTGAGGGGCTCCTGCCGCGGCAGCGAGATCAGTTCGATCCAGCACAGACCTTTCTCACTCTCCGGTTCGCTGTGTTCCATGCCGTCCAGCGGCACAGGTGCGCACATGACTGTGAAATCATAGCTGTACGCTTTCAAAAACGCCCTGAAAAGATCCGGAAGCCTGACATCAAATGTTCTCTCAAATTCATCAACATCCTGGTCTGTCACCGTACTGGGCGTCAGCATGGATTCACTCACGACCCCTCTCCTGATCAGTTTCCGAAATGCCTTCTCCACAATCTGTTTCTGTGTCTGTACCATACATCTTACCTCTTCTGCTTCCTGATTTTCTATGAGATAAAATATATCATACCCAGAAACGCCATTGTTCAAAACGGCGAAATCCATATATAAAATGGCGAAATCCGTCGTTTTACGGAGCCTCCTTAACCGGGACATACATCAGTATCCTGACCTCAAACAGGCCGTCCTCATCGCTGATCTCCATGCTTCCGTCATATTTTTCCACGATCCGCCTCACATTCCTGATCCCAAGTCCGTGAACCTGCGACTCATCTGTCCTGTCATACGCCTTTGTGGACTGATACCAGTCCTCCGTTTTCACCAGCTCTCCGCTGTAGCTGTTTCTGACCTCGATAAAGAGCATTCCTTTCCGATACCGGATCTTAACCTGCAAAAGCCGCTCCTGCGACTTTCCTGCCGCCTCGATCGCATTCTCCATCAGATTGCCGAGGATAATGTTCCAGTCAAACGCCGGCATATCCAACGCCTCCGGCACGCTCACACGGCATCTGACGTTTTCCAGCTCACGCTCTGCCCGCTCGAGCATCAGGTTCATCAGGCTGTCGATATCCGCGTTGCCGCTGCTGATATGCTCCCCCTCATTCAGCAGATCCGCCTGCATATTCCGGACATACTCCGCGATCTCCTGCGGCTTCCCCCTGTCCGCCATCATCTGGATCTCGCTCAGATGATGCTTCAGATCGTGCCGCAGTCCGCGCACCTTTTCCTCCGATCTCATGACGACATTGAGCTGGTTGGAATAGCTCTCGAGCTGGCGTGCCACAAGGGCGCTCTCCTTCAGCTTGATATAGGCTCCCACCAGATCATCGCAGATGTAAAACACGATCAGGTTCAGACAGATGATCCCCGCGCTGACTGCCGAGCCCGCCAGACGGTTCTCCGTCTCGGATAAGATCATCACAAACATCATGACCGCGCTGATACCCGGCAAAAATATCAGCAGATCCCAGTGTTTCAGCGATGTGTCTTCCCTGATGTTCTTGATGCAGAACTTCTCCATCACGCGCTCACACACATACATGAATAAAAATATGGCATAGTACATCTCCCGCCCATACACTCCATCCACCCTGCAGTCATATAGCATATACACTGCCAGCGTCTCGCAGAACAGATTCATGCCCTGGATCAGCAGTGCCGCCAGCAGTCTCTTCCCATTCTTTCCATGATATAGCTGTGTCAGCAGATATAAGAGCAGGGTATCCGCGATAAATCGCACCGGCATCACGGCAGACAGTGCGTCAACCAGACAGACGCCCGCCAGATAAGACATATACACTGCCAGAGCCACACCCCGTTCGGCCCACACCGCCCTCCTGTCTGAAACCGTGCGCAGAAAGGACGTCAGCCACGCCGCATGCCCGTGTACATCAAAAATACTGTGTATGTACCTGAAAATAATGTATAGTACTGCAACCCGAAATACTGCCATCTCAAGAATCCTGTCCCCATGCATAATCCATAATCTGTTTCCGAACCTGTTTCCTGTAGGGCTGGCTGATGCTCAGCTCCACGCCCCCGCTCATCTTCACAAGCTCATAGCTGCATTCATTCATGTGGTTCATGTTGATGATATACGACTGATGGATCTGTAAAAAATTCCCCGGCAGGATGTCTGCCAGGTCCCTGATCTTTCCGGTGAACTGTACCGTCGACTCCGCCGTGACCATATTGATCTTCTTATTTTCACTGCCAAAATAAAGAATTTCCCTGTACGGGATCTTGCAGCTGTAGCCATTCGCCCTGTACTCAAACACGGTATTGCCGCGGTTGTACAGGCGCAGCGCCTCATCGATCGTCTCATAAATATCCTGCGCACTGACCGGCTTTATGAGAAAATCGATCGGATGGATCTTGAAGAGCTCGAGCGCATAGCTGCTCTTGGATGAAATAAAGGCGATGCTGATGTCCTGATTCTCCAGTTCACGGCGGATCAGCCTGCCCACCTGTATACCGTCTGTGGACACCAGTTCGATATCCAGAAAAAGCAGATCGATCGCTTTCTTCTTCTGCATATCCTGATACAGCCCTTCCCCTGTATTCCAGAATGTAACCTCTATCCCGACCTTATTTCTCCTGTCATACTCATATATCATCTCCGCGATCTGCGCGCACGCGGCGTGCTCGTCATCGCAAATACCTATATTATACATATCGATCAAGCCTTTCCATCATTCCTCTTCCAGGCTGCCCGGCTCCCCTGTCTCCTCCTGTGTACCGCTCTCGGGTTCCCTGTTCAACAGCTCTATCTTCCCAGTGTCCACCTTCACCGCCGGGCGCACGCCAAATCCCTCCAGCCCTGCCGCCTTGTCGCCGCGCAGCAGCCTCGATCTGTAACCGATATCGACGACATAGCAGTTGCTCGCCATATCCGGCACCGGCTCGCGCAGCCACCAGTAATACGCCTCGATCCCCAGCTCGAGCGAATACATGTTGTACCATGTCGTCTGATCCTGTTCGACTGCCTGCGGCGTCGGCTTCGCACGGATACTGACATCCGCCTCGACAAGCCACGACAGTTCGTCCTCCGAGAGCAGGTACACCAGATCCGTGCTCCGAACCTCCCCGCCATCCAGTGCATTGCCGTTTGTGACGTTCTCTGTCGGCACGATCGCGTCCCGCTCCTGCTGGGTAAATCCGGTGAGAAATCCGGGCTCGCTCGCGTATCCGTTCTTGTGGGAGGACATCGCGCCCGCGACAGGCCCGATCCCGTCATAGATCACATTCTCCCTGTCTGAGTTCAGCCATGCCCGAAGATCCGAGTCCGCCCAACGGCTGTTGCCGCGCACATGCGCCTGCAGCTCCATATCGCTGTCCGCCTCCGTCCGGTCAACACTCCAGTAGCTGTTCCCGTCGTCATCACAGTTAAATTCTCCGCTGTCCGCCGCATTAAACGCCTTCATCGTCAGGATATTCTCGGCAATCAGCACCACCTCTCCATTCTTTTCAATGCCGATGACCCTCCACTCGATCGGTTCGCCGAGATACGTTCCGAACAGGACATGGTCCCCCAGCGCAGGGAGCATGTCAGCGCCGGTCTGCCGTGCCATGCCTCTCTCGTGAAAATACATGATGGTGCAGATCGTCACGACCGCGATCATCTCAATGAGCTCAAGCGCCCTCTTGCGTCTGTCTGTACTTCTGTCCTTCACTTTTCTTCCCCGCCTGATCTTAAGATTTTAACGTCCTGGTGGCATTTAATACCGCGATGATCATGACACCGACATCCGCAAAGATCGCCCACCACATGTTGACAAAGCCGACCGCGCCCAGCCCGAGGCACGCAAACTTGACCACCAGCGCGAACACGATATTCTGGTGCACGATCCCCAGCGTCTTTCTCGATATGTTCATGGCGGTGGCGATCTTCGCCGGATCATCGTCCATCAGCACGATATCCGCCGCCTCGATCGCCGCGTCTGAGCCGAGCGCCCCCATCGCGATCCCGATGTCAGCCCTTGACAGCACCGGTGCGTCGTTGATGCCGTCCCCGACGAACGCAAGCCGCTCCTTCTCTCCTTTTGACGCCAGAAGCCGCTCCACCTCGGCAACCTTGTCCGCCGGAAGCAGTTCGCTCTTCACGACATCCACGCCAAGCTCCGCTGCCACTGCTTCCGCCACGTTCCCCGCGTCGCCTGTCAGCATGACCACCTGCCTGACGCCCGCCGCCTTCAGACCTGCGATCGCCGCTCCCGCATTCGGCTTGACGATATCCGAGATCAGAATATATCCGGCATACCGGCCGTCGACCGCCACATGGACTTCCGTTCCGATATTCTGCGGCACTGTGTACGCGATATTTAGCATTCTCATGAACTTGGCATTTCCTGCCGATACTTTCCTGCCATCGATGACCGCTGACACACCGTGGCCGCTGATCTCCTCCACATCACAGACCCTGCCCGCATCGATCTGCTTTCCAGTCCGCTTTCCGTAAGCGTCCTTTAAGCTCCTGCTGATCGGGTGGTTCGAATAGCTCTCCGCATAAGCCGCCATCTCAAGGAGCTCATCCGCATCCAGTCCCTCTGCGGCCTCGATGTGCGTCACCTCAAAGACGCCCTTCGTCAGTGTTCCGGTTTTGTCACACACCACGTATTTTGTCTCCGAGAGCGCCTCCAGATAGTTCGAACCCTTCACGAGCACGCCCTTGGAGGACGCCCCGCCGATACCGCCAAAGAAGCTGAGCGGTATGGATATGACGAGTGCGCACGGACAGCTGATGACGAGTGTCGTGAGCGCCCTGATCACCCACTGCGACCAGCCCGCCGGATTGCCCATCATGAGGTTGACCACAGGCGGCAGCACTGCAAGCGCGAGGGCGCCGATGCACACTGCTGGCGTGTAATACTTTGCAAAACGGGTGATAAAGTTCTCCGACCTTGATTTCTTCATGCTGGAATTCTCCACCAGATCCAGGATCTTTGAGACGGTGGACTCCCCGAACTCCTTCGTCGTCTCGATCCGGAGCAATCCTGTCAGGTTCACGCACCCGCTGATCACCTCATCCCCCTCCTGCACCTCCCTCGGAAGGCTCTCGCCGGTGAGGGCGCTCATGTTGAGCGTGGAGGCTCCCCCCACGACCACACCGTCGATCGGCACTTTCTCTCCCGGCTGTACCACGATCACCGTCCCGACCTCAACATCGTCGGGATCGACCTGCTCGAGCTGCCCATCCTGCTCAATGTTCGCATAGTCCGGCCGGATATCCATGAGCGCCGATATGTTCCTGCGGCTCTTTCCCACCGCATAACTCTGGAAGAGCTCGCCGATCTGGTAAAACAGCATGACAGCCGTCCCCTCGACATACTCCCCGAGAATGATGGCGCCCACCGTGGCAAGCGCCATCAGAAAATTCTCGTCAAATACCTGGCCGTTGACGATCCCAAGCACTGCCTTTCTGAGTATGTCATATCCGATGATCAGATATGGTATCAAAAACAGTGCCAGTCTGACATATGGGTTGTTGACCGGTATCAGGCTGAATACCGCAACCAGTACGGCTGATACGATGATCCTGACCAGCACTTTTTTTTGCTTCTTGGTCATTTTGTTTCACATCCTTTCTGATCTTAGCTTAGATGCGACAGCTCCTTATATAAAGATCTCACAGTCCGATTCTACCTTCTTACAGTTCTTCAGCACTTCTGTCATGACAGCGGACACATCGGCGCCCTCCTCAAATTCAACCTTCATCTTCTGCGGCATAAATGCGACCGTCGCTTCCTTCACACCGTTTGTCCTGTTTGCCGCTTCCTCCATCTTTGCCGCGCACGCTGCGCAGTCTACCTCGATCTTGTACGTTTTTTTCATTGTGATCCTCTCCTTTTCCATATTTTTCTCATCGATATGCCTGTTTCCAAACACTGTATTTGCCTGCCGTGCCTTTGGCACACGCTCTTTTTCGGCTATTCCTCCAGCACATGCTCCATGCCGATGCGGATGATCGCCGAGACATGCTCATCCGCGATGGAATAATAGATGCTCTTGCCTTCCCGCTTCGTCCTGACCAGCTTGCTCTGCTTTAAGAGCGCCAGCTGATGGCTCACTCCTGACTGTGTCATGTTCAGCCGCTCGGCGATATCCCCCACACACAGCTCCTCGTGATCCATGAGCAGGGAAAGGATCAGAAGCCGGGTGGAATCCCCGAATATCTTGAATATTGCTGCCAGATCCTCTATTGTTTCCGTCGTCTCCATGTTGACGCTTTTGTCCGTATCCTTCAATCAGCCGCCTCCCTCTCTTCTCTTACGATCCTTGCTTACAGTCCTTGTTGATCATACTGTGCAATGACCTTCCTGTGTATTTATTTAATGTATTTTTCTTATATGAACATTTAATCATATATTCATCTATTTGTCAAGCCGCTAATTCAACATTTTTTCATACATTCTTATTAAACTTTTTCAAACATTCATACTAAGCATTTCTATCAAACACTCTTATCAAGCATTTCTAAATCAAACGTCATCTGTCTGTATACAGGATCCTCCTGTATCTCCGCTATGAAGGCATTCAGACCAGCCATGTCGCGGATCACACGCACGCCGCCCTGCTGTTCAAGCCACCGGTTGCCGGAAGCATACCGTACAAGCCGGCTGTCGACACAGGCCAGACGCCTCCCCTGCCTGATCGCATACCGCACCGTGTGCATCGTCCCGCTGTCACACTCCGCCTCGACTACGATCACGCCGTCGCTGATCCCGCTCTGCAGGCGATCCCTCTCCACATACTGATATCTGCGCACCGGTGTCTGCGGAGGGTACTCGCTGAGCAGACAGCCTCCGCCAGCCAGCAGGCGTTCTGCCTGTCCGGCATTGGCGTGCGGCACGATCTGGTCCAGCCCGCAGGGCATGACTGCCACACAGGTTCCGCCCGCTGCCAGCGCCCCCCTCAGCGCATGGGTATCACAGCCCAGCGCCAGCCCGTTCACCACGCTGATTCCCCTTCTGCCAAGCTCGCAGCCGATCCGGTATGCAGCCGCTATGCCCCGGTCAGACGCGCGCCTGCTGCCGATCACTGCCACGCTGCGCCTCTGATCGATCACGTCGATCCCGCCCCTGTAGTACAGTTCCGAGGGCGGTCGGAAGATCGATGCCAGCCTGTCCGGATAATCATCCCAAAACAGCTCTGTCCGTCTCATCGTTCTATATTCTCGCACCACTTCAAAATATGATCCGTTCTGATCTGCAGCTTTCCCTCATAGATGTTGACGGGCACTGGTTGCGTCATATCATGGATCTGTGCATAGATGTCACTCTCAAAGAAAAAGACAACGAGCTGCTTTTTGTATGGATCGAGTATCCAGTACTCCCGCACCCCCGCATTCTCATATTTCATGAGCTTCTTGAAATAATCCTTGCGTTTTGTGGCGGGTGAGATCACTTCCAGCACGAAATCCGGCGCGCCAAACACCCTGCCCTTCACAAGCTTTTCGCTGTCGCAGAGGATCAGCACATCCGGCTGCACCATCGTCTTGTCGTCACGATCCAACTGCACATCGATCGGTGATATACCTGCCTCGCACTCCCCATTGTTGTCCATGATATAGTTTGCGATCTGCCTGTGAATCTCCCCCGCGATCTTCTGGTGGTCAAATACCGGCGCCGCCATATCATAGATCACCCCGTCGATCAGCTCCACCCGGACGTCCTCCGGCATGGCAAGATAATCCTCGACGGTATATTCACCCTGCTTCTTTTCCTGCGGACTGCCATACGAAAAAGCCGCGCTGTCGTTCAGCACCATGCTGTCCCCCCGGTCCTTCAGCACCTGCTCCAGTGCCTGCAGCGTCGCGTACCGCGGGTGTTCCGTGTCCCCCGAAAAGATCTTCTGGACTGTCCCCAGCGGCACCCCCGACAGCTCCGAGATCTGCGCATAGCTGTAGCCCTTCTGCAGTTTCTTCTGCTTCATCTCCTCTATCGTCATAACAGCTCCTCCTGTTCATCTTTATTTTAACAGCTCCTTATATGAATAGAGTATAGCAGATCTTACCGTTTGTCAACCGTTTCATTTCCATTTTGCCGTTTTGTTTCCATTTTTATCCATTTTATTCCGGTAACAAAATCGAGCCGGGAAAACCTTCTTCCTCTGGACGCCCGTATGCAATCGAATAGGGAAGAGCTCTATGTAGTCAATATCTTTGTTTAATCTTCTTGTCTGCAGATCTTTTAATGCCTCGTCATAATTATTGATCCAGAATGTGCCATAATTCTGCCGTCTCTCCTTTAAATATTGAAAATCAAACAGACTCAGAATGTCCATTCCTAACAAAGCTTTACTGCCGATATCCTCAGAAAAAAACAGTTTGATCTTATCTAATATGATATCATCTGTAAGCTTAAAATTTTCTACGATATAACCAAATAATTTCAATTCTGTACCAGATGCGTCATATGCCACACCATCCCTGTTAAATGCATGTGTAATTGGATTGGCCTTCTTTTTCATTTCCGATCTGCTCACTTCCATACACTTACACCTCTCCTTTTGCATATATTGTATCTATGGTATATTCACCCTTAGGGTCATACTCATACGAATCATATATCGCTTCCCCAAACTCCTCATTTGCCATATTATTGTACTTATGACCTAATATCTTATTTTTCTTGTCTATTATAATATAATAAACATATGCTAATGTATAATATCCCCCTGAATTTAACTTCTTATATCCTGTATGGTCTGATGTTATCAATATGCAGCTCGTCAACGAATCCTGCAATTCCTCCACACTGATCTCCTTCTCCGTATTCAACACTTTATACACATAAGGCTCGACCAATTCCACATTTAAATCGTACTTTTTAAACACCTTATCTACATTAATACTTTGCATACCCTCCCACCCTTTCTCCCTGACAGGCTCTCTCGCAGTCCTTTTCTTTATTATAATGCCAAATACCCTATATATCAATTATTTCTTGAGCCTGATCACGCGTCGGGTACCCGTGAGCAGAAAAAGACTCCCAGAAAAGCTCTGGAAGTCTTAACCTTTCCCTACCATGCCGAAACCTGCATCGTCCCGGCTCCCTGTCTGCCGTACTGCGGCGTCCACGAGGACAGCAGTGCCGCCTGTGCGATCTGTTCCCTCGCCACATAGAGCGTGCTGTCCGCCCTGGCGCTCATACTCCACTTGACCAGCGCCATGCGCCCCTGCTCGATCTCGATGCACGTGATGCACCGGGGGTGCACACAACTGCCCGTATTATAGTAATATGAAGGTTCTGCCGGCATCACCGGGCGGTGCGTATGACCCGTGATCAGGATACGCCTGTTTTCAGAAGCCCAGTTGTTCAGCCTGGTCTCACATTTGTTTTTCACGCGATAGTTCTTCGCCGCGCTCGTGGGATCCAGCACGCCCATATTTTCCAGCGGACTCCACACATACCGGACAAGGAAACATGCGACCCGCCAGAACGTCGAGTTCAACAGACTCGCCTGATGCCCATGTGTCAGATACAGCGTGCGCTGCGGCATATTGGCAGGGCGCAGTATGATCCCCTCGTAAAATGAAAACGGAACCGGCAGCAGCTTTTTCTTCTTGACCAAATCGTGGTTGCCGTAGAGGAGATAGAGCCTGTTCTCCCGGTGAAACCGCATAAACAGCTCAAAGATATCGTCATGAACCTCAAGGATTGTCTTCATGCTGCGGTTTTCCCAGAGCTCATCCCCGTCGCCAAGTTCAATGTAGGTAAACCCTCTCTGATAATAGTGTTTCAGCGCCGCCAGATACAGATGCTGGTTTTTCAGAAAATTATCCGAGGACGTCCCAACCCCTCTGTGGCAGTCGCTCATCAGTACATACCGGGAACGGTACGTGAGCGGCAGGACCGGAGCAGCCCGAAAAGCATGCTCCAGTCTGGCAGAGACACTCACAGCCGCCCCTTCCGGCAGCATCTCTTCCGGCAGCAGCGGCGGTTCTTATGACAGCGCTTGTGAAACCTGCGCATCCTGAGCAGCTTTCTGAAAGCTACCGGCAGGAAATAATACAAGCAGAGCACCCTGTCCTCCGTGCACTGGAAAGGTCTCGTGACCCACAGATACAGCCTGCAGAAGATCCTGTTCTTCCACTGGGAAAAACGGCGCCAGAAACGTGTGCACAGTTTGTAATGCTTTTTTGCAGTACAGGTAAAATTCACTGTCACGCAGAGACCATTTACTGCAAAATGCTGTTCCGTGTACCCTGCGCTGCGCAGTCCGTTCACAAAGGCACACATCATCCTCCGATCCGTAAACCGGATCGCCGCCTTCATATCCAGCCCGGACGGCCACACGAAACAGCCTGGGAAAAAGGCTGTGAGCCACCAGTGCGTCTGCGAGACCTGGACACAGCTGCCATTTTTGCCGCAGAGCACGAACGAACAGTGCAGCATTTCCTCGTCAGACGCCGCCGCAAACAGGGTCGTCTTGTACTCCTGCTCAGGGACGATCCCGTCCGCGTGGTAGATCCCGATCTCCGCTCCCGCGTTGATGCCGTACTGCCCTTTCCAGAACTCGATCAGCCACGTCCTGCCATTGTAGTCAAAATACACTGGCAATGTGTCAAACACCATCTGGAAGCGCGGCGCCATATAGTCGTAGAACCAGGTATACCCCGCCTCCCGCTGCCACGCGTCCAGCGTGCTGGAAAAGAACCCGTACCTGTCGTGATAACAATAGCCAAACGGCTTGACGATCTCATTTACCTTGCAGCACTTCTGACACGGATCCATGCACTGGATCCGGCAGACGATCCTCCGCTTGCGCCACCAGAAGAAAATACTGCCAAAAAGTGCAATGAGTAATAAGATTACGAGCAATAGATACATAAGTCATACTCCAATCTACTATTTTATTATAGTTTATGTCGAAATATGACTGAATGTGTAAAAGTTTATAAAAGTTCCTTCAAAATCCGGTTGACGGACGCCGGGTCCGCCTTGCCCTTCATCGCCTTCATGGTCTGCCCCACGAGGAATCCGATCGCCTTCTCCTTGCCGTTGCGGTAGTCCTCCACGGACTGCGGGTTGGACGCGATCACTTCCGCGATCGTCGTTCGGAGCGTGTCCTCGTCGTTCACCGTCTTTAAGCCTTTTTCCTCCACGTATTGCTCAGGATCAACATTCCCGGCAAACATCGCCTCGAACACTTCCTTTGCCACGGTCGAGTTGATCGCCTTGCTGTCCACCAGCTGGATCAGCTTCGCGAGATGCTCCGGTGAAAAAAGGATCTCCTCCGGATCCATGCCCTTTTCCTTCAGCAGACGGAGCGTCTCGCCCATCAGCCAGTTGGACACCTTTTTGGGCTGGCCGCATATCGCCACAGTCTCCTCAAATAGATCCGCCAGACGCTTCGAATCGGTAATGATGCCGATATCGTACTCCGGTATGTCAAATTCTTTTCTGTAGCGCTCCATCTTCTCCTCGCGGAACTCCGGCTGGCTGTCCCTGATCTGCTGCAGCCACTCATCGCTGATATAGACCGGCACGAGATCGGGATCCGGAAAATACCGGTAATCCTGCGCGTCCTCCTTGGAACGCATCGCATACGAATACTCTTTCGCGTCGTCCCAGCGCCGCGTCTCCTGCACCACCTGCTGCCCCGATTCCAGCAGATCGATCTGCCGCTCGCGCTCGCGCTCGATCGCGTGTGTGATCGCCCGGAAGGAGTTGAGATTCTTCATCTCCGTGCGGGTTCCATATTCCGATGCGCCCACTTCCCTGACAGAGAGGTTCACGTCCGCACGCATGGATCCCTCATTTAATTTGCAGTCAGAGGCACCGAGATACTGTATGATCATGCGCAGCTTCTCGAGATATGCGATGACCTCCTCCGCGCTGCACATATCTGGCTCCGACACGATCTCGATCAGGGGCACGCCGGAACGGTTGTAGTCCACCAGCGAGCAGTCCTCCCACTCGTCGTGGATCAGCTTCCCGGCGTCCTCCTCCATGTGGATCTCATGGATCCCGACGGACTTTTTTCCCGCCGCCGTCTCAATATCCACATGGCCGTCCCTGCAGATCGGCAGATAGAGCTGGCTGATCTGGTAATTCTGCGGGTTGTCGGGATAAAAATAATTCTTTCTGTCAAATTTGCAGTACTGTGTGATCGTGCAGTTTGTGGCAAGTCCGACCGCCGCCGCGTAGTTCACGACCTGCTTATTTAATACCGGCAGCGAACCCGGCATACCTGTACACACGGGACAGGTGTGCGTGTTTGGCGCCCCGCCAAACGCGGTGGAGCAGCCGCAGAAGATCTTTGTCTTCGTCGCGAGCTCCACATGAACCTCCAGACCGATCACTGTCTCATATTGCTTTGCCATTTTCCACACCCCCTTTCATTTTCTCGTAGGTGTACGCCGCCTGTATCAGCTTCTTTTCCTGAAAACTGTCCGCGATCATCTGCAGTCCGATCGGCAGCCCCTTTGTATCTTTTCCGCATGGAACCGAGATTCCGGGAAGCCCTGCAAGGTTCACGGATATCGTGTAGATATCGCCGAGATACATCTTTAACGGATCTGACAGGCTCTCTTCCAGCCTTGGCGCAGTCGTGGGCGCCACCGGTCCAAGGATCAGATCATATCTGGCAAAAGCGTCGTCAAACGCCTTTTTGATCATGGCTTTCACTTTCAGCGCCTTTAAATAATAAGCATCATAATATCCGGAACTGAGCACGAACGAGCCGAGCATGATCCTGCGCTTTACCTCCGCGCCAAAGCCCTCGGAGCGCGTTTTTTTGTACATGTTGTGAAGCCCCTCATACGAAGATGTCCTATATCCATATTTTACCCCATCAAACCGCTCCAGGTTCGAGCTCGCCTCCGCCGCCGCGATCGTGTAATACGCCGGGATCGCGTACTCGACAAGGCTTAAGTCAAACTCCTCGACGACAGCGCCCTTTTCCTCCAGTACCTTTGCCGCCGCCAGTACTGCTTCCTTCACTTCCGCGTCGATCCCATCGCCAAGATAATCCCTCGGAATGCCGATCTTCATGCCCCTGACATCATCGACCAGCGCAGATGTGAAATCCGTGTCCTCCCGCCTGACCGATGTCGAGTCCTTCGTGTCGTGGGAGGCGATCAGCTCCAGCACCGCCGCACAGTCTGTCACGTTCTTTGTCAGCGGTCCGATCTGGTCGAGCGAGGAACCGTACGCGATCAGTCCGTAGCGCGAGACTGTACCGTACGTCGGCTTTAACCCGACCACACCGCAGAACGACGCCGGCTGTCTGATCGAGCCGCCCGTATCCGAACCGAGTGCGAAGAAGCACTCCCCCGCCGCCACAGCCGCCGCAGAACCGCCTGACGAGCCGCCCGGCACATGCGCCGTGTTCCACGGATTTCTCGTCACGCCGTAAGCGGAAGTCTCCGTCGTGGAGCCCATCGCAAACTCGTCCATGTTGGTCTTTCCGATGATCACAGCGCCCGCTTTCCCGAGATTGACCACCGCCTCCGCCGAAAAAGTCGGAACAAAATTCTCCAATATCTTAGAGGAGCAGGTTGTCAGCATGCCTTCTGTGCACATATTGTCCTTCACCGCCACAGGCACACCCGCGAGCGGTCCTGTCAGCTCGCCTTTTTCAATTTTTTCCTGCACGGACGCCGCCGCTCTCAGTGCCTGTTCCCTGTCGACTGTCACATACGCATTGATGTCCTTTTCTCTCGCATCGATCCTTGCAAGCACCGCCTCCATCGCATCTGTCGCAGTGACCTTCCCCTCCCTGATCGCCGCGGAAAGCTCCACGGCGCTGTATTCCAAAATATCCATACGCAATCTCCATTCCGAAGAACCGCCGTCACGGGTTCTTCTAAACCGAATAGCATCCTTCTGCAAAAAGTATCAGTGATCAAGATTCACGCCATGATCTGTCAGTACTTTTTCAATCTCTTCCTCAGTTTTGCCCATGGCCTGTGCGATCACAGTCACATTAACTCCCACTTTGTAGAAATTGATAATGGCTTCCTCCTGCGCTTTATTGACACCTTTCTCTAATAATCCCTGTCCTAAATTGCACATCGCTTCCACTTCCTCCCTTAACCCCTTATCGATATCTATGCCAAAGTCATCTGCCAGCATTTGGAACCGCATCCTGTTATCTAACTTCACAGCGAACAGCGTATTGAGCATCCGGCACAGCTCCATGCTGTCTGCTTCCGCCGGATCGATCTCTTCCCCCAATTCATCAGGTTTTCCAGTTATTCCTGCAATCACAATGTTTATCACATTTGTATCTCCTGTCCACTTGTACGTACCATACAGGGTATCCTGCACAAAATGAATATGGTTCACACTGTTACTCTCCATATTCGCAACAATCCAGATAGAGTACACTTTTACCATGTTGTCGAACTTCATATGTTCGAATTCCCTCTGCTTCTGTGCACTGATCAGCCTGCACGCATAAAATATAGCACGGTTGGACAGATGATAACCTGTCGGTTTATTTTTCTAAAAGCTAAAGCCTTTATCAATTTGGCGCACACTTTTCACTACATTGATAGGCGGGCGAACTGTAACATTTTTGTGCTTTATTCAAACGTCTTCGGCACCACGAACATATTATCCTTCTCGCCGGGTGCGTTCCTCAATGTTTTCTCACTCTCGTCGCCGTTTGTCACCACGTCCTCGCGGAACACGTTCTGCACCGGAAATACATGCGACATCGGCTCGATACCCGCCGTGTCAAGTTCTGCCAGCTTGTCGATATAGTCGAGCATGCGCCCCATATCCTTCTTCGCCTGCTCTTTCTCCTCGTCCGAAAGCTCCAGCTTGGCGAGGATCCCTACATACTCGATCGTCTCATCCGTAATCACATTTGCCATATTAACCTCCCCATGCCGCATTTTTGGCATTTTTCAAACACGCTCCAGTGGGCGTTTAACCTGTGCGGAAAGCGTTGCTGTCGTTTCTTCCAGTACATTTTTCCTATTTGCAATAAACCCAATTTCATCCTTATCAATTGTAATTACAAAAGGAAATTTGTTATATTTTACACACATGTAGAAATCAGCTTCAGGGAAGATATTCTGTCTGGATTTATCAAAGAAATGTTCGCCGCCATTCCTTTTTAAACTGTTGATCTTCTGTTCCATGTCTAAAAATTCCCTGCCTTCCAAAATACTTTTAATATACTCTGCACACAATTCATCCTCCGGCGCCAATCTTACTCCGCCATTACCCATACATACCAGAGAAACCATTTGTGGTTGCCTGGAAATGATATATTCGGCTACCGCTTTTGCATTAACCAGACTTCCTGTGATGATTTCACTCGCATGGACAGCATTGACAATTCCCTGCGTTCCCGCACTGGTAGTATGTATAATCGTCTTTCCGGCCACGTCCTTCCTCAAAATAGACGATGGTGAATTTCCATAATCAAATCCGTCACACTTTTTACCATGTCGTTCGCCTATAAGAACACTGTTTTGAATATCGTGTTTGAGAGAACATGCTTCTTCGATCGTTCCCACGGGGCGTATCCGTTCCACATCCATGTCATACAAATAACATTCCAGCGAAAAAGCCCTGAAAACATCAATAATAACAGTTAGCCCCTGAGCCCGTTTTGCTCCCTCAATAAAACGAAAAATATTTACGTCAAACATATACTTTTTTTAATCCCTGATCTTAATGTGCACTTCCCGTAGCTGCTGTTCCGTGACGTCGTTCGGCGCACCGCACATCAGATCCTGCGCGGAACCGCTCATCGGGAACGCGATGACCTCCCTGATGTTCTCCTCATTTTTCAGCAGCATGAGCATCCTGTCAATGCCCGGCGCCATGCCCGCGTGCGGCGGCGCACCGAACTGGAATGCCTGATAGAGCGCGCCAAACTTTGACTTTAACGTCTCCTCGTCATAGCCTGCGATCTCAAACGCCTTCACCATGATCTCCATGTCGTGGTTTCTGACCGCGCCGCTCGAGAGCTCGACGCCGTTGCACACGATATCATACTGGTATGCCAGGATATCCAGCGGGTTCTCACTGTTTAATGCCTCCAGACCGCCCTGCGGCATGGAAAACGGGTTGTGTGTAAAGCCGATCTGTTTCGTCTGCGGATCGAGCTCATACATCGGGAAATCATTGATATAGCAGAAACGGTACGCATTTTTCTCGCACAGATCCAGCTTGTCGCCAAGCTCGATGCGAAGCTGCCCCGCATAGTAGTTTGCCCGCTCTTCCCTGTCTGCTATAAAAAAGATCGTGTCGCCTGCCTCCAGTCCTGCTGCCGCGGCAAGCTCCGGTTTCAGCGCATCGGGAATGAACTTGTCGATCGGCCCCCTGTACGTCATATCCTCCGCAACTTCCAGATAGCCGAGTCCCCCCATTCCCATACCGGTTGCAAAGCCCAAAAGCTTCTCGTGAAAACCTTTTGACATCTCCGCGTGCACCCGGATCGCCCGCACTGTCCTGCCGATAAACGGTTTGAACGAGCACTTCTGGAAAAAGTCTGTCACATCGATGATGCGCAGCGGATTTCTCAGATCCGGCTTATCCGTGCCAAATTCCAGCATCGCCTGCCGGTAACTGATGACCGGATACGGCGCTTTTGTCACCGCATACCCCTCCGGCGCAAACTTCTCAAATGTGGCAGACAGCACTTCCTCCCCCGCCCGGAACACATCTTCCTGCGTGGCGAAGCTCATCTCGAAATCAAGCTGATAAAACTCTCCCGGCGAGCGGTCCGCGCGCGCGTCCTCGTCACGGAAGCACGGCGCGATCTGGAAATATTTATCAAAACCTGATGCCATCAACAACTGTTTGTACTGCTGCGGCGCCTGCGGGAGCGCATAAAATTTTCCTTTATACTTTCTGGACGGGACAATGTAGTCGCGCGCGCCCTCCGGTGACGATGCGCACAGGATCGGCGTCTGGATCTCCAGAAATCCCATCTCTGTCATCTTCTGCCGCAGAAAACTGATCACCTGCGAACGGAAGATGATATTGTCCTTCACTTTCGCATTTCGCAGATCCAGATAGCGGTACTTTAAACGGACGTCCTCCCGCGTCTCCTTCGAAGTCATGATCTCAAACGGAAGCTGATGATACACTTTTCCGAGCACCGTCACTTTCCCTGCCTCCAGCTCGATCGTGCCTGTCGGGATCCTCGGGTTGTAGGTGTCCTCGTCCCTCTTTTCCACGATCCCTTCGATCGAGAGGCACATTTCTTTCGTGATGCCGTCCAGAAGGGACGTGTCCCTCATGACCACCTGCAGGATCCCGTACATGTCCCGCAGATCGACAAAGGACACGCCGCCGTGGTCGCGGATATTCTCCACCCAGCCCGCCACCTGCAGCGTCTGCCCGATATGCTGTTCACTGATCTCTTTCATCGTAATGTCTCTGTACATCTCAAATCCTCCTTTTTTGATGAATCGAGCAGGGAAGAACCATCTTCCACTGCTCGCGTGCGACCCGTGCGCCGCCTTAGCGGCATATTTCCTCTGCACGGGTCGTGCAATCAAGCAGGGAAGAACCATCTTCCCCTGCTCGTGCGCCGGGCGTCCGTCAGCTCATGCTGACATTTTCCTCTGGACGCCCGTGTGCATGAAAAAATCCCGGAATACAAAATGTATTCCGGGACGGATAATCTGAAATATACCCGCGGTACCACCCGCATTGACAAAGCCCAAAAAGCTTTGTCCTCTCTCACGCTTAACGCGCGTCCACGTATGATCCTAATAAGGTGTCTGCAAACAGAACGCCGTTTCAGATCATCTGCTCCGGAGTGTTCCCTTCGCCAGCTTCCGCGGACAGCGCTCTCAGTCGGTGACGCCGTCTTCCTGTCGTTTTCATTGGCAAGAGTCTCCTTCATGGCATTTTCATCAATATAGTTCATTTCTATTCCAGGAAAAGTTCATCTCGCGATCAACTTTTTCTTAGGATAGCACATGTCAAAATTGATTTCAAGAGTTTTTTATGATTTCTTTCTTCGTCTTCCCACAAAGAATCACCCCCACAAGCAGCAGCACCGGAAAAATAATCCCCGCCAGAACACCCATTTTCAGGTCATCGCCCAGCGCGCCCGACACCATTCCGACCAGCGTAGGACCTCCCGAACAGCCGATATCCCCTCCCAGAGCCAGCAGCGCGAACATCGCTGTCCCGCCCTTTGGCAGCGCCGCGGACGCCTTGCTGAACGTCCCCGCCACATGATCCCGACCGACAGCCCGCAGACAGCACAGGCGGCCAGACTGAGCTGAGGCATCGGCAGCAGGGAGATCCCCAGATAGGACAGGATACACAGACAGCAGCTGTACACCATAAAACGATCCAGATCAATCCGGTCCCCGTATCTGCCGTAAAACAGTCTGGACGTTCCCATCAGAAGGGCAAACGCCAGCGGTCCCGCCAGATCACCTGCCGTCTTGGAGATCCCGAGCCCTTTCTCCGCAAACGTCGAAGCCCACTGGCTCACCGCCTGCTCGCTCGCCCCCGCGCAGATCATCATGACCAGCAGTACCCAGAATATTTTCAGCCCGAACAGCTCCTTCAGCTGCAGTCCTGATTCGCCATCCTCGATCAATGGCGCCATGGGAACGCTCGCGAAGGCAAACGCGTTTCCGATCGGAATGAGCGCCCAGATCAGAGCCAGGATCTTCCAGTTTCCGATGCCTGCCACATGGAAAAACAGCGTCGAGAGCAGCACGACCCCGGCATATCCCCAACAGTAAAATGAATGCAGCATACTCATCGCCTTTTCCTTATTGTCAGAAGGGCACGCCTCCACCACCGGACTGACGAGGACTTCCAGCAGCCCTCCGCCGACCGCGTAGATCATCACAGCGATCAGGATCCCTGCAAAGGGAGACGGCAGAACCTCCGGCAGGATCGTGAGCAGGATCAGCCCCGCAGCAGCCAGAACATGCGCCATGATCATCGACGCGCGATACCCGATCTTATCCACAAATCCGACAGACACAAGGTCGACCAGCAACTGAATGCCAAAATTAAACGTCACCAGCAGCGTGATCTGCGAGAGCGGAATGTGATAGCTCCTCTGAAAAAATAAAAACAACAGCGGCGTAAAATTGTTGACCACCGCCTGCACGATGTATCCCACAAAGCAGGCGGTGATCGTCTTGTTATACTGGTTCTCCATCTTCATCATACTCCTTTTCCATCTTCATTAAAGCGTATCGCAAAACTGCTGTTCATGCTAGAGCAGTGACATCACAGATTTTTTCACAAATGAGATTATATCGCATAAATTGCGTCAAATCATTGCACGATATCCCACATTTATGGTACAATATCCCAAAATCCGAATGGAAATGGACATAAAAAAGAAATAAAAACAGAAATGGAGATCGATATGGACACTTACAGGATCAGCACCGACGATACGCTGCGGGAAACCGTCCAGCACGGAGACCACAGCTATCCTTTCGCCTACTATCCGGAAAATATCTGGCAGTTTGACTTTCACCGGATCGACTGGCACTGGCATCATGAACTGGAACTGCTCTATGTTGCCGATGGCACAGCACTCTGCCTCGTAGGGACAGACCAGTTCGAACTGCACCAGGGCTGCGGCCTGCTGGTCAACAGCGGCATTCTCCACCGATTTGAGGCATCCGGCAGCACCTTTATCCCCAATATCGTGTTCTCCCCGGCACTGATAGCCCCCGAGAAAAGCCTGATCTATGAAAAATACGTCAGCCCTGTCATAGACGCATCCGTCGCGTACCAAATCTTTGACCCGCACACGCCGTGGCAGAAACAGGTCCTGCAGATCCTGTTACAGATCCTTGCCCTCCAGGAGACAGCGGCGCCTGATGAGCTGCAGACCCTACAGCATCTTCTGGCGCTCTGGAAGCTGTTGTATGAGCATCTGGACCGAACTTCCGGATCGCCGGGTCTTCAGCCTCGACCACAGCCAGGCGAGACTGCAGACGATGATGCAGTACATCCATGACCACTATACGGAAGAGATCACGCTCGAAATGATCGCATCGTCCGCATCCATCAGCAAGAGCGGCGCCCTGCACCTATTTCAGTCGGGCATTCACATATCCCCGGTAGCTTATCTCATCCAGTACCGGCTTTCACAAGCCGCAGAACAGCTATGCAAAACGCAAAAGCCCGTCGCTTCCATCGCAGAAGAGACAGGCTTTACCAGTTCCGGTTATTTCTGCCGCAAGTTCAGACAGTATTATCACATGAGTCCGAATGCGTACAGGCGGAAGAAAGCGTGACTCTGTTGCGCATCGATCGGCAATATGATATACTGAAAACATAAACGGGAAAGGAAGCATACTTTATTGGAAATACAGGACAATATACAATGGCATCCCGCATTCTGTTCCGCAGTGGAACTGGAACTACGGGAATACAAAAATTACCTGACCTATGAGCGGGAGCACAATCTGGGCAAAATGCCCTTGAAGATCGACCTGCTCGTGATCAAGAAGAAACCTGACATCGTGATCAGAAATGACATTGCGGACTTCTTTCTGGGAAATAATATTTTTGAGTACAAATCCCCAGGCGATGACCTGAACGCCGGAACATTTTACAAGGCACTGTCGTACGCATGCCTGTACAAAGCGGAAGCCGCAGGCGATGAAGATATCTTCGACGCAGACACCACAATCTCGATCGTAAGGGAGGAAAAACCTGTCAAGCTCCTTTTGCAGCTTGACAAAACATACACGGTGACCATGAAGAAAAAGGGCATCTACCGCATCAACGGCATGATCTTTCCAATGCAGATTCTGGTAACGAAAGAACTCGACCGAAAAGCCCATATATGGGTCACTTCCCTGACGCGGGCATTGAGCAGGAAAGACGCGCAAGGGCTTCTTGACACCTGTGCGGGACTGGTCAGCGACGAAGACAAGAAAAATGCAGACTCTGTTGTCAATGTTGCATCGGAAGCAAATATTGAACTGTTTAGGAAAATGATACAGGAGGGTGATCGAATGTGTGAGGAATTGAAAGAAATGCTGGCGCCTGAGATAATGGAATTTAAGATCCGTCTGGCAGAACAAAATGCACAACTGGCTGACAATGCCGCAAAATTGGCTGACAATGCCGCAAAATTGGCTGACAACGCCGCTGAGATCGCAAAGCTCAAAAAAATGCTGGCAGAAGCCGGCATCAAAGAATAATGAAACTGTATGGGGGTATCTGTTTTCAGATACCCCCATATCAATATCAGAACCGTTTGATTTTCTTTGTCGTGTTCTTCTCAAATTCCGTCTCGCGCACCTTGAGCCGGAACACTCTCTTGTAGAGCGGCGCGCCCTGATTGTACGCGTCGATGATCTTCTGCAGCTCGCCCTGGACATCCTTGATCTTCTTCTTTCCCGCATACTCGTGATCCGGGAAGATCTCCGCCTCGATCACGCCCTCGCTCTCGCGCACGAGCACCTCCTGCACAAGCCGGTTCTCGCCAAGCTTGTTCTCGATCTCCTCCGGAGAGACATTCTCGCCGTTTGGCGTGATGATCAGGTTCTTCTTGCGGCCTGTCAGGAACAGATAGCCATCCTCATCGACATAGCCGAGATCGCCGGTCTTGAGCCAGCCGTCTGCCAGCGTTTCCGCGGTCTCCTGCGGCATGTTGTAGTAGCCCTGCATGACGCTGGAACCCTTTACCCAGATCTCCTCGTCCACGACCTTTGCCTCGCAGTTCGGCATCAGCCTGCCGACAGAGCCGTCCTTCATGAAGTCACCGTAGTTCGTGCTGATGACAGGCGAACACTCCGTCATGCCGTAGCCCTGCCAGATCGTGATCCCATACTTTTGGAACATTTCCAGATATGCCGGGTTGAGGTATGCGCCGCCGCTGCACACTGTGTGAAACTGCTTGCCAAAGACTTTCGCCTTGACGAGCGGCGCCGGGATCCATGCCGCCTCCTCGAGCTTCTTTGCGAGCGTCTCGATCATCAGCGGCACCATCAGGATCATGTTCGGCTCAAAGAGCTTGATGTTCTTTGCCACACGCAGCAGTGAGTCGTTGATGCAGATCACCGAGCCGATGGAGATCCCTTTCAGGATATCCATGCTGAGGCAGTACGCATGATGGATCGGAAGAACGGACAGGATCACGATGCCGGACTCAAGCCCCATGTCCAGACAGGTCGCATTCTCCGCGAGATTCCTGTGCGTGAGCATGACACCCTTGCTCTTGCCCGTCGTGCCCGAGGTAAACATGATCGTCGCCAACTGGTCGGGCTGCGGCGCGTAGTCAAATCCCGCATGCTGCCCGCCGATCAGTTCCCACATGGACTGCTCCTTCGCGATCCCGTGCGGCTCGCTCATGCACAGGATATGCTCCAGCTTCGTACAGCGCTGTGCTGCCATCTGCGCCACGCCCGCCTTCGCCTCGTCATAGACGAGCGTCGTGACATCCGCGCGGTCGATCAGCTCGCACAGATCCGCTTCCGGAAGATTCGCATCGAGCGGCACGACAACGCTCCCGCTGTCCGCCGTACCAAAGTACGCTACCACCCACGAGTAGGACGTCGGCCCCACGATCGCGATATGTTTCCCCTGCTGCCCCAGTTCCGCCAGCACAGCCGAAAAACATTCCGAATCCTCTTTCAACTGCGTGTATGTTTTTGCCTCGATCCTCACTTCCTTTTTGCCATTGCCGCTGTCTTTCACCTTGTAGCGGAACGCGTCCTGTGCGCCAAAATCCTGCTCTGCCGCCGCCAGCAACTCCCGTATGGTACTATGCATCTTACTCATATCCCTCTTCACACCTTTCCATTCTCAGGAACTGTTAAGAATTAATCTTCACTAATTCTTAACAGTTCCTTACGAAAACACCAGACAATCCTTTACTCCGAGATCTTCTCCAGATACGCCACGGCCTCCTGCACGGTGCGGATATTGGCCGCCTCCTCGGGATTGACCTCGACATCCAGCTCGTCCTCGATCTCCCCGAGCATGCTCATGAAGTCGAAGGAACTAAAGCCAAGATCCTCCATAAAACGGGATTCCGGCTTGATGTCCTCCTTCTTCACCTCGACATAATTTGTGATCAGATCTGTCAACTTATCAAACATTGTTAACCCTGCCTTTCCTGTGTCGGAATGCTTTTGCACCCCTGTTAACGCTACACTTTATTGTATCACAAAACGATATCCGATCAAACCCGGTCAGATCAGTTTTATCACATCGCCGATCTTCAGATTCGGATTCTCGATCCCCTTGAACATGATCTTGCACATATAGTAGTAAAACAGCTCCAGCGCCTCCCTGCTGTATGCTTTCGTCTGATGCTCAAAGCTGAAATCCAGACCGTTGTCCTCCGCCCTGTGCATCACGGTGAGATACAGGCCGTCCGCATAGTAACCGTTGCCGTACCGCTTTGTCTTATAGCGGATATCGCCAAGGTCAACCAGTCCCTTCTCGCGCAGTGTCGCGGGCTGGTACGTGAGCGCGACCGTCTCATAGCCCATGCCGAGCGGTGTATTGTAGACTTCTTTCTTTAAGTTCATACACTCCACCGGATCGAAATTCACATAGCGGAATGTCTCGTTCTGTTTGTCCCTGATCTCGAAGATCCCCTCCAGAAATGTCCTGTCCTCCGGAATGATCGTCCTGAACGGGAAGCTGTGAATGCGCGTGCCGCCCGATTTCTTCTCAAGGAGCGTCGCCCTGCGGGCGTAGGCAACCATCATGGAGACATCGTCACAGTTGTTCATCTTCTGCAGATATGTGCGGATCCCCATGATCAGCAGGCACTGCAGTGAGACATGCTGCTGCTCGCAGAAGTTCATCAAACGCTCCGTCGGCTCGCCCTCCAGATGGAAGATATCGATATCGGCCGCAAAACTGTCGGAGCCTGTCGGCGCCGCCCGGAGATTGGGGTTTTTGGTCGCCCTCCTCGCATCGTCCAGGCGCTTTCTGCCCTCGATACCGTTGTAGATCGGCTCCGGCGCCTCGAACAGCTTGTGGAAATAAGCGCGGTCTCTCTCCTGCGCCCTGCTGCCCGCCTCGTACGCGAAATCCTTCTCGAGCTGCTCAACATAGGAGCGCATATCGGCAGGATACGGTACATTCTCAAAGTTTGCATTGCAGTACAGCTCGATGACATCCTTCATGAATCCGATCAGCGACTGTGCGTCGAGAAAACGGTGGTCGCCCACCAGATACATTCCCTCAAATCCATCCGGCGTCTTGATGATGACAACCTTATTCATCGGCTCGTCCTGCCCGAACGGAACGCGCGTCCACGCCGTCATCACAGCGTCCGCTTCCTCCATCGTCTTGCCCGTGAAATCCACGAACTCGATCTCGCGCTCCTCCTTGTCGACGATATACTGATACCACTGCTTCTCCTTCTCGTCGTACGCGAGTCTCGCGCGCATGGACTCACAGCGCTCATATGCCTTGTAGATCGCCTTTCTCAGCTCGTCAATGTTCAGCTCAAACTCGATCGTGAGACTGCTGCCGACGTTGAGGATCTCCTGCCCCGGACTGTACTGTGAATAGTAAAAATGATACTTCTGTGCCGCGGTTAACGGGTACGTCTTATAACCTTTTCTTGTTTTCATGTTCTTCCTCCATGTTTCCTGTCCTTACAAATCCGGGACAATGCACAAATCTGCCGTGAAAAAACTTCCATATATGTTTTTTTCACATGATCTCCCCAAAAAATTCATCCAGTGCCCGCTCATAACTCTCTGTGTCCTTATAATAACTCTCCGCGTGTGCCGCACCCTCCACTTCCAGGATCTTCTTTGGCGACGCACAGCAGTCATAGATCTCACGGCACATATGATACGGCACAAACGTGTCCTTCGTGCCATGGATAAATAAGATCGGAACCTTTGCCTTCGCCACCTCGCGCTTGGCGTTGCACTCGTCCATGCCGTACCCCGCAAGCCTCCTGTTCAGGATATCCGCTCCCGGGATCGCCGGAAATGCAGGCAGATGGTACATGCTGTGCAGCACATGCGTGAACACCTCCTTCGGAGAGGTAAAGGCACAGTCAGAGACGATCCCCTTAACCTGTCCGGGCAGCTCCAGCCCGCTTGCCATCAGCACGGTCGCACCGCCCATGCTCGTCCCGTGAAGCACGATCCCGACATCCTCGCCGAGCTCCTGTATCACCCAGTTGATCCACACGAGCGCATCCTTCCTGTCCAGACAGCCAAAACCGATGTACTCACCCTCGCTCTCTCCGTGCGCCCTCGCGTCCGGCAGCAGCATCGCATACCCCCTCTTGAGATAATAGTCCGACAGACCGATATAGTCGGACATTCCCTGGCTGGTATATCCGTGAAAACAGATCGCAACCTTTCTCTTGTTCGCGTATTCTTCCAGTGCGGGAAAATACGTCGCATGGAGCTTCAGACCGTCAAAGGACGTCTGATAGACATCCTCGTGCGCCTGTGCCATCATAAACGCCTTTCTCTTTTCCATCATCGGCGCATACTGACTCCAGTCCGTGCCCGACATCTTGATCGTCCGCTCCACCTTCGCGTTGCCCCGCTTCATCGTCCTTCTGTAAAAATATGCGACTTCGCCAATGCCTGCTGCTGCCAGAACCCCCGCGCAGGCCACCGCCTTTTTCAGTTTTCCCATTTCTACGCCTCCACACTATCGCACTGATCCGCCATATTATTTTTTGTCCGCTTTCTTCTTTTCTTTCTCTTCCTTCTTTGCCTCTTTCGCCTCTTTTTTCAGCGCCTTCTTCTTGCTCTGGATGATGTCGTTCAACTTCAGCGCCTTATCGATATTGCCCTCGACTTTGAGCTTTTGAGTCGTGAAGGCCCAGACCGGATCCATCTGTCCCTCCGCGATCTTCGTGAACACCTCCGGCGTGCTGATGAACATCGCGTCCCTGTCATAGTACTCATACGGCTCCACATAGAGCACGCCGTCCTTTACCTCCACATAGAACGCACCGCCCGCTTCCTCGTCCTCGATATTGAACTGATATGCGAGATGCTCGTGGATATCGCTCACATCGGCTCCCATAAATTTCCCCTTGATCTCATAAAAAAAATCTGCGAATGTCATTTTTCTCCTCCATAATCGTATTCAATCACTGTAAGCTACCAAAGCCTCCATCGGGTTCACGCTGTAGTTCTACACCTGTTTTCGACCATCAGTCGACTTTGTTTAATCTTATCCTATCACATTTTTCGACCATCGGTCAAGTATATTTTCCCCGAAAAAACAGCTTTTTTTCTGCTATTTGTGACACTATTTACAATTGTTCCCACAATGTAAATGTGCTATACTTTCCTTAACTATCTGTACTACCCATACGAAATATTTCGAAAAAAATGTGTATACGAAAAATATATGCCATCAAAAAATGTTAAAATGTTATAACGTTGTAGAAATGTATATGAGAGGTGACAAGATCAATGCCAGACATTAAAAAGAACGAAAAAAAATACAACCTGATCCTTGACGCGCTCCAGCAGCTTCTGGAGGACAGGAACATACAGAACATCTCCGTCAGCGAGATCGCGCAGAAAGCGGGCATTGGCAAAGGAAGCATCTACTACTACTTTCCCTCGAAGGAAGCGATCCTCGACGCGCTCATAGAACGCAGCTATGAACAGCCGCTCTCCACGGCCAAGAACCTCGCGGCGCAGACGGAGATCTCGCCGTTTACGCGCATGGCAATGCTGTTTCAGGCGTGTCAGAACTCCTCTACCGCCTTCATCAAGCAGAACGACAGCTCCTCTGGAAACGCAAGCGCGCAGGATCTGGCATTTCTGCACCAGAAATACCTTGCCCACGTCGTTTCCGAGCTGAAGCCTGCCCTGACAGAGATCATCAAACAGGGCATTGACAGCGGGGATATCCGGTTCGGATCCCCCTCCGCCCTCGCGGAGATCGCGCTGATCGTCATCGCCGTAAAGCTGGACAACTCCCTGATCCCTTCCACGCCCGCAGAGACCGCAGACACGCTGCAGGGGCTGATCGCACTGCTGGAAAAAGGCACCGGCGTCGTTCCCGGCACCTTAAACTACCTCTCACTGATGCCATGACAATGCAGGGGAAGGACTCTTCCCCTGCTCATGCCACTATTGATCCAATTTTTTCAGTTCGGCGTTTGCCTGCTCTACATTCATCCTGGAGAGCACGATCGTGATCAGCAGGCTGATGATCATCGGCAGCCAGAGATACATGAAATACAGCATATTCATACAGGATTGCGTCTGCACCAGGGCAGCACCGTCAAATCCGCTCGCCGCCAGCAGCCAGCCGGCCGCCGCCGTCCCGAGACCGCCTCCCAGCTTGATGCCCAGCGACGTGCAGGAGTACATCGTCCCGTCGACCCGCTTGTGCTTTGTCAGATAAGTGTACTCGGAACAGGACGCGATCACCGCGTTCATGTCCCCCTGCCAGGGTCCCTGCCCGAAGGCCGCCACCGCCGTGAACAGGAGCATCAGCGGAACACTTCCCATATATCCTGCCACAACCACAAGTCCCCTGCCAAGCGTGCCCAGCATATATCCCCTGAGGTTGAGCTTATACATTCCGTTCCACTTCGCCACCAGCGCCGGCGTGAACACCAGGGCGATGATGAGCGGGATATTGACTGCCCACGAAAAGACACCGTACAGGTTTTCATTTTTCAGCACATAAGTCATATAGTAGATCCCCATATTGATCATCGCCGTGTAGACCTGCTGGAGGATATACACGCCGCAGATCATCAGATAAAACCTGTTGGCTGCCAGCAGCTTTACTGCCTCGACCAGACCGTATCGCTCTGCCGCCGTCTCCTTTTCTGCACATTCCGCAGACTCATTGAGTTCCTCATCCGGCAGCTCCTTCACCGACAATACGGAGATCGTGTTGACCGCCAGACCGATCACGGCATAGATCACAGCCAGCGTCCGCCAGCCAGATGCCCCGCCGCCCAGCGCCGCGACAGCTCCCACTGTGACAGACTGGATCAGCAGGCTTGTCGAGAAGGCAAAGATAAACCGGCAGGAGCCCATCTGCACCCGCTCCTTGCTGTTTTTGGTCACCAGTGCCGTCAGCGCGGAGTACGCGATATTGTTCGCCGTATAAAAGACGGCATTCAGCAGCGTATATGCGATAAAAAACCATGCATACTGCGATGTTCTGCCCATGTTCACGGGCACTGCAAAGATCGCGACCAGCGTCACGGCGCAGCCGATGTACGCGTAGAGCATCCAGGGTCTTGCCTTTCCGAGCCATGTCTTTGTCTTGTCGATCATCGCCCCGAAGAAAATGTCCGTCACACCGTCAAAAACCTTTGAGGCAGCGATCAGGCTTCCGACAATGCCGGGATTGAGCCCGACCGTGTTCGTCAGATAGATCATGACAAACGAGGACAGGAACGCATACACGACATTTCCCGCGATATCGCCAGAGCCATAGCCCACTTTGTTATACCATTTTAGATAGGTCTTTTCCTGCATAGCACTTCTCCTCACTCGCCGTCCCAGTATGGGACAAGCTGTATCTGAAACACAAATTCCTCCTCGTCGAACCTGTACTGCTCCTGCACTTCGGGGCCGCAGCTGTTCGATCCGATCCCGTTCTGGGCGTGATCGAGGCACAGCACCGTGCTCCCGGATTCCTCCAGTTCCTGCTCGTGCAGCTTCCGCTCCAGTTCCTCCTGCGTATACACAGAAGCGTTAAATGAAAATGTCCTGTCCGATACCGCCGCCAGCACCAGGCTGCCATCGGATACGAGCACATAGTCGCAGTCTGTATGGCTCCCGTTTTCCTGCGGCCGGATATAGGGCTCGTGCAGCTCCCGGACTCCCGCATCATACCTGCCATGGCTCGCCGCCCTGTGCTTGTCCCGATAGCTCTCGCAGGGTCCCATGCCATAATATGTGATCCGGTCAAACTCCTGATCCAGAAACAGGCGGAGTCCAAACCGCGGCAGCGCCGGAAATTCCATGTCCCTTTTCACCAGCGCATTCAGACTGATCCTTCCAGCCCTGTCGATCTCCCATGTCAGGCTCACGTCCATCATGCGTTGCACAGAATCTGCGAGTACCGCCGCAATACTGCTGATCGTCACCCCGGACTCCGTGCGGCTGGTTACAGTGTCATACGCCCTCGTGTACGCATAGTCATAGCGCGCACGCTTCCATTCCTTTTTTATGTACATGTCATTGTCTGTCGGCGCCCTCCAGATATTGAGCTCCATCGGACGGTCGAGATAGTTCTTTTCCCCGAAACGGATCCCGGAGAACAGGCCTGTACGTTTGTCAAATACATACACAAACTCCGATCCCCTGCAGAAGATCTCAGTGTCCGTCTCCTGCACTGCGATCTCCGCCTTTTGATCCAGATGCGCCTGCGGTCCCAGCAGCCGGACCGCTGTCTGGTTCCTGTTGTCCTGCGTCTCCAGCAAGATCTCGTCAGATCCCAGCAGATGTCCTGCCGGAACCATCTGTCCGCCATGGCGCAGATGGTAGTACAGTTTCAGGTACGCGCGTCCACGCCGCGGTATCGTGACATTCATGCGCACCATGCCAATCTGTCCGGGCAGTACGGAAAACGGCAGGATCGTCCCCGTCTCCACGCAGTCGCCGTCACAGCTCACCTCATACCGGATCTCGGCATACACCGCCAGGTCTGTAAACTCCATGTGGTTTCTGATCTTCAGCTCCTGCGTGCGCTGGTCAAAGGACACCACCCTCGCCGGGCGGTACACATTCCTGTACTCCAGCAGCCCTGTGTGCAGCGTGCGGTCAGGGTACACCAGCCCATCCACGCAGAAATTGCCATCATGAATGATCTCGCCATGGTCGCCTCCGTAGCGCCAGACCGCATCCTGCCCGTTTGCAACGGCATGATCGCACCACTCCCAGACAAACCCGCCGCACATCAGATCATTCTGGTCGATCATCTGGAAATACTCCTCGATATCTCCCGGACCGTTCCCCATGGAATGGCAGTACTCACACAGGATGAACGGCTTGGCGGGTGCACTGTTCAGATAAGTGCTGATCTCGTCCATGGAAGGGTACATCCTGCTGTACAGATCGAGATTGGAATAATCATATTTCTTGTGACGGTTCCGATATCGGGCGCTCTCATAATGTGTCAGCCTGCTGCTATCGAACGCTTTCGTCCACCAGAGCGCCTGCTCGAAATTACAGCCGTACGCACTCTCGTTTCCCATCGACCAGATCACGATACTCGTGCGGTTTTTATCCCGCTGCACGCAGAGCTGTACCCTGTCCATGATCGGCGTGCCCCACTCGGGATTGTCCGCAATCGGCGCATTCCAATGGTGGAATTTGTTGGAATCGCTGTAGTCCCTGTGAAAAATCTCGGAAGGGCCATGGCTCTCGACGTCTGCCTCGCTGATCACCATAAACCCGTACAGGTCACAGAGTTCATAAAAGACAGGCGCATTCGGATAATGGCTGGTCCGCACCGCATTAAAGTTGTGCTGCTTCATCAGCGCCAGATCCCGCTTCATCTGTTCCAGACTGACCGCCGCGCCTGTGACCGGATCGGAATCGTGCCGATTGACGCCGCGGAACTTGATCTTCCTCCCATTCAGGCGGACGACCTTATCCCTGATCTCGATCTCACGTATCCCCACATGGTCAGTGATCGTCTCCGCCGCCGTCTCGAGCACCAGCTTATACAGATACGGTTCCTCCGTGTTCCACAGGACCGGTTCTGGTATTCCCAGCCTGAGTTCCGTCTTGTTTGTCTTTCCTGCACAGTCCGCGTCCTCAGTCTTTTCGATCCTTGCCTCCGCCACCACCTTTCCCTGCGCTTCACAAATGCGCACCTTCGTGGGGACGATCATATCAAAATACTCTAGCTTGACCGACACGGATGCCGTCTGTCTCCCGTCCTCACTCCTGACAGCCGATCTGACAAAATAGTCCCTGATCGCCTGTACCGGGCGTTTCAGCAGATACACATCCCGGAAGATCCCGCTCATGCGAAATTTGTCCTGATCCTCCAGATAGCTCCCGTCGCACCATTTCAGCACGAGCACAGCCAGTTTGTTGCGTCCCTCCATGACCGCACTGCTCACATCAAACTCACTCGTGGCATGGGATACCTGGCTGTACCCGATGTAGGTGTTGTTCAACCAGACATAGAAACAGGAATCCACCCCCTCGAAATTCAGGTAAGCCTTCGGCGCTTCCGCGTTCCTGTGATAGTCAAAATGACACACATATGCACCGCAGGGGTTATCGTGCGGAACATACGGCGGATCGAACGGAAATGGATAGCGGAAATTTATGTACTGATGTACATCGTACCCCTGCATCTGCCACACCCCTGGCACGTCGATCAGATCATAGTCGGAAGTATCCTGCTCCAGCGCATAAAATTCATCCTTCAGATCATAGACGCTACGGTGATACCGGAAGCTCCATCTGCCGTTCAGCAGACAGATCCGGTCGGACGCCTCCCTGTTCCCTGCAAAGGTATCCGTTTCCTTGGATGCCGGGATGTAGTAAGCCCTGGCAGGCAGCGTGTTCTCGTGCAGCACATTCAGGTCTTCATAATACCTTGGTATTATCATCTGGTTCCCTCCTCTTCTTGAATATCGTCTCGCTCCTGATAGTTCTATTATAATTTTCCATGCGCCGCCCTTCCATAAACTACATTAGACAAAACATGCACTTTTTGGTACAATAGGTCATAAAAAAGGAGCTGATCACAGATGTACACCAACTTAGCATACCTCAACAACTCCCTCATAGATTTTATGGACAAAAAAAGCCGCTCATCGTGGGCAGCTGCGGGACTTACCATCTGTTCACGCGCCCCCGGCTCCCGACCTACCGCCCCAAAGGGCGGCTTGATTTCCAGATCCTGTATATCGCTTCCGGGAAAGCACATTTTTATTTTGAAGACAAGGGGATCGACACCGTCGTTCCCGCAGGGCACATGGTCGTCTACCGCCCCAAAGAACCACAGAAATATGAGTATTTCGGCGATGAGCAGACAGAAGTGTACTGGGTGCACTTCACTGGAAAAGACGTCAAGCATATCCTCCGCAGTTCTGGCATCTCAGATGACATGCGCGTCATCAATACCGGAACCTCCCTGGAATACACCAGATTATTCAAACAGATGATCCTGGAACTGCAGCGCCGTCAGCCCGACTATCAGGAGATGCTGGCACTCTTACTGCGGCAGCTCCTCATCACCATCCACCGCCAGCTGGCCTCCGACCGCAGGAGCAGGAACGTCTATCTGGACACAGAGATGGAGGCTGCGATACAGTATTTCAACGACAACTACAACACAGAGATCAACATCGAGGCGTATGCCGCATCGAGGGGCATGAGCGTGAGCTGGTTTATCCGCAGCTTCAGGCAGTATGCCAACACTACGCCAATGCAGTACATTGTCTCCATACGCATCGCCAACGCGCAGATCCTGCTCGAGACAACCAACTATAACGTGACGGAGATCGGCAGGATCGTCGGATATGACAATCCGCTGTATTTCAGCCGTATCTTTAAAAAGCAAAAGGGTGCGTCCCCCTCGGAATACCGGACGCAGACCAGCCACAATGTCTCCCTCAGTCGACACGGACAGACAGATAATACTGATATACTTTCCTGAAAGCGGAGGGAAGCGCGATCTCATCTTCCAGCTGTGCGGCAGTAACCCACATAAGATCGGCAGCGCTTCCCTCATTTTCACAGCTGGCGATCCAGCATGTCATATGCCATTCCACATGTGTGAAAATATGTTTTAACTGCCGCTCACCGGGCGCGGGCGCCCTGAGCGCTCCCACCTCGAACGAACGCCCTGCAAGCCATTGGCAGACCCGCTGCACATCCAATGTGCCGTCCACATTCGGCAGCTCCCACATACCTGACAGGATCCCTTTATCCCCGCGTTTTCGAAGGGCGATCCTGCCCCGGCACTGCAGGACCAGCACTGTCTTCTCCTCGATCCTGCGCACCGCTTTCCTTTTCTTCACAGGATACCGCAGCTGCGTCCCGCTGCCGTGCGCACCGCACAGACCAGACAGCGGACACTTCCCGCATACCGGCTCACCGTTTGGCATGCACACCACCGCCCCGAGTTCCATGAGGCTCTGCGTAAAATCCCCCCGCCCTTCTGGCGGATAGACGCTCTCCAGCCTCTCTGTAACCTGGCTGCGGAATTTCGCATCGGTAATGTCATGATCGTCCTGTGTCAGTCTCGTCAGCACGCGCAGCACATTCCCGTCGACTGCCGCCCTCGGCTCCTCAAAGGCGATCGACGAGACTGCCCCTGCCGTGTACGCGCCGATCCCCGGCAATGCAAGGATCTCCTCATACGCCGCGGGAAAAATCCCCTGATGCTGTGCACAGACTGCCTGCGCCGCCTTCTTGAGATTCCGTGCGCGCGAATAATATCCCAGCCCTTCCCACACCTTGTACAGCTCCTCGTCCTCGCACGCTGCGAGCGATGCGATCGTGGGAAACCGCTCCATAAAACGCCCATAATATGGTATCACGGTCTCCACCCTCGTCTGCTGCAGCATGATCTCCGACACCCACACACGGTATGGATCCCTGCTCTCCCTCCAGGGGAGGCGCCTTCTGTTTGCGCGGTACCAGTCCAGCAGCGGGTCTACGATCTGCCATAAATGATCATATTTCATAACACGCCTCCATCTCAAAAAAAGGGGGACAATCTGTCCCCTTTTACAAATATCTCCTGAGCAGCTGCGTCAGCCTGTTCACATCGATCGGCTTTGCCACATGCTCGTTCATGCCGCAGTCCAGACAGTGCTGGATATCATCCGAGAACGCGTCCGCCGTCATCGCTATGATCGGCAGGCAGGCATCCTCACGCGCCAGCGCGCGGATCGCTTTCGCCGCATCGTAACCGTTCATCACGGGCATGCGGATATCCATCAGGATCACATTGTAGAATCCAGTCTCCGACTGTTCAAACTTCTCAACACAGATCTTGCCGTTCTCCGCCCGCTCCAGCTCGAACCCTGCCTCCGACAGGAGATCCTCCGCGATCTCCCAGTTCAGATCATTATCCTCCGCCAGCAGGATCCTCTTGCCGACAAACTTCTGTATCTTTGCGTCTTCGTGCTCCTCCTCGTCCACCTCATCCAGCATATAGCGCTTTAATCCCAGATACAGATTGGACTTGAACAACGGCTTGGAAATGAATCCCTGAATGCCGACTTCCCTGGCCTCCTCCTCGATATCACTCCAGTCATACGCGGAGATGATCAGGATAGGTACTTTCTGCCCCAGAAGCTTTCGCATCTCACGCGCAGTATGTAAGCCGTCCATGTCCGGCATCTTCCAGTCCAGCAGCACTACCTCATAATTCTGATCCTCCTCATGGCATTTTCTCACCATCTCCACCGCTTTTTTTCCATCTGTAGCCCAGTCCGCATTGATCCCGATCTCCTTCAGCGAGGAAACAGCGCTCAGGCACAGATCCTCATTATTGTCGACCACGAGAACCCTCCACGAAGGAAGCATCATGTCGGCCTCCTTTGTATCCGCCTTCTCCAGATCGAGCGTGATATGGAATTCACTGCCCTCGCCCGGCGCACTCTGCAGGTCGATCGTTCCCTTCATCGCCTGCACGATGGCTTTCGTGATCGCCATGCCAAGGCCGGTTCCCTCGATCTTGTTGATCTGCGCTTTCTCTTCCCTGGTAAATGTATCAAAAATCTTTTCCTGGAACTCTTCTGTCATGCCGATGCCGTTGTCCTTCACGCGGAAATGGCACCGCACATAATTTTCTCCCACAGGCGACTCCTCCTGCGACAGAAAGACCTTGATCACACCGCCCTCCGGCGTAAATTTCAGCGCGTTGGACAGCAGGTTGATCAGCACCTGGTTCAGACGCACACTGTCACAGTGCACCTCCTCGGTGATGATGTTCTGTATGAAGATATCAAAATGCTGCTGCCTTGACTTCACCTGCGGCTGCACGATATTGACGATGCTGTCCATCGCATCGTGCAGGGAGATCTGACTCATGTTCAGCGTCAGCTTCCCGCTCTCGATCTTGGACATGTCGAGCACGTCGTTGATCAGTCCCAGCAGATGCTTGCTGGACAGCGTTATCTTTGCCAGGCAGTCCTTCACGCGCTCTGTGTTATCGATATTGGACATCGCGATCGTCGTCATGCCCACGATCCCGTTCATCGGCGTGCGGATGTCATGGCTCATGCTGGAGAGGAACTCGCTCTTTGCCTTGTTTGCCTTCGTCGCCTCTTTCCTCGCCTCATCCAGCTCCTGCATCTGCTGCTGTGACAGTCTGTAGTACAGGATAAAGATGACCATCACGCCTGCCAGTATGAAGACCGCCATGATCAGTGTGATGAGCTGGCGCTCAAACCCCAGATCCTCCAGGATCCTGTCGAGCGTTCCGTGCGGCATCACGGAGATGAGAAACCACTCTGAATTGGTCAGATCCGTACATAGCAGGTACTTGTTCTCATCGCCTTCCCGGAACATCGTGGAATACCCCGCATTCCGGCTCATCGCATCGCGCAGCTCTTCCACATAGGCTTCCGCGCTCTTTCCGTTATGATCCGAAAAATTTTGTCTGATATAGGTAAAAAAATCTGTTTCCTCCCTGTTTCTCACCACATAAGTACCGTCGGCACGGATGATGAAGGAATACATCAGTGCCATCTCCTCATCCAGAGTCAGCACCTTTTCCAGGTCCGCCATAGGCGTAGCGGCGACGATCGCCCAGCTTGTCTTGCCATTCCGCATGGGATACTGGGCATTGACCAGCATACACAGCACCTTCTCACCCTCCGCGCTCGTTCCGGCAAATACGCGGAGGCTGCTGTCATCCAGCACATTCCTGAAAGTGATCTCACTGTCATATTCCACAGCAGAGCCATAGACCGTCTCGCTCTCCCCATCCTCTGTATAGAGTCCCAGATAGACAAAATCCCGCACCTGCGCACTCAGTGCCAGCTGGTCAAACATGTCCTGGTCATACGCCACAGACTCGGGAGGATGTCTCTCGATGATACCATTTAACTCGGAGATCTGCATGTCCACCACTGTGTCGAACTTCTCCTGCATCTGCTTCGCCATCGCGGACATATAGAGTGAACCGATCTCATTGATCGCAAAATCACTTTTTTTAGCTATAACTGACGATGTGACCGAGATCAGCACAATGCACGCGATCGCCAGCAGCGAAAAACTGACTGTCAAAAACTTTTTTGTGTTCCTTTTCATTGCAATTCCTCTTTTTGTGAGCACTTTTGAATCTCAAAAATTTCCCTTTTCCCACAACTACTATATCAAATTATACAATATTTTCTACCAAAGTCAACAGCGCATCCACAATTACAACACCTTTTCCATGCCAAACTTCTGCGGTGTGAGCCCGCAGTTCTCGTAAAACCGCCTGGCTCCCTCATTGCACGCCCACACGTTCAGCGTCACATTGTAGCAGTCCTGCCTCCTGGCAAAATCCAGCACATATTCATACAGCGTCCTTCCGATATGCTGCCCCCTTTTGTCCTCCTCTACACACAGATCGTCAATGTACAGTGTACGGATATCTGTGAGGATATTGTCGTCCACATGCTGCTGAAACACACAGAACGCATAACCCAGCACATTCTCCTCCGCGTCAACACCGACAAAGACCGGTCTCGCCTCATCGTGGATCAATGTCCGAAGCTCCTCGTCCGTGTACTTTTTCGTATTGCCCTTGAACAGGTCCGGCCTGCCCTCGTGATGCACCGCCAGCACCTGTCCGAGCAGACGGTTGATCCCGTCCATATCCTTCTCCTGCGCCCTTCTTATATCCATCGCTTTATCCCCCTTTTCCAGATCGTTCTCATTATATTTCATTTTGGCGGAAATAACAATCCTCTTTTTTACCGCAGATCTTTCCGAGGAACTCTTTCTCGCACCTGCTCCGCCCCCGTTTTGCATCATACAGGACGCAGACCGCCCGCGTCTCCATCTCCTCATACACCGGGATGCGGTACACGCTCCCGGCGTCCAGTTCCGGCTGTGCCAGCTGTTCAGGTACATAACCGATCCCCAGATCGTTCTGTATCATCGGTATGATGAGATCGGCGGTCGCGACCTCGATATCCGGCTTCAGCACGACACCGTTTTTCAGAAAAAAATCGCTCATCATGTCATACGTCATCGTATTTTTCCCGAGGCACACCCACGGATAGTCGCCAAGCTCCGCCAGATGCCTTTTTCTGTGCGTGAGCTCCGCGTACGCGCTGCCGCAGACCAGCACATCCTTAAATTCGAGCAGCCTCTCACTTTTGATGTGCTTTCTGACGTGAAACGGGCTGGTCACAACGCTGATGTCGATCGCGCCCCTTGTGAGCTCGTTGATGGCGTCCCTGGTACTGTAATTGTATATCTTAAAACGCACCTTGGGATGATCCCGCTTGAACTCTTTCAATCTCTGAAACAGGATCAGATGCAGCGCCGTCTCTGTCGTCCCGAGTATGATCGTTCCCTCGACCAGCTTTCCGTCACGGCTCAGCTCCTCCTCCGCCGCCTGTATCTGAAAAAATGCCGCGGACACCCGCTCATAAAGCAGTTCTCCCTTTTCCGTGAGCGCTATGCCCTTGTTGCTCCGCAGGAGCAGCTGACACCCGAGCTCATTTTCCAGCAGCTTCATCACCCGCGTCACATTCGGCTGATTGCTTCCCAGCGCCTGCGCTGCCTTTGTGATATTGCGGTATTTCCCCACATAATAAAATGTCCTGTAGTACTCATAATTGATATTCATCGCGCACCTGCCATATATATTTTATATGACTCATATATAAAATATATATTTTTCATATTGTTTTTTTCCTATTATAATATGAAAAGACTGATCTGTAAAATTCTATCTGCAATATTTAGAAAGGAATGATTCCTCATATGAACAAAAATGCGAACAAAACCCTGAACAAAGACCTTACCATCGGAGATCCGCAGACTGTCCTCTGGAAGTTCTGCCTGCCGATGTTTGGCAGCATCCTCTTCCAGCAGCTCTACAATATCGCGGACAGCCTCGTCGCCGGCAGGTTCATCAGCGAGAATGCACTCGCCGCCGTCGGCAACAGCTACAATATCACACTCATCTTTATCGCGTTTGCCTTCGGATGCAATATCGGCTGTTCCGTCATCGTGTCCCAGTTTTTCGGGGCAAAGGACTACTGTCAGATGAAGACCGCCGTCTACACCACCCTGGCCGCGAGCACCGTTCTGTGCGCGGTCCTGATGCTGTCCGGGTTCATGTTCTGCGATCTGCTGCTGGTACAGATGGGGACACAGCCTGAGATCCTGGCAGATTCCGCCCTCTACATGGACATTTACATACTGGGACTTCCGTTCCTGTTCTTCTATAATATAGCGACCGGGATCTTCTCCGCGCTCGGGGACTCCAGGACGCCGTTTTACTTCCTCGCCTTCTCGTCAACCTCCAACATCGCGGTTGATGTTCTGTTTGTCAAATGCTTTCATATGGGCATCGCAGGCGTCGCGTGGGCAACCTTTTTGTGCCAGGGGATCAGCTGCGTCCTTTCGATCCTGTTGATCCTGAAGAGACTTGCGGGGATCCAGACAGAATCAGGCAAAACAGCGCTGTTCTCATCAGCCCTGCTCAAAAAGCTCGCGGTGATCGCCATACCGAGTATCCTGCAGCAGTCCTTTATCTCTGTCGGAAACATCTTTATCCAGAGTGTCATCAACAGCTTCGGCATCAGCGTCACCGCCGGGTACTCCGCCGCCGTAAAGCTCAACAACCTGGTGATCACTTCCTTCACCACGCTCGGAAACGGTGTGTCTAACTTCACGGCACAGAACATCGGAGCAGGTATCACCGACCGGGTAAGAAGCGGCCGCCGCGCCGGACTCAAACTGGTCTGGTGCATCTGTATTCCGGTCGTTCTCCTGTATATCTGCTGCGGAAAATACCTGTTATTGCTGTTCATGGATTCCACCTCCAAAGAAGCCCTGCTCACCGGAAGACAGTTCCTGTGGATCCTGTCACCCTTTTACTTCGTCGTGTCTGCAAAGCTCGTGACAGACGGCGTACTCCGGGGCGCCGGCGCCATGAAAGCCTTCATGGCTGCCACCTTTACCGACCTGATCCTGCGTGTCGTGCTCGCCTTTGGCTTCTCCAGCCTGTTCGGCGCCATCGGCATCTGGTGCGCATGGCCGGTCGGATGGACCATCGCAACCGGCATGTCCGTATATTTTTACAATAAAATGATGCCGGGGTGATCACTGTCCCGCACGGCACGAACAATACAGCCAAAAAGCACATTTTGCAGCCCCAGCCGCAAAATGTGCTTTTCCGATGCTTTATAAGTCAAGTTCCCTGATCACAGACGCGAGTGTATCCGCAGACTGCCGCAGCTTCGCCTGCTCCTCCTCGTTCAGTGCGATCGGCACCCTGGTCTGCACACCGTCTTCGCCCAGCACTGCCGGCATGCTCAGCGCGATGCCCTCGATCCCGTACTCTCCGTGGATCATACGCGATATCGGCAGGATCGAACGCTCATTGCGCACGATCGACTCACAGATCCGCCTCACTGACATCGCGATGCCATAGTATGTCGCCCGCTTCTTGGAGATGATCTCATAGGCGCAGTTCTTGACCTCCGCCGCGATCCGCTCCATGGACTCCTCATGCCTGAAATGTCCCCTCAGTTCGCAGAAATCGTTCAGCGGTACTCCGGACACGTTCGCACTGCTCCACGCGGCGATCTCGCTGTCCCCATGCTCACCGATGATAAAGGCATGGACACTCTTGCTGTCCACATCGAGATGCTCGCCAAGCTTGTATTTCAGCCTCGCACTGTCGAGTACCGTCCCCGAACCGACTACCCTGTCCTCCGGCATATTGCTGAGCTTACAGGCCACATAAGTAAGGATATCCACCGGGTTGGACACGATCAGCAGGATTCCCTTATAGTTCCTGCTCGCGATCTCGGGGATGATGCTCTTATAGATCCCCACATTCTTGTGCACCAGATCAAGCCTTGTCTCATCCGGCTTCTGATTTGCGCCTGCCGTGATGATCACGATCGCCGCATCCACGATATCATCATAACCGCCCGCATAAATGTCCACATGCCCGATAAACGGAATGCCGTGCGCTATGTCAAGCGCCTCCCCCTCAGCTTTGTCGTGGTCTGCATCGATCAGCACCATCTCGGAAAACAGCCCGCTCTGCATCAGGCAGAACGCCGTCGCCGAACCCACAAAACCACACCCCACGATCGCAACCTTTCTGTTGTTGATCACTACGTCCTTCATTTTTCATCCTCCTTGCCCTCTATACCAATATTACTGTTCCACATACTATAATATATTTCCCATTCTCACCGATATGATTCACAAAGTAAATCCATTGGAAGTCATGTGCGCCACCTGGTTGCCAAGTTCATCGCTGATCATCACCTCATAATAACAGGTCTTTTTCCCCTCCCTGATCTTTCTGGCCTCAGCGATCAGCCGCTCTCCCTTTGCTCTCCCGAGAAAGCTGATCGAGGCGTTGAGGGATACCTGCGGGTTCTTATTCCAGTTGGAAGCCACCGCAAACGCAAAATCAGCCAGCGTAAAGATCGCGCCGCCCATGACGGCTCCCAGTGCATTGCGGTGCGTGTCCTTTAACGCCATGGAGCATCTCGCACAGCCTTCTCCGATCTCATCGATCACCGCCCCGTTCACCGTCGCAAAGCGGTCATGCGAAAACCGCTCCCGCACCTCGTCAAGCGTCATTTCTGCCGGTTCCTTTGTCTCCTCCATGATTCCCTCCGATCACTAATATTCCAACGGTCTTCTGATCTCCATCAGTTCCTTCAGCTTCAGCAAAAGCGCGAGATACACCCCGTTCTGGACACCCTCCGCCCAGACTGCGCCTTTCACGTCCCCGCGGAGCACATACTTGGACAGGATGTCCCCCAGCACAGTGATCTCCTGCAGCGAGCAGGCGCCGATCACACGCAGCTCGTCCGCCGCCGTCTTGATCCGGTAGCGCGAAAAAGTATACACATAATTCCTGTTGATGAAATCCGTCTTCTTTGCTTCTTTGATGAAATTGAGCAGCGTCGAATCATAGGTCGGAACCGCCATGGAATTCTTTTCGATCCCCTCACCGCTGTAGATCCCTGTCGCGATCGTGCCGCTCTTCTCCTGAAGCCACGACAGATACCGCATCAGCCGCGCCACATCATCCCTGTAACATATGATAATCTCGTCTCTCGAAAGTCTCAAACTGTCCTGCATATGCGCTCCTCCCCTGCGTCTTTTTCGAATTCTATATTCTTCTATTCTAACATAAATCACAAAAATGTACAGTTTTTCTTTCCAAATTTTGTCTCCGGGCAGTCCTGTGTATAAATTTCGATAAACTTTATAAAAAATTAATTGCCAGTCTGTACTCCCTGCAGTTATTATAATAATACTGTAATCGTCCCGGACAGTTACAGAATCTTTATCGGGAGGAACATCATGACTTTGAAACGATTTATGAAAGCTTTCCTGCGTTTTATCCTGAAACCCTTTTCCTTTATCCCTGCGTTAATGATGATGTACATCATCTTTTCCTTCTCGGCACAGGACGGCGCTGCCAGCGCCAATCTGAGCTACAGGGTATCCTACAAAGCCGTGTCCATCGCTGACCGGGCGCTCGACCTGGAGCTAACAGACAAACAGGTATCGCGCTGTATCCGCAAAATACACTTTTACATCCGGAAGTTTGCACATTTCTCCGAATATTTCCTGCTGGCAGTCACTGTAGCATTCCCTCTGTACGTGTACGGCATACGCGGGATCTGGCTGGTCGTCGCCGGAGGGATCCTCTGTATCGGCTTTGCGGCGCTCGACGAGCTCCATCAGTACTTTGTCAGCGGGCGCAGCTGCTCTGTCCGGGATGTAGTCATTGACAGCTGTGGTTCGCTGACCGGGATCCTGCTGGTGAGGATCTTCGGATATATCGGAAGAAAGACGATCTTTGAACCGCTGAGTACACACCGGTCCTGATCGACGGCATCAATCTGACATAGCGAATGCATTTAGTTAATATATTGCTATATTTTTACAATATAGTTATAGATAAAAGACTTGTTTCATTGTATAGTTATATTATGTTTAACAGCGATGTTAGACTTGCTAATTAGCAATTCCGGAAGAATTCCCCTTTTACACAACAGGAAGCCTGAGCGATCAGGCTTCTTTGTTTTCTTCCTATAATTTCACAAAATTATACTTCAACCAGTTTTTGCACAGACCGATCCACTGCTCGCACTGCGGGTCGATCTCCACGCCTGCCTTCATCGCAGTCTCCCTGGTCGCAAGCGCATATCCATGACCGCCATGCGGAAATACATGATACTCCAGATTCACTCCTGCCGCTCTCAGCGCCTGCGCAAACAGCATGGAGTTTTCAAGCGGCACCGTCCCATCCTCGGCCGTGTGCCACATAAATACCGGCGGCACCTTGTCCGTCACCTGCTCTTCCAGGCTCAGCTCTCTCTCCAGCGCTTCATCCGCTTTTTCGCCCATGAGGTTCGCAAAGCTTCCCCTGTGTGCGAATGCACCGGACGTGATGACCGGGTAGGCGAGTATCATACCGTTTGGCTGATAGCGCACCTGCGGCATCTGCATCTCCTTTTCCAGCCATTCCCTGTCCCAGAAACAGCCAAGGCTTGCCGCGAGATGTGCACCTGCAGAAAATCCGGCGACGAGTATCTTATCGGGATCGACCGCATACTGTGCCGCATATTCCCTGATATACGCCACCGACCACGCGAGCTCCTTGAGCGGCTGCGGGTGTGTGACGCCCTGCCTGGAGATGTCATACCAGAGCACGGCCGCATGGCATCCCGCTGTCAGGAAATGGAAAGCGACCGGCTCCCCCTCCCGGACAGACACATGCTCATACCCGCCTCCCGGGCAGATCAGAACCATCGGGCGCCTGCGCTCCCCATAAGTATCCGGATAATCCTCCTGTATATATAGTGCCAGTTCCGCCTGCACCGTACCCTCAACCGCTACTGGAATCTTCTCATATCTCATATCTGTCCCAAACCTTTCTGATGAAAGACCGCCTGTCTTCATCCTGTTCCCATGATGTGCCTTCTATTCTGCCTGTTCGTACTCTTCATTTTCTCTTTTTACCTGAAACAGCCCGACCACTCTCTGGACACGCCGCCTGACTACTTCCTCCTGAAACGGTTTCTGTATATAGTCCGCGACGTCGTAGTCACTCGCCCTGTGGATATTTTTGTCATCCACATTGGAGCTTATGAGTATCACCGGAACCATGTTCAGCTCTGTTTCTTTCATATATTTCAGCACTGCGAAACCATCGCATACCGGCATGACGATATCGAGCAGCACTGCCGCCACCCCGTCACGCCTCTCCTCCAGAACTTCTATCGCCCCCCTGCCGTCCTGACACTCAACGATCTCATAATCATCCTCAAAGATACTTCTTAAGACATATCTGTTGACAGCCTTATCATCAACAATTAACATTTTCGGTTTCTGAATCTGTGGCTTTTCTCTTCTCTTCATGTGTAACTCTCATCCCTCAAATGCCCATCATCTGTTATGATTTCTTATCTACTGCTTTCCTAAGTTTTGCTTTCAGTCTCTGCAGTGCATTGTCTGTAGATTTTGCATCCCTCGACAGTACTCCTGCTATCTGTGAATAACTCATTCCCGTTATGTACAGGTCCAGCACCTGCTTCTCGAAGCTGCTCAGCTCTTTCTCGATGATCGCCTCGATATCCGCGACATTCTCCCTGTCGATCATGAGCTGCTCCGGATTCGTCTCCACCGCCGACGCGATCACGTTGACGAGCTCCGTGCTGTTCCCGTCGTTCTCAGCCTCCGCCATGTCGGCATAGAGGGAGACATATGTGTTGAGCGGCGTGTGTTTTTCCCTGCGGGACGCCTGCACTGCCTTGTACATCTGGCGCGATATGCACAGATCCGCAAACGTATAGAAACTGGCATCCCGCCCCGGATCATAATCCCGCACTGCCTTGAAGAGCCCGATCATCCCCTCCTGTATCAGGTCATCATTGTCCGCGCCGAGGATATGCATGGATTTGGCCTTTTTGCGGACCAGGTTCTTGTACTTATCCATGATATAGTCCATGATCTGGCGCTCACCGCTCCGCTGTCTGTCGATCAGCTCCTCATCTGTAAGTCCTTCATATACATCCGACATATAAAACCCCCATGCCGCCTTCCCCTACTCGATCGCCCGCGCGCCCAACGAGCGCTGTCTCACGATCTCATATGCAAGCACCCCCGCCGCGACCGAGGCGTTCAGCGAGTCAATATCCCCCTTCATGGGGATCGATGCCACATAATCGCACTTTTCCTTCACCAGCCTGCCCACGCCGTCTCCCTCGCTCCCGATGACGAGTCCGATCGGTCCTGTGAGGTCAAGCTGGTACATCGTCGTGCCGTCCATGTCCGCGCAGGCAAACCAAAGCCCTTCCTTCTTAAGCTCTTCCATCGTCCTTGCGAGGTTCGTAACCCGCGCGACCGGCGTGTAGTTCAACGCCCCCGCCGAGGTTCGCGCGACTGCTGCCGTGAGGCCGACAGCCCGGTTTTTGGGGATGATCACACCGTGCGCACCCGCGAGGTTCGCCGTCCTGATGATCGCCCCGAGATTGTGCGGATCTTCGATATTGTCCAGCAGGATGAGAAAGGGCGGCTCGTTCTTTGCGCGGGCGGCGGCGAGGATATCCGCCACCTCCGCATACGCGTACGCCGCCGCATATGCGATCACGCCCTGATGCCTGCCCGTCCCGCTGAGCTGGTCCAGCCGTTCTTTTGCCACAAACCGAACCAGGACATCCCGCTTCTTCGCCTCCCGCCTGATCGTCTGGATCGGTCCGTCCTGCGCGCCGTCCTGTATCAAAAGTCTGTCGATCAGCTTTCCTGCACGAAGCGCCTCAATGACGGCATTTCTGCCCTCGATGATCATTTCTCCTGCGGACTCCGTCCCCGGTTCCTTCTCAAATCCCTCTATCTTCATGTATACCGCAACACCTGTTCCCTTTCCTTCCTGCATGCCTCACAGCTCTGCCTGCGTCAGCTCGATCGCCTGTCTGACAAGCTGTGTGATCCTCACCGTATCGTCCTTCAGAAAAAGATATCCGCAGAGCGCCTCGAACCCGGTTGCCTTGCGGTAGTCCGCCAGGCTTGCATTCTTTGCTGTCGAGTGAAGCTTTGTATTCTTTCCGCGCCTGTAGATATCCTGCTCCTCCTCCGTAAGATCCCCATTCCCGCACAGCGCATCGATCATTTTCGCCTGTGTCTGCGCGCACACGATCTTTGTCGTGTGCCTGTGCAGCGTGTTTGCCGCCCGCTGACCTTTTTCTATGATCAGTGTCCTGATGATGACCTCAAACACGGCATCGCCGATATACGCGAGTGTGAGCGGCGAATATGTCCTGATGTCGACATCCCCGCCGCCAAACATACGATGCATCTGCGAGAGCAGGGTAACGTCTTTTCTTCCGTCTTTTTCCGCTAAGCTTTCTTCCATTTCACACCCTCGCGCGTATCCTCCAGCACGATGCCCTTCTCCAGCAGCTCGCTCCGGATCGCGTCGGCCCTTGCAAAATCCTTCTCCTTCTTCGCCGCCTTCCGCTCCTCGATCCTGGCGAGCACATAGCGCTCAAGCTCCGCGTCCACGCTGTTTCCAGCCTCCCTCGCAGCGTACGCCGTCGTCAGGTTCAGTGACAGCACCTCGTCAAAGCTCTCCGCAAGCGCGTACTTGGTCGCGTCTGACATGTCATCCTTGAGCATATCGTACAATACCGTGACCGCCATGGACGAGTTCAGGTCGTCGCACAGCGCCGCCTCGAACTTTTTCCTGTACATGTCAAATTTTGTCCGGTCAACGTCCCCGCTCCTGTCCAGCGTGCCGATCTTCTTTACAAGCTTGTCGTACGCGGCTCCTATGTTGTCAAGCACCTCGTAGGAGAACTCGAGCGGTTTGCGGTAGTGTGACTGCAGGCAGAAGAGCCGGTACACGAGCGGATCATATCCTTTCGACTCCAGCAGGGACACCGTCAGGAAATCCCCTTTTGACTTGCTCATCTTCCCCGACTTGTCGATCAGGTGGTGCACATGGAACCAGTAGTTGCACCACTTATGTCCCAGATACGCCTCGCTCTGCGCGATCTCGTTGGTGTGGTGCGGAAAAATATTGTCCACGCCGCCGCAGTGGATATCCATGCACTCGCCCAGATGCTTCATGCTGATGCAGGAGCACTCGATATGCCAGCCCGGGTAGCCCACGCCCCACGGGCTCTCCCACTTCAGTTCCTGGTCGTCGAACTTGGACTTGGTAAACCACAGCACGAAGTCGCTCTTGCTGCGCTTGTTCGCGTCCTCGTCGACATCATCGCGCACCCCCACCAGCAGCTCCTTCTCGCTCTGGCTGGAAAATACGTAGTACTCGTCGAGCTTCGAGGTGTCGAAATAAATGTTTCCGCCGCTCTCATACGCATAGCCCTTTTTGAGCAGCGTGTCGATCATATGGATGAACTCAGGGATGCAGTTTGTCGCGGGCTCCACCACATCGGGCGTCTTGATGTTCAGCTTGCCGCAGTCGCTGAAAAAGGCATCCGTGTAAAACCTGGCGATCTCCATCACCGACTTGTGCTCCCGCTTCGCGCCCTTGAGCATCTTATCCTCGCCTGTGTCGGCATCGCTCGAGAGATGGCCCACATCCGTGATATTCATGACGCGCTTCACGTCATAGCCCACATAGCGGAGCGTCTTTTCCAATAAATCCTCCGCAATGTAGCTGCGCAGATTCCCGATGTGCGCATAGTGGTACACTGTCGGTCCGCAGGTGTACATCGCCACCTTTCCGTCCTCATTGGGGACAAAGGGTTCCACCTTCCTCGTCAGCGTATTGTAAAAGGACATTCTGTTTTCCATTTTTTCATAACCTCCCGATCTATGTATATTATTCCGTATCTGTGTCGATTCCCTTTTTCAGCTGCCTGATCTGCCGCTCCAGCTCCAGGATCCGGTTGGTCATCTCACTGTTGGCGTACTGCAGATTCCTGATATCTTCGCTGACAGGGTCGGGAAGATCGACCTGGTTGAGTTCCTCCCGCACGAGCTTCTGGTTGTTGCGCCGCACCACACGCCCGGGCACACCGACCACCGTACAGTTTGGGGGAACCTCCTCGATCACAACGCTCCCCGCCCCGATCTTGGAATTCTCGCCCACCTTGAATGAGCCGATGATCTTGGCGCCGGCGCTGATCATCACATTGTCGCCGATCGTCGGATGGCGCTTGCCATGCTCCTTGCCTGTGCCGCCGAGCGTCACTCCCTGGTAGAGCGTGACGTTGTTGCCAACCACCGCCGTCTCACCGATGATCACACCATTTCCATGGTCTATAAAAAAATTCTCTCCGATCTCCGCACCGGGATGTATCTCGATACCGGTCTTTCTGACTGCGCGCTGGGAGATCCATCTGGCAAGAAAATAATGTCCGCCCTTGTACAGCCTATGCGCCACCCGATAGTGCAGCATCACCTTAAAACTCGGGTAGAGGAAAACCTCCATATTGGAATGGATCGCCGGATCGCGCTCCCTTATGACCCTTATCTCGTTTTGAATGTTCTTAATGAATCCCATGCTGTGCCTCCATTGAGACTGTTCTGCTTATTTTAAATTATGTCATAACTCCGTTTTCGCTCACTGATCTATGCGCACCGCCGTGTTGAGTGCGATCTCCATCATCTGTGTAAAAGAGTTCTGGCGCTCCTCGGCTGTCGTCGCCTCGCCTGTCACCAGGCTGTCAGAGACCGTGAACATCGCAAGCGCCTTTCTCCCGCATCTGGCCGCATTCATGTACAGCGCTGCCGCCTCCATCTCCACACAGAGCACGCCCATCTTCTGCCAGCCCTCATTTGCCGCATCATCGTCATTGTAAAATACATCGGACGACAGAATATTTCCGACATGGTAACGGACGCCTGCCTGCTCAGCCTGCGCGATCGCTTCCTTTAGCAGCGCATAGCTCGCGATCGGTGCGAACGTGCCATTCAGGCCATACTGACCTGCATAATTGGAATTGGTACATGCGCCCATCCCGAACACGATATCCCGGATCTTTACATCCTCCTGCATCGCGCCCGTCGAGCCGATCCGCATGATATTTTCCACATCAAAGAAATGAAAAAGCTCATACGAGTAGATCCCGATCGTCGGCATTCCCATGCCGCTTGCCATCACGCTGATCTTCGTCCCCTTATAGGTTCCCGTGTACCCCTGTATGCCTCTGATATTGTTGACGAGAACCGCATTCTCCAGAAAATTCTCAGCGATAAACTTTGAACGCAGCGGATCCCCGGGCATCAGTACAGTCCTTCCGAAAGCATCCTTCTCCGCATTGATATGCGGTGTTGTGACAAATGCCATATACATCCCTCCTTCATTGATCGAACAGTTCCTTTAATATATATCGTTGACAGACACCGGTCCTGCCAGGTATATACTATCAAATTTCGCACTCTGCTTCAACTTCATATACTCAAAAATAAATGCGGTAAACTCACCGATCGTAGTCGTGACTTCCGGGCGCATGGAAGGTTCTTTTTCCATCGCGCCATCCGGCGCTTCCACGCGTTCCATACGGCTTCCCTTCTCATCAATATACCATATAAAAAGTCCGTCGTTCCCCGCAACTGCCGGATCTTTCAGCCGGACGGCGATCGTTATCCGGCCATTTCCCGTGACATATCTCAGCATTTCAGGCAGATTTACGATCCTTGCCATGACTGCCGGCGTGTTCCCTTTCTCTGTCAGGATATAACATTCCCTGTCAAAAGCCGGATCAAATACAGCCTCCCTGATGCTGTCCGCCGCAGTACCTGCGCAGGCAAAATACCCCCTTCGGATCCCGTGCTCCATGATCTGAAACAGATTTCCACCAGCGCCGAGCAGCCTTTTCTGCACCCCTTCATAGTACGATGCGCTCCGGATCATAAAAAATCCGTACTGCCTGCAAAGCCTCGCATTGACAAAATGTGCGAGGGAGAGCAGGTCTTCCCCGGCAGCCACCTGCAGCGTCGTGTCAGGGATATCCAGGGAAACTGTCTCTCCCCCTGCTGCCCGCTCCAGCATCTCCACCGATATCGTCTCTGTATTCAGCGCATACGATGGTCTGTCATAAATATACTGAAACCCCAGCTGCCTCATAAGCTCCGCCCCCGGAAGGCTCTCACAAAGCCCTTCCTGCAGGCTGTCGATCAGGCACAATGGCACCCGTGCCTGATTCTGATATGCCAGGGCACCTGATATCAGCTTTCTCATCGCCGCCTCTCTGCAGTGGGTTATGGGCGTCGCAAAAGCAAGCAGTTTTGTCTCCACGCGCTCGATATCCGCCATGCATGGAGGGCGCCCTGCACTGACGGTCTGCGGATTTCTGCGCATTGCAGCAGCGCGGGGCATGAGCTTCAGCGCAGACAGCTGTCCGTCCTCCTGCACTGAAAAAACCAAGCGGCCCTCATTCTCCTCATGCCGTACAGCGATATCATATTCTCTCTGGATCCTGTCAGCGAGCTCTTTCTCTGATTCCCGTTCCCCGATCATCTGATCCATCCTGCTATATCCCGTCACTGCGCCAGGGCACTGCAGCCCGGACAGTTTTCACAGGAACGCCCATCTGCAGACCGCACGCCCGTTCCTGCCTCCATTGTCGCCATTTCCCTTGGACTTGTGAGCATGCAGACCGCCTGCGCGGAGATGCCCTTTCCCTCGCCCGTGAATCCAAGCCCTTCCTCCGTCGTCGCCTTGACATTGACCTGATCGGCGCTGATCCCCAGCGCCCTGGCGATATTTTCCCGCATCTGGTCAATGTGCGGACGCATCCTGGGCGCCTGCGCGATGATCGTCGCGTCAATATTTTCGATAAAGAACATATTTTCTTCCAGCAGTTTCCCGACCTTTTCCAGCAGGATCATGCTGGAGATCCCCTTGTAGGCGGGATCTGTATCCGGAAAATGCTTTCCGATATCGCCGAGCGCCGCAGCGCCCAGTAGCGCATCCGCGACCGCGTGCAGCAGCACATCCGCGTCGGAATGTCCTAACAGTCCCAGCTCATACGGTATCGTCACACCGCCCATGACAAGAGGCCTTCCCTCCACGAGGCGGTGCACATCATAACCCATTCCTATTCTCATCTATGATCTCCCAGTTTTCATTATTTGGCAGGTATCACCAGTCTGTCGAACCCGTCAAGCAGCTCCAGCACGATGTCAAAGAGCTTATCGCAGTCGCCCTCCCTGACGCCTTCGATATTGAGCGGCATCTGCGGATCGTGCAGCGACATGCGCAGCAGCAGCCAGCCCTTCACCTCGTCCGTGTCAAAGGTGATGCGGATCCCTTCATAAGAATCCGGCGCGATCTGGTACCCTCTCGCTTTTGCCCGCTCCTCAAACGTGTTCAGCGCATCCTTTCCATAGGTCTTGAAATCATCGCCCTGGATCCTGAAGCGGTACTCCCGCTCCTCAAAACCTTTTTCCAGCGTTTCGATAAAGGATGCCAGCGTTTTCCCCTCTCTCGCCGCCTTTGCGAGCGCGATCAACAGTTTCACCGCCATATATGCGCCGTCGTCGAGGAAATAATTCTCGCTGAGCGCACCGTGACCGGAGGTCTCGATCGCAAGCGGCGACACCACTCCCTCGCTGTTCAGGCGGATGGACTCATCGATGACATTCCTGTAGCCTCTCATATACCTGTGATGTTTCATGCCAATGCCCTCGATAAAGCGCGTCAGCCTGTCGCTGGTGACGGAGTCCGTCACGATCGTTCCGCCAGGGTAGTCCTCCGCGATGATCGCCGTCATCATCGCAATGATCGCGTCCCTGTTCACCTCGCCGCCGTCTGGAAGCACCGCTGACATTCTGTCTACGTCCGTATCAAATATGATACCCAGATCCGCCTTGTTCTCCAGCACAGCCTGCCTGACCGCCTCCATCGCCTCCCTGTTCTCAGGGTTTGGTATATGATTGGGAAAATGTCCGTCAGGTTCCAGGAACTGGCTCCCTGTCGTGTCCGCGCCGAGCGGTTTTAAGACCTTTTCGACAAAGAAGCCGCCAGCGCCATTCCCCGCGTCCACCACGATATGCAGCCCGGTGAGCGGGCTGTCATAATTGCCGGCGTTGATACTCTTCCTTATCTTCTCCCGCAAAAATCCACAATATACAGAGATGGAATCAACTTTTTCCACATCGGACAGATCCGCATCCATCACCCGGAGTCCCGACGCCGTCTCGAGCACCCTGGTGATGTCGTCATGCTCCAGGCCGCCGCTCCTGTCAAAGAACTTGTAACCATTTCTGTTGAACGGAAGATGGCTCGCCGTGATCATGATCGCCCCGTCAAACGCAAACTCCTCAAACACCGTCGTCATGAACATCGAAGGCGTCGATACCAGGCCACAGTCGTAAACCCTTGCCCCCGATGCCGCGATCCCTTTTGCCGCCGCAGTAAACAGGCTGTCCGCCGTGATCCTGGAATCATGACCGATCCCGATCCGCAGTTCATCTGTCCGCTTTCCCTTCCTGTCCGCAAGCCACCTGACAAAACCGCCGCCGATCAGGTTTCCCGCATCCTCAGTGAGATTCACATTCTCCCCCTCGATCCCATCACACGCAATACCGCGTATATCGCTCCCATTCTGAAGCCTCATAATATCAGCCATCTCGTACTCCTCCGTGAAATCCAGTTCCCAAAACATTTTTTACACTATTACATATTAATCATGATATCACAGTTTTCCTGAAAAAGGAATATCCATTCGCACTCTTCCGCGAATGGATCCGCACTTTTTCAGGAGATACTATCCTGTAACAATAAAGTCTGCACAGAGGGAATCTGATCTTATCATGAAAGGAAAAAACATCCGTCCATTTGACTACTATGCACTGCTGTTCTTCACAACCGCCTTCGCCGGCTGGCTCTGGGAAGTGCTGCTCTATCTGGTGACTGCCCACACCTTTGTGAACCGGGGCGTATACATGGGACCTTATCTGCCTATCTACGGCACAGGCTGCGTCCTCCTGATCCTGCTGCTCCACAGGCTGCGCAGACATCCTGTGTCCGTCTTTGCGCTTTCCTGCATCCTGTGTACTGCACTGGAATATTTCTCAGGCGTCTGGCTCGAATGGAAATGGGGCATCCGCTGGTGGGATTACAGCGGGCATATGTGCAATGTGAACGGGCACATCTGTCTGACCAGCTCCGTCGGTTTCGGACTGGGCGGCATGCTGCTCATCTGCGTCTTTCAGCCTGTCTTCAACAGATATTACCACCGCCTGACCATTGCAATGCGCGCGGCGCTGTGTGTTGTGTTCACGCTGATCTTCACTGCCGATGCCGCTTACTCCGCCATGAAGCCCCACACCGGCGAGCTCATCAGCACACTTAGGCCTTGCATTTTTGCCGCCGATCGCTTATTATACAGACAGAGACTTTTGATCGAGCCGGAAAGCGCCGTCTTCCGGCAGCATTGGCTGAATAAACTAATATAATAAATAAACTAATATTATAGAAGGGATCGGAACATTTATGAAAAACATAGAAATCGAAAAAAAATACACGATCAAGAAATTACCCGAAAATCTGGAAGCATACCCCTGCAGGATCATTGAGCAGGCCTATCTCAACACATCTCCCGTCGTGCGCGTCCGCAGATCCGACGATTCCTACTCCCTGACCTACAAGGGAAGCGGTCTGATGGTGCGGGAAGAGTACAACCTGCCTCTCGACGAGACCTCCTACCGCCATCTGCTCAAAAAAGCTGATGGGAATGTCATATCCAAGAAAAGATATGTCATTCCCATCGAAGATCCACAGTTTGATGACAGCTATATCCCCCTGACCACACCCAAGCTCTTTATCGAGCTGGACGTCTTTGCCCCGCCCTTTGCGCCTCTCATCGTGGCGGAGGTAGAGTTCCCTGAGACCGGGATGGCGGACGCCTTTATCCCGCCCTCATGGTTTGACGCGGACGTCACCGATGATCCTGCGTATCATAACTCAGTTATGAGCCAGCGGAGATTTGATTAGATCTGCCGCGTTCACTCTTCACGTCTCATCTGCACAAAACCGGCAGCTGCCACGGCGATCATGCCGACAACGACTGCACCGATCAGGATCGTCAGAAGGATGCTGTTCATCCCCGATCCATCCTCCTCAGGTTCAGCGGTATCTGCCGGCAAGACTACCAGATCCATACCGTCCTCCCCCGTTGATAACACGATGTGTTCCAACTCCATATCCGTGTCGGGCGTTATCATCGGAACCGGTTCGTCTGCCGGTTCGGATGAAGTCACACTGGCGTCTGCCGTTATCTCGCCTGTTATCGTTGTCGCCGACGGCTTTGGCGATGACGGTGCGGCCGAAGTCACCGGCGCCGCCGGCGAGGTTACTGTGGGCGCTGCAGCTGCTGATGTCTGGTCTGTCACAGCGTTATTCACTACCCCCTGCGGAAACACCACCACCGGTGTTCCAGCTGTTTTTGGATCTGCCGGCTTACTGCTGCTGGAACTGCTGGCAGCAGTATTGTTGCCAGCGCTGCCGACAGTGTTATTGTTACCGGAACTGCTGGCAGAAGCACTCCCGGATCCGTTCTGTGAAGAACCCTGCGAAGAAGATGCCGAGGGCTTGTCCTGTGTCGACGGCGCCGTCTCCTGTTTCGGATTGTCCTTCGCAAACGTCACATCCAGAATATTGCCCCCGCCCTTCAGATCCTCGGACTTGACTGTATACTTCATAGACTTGCTGTCAGTCACTTTCAGCGCAATATTGTTCAGGTAAAGCCCGCTGATCCGGTACCCTTCCTTCGCTTTTATATCAATCGTCCGCGTCTGTCCTTTTTCTGACATCGTGCATATTTTATTGTTTTTATCTTCCTGGAACACGGCATCGCCGCCCTCAGTATTCATGATGAGCAGTTTCTGGCTGATCGTATCTGCCTCGGGCTCTCCTTTGAGCGCCACAACCGCAAAGGGGCTGAACGAATAGCAGGTGACGATCAGACCTTTATCCGTCACAATGCAGTCAAGTTCCTCCACACCAGTGATCGTGCCATTTTTGTCTCTCGTAAAGTGATACGCCTTGTAGCTCACACCTGCATTCTCCGGTCCGAAACCTTCCGGAAAGCCGATGTGCAGCCTGACACTGGATCCTGTGCTCAGTATATTCTCATTGCAGGTCATCAGCTTGAGATCGTAGGTAGCGCTCTTTACTATGGTGCACTCATCGGGAAGCTTGCCTTCGATCTCTTTTAGCATCTCCCCGCTCTGCTTCGCGGGATCGCTCTCCACCACCACCTCGGGCTTCGAAGCCGTCAGAACGATGTTCTTCACATCCCTGAGTTTCTGATTATTCTCATTCACCCAGTCACCGCAGAATATGTCCATCGGCTCCAACAGCTTGGGTTTCGCGCCCAGATTCAGATAGATCCCCTCATTCCTGTGTGCACAGATTGATATCTTTGTCTTCGCACTGTAGATAAAGCTGTCCGGTGCCTTCAGGCTGCCTATCCCCTGCAGACCGGTGATCTGGAACGTATAATCAGCGTAATTGTCCGCCAGCTGATCACTCGGCGTGAAGTCGAACTCCACCGTGCGGTCTCCATCCCATGTAAAATTCTCGATCTTGCTGTTCTCCTCCGCACTCCAGCCATTTTTTACAGTGACTTTATATCCGGCTTTCTGCCCGTTGATCTCCACGAGCTGTTCGTTGAACACCGCCGTAATATGATATTTCTTTCCACAGGAGATAAAGCTTGTATTGTTTGGCGTGAGTTTTCTGGCAAAGGGTGACGGGACAAATGTGCCCTTCGGATTGTCCAGCTTTCCCGTGGAGACGATGAAATCTGCCTCCGTCCCCTGGAATTTCCAGTTTTTTTCCAGTTCCTCCGCAGTCAGGTCATCACCGTAGAGCGGACCCGCAGGCGCCTTTTTCGTGACCGCAAACTCAATATACCTGCTGTTCCCGTTGGCAAGGAGCAGCGCATCCGCATGCTGCGGCATCATAAAAGGCTTGGGATCGGCATAGCCCCAGCTTCCGACTTCATACTCTCCAGTTCCTGGCATATACTGATAAAAGCGGGCCAGCATATACACGCCCTCGCGGTCGACCGCATCCTGATATCCCATGCCCTTGTAGCTTACCTTAAATACGCCTACCGCCCCTTCTGACTCCGTCCCATTCCGGTACTGCACCAGCAGTCCTTCTTTGTCAAAGCGCTTTTCATATCCGTCCTCGTCCGTATCCCCGTCCGTGTTCCCCGTATCCGGTTCCGGTTCTTCCCCCTCGGAGCCTCCTTCCGGTCCCGAAAGCTGCGGATAGGTAAACCGAAAACCGCTGCCTGACATAATACCGTCGGGCTTGTGGTTCGAATCCATCACCGATCTGTCAGCCAGCAGATACTTTCCACTGTCAACAGTACCCTTCATACCGTCTCCGGCTGTGGCATCCACACCATACCACTTTCCGTCGATCTGTACATAGTTCCACATGTGAAGATTGTCGCTGCCGTCCGGCGCCCGGTAGTTTCCCTGCACCAGCACGCTGTTGATCCCCATGGCATCCAGCACGGTCTTGACCGCCCTGGCATAACCTTCACACAGGCTCTGTCCCTTCACGAGCGCGCCGTAGGAGGTTCTCACATGCCCTGCGTTGCCCGCATCACAATTTGTGTCGAGCCTGTATTCGGTGTTGTCTATAATGGCATTGTAGACATATGCCACCTGCTCCCGGACTGACGAGGAATTCCCCTTCGCGCCCTTTACGATCTCGCTGATTCTGGCATCCTGCTCCTTTTCCGCACGCTCTACCTGCTGCGTGTCGGCAAATCCCTCCACAAAATAGTTCTCGCTCCTGCCAATTCTCAGCACAACCTTGTACACATCTCCGCTCTTGCTCCATGAGACCGACAGATTTGAAAAATCCACATAAAAAATATCCGGATAATCTGCATAAAAAGCATCCCTTGCCGCCCCGTACTGGCGCAGCAGCTCGTCCGTGTTCGTCTCATAGCGCGCAGCCTGCTCACTGGTCATATGCCCCTTTTCCACCAGATCATACTCCTGCGTACCCGTCTTGAAGATCCCCTGCACATACATCTCGTACATAGCATCATAAATAGCTTTGGCATCGCCTTTCAGCTGACTGTAATAATAGCGACTTGCGTTCGTGTTTGCCGCGCTGACACTGCCGCCCATACCTGCCATGCCATATGACAGTACCAGCAGCAGGGCAAGAATGACAGCAAAGATCCTCGTTCGTCTCATCATCCTACTCCCCTTTATCTTAAGATTTTTAAAAAATAGTATCAGCTTTGCTGTTTGTTGTCAAGAAATGGGATCTGATTTAATATTTCGTAATAATTTCGCATATTTTCTGTCATAAAAAAGCAAAAAAAGAGCCGGAAACCCTTAGTTTTGCAAGGTTTCCGGCCACATGCGCTCCTGCGGATAACAGGACTTGAACCTGCACGGTCGCCCACCAGAACCTAAATCTGGCGCGTCTGCCAATTCCGCCATATCCGCATTCTGCATCTCATCAGACATGCTTCTATATTTTAACAAATACGAATGCAAAAGTCAACTGATTTTTTGAACACAGATCCCAACTCAGTCTTGTGTCCTCAGTTCGATGCTTCCAAGAGCGCACTCCAACACCGCCCTTCCCAGCGCCGCGCTGCTTTTAAAAGACTTCCTTGCCGCAAAACTTCCCACTTTGCCGCCATTGATCCTGACACTGCCCACCGCACAGGAAACGTCATAATTGAAATCGCTCTCCTTATTATCCAGATGAAAACGGCAGTTTCCCACCCCGCAGTTCACCCGGATATCTCCGTTGACGCTCCCCTTGTAGACCATTGAGCCCACGCCGCACTCGATGTCAAGGCTGCCTGCCGTCACACCTTTCATCTTTGCCTTTCCGGCGCCGATCTCCACATGAAGGCTTCCCCGGACGGACAGCTGCGCCGCCTTCCATTTGCCCGCGCCGATCTCTACCTCCATTTCCTCACAGGTGACCGGAACCGCATCCAGATCCATGGAACCCGCGCCGATCTCCAGCACCGCATGTTCCAGCGACAGCCCCGCCGGCAGATAGATCGTGATCTTTGTCTCGTCACTGCCAAACCGGGGCAGGTTCACAAGCCCTTCCATTTTGTAGGCGATCACAAGTTTTCCCGCCCTCAGCTCACACGTATATCTGTCCGTCTGCAGATTCCTTGCCTCCACCCGGATCTCCCCGTCCACCGACTCCTCCGTCCAGACAGACGCAGCCGCGATCCGCAGCTCCAGCTTCCTCACATCGTGCGCCGCAAAAGTATTTACCCGCAGTTCCTTTTCAAAATCTCCCATAGCCATGCTCCTTTTCCCGATACAATGTTTATACATAATAGATCTCAATGTTGCCAAAGTTCGTCTCGCCTTTTAGGCACAGTTCGGCGCTGCTGGTTCCCACACACTTTCCATGCTCATTGACGCTGCCGAAAACATGCTCCAGCTCATTGTGCACTTTCCATTCCTTTGGAATGTAGAGAACCGTCTCCCCGAAATTATTGTCGACCTTCACTGTCGCGGTCCCCCCCTGAATGACCGCATTGTCAAAATAGATCGTCATACTGCCAAAATTATTCTCCAGACGCGCCTTGCAGAAATTGTCCGAATGAATGTAGCGGATCGCTGAACCGAAGGTATTTTCACAGCGGATCTGCTCCCCGCTGCACTGTTCGCTGCTGCTTCCGATCCCCCTGACACCGTCGCTGTCCCACTCAAACTCAATACCATGCTTTCTCTCCTTTTTTCCGCCAAACAGCAGGGAAAGCCCGATACTCAGCAGCAGCGCCGCAGCCAGAACCGTCCACGGCGTCAGCGCCTCGATCCCCAGCGGCCCGTCATAGATGATGCACAGAAACGCTACGGCAAACAGCATCTCATAAAAGTTCCTGTGCCGGACACCATCCGCTGCCATCCAGACCAGAAACACCGTCGCCAGCAGGGAGAACACGCCCACATCCGGCAGTATGCCGATCTTGCTGGCAACGACGATTATTGCCATCATTATAAAAAAGATACCCCAAAATATTTTTCGTTTTCTCATCGATGCAACCTCTTTTCCTCCAATTTACTGATCAATGGTTTATAGTAATACCGCGAGACATAGACCTGCTTGTGGGTGTCCGCAAACGCCACCACACTCGATGCCGTCAGGTTCCGGTTGATAGAATAAATATGGTTCGTATTCAGGATCGTCGACTTTGACACTCTCATAAAAAATCCCGGAAGAATATCCTCCAGCTCATAGAGCTTGTACTTAATCTGATATGCCTCCGATCTCGTATGTGCGCTGATGCCTTTTTCGTCCGTCTCAAAGAACAGGATCTCATCCAGCATCAGATAGTACTCGGTATTTCCCTTGTAAAAAACAAATTTCTGCGTCCCCCCGGAGGCCTCGCTCACCGCTTTTTGAATTGCAGAGATTTCCTCTGTCAGCCTCCGGCAGCGGATCAGCACCTCGTCCTCCTCCAGGGTCTCCTCGATCTCAATTTTTATTTTCATACATTTACTCCCTGTATGCTCCCGGCTGAAATGCATACTGATATTTCCCGCGCTCTGGCACACCGCTCCCACTCCGCCGCCTGATACACTGCTCTCATCACCAGCTTTTCTCTATCATAATAAAACGAACCACCGATGTAAACCGTTTTACATCAAGTGGTTCGATTTGCCCGCTAAGAGGTAAAAAACTAAGATCATCTAAGGCGCCAAAGTACGCCGCCTAAGATGATCTAAGTTTTTAAAAGAACGCCCGGAGCGGGCGTTCTTCAGGATAAACTGAAATTTTGCCTCAGACATTGTCAGGAATGGTGCTGATGACTTTCCTGTTGATCATTATCATAAAGAGTGTTGAGGCGCAGAAGGACATCAGCTCCGCGATCGGAAATGCCCACCATACCGCATGGAGTCCCCCGAGCCTCGCGAGGATAAATGCGGCTGGCAGCAGTACCACAAGCTGTCTGGCAACCGATACGACAAGGCTGTACACGCCGTTTCCAAGCGCCTGGAATACGGAACCTGCTATGATGCAGAACCATGCGATCAGGAAATGGAAGCCGATGATGCGCAACGCAGGCACACCGATGGCAAGCATCTCATCCGATGCCTCAAACATGCCAAGCAGCACACCCGGTATCGTCTCAAACACGATAAATCCGACAAGAAGCAGTGTAAACGCGTACACAAGGCTGCACTTGATCGCCTTGATCACCCGGCTCCTTTTCCCGGCTCCGTAATTGAACGCCACGATCGGTATCAGACCGTTGTTCAGTCCGAACACCGGCATAAAGAAAAAGCTCTGCAGCTTGAAATAAACACCAAACACGGCAGTCGCCGTCGAAGAGAACGTGATCAGGATCTGATTCATTCCGTATGTCATGACCGAACCGATCGCCTGCATGATGATGGACGGCACACCGACCTTGTAGATGTTGCCGATCGTGCCCGCATCCGGTCGAAAGCCCTTTACAGAGAGCGTGATCTCCTTATTTACCCTGATGTTGAAGATCAACCCGAGCGTCCCTCCCACGATCTGCCCGATGACAGTCGCGATCGCCGCGCCGGCCACGCCCATTTTGGGCATACCCAGCAGTCCGAAGATCAGAATCGGATCCAGGATAATGTTCGTCACCGCCCCGACCGCCTGTGTGATCATGGAGTACAGCGTTTTTCCGGTTGACTGCAGCAGCTTCTCAAAGATCAGCTGCGCATACAGTCCAAAAGAACACACGCACACGATCGTAAGATACTGTACACCCAGCGTGAGGATTTCGTGATCCGCGCCCTTCACCTGACTCGCATAGAACGGTCTGACCCCGACGATCCCGACGATCACAAACGCGATATAACTCAGTACTGCCAGGAAGATGCCATTCATGGCCGTCTTGCTCACCTGCTTTAAGTCTTTCTCCCCCAGCTGCTTTGAGAGCAGGGAGTTGACACCCACGCCTGTACCCGTACCGAGCGCGATCAGAAGCGTCTGTATCGGAAACGCAAGCGACACCGCAGTCAGCGCGTTCTCACTCAGCTTTGCCACAAAAATACTGTCCACGATATTGTAGAGCGCCTGAACCAGCATGGACACCATCATTGGCAGCGACATATTTAACAGTAATCTGTTGACGGGCATGACGCCCATCTTGTTTTCCTGTGACTCTGCACCTACTTTATTGCTCATTCGTTCTCCTCCGTTTTCCTTTGGTCAGTATTGTAGTATGTCCAATCCCTAAAAAACAAGCCCATACCTGCGCCAGACCGCAGATATGACCTTGTTTTGAAGAGCGTTCCTGTATATGATCCCCCGGTCAGACCCTCGTCTCCACAAAGATCGTGTAGATCGCCCGGATCGCTGTCTCGAAATCCTCGTTGGAAACACCGATGATGACATTCTGTTCACTCGAACCCTGATCGATCATCCTGACATTCACATTCGCATGCGCCAGCGCGGCGAAGATCCTGCCCACCGTCCCTCTCTGCGACTTCATGCACCGCCCCACGACAGCGATCAGCGCAAGGTCAGACTGGATCTCTATGTGATCGGGATTCACCGCCTTGCTGATGCCGGACAGGATATTCTGCTCCTTGTCGGCAAACTCCGTCTGATGAACCATCACATTCAGCGTGTCGATCCCGGAGGGCATATGTTCAAACGAAATATCATACTCCTCAAATACCTGGAGCACTTTTCTCCCAAAACCGATCTCCGCATTCATCATATCCTTCTCAATATTGATGGAAGCAAACCCTTTCTTGCCCGCGATGCCCGTGATCGTATACTTCGACTTCTTGCAGGTATTCCCGACGATCCATGTCCCCTCATCCTCGGGCTGGTTCGTGTTTCTGATATTGATGGGGATCCCCTGCTTTCTCACCGGGAATATCGCATCCTCATGAAGAACACCCGCCCCCATGTAGGAAAGCTCCCTCAGCTCACCATACGTGATCGTATCGATCCCTTTTGGGTTCTCGATAATACGCGGATCCGCGATCAGAAACCCCGACACATCTGTCCAGTTCTCATACACATCCGCCTGGATCGCCTTCGCCACGATCGAGCCCGTGATGTCGGAACCGCCTCTTGAGAACGTCACGACAGTCCCGTCCTCCATCGCGCCGTAAAATCCGGGAATGACCGCCCGCTCCACGCCCTCGAGGCGCTTAGACAGGAGCGCCTGCGTCACATCGGCGTCGAACACGCCCGCCTCATTGAACCGGATCGCCTCCGCAGGATCGACAAACTCATACCTGAGATATTCCGCCATGATGATACCGTTTAAGTATTCCCCGCGGCTCGCTGCATAGTTGGCCCCCGCCTTTCTCTTGAAATTGTCAATGATCCTGTCAAATTCAGATGAAAGATCCAGGTCAAGCTTCAATCCGTCGATGATCTCCTGGTACCGCTTCTCGATCTGGGCGATCTCCGCATTAAAATTGTGATCCCTCTCTGCCAGCGCATAGCACGCATAGAGCATATCCGTCACCTTTGTATCCTTGTCAAACCGCTTTCCCGGCGCCGACGGGACGACAAACTTTCTGTCCTCATCCGCATGGATAATGTTGCCGACCTTCACAAACTGTTCTGCGCTCGCCAGTGAACTTCCGCCAAATTTAACTACCTTTTTCATCTCACACTATTCCTTTCCCACAACCAAAGTATTCCACAGCGTATCTCCTACTATATTCATATTCAGGAACACCACCCGTGTGCTGTCTTCTGAAGCGTTAATCTACCCTGATCATCGACAATACGCTGCCAAATCCTGCAGCCTTATCTCTGTATTCCGCCTCTGTCATCTCCTCCGTAACAAGTCCGCACTCACCGGCGGCTATATCTGTATACATCTCGACCTCGCCAAAAATATCTTTGATCCGCGGCTCATCAGCCAGAGGCACGCGCACAAAAAATCTTCTGACTGCGCCGTCGACCGGTGAGATCGCAAGTTTCTGATCCTCCCACCTGATATCCAGATGCTTGCCGATATGGCGCGCACAGTCAAGGACATCCGCCACTACCGCACTCGCTGTCGCAAGTTTTCCTGCACCCTTTCCGTAATACATCGTCTCACCGCCCATATTGCAGTTGATCAGGATCGCGTTGAACACGCCTTTGACAGCATAAAGAGGGTTCTCGGGTTTCACGATGAACGGCGCCACGATCGCATAGTATTTGTCACCCTTCTTGACACTCTTTGCAAAGAGCTTGATCGTCGCCCCCATTTTCATCGCATAGGCAAAATCCACATCCGTGATCGCTGTGATCCCCTCCGTGACGATATCTTCGAAATCGACCTTTTTGCCGTAGGCAAGCGAGGTCAGGATCGCGATCTTCCTGCACGCGTCCAGCCCCAGGACATCCGCATCCGGGTTCTTCTCCGCATAGCCCTTCTCCTGCGCCCGCGCGAGCACGGTATCAAACGCAAGTCCCTCCGTCTCCATCTTGGTCAGTATATAGTTGGTCGTCCCGTTCAGGATCCCTGTGATCGACAGGATCTCCTCCTGCGCGAGCGACGTCCGCAGCGGTCTGATGATCGGAATGCCGCCGCCGACACTCGCCTCAAACAGATAACTGCAATCGTGCGCCTCAGCGATCCGGATCAGCTCCGGACCATGCTTTTCCACCAGCTCCTTGTTCGACGTGCACACACTCTTGCCGCTCTCGAGCGCACGCTTTGTAAACTCATATGCAGGGTGCTCGCCGCCCATCGTCTCGCACACGATCGCCACCTCTGCGTCGTTGAGGATCACATCGACATCATGAACCAGCACTTCCTGTACCGGATCCCCCTCAAATTCACGCAGGTCAAGCACATACTTCACCTGTATCTCATCACCAAGCTTATCTGCGATGACGTCCTTATTCTTTTTGATGACCTCATACACACCGCTTCCCACTGTTCCATATCCCAATATCGCTGCCTTTATCATTTTCCTTGACCTCCTGTGCGTTCCTCATACTGACCAGCTGCCGGTCAGATTTTCCGTAACAACTCATTTTTTGATATCATTCCATGCCAAGTACCTTGACATTGTGCACACCGCCGATCTGCTCCATTCCGGACACCATTTCGGACACATCGCTGGCTGCATCCAGGATCTGAATGCTGAGCGACAAAGATGCGATCCCATTGATCGGTATCGTCTGATGGATCGTCAGTATATTGGCGTGAAAATCTGCTACCACTTTCAACACGTCCGATAAAAGCCCTGGCTCATCATCCATCCTGCACGCCAGCGTGATCGTCTTCCCCTGCGCGGAATCATGGAACGGAAAGATATCTTCCTTATACTTATAGTAAGAACTCCTGCTGATCCCCACGCGCTCGACTGCCTCCTGTACGGACGATGCCTTCTGCGTTTCCAGAAGCCTGTTCACTTCCACAACTTTTAACAGTACCTCCGGCAAAGCTCTCTTTTTCACAACATAATAAGATGCTGCCCCTTCCATCTGCACCTGCTCCTCGTTCCATCTGTTCTCTTGTCAAAGACATTTGTACGTCACTGCAATACATATTATCATAACGCCCAAAAAAGCGCAACCCGTTTGTTGCACTTTTTCTAAAACACACACAATCCACCGCGGCATGCTACCGCGGTCCATGCGCATAAAAAGTGTATAAACAAAAATTACCAAAAGTCGTGATCTTACAAACTTTCGGTAATTTTCTGTGAATGAGACATCGGGGACTCGAACCCCGGACAACTTGATTAAAAGTCAAGTGCTCTACCACCTGAGCTAATATCCCATATCAATTGAATATTTTAAGATTGATGAATGACACCCGCCTTGTCCGACAAAACTGGGCTAGCTGGATTCGAACCAGCGAATGCAGGGATCAAAACCCTGTGCCTTACCGCTTGGCGATAGCCCAAAAAGGTGGATACTGGGATTCGAACCCAGGGCCTTCAGAGCCACAATCTGACGCGCTAACCAACTGCGCTATACCCACCATATATGAGATAAGGCAAGCTCAATCTCAAACGTGCTCGAAGGGATTCGAACCCCCGACCCACGGCTTAGAAGGCCGTTGCTCTATCCAGCTGAGCTACGAACACATTCCATAAAAGAACCCTGCGAAGCGGCAAACTGCCCCGCCAGAGCGGGTGATGGGAATCGAACCCACGTATCCAGCTTGGAAGGCTGGTGTTCTACCATTGAACTACACCCGCATATATTGAGAAAGATCTCTGTATCGAAAATCGTATATACAGTCAGAAACTGTATCTGCAATCGGGGTGACAGGATTCGAACCTGCGACCTCCTGGTCCCAAACCAGGCGCTCTAGCCAAGCTGAGCCACACCCCGCCGCTCAATTTTCAATTTATTTCTCACAGCGACGAATATCATTTTACACGACTCTTTCATCCGTGTCAAGACCTTTTTTCTCATTTTTTCACATAATCTTAAAATTTTCTATGTACCGCTTAATCCTGCTCGACATATCTGAGCTCGAACCTCGCCTCGCCATCCCCGCCGATCTCCATAATGATATAAGATGGCTTTCTGTTTTCCTGCCTTGGGTAGGACAGGCTTCCGGGATTGATGGCAGTGATCTCATCCGAGATCTCGATCACCGGCTTGTGGGTGTGTCCGTACATCACAATGTCCGCACCCTGAACGACCGCTTCCTTCTTCAGCATCTCGTTGCCCATGTTGATATAATAGTGATGACCATGCGTTATCATAACACAATACTTCCCTATTTGTAAAGTCTTTTCTGAAGGCAGATCAGAAAAAAAATCATTGTTGCCTGAAACCATCTCCACCGGACAGCCCGCCGCTTCCTGAATGGTGTACTCGCTCCCCTCAATATCCCCGAGATGTATGACCAGATCCACCTTTCCGACCATCTGCAGCACCTTCATATAATTTTCGTTCTTCCTGTGCGTGTCACTGACAATCAGTATTCTCATAATCTCTCCTGCTTCAACACTTTTTTCATTTCCTCCAGCGCTTTCCCGCGGTGGCTGATGCGGTTCTTCTCCTCCGGTTCAAGCTCCGCGGAGTACAGGCCATACTCCGGCAGATAAAAGATCGGGTCATAGCCAAATCCGTTCTGCCCCCGCTCCTCATAGCCAATCCTTCCCTCGATCGCGGCTCTGGTGGTAAATTTTCTTCCGTCAGGAAATACCGCGGCAATGACACACACGAACCGCGCGGTTCGTTTTTCGTCAGGAACACCCTCAAGCCGTTTTATCAGGCTGGCATTTTTGACTGCATACGACGTGTTCTCCCCCATATATCTCGCAGAATAGATCCCTGGCTCCCTGTTCAGATAATCGATCTCCAGACCGGAATCATCTGCGAGCACGACCGCTTTCACGCCTTTCTTTCCAAGTTCCTCCGCAATAGCTGACGCTTTGATCACGGCGTTTTCCTCAAATGTCTTCCCATCCTCGACGATATCCGCGTCAACTCCAGCTTCCTTCATCGACTGTATCTCCAGTCCCAGATCAGCCATGATCATCCGTATCTCCCGCATTTTATCGGCATTTCCTGTCGCAAATACGATCTTATCCGCCTTCATCTGCCTGTTCCTCCTATCCTCATTCTTCATAGACCGTTCACCGGTAAGATATAATCCTGGAGGATGACTTCCATCGTCTTCTCAAGAGCCTCCACGATCTTTCCATTCAATTTGTATTCATTTTCAACGCTCTCCATATCTTTTTGCGTCAGCGAGATCTGAATGACCGCGGAAGGGACCGTTGCCTCCGATACCAGCACACAGCTGTCATCCCCCTCCTCAAAGCCGCGCATTTCCATCTGTACCGCTCCCTGTACCGACTCAAGAAACGCCTCCGCCATAACCACCGACAGATGCGCGCTGTTAAAGTCCGGTATAAAATAGGTCGTGTTGCAGACCCCTTTCATATAAGACTGTTGTCCACTGCTTTCCTCCACCTGCACGCCGAGCACCATGTCCGCATGGATCCTGTTCGCGAACGAGACCACATCCTCCTGCGTGTACTCCTCCTGCATGTCGGATGCCATATAGAGCTTGATCTGGTTGTCCTGCGCAAACTTCTCGATGCTCTGTCTCCATTCCGGAAGCGCCAGACGGTTCCGGTCCGTGTAGGGAAACCACACGACTGCCGAGGCGGCATAGCTGTCTCCGATCTCCTTAAAGTCCACTGTCAGCGCGCCATTTCCGACTGCCAGCTCATAGTCGTACAGCTCCCCGCAGTAGACCTCCACGACCACATCCTCATTCTGCCTGTAGACCCCCACCGCATCCATGATCGTCGAGTCGCTCACCAGCTCCACTCCATTGGGAACATACTCCGAATATCCCGACAGCGTTATGACATATTTATTCCGCACAAACTCCTCGCGGACACTGACGTCCTCGACGGCGATCGGCTCCTGCAGCGGTATCACCAGCCTTGATCTGTCCTCATCCCTGAAAGCTGTCCGCACATTCAGCTTCGGCGCCATAAGGCTGTTCTCCTGCGTGTTCACACTCTCCATCAGGATACCGATGCGGCTGCTCGCATCAAAGAAATCCTCGTTTATCTTAAATCCTGCCGTCAGCACGCCGGAAACCACTGCAAAGCTCACCGCAGCGATCTGCAGCGAACGGTACAGCTCATCCCTCTTCCCTGCTGTGATCTCCTCTATTTCAGCACGCGTGAGCGCACAGCCCTCCTGCCCGTACCGCGCGTCGACAGTCTCTGATATCCTGCCCGGATCATCGCGATCTGTCTTCCGGTTCTTTTTCACTACATTCCTGGTCTGCATTGTCTCCACTTTCCTCAATGGTCTGCCTGTTTCCTGGGCGGGCGCGGTCCCATAAACTGATAATAATATGTCTTCATCATACCATTATAGATCTTTCTGTTTCTGTCCGCCTTTCTGCCGATCTCCCTCTGCGCCTCCTCATACGATGTGATCAGATACAGCGACCATGTATCCATGCTTCTGAACCGCTCCCCGAGCTTTCTGTACAGCGGCGGTATGTTCTCCTTCTCCTCAAGCCGCTCTCCATAGGGGGGATTGGTTATGATAAAACCATATTCTCCCTCGTGGGAGAGCCTGCCCACATCCTTTTCCTCAAATCTGATCATATCTTCCACGCCTGCGAGACGGGCGTTCTGTCTCGCGATCCTGATCATCTCCGGATCGAGATCGCTGCCCTCGAGATCGACCGGGATAGACAGATCGACCATTTCCCTCGCCTCCTCATAGCAGTCGTCCCACACCTTTTTGTCGATGAGATGCCCCCACTTCAACGCCGTGAATCCTCTTTTCATGCCGGGGGAGATATTCGCTGCCATCAGCGCTGCTTCTATTAATATGGTTCCGCTTCCGCAGAACGGGTCCACCAGGATCCGGTCGCTCCTCCACGGCGTCAGCATGATGAGCGCCGCTGCGAGATTCTCCGCGATCGGCGCCTTTGCCGTGTATCTGCGGTACCCCCTTTTGTGCAGGGACTCGCCTGTCGTGTCAAGCCCCACTGTCACCGTATCCTTCATCAGAAAGACGCGCACAGGAAAACTCTGTCCCTCCTCGCCAAACCAGCTGACATGATACACCTGCTTCAGCCGTTCGACCATCGCCTTTTTCATGATGGACTGGATATCCGACGGTGAGAAGAGCCTGCTCCTGACGCTCGCCGCCTTCGCCACCCAGAATTTCCCATCTGCAGGGATGTACTCCTCCCACGGAAGCGCCTTGGTGTTCTCAAACAGTTCATCGAATGTCTCTGCGCGGAAACTCCCGACTTTTATGAGGATCCGCTCCGCTGTCCTGAGGCCGATATTGGCGCGGCAGACCGCCTCGTCATCGCCGATAAAGGTCACCCTGCCGTCCTCCACCTGCGACACATCGTATCCGAGATCTGTGATCTCCTGTTTTAAGACCGCCTCCAGACCAAAGTGGCAGGGCGCGATCAATTCATATCTCTTCATTGTATTCTCCATAAAATAATTTATGTTTTTGTTTTCTATATTATCTTATATTCATTAGTTCCATCTGTCAAACAGAAAATAGCCGGAACAGGAAAATGTGGTGAAAATCGAAAAAGACAGGACCTGTTTCCAAGCCCCGCCTTCTCCTGTTCCAGCACCGATTACCTGTTGTTATTGTTGTTCGTGCTGTTCTTGCAGTTCTTCTGGTTGTTGTCAGAACTGCTGTTGTTTGTGCTGTTCTGTGAATTCTGAGAGTTCTGAGAGTTCTGAGAATTCTGAGAGTTGTTATTTGACTTGTTCTGGTCGTAGTTGTTGTTTGTTCCAGCCATAATGCTACCTCCAATTCTTATGGGAATGCGTTCCCTTGTTTCCGGCATACAGCTGCATCTGCATTTTTGTATGCCGTCAGCACTTTATATGCTACACAGATATGATTTGCTCAATTGCACGTTTTTATACATCGATTTTAATTTACATATCCTGTTAACTTTGGAAACACTGCCCAAATCAGATAATTATTGTTTGGTAGGTTTTATTTTCAGAAATCAGTTGATTTTTGTGACTGCTATTGCTATACTAAAGTTAGTAAAGAGATACTCCTTCAATCCTCTTTACAACCCTTATATATTAATTATTTATACTCCCCTTAACGAAAAACGACCATCGCGATGGTCGTTTTTCATTTATGATCATTTACTTTTTCTGCCTTTTATCTATTTTCTCTGCCACCAGCTGCGGACAGTCCTGACCAGAAAACCGGCCAGCAGGAATATGATAATATACGGCGCCAGTATGACAAACGCATGGAACACGACGGAAAGAACCAGAAGCACCACAACCGCCACGATGCAGGTGATCAGCCAGCCCGGGATCCTGACGCGCCTGTCATCTCCGTTTTCCGCACTTCCCGCCGCGTGATGATTTCCGTAATCCGAAAAACTGCTATTGTTGAAACCGCCCGCGTACCCGTCCTGCCCCGCCTTACCTGACGCAAATTTACTGCTCTCCTCGATCGTCTTTGCCAGAAGTCTCGGATCGCCGAGCGTCATGATGACGTCGGACTCACTCCTGCCGCCCGAGGTCTGATCATTGATGTACGACCTGTAATATCTCACATTGTCCTGTATCACGCTCTCAGACACTTTCCCTTCAAGAGCATCACGAAATTGCCTCAAAAATTCCTCACAGTTCATAATAACCCCCAACTTATCGCCTACGCCTGATCCATTCCTCTGCCCATCGTCATCTTTTTCACAAACGCCGCAGGTTCCTTTTTCATATCGATCATGTCCCGGAATGCGTGGAGCACCATTCTGTCCTTGTTGCAGGCCGCTGTGTTCTTGCCGGAATCGCCGATGATATTGTACCGGTTCATCTGCCATATGTACAGATCCGTAAGGCCGTATCCCTCGCAATGCACCTTATCCATCAGACAGCGATGCTCCAGATAAAACACCAGCTCCTCCAGAAGCTCCCTGTCCATCACAAGCTCTTCCCAGAGTTCATCGCACCACTGCCCTGTCTCGTCCGCAACCTCCCCGAGCGCCTGAAGTCCCTCGTATGCCTTGATCCGTCTGGCATCATACAATATCCCCGCCATGTCACTGCCCCACTTTTCATTTGCTGTTCTACAGCCTCTCATACCTTATCCTACCATATGATACAGACAAGGTAAATTAACGAATTATAAAATTTTATAAAACTATTTTTGCCACCGATCCGCCCACGACCAGCTCCCCGCCCATCACATGCTGGCATATGGGCGTCGCTTTGGGATTCTCGATCAGGCTGATCAACTGTTTTGCCGCCAGACTGCCGATCCCTGTCGTATCCTGACGGTACGTCGCAAGCTGCGGCGTCAGCTGTGACGCCATCGCTATGCCGTCATATCCCGCGATCGAGATGTCCTGCGGTATCCGCAGACCGCTGCTCCTGATCCCGTTCATGCCGCCGACCGCCGAAAAATCATCCGCGTACAGGATACAGGTCGGCGGCTGCGGCTGCTCCAGCAGCCGGCCGGTGATGAGTCCTGCCGTGTAGGAATCCCTGTACCGTCCCCTCTGCAGAAACTCCTCCCGGACTGCCATACCCTTGTTCTCATGAAACCGATAATACGCGGAGAGTCTGTTGGCCGTGACCATGGAATCCTCTCCATAGATATATGCGATGTCCCTGTGTCCCTGCCCGTATATATAGGAAAGAAGGGCTTCCATGCCGGCGATATTGTCCGACAGGACAGATATCCTGCCCTGATACACATAGTCAACCGTGACCACCGGAAGCGCACTCGACAGCAGCTCCACAACCTCGGCGTCGCCGTAATCCGCGACCGCGATCAGCACGCCGTCCATTCCCCGGTACAGTGTGTGCTCGAGATAGGACATCCGGTCCCTGCGCTTTTTCGAGTTGCTCAGAAATGTGATGTCATACCCCGCATTCTCCGCCGTATCCCGAAAAGATTCGAGCACGCCGGAAAAATACCCGTGCGTCAGCCCGCTCCCGGATTCCTCCTTGTACAGGACGCCGAGATTGTAGGTCCTGCGTGTCTTGAGCGCCCGCGCCGAGGCATTGGGATGGTAGCCGAGCTCCTTCGCCGCACGCCGGACCTTTTCCTTGGTCTCCCCGCCGATGTCATTGTGGTCGTTGAGTGCCTTGCTGACCGTTGCGACAGATACGCCGCATGCGGCCGCGATGTCTTTCATGGAAACCATATCATCCCTCATCTTTCTTTTCTTAAACGTTTACGTATCATGCAGTATACACCCGCCTGCCCGTCCGCGCAAGTCCTTTCATTCTCCGACAACAAACGTATCGCTGACGGCAAAGTCCCCATTTTCCCCGTAGACGACCAGTCTGTAAATACCGTCCATGAGCGCAGGATACTGCATAATGGTCTCTTCCGGTACATCAAACGTCCTGCTCTGGCCGGGTTCGACCACCGCAGTCATCAGGTTATCCGCGAACGGGCAGACCAGCTCGATCCACACACCCTTGTACCACAGTTCGACATGCGGCAGCTGCGCCCCATAACACCATGGATCCGAACCATTGTTGCAGACAGTACAGTTCAGAAAATTTCCCCCGTCTTTCCTCAAAGCAACACCCTCTTTTGAAGCCCTTTCCCGCAGTGGATCCGTATCCTCATATGTACCGCTCAGTGTAAATGCCGACAGATATGCGTCCATGTTCCTGTCAAAACAGTCTGCCTCCTCCGTTGTCCAGGGTTGGTACACGCCATCCAGCAAAGAGATGCATCCCGCGACATGATCCGCAGATCGTTCACGGAACACGACATAGAAGCTATTGCAGACCGTATCCCTGATCACATTTCCACTGCGGACCCTGGGGATCACGGCTTTTACAGTACCCTCATCGATCACATATGTGACATCATCATAATAGATCCGGTCTTTTCCATTGACAGAAACGTTATGTTCCCTCCGATCGAAAAGGTGATCTCCCGCCATGCCGGACGGTCCTCCCACACCACCGAATGAACCTGCAGATCCTGCTCGGAAATACCAGATCTTATTTCATTCTTATCAGACATCCTATGCTGTACACCGAGCCGGAATCCCAAAAATCCTCCGGATAAAATGCAGACCAGCATGATCACAATGAGCCTGTGCGCTCTACAGTCCGTATGTTTCTCCATCCTCACCCCGCCTTTTCATCCTGACAGACTATCCTGCTTTTTTATTATACTTTGTACACTTTGGGGGATGTCAATAGCAAATTTCATTTTATTTTTTAACTATATTTTTCATTTTATTTTTTTCTATGATTTTTATCTTGCTTTTATGAAAATCCTGTGTTAGATTTATCATATAGAACTTACTTAAACGTTTTCGTAACTGTGTCAACTGCTGTGCGGCACGCTCTGGTGCTTCATCCGGACAAGATCAGAGCCGCGGGCTGCACACTCAGATTTTATTTTCAGAAGGAGAAGACAAACCATGAAATTCGGATACTTTGACGACGCCAACCGCGAATATGTCATCACCACCCCTAAGACACCGCTCCCATGGATCAACTATCTGGGCTGCAGGGAGTTCTTCACACTGATCTCAAACACCTGCGGCGGATACACGTTCTACAAGGACGCAAAGCTCTTGAGACTCACACGCTACCGCTACAACGATGTCCCCTACGATACCAACGGCAAATATTTCTACATAAAGGACGGCGATACCGTCTGGAATCCGGGCTGGCAGCCGACCAAGACGGAGCTGGACGCCTACGAGTGCCGCCACGGCATCGGCTACAGCCGCTTCACCGCCTCCAAGAACGACGTGCAGGCATCTGTTCTCACGTTTGTGCCGATGGACGACAACTGCGAGATCTCACAGGTTAAAATAAAAAATAACGCCGATGTCCAAAAGACCCTCTCCCTTTTCTCCTATGTGGAGTGGTGCCTGTGGAATGCCGACGACGACTCCAGAAACTTCCAGAGAAACTTAAGCACCGGCGAAGTCGAGGTCATCGGCTCCACGATCTACCACAAGACAGAGTACCGCGAGCGCAGAAACCACTACGCAGTCTATACCGTGAACACAGACGTCGACGGTTTTGACACGATCCGCGACAGCTTTATCGGCACTTACAACGGCGCCGACAAGCCCGAGGCGGTGCTGGCCGGCAGATGTACCAATTCGGTGGCAAGCGGCTGGTCTCCGATCGCCGCACACCAGATCGACATCACGCTCGCTCCCGGGGAAGAAACGTCTTATGTATTCCTGCTGGGTTATCTGGAAAATCCTGTCGGGGAGAAATTTGAGGCGCCGAACGTCGTGAACAAGAAGCCCGCCAACGCGATGATCGCAAAGTACAACACTGACGCCGCTGTCGACAGGGCGTTTGCGGAGCTGAACGACTACTGGAGAGACCTGCTTGGCCGCTATGTCGTTGAGTCCTCCAACGAGAAGGTCAACCGCATGGTCAACATCTGGAACCAGTATCAGTGCATGGTGACGTTCAACATGAGCCGTTCTGCCTCCTACTATGAATCCGGCATCGGGCGCGGTATGGGCTTTCGGGATTCCTGCCAGGATCTGCTCGGTTTCGTGCATCTGATCCCCGACCGCGCACGCGAGCGCATCATCGACATCGCCTCGACGCAGTTCCCAGACGGAAGCGCCTACCATCAGTACCAGCCGCTCACCAAGAAGGGCAACTCCGACATCGGAAGCGGCTTTAACGACGATCCGCTGTGGCTGATCGCAGGCACGAGCGCCTATGTCCGCGAGACGGGCGACCTGTCGATCTTACAGGAAATGGTGCCCTACGACAATGACATGAGCGTTGCCACCACCCTGATGGAGCACTTAAAGCGCTCGTTTGACTATATCGTGAACCACAAGGGGCCGCACAAGCTGCCGCTCATCGGACGCGCCGACTGGAATGACTGCCTGAACCTCAACTGCTTCTCCGAGCATCCGGGCGAATCCTTCCAGACGTTTGGTCCGAGCGAAGGACCTGTCGCAGAATCCGTGTTTATCGCCGGAATGTTTGTCAAGTACGGCGAGGAGTACGCACAGCTTGCGGAGCTGCTCGGCGACGATGCCGAGGCAAAACGCGCGCGGGATGAGGTCGCAGTCATGTACGACGCCGTCCTTAAGGACGGCTGGGACGGGGAATGGTTCGTGCGGGCTTACGACGCATACAGCCACAAGGTCGGCTCCAAAGAGTGCGAGGAGGGACAGATCTACATCGAACCGCAGGGCTTCTGCGTGCTTGCCGGCATCGGCGTGAAGGAAGGACTGGCGGAGAAGGCGCTGAACTCCGTAAAAGAAAAGCTTGACACCAAGTACGGCGTGATGATATTACAGCCCGCCTACACCAGATACCATGTCGAGCTCGGTGAGATCTCCTCCTATCCGCCCGGGTACAAGGAAAATGCCGGCATCTTCTGCCACAACAACCCGTGGGTTTCCATCGCGGAGACCGTCATCGGACGCGGCGACAGAGCATTTGAGATCTATCAGAAGACGTGTCCGGCGTATGTGGAGGAGATCAGCGAGATCCACCGGACAGAGCCTTATGTATACTCGCAGATGGTCGCAGGGCGCGATGCCACGTATCACGGCGAGGCGAAGAATAGCTGGCTCACCGGCACTGCCGCCTGGACGTTCACGAACATCTCGCAGTATATTCTCGGCGTGTACCCGACACACAAGGGACTCCGCGTCGATCCATGCGTACCGACAGGATTCGGGAATTTCAAGCTCACCCGGCGTTTCCGCGATGTGGTGTACCACATCACTGTCCGGAATCCGGAAAACGTCCAGAAGGGCGTCGCTTCCATGACTGTCGACGGCGTAAAGGCAGACGGCTGCGTGATCCCGTTTGAGGCCGGGAAGTCTGATGTGAATGTGGAGATCGTTATGGGATAGACCGCGTATAGCGTCAGATAAATCAAACAGGGAACTGCGCTACTGATGCAGTTCCCTGTGTTTTGTCGAAAGCAATCATTGCTGATATAAGTGTCCTCATTTTAAGTGGATACATAATTCCAAAAAACAGAAGATCAACCGCACTGATCAGCCATCAATAACGCCAATATATGTGCAGCCTGTGCGAACTCACCGTTTTTGACCTTTTCTTCAAGTTCATCTCTGGAATACAGATATACATTCAGAAATTCATCCTCATCCAGATCCTGCCGGCTGTTGATCTTCTGACAGTTTTTTGCCAAAAAGATACTCATGTAGTTATCTGACAGCGCAGCATAGGAAGGAACCGTTAACAGGTGTCTCCAATCGTCAGAGCCATAGCCGGTCTCCTCCAGAAGTTCCCGTTTGGCAGCGGACAGGATGTCTTCCGGAACACCGTCGATACACTCGATGCATCCGGCACAGAATTCAGTAGTTACCTGCCGGATCCCCCTGTCTGAACTGCCTGACACAGACATAGCGGTCACCCTCAGTCATCGCAACAATGATGGCAAAGTTTCATCTCCATCTTCGTAAATCATACAGTCCGCCGACAGCGGATACCTTGATCTCCTTATTATCCCCGGTCAGAAGCGCCCGCGCTGATATCGGTGTACATGTCGAGCAGTCCGACAGTCTCTGTGGCTGGTCTGCCGTAGCTGTGGCAGCATTTGTGCGAAACTGCCTTTTCGTCCTCCGCCGCTTCGTCAAAAACAACGCTCATTCGCATAGCACCAAGCGCCAGCTCGCTGTCGAGATGTTTTAATACTTCATCGATCATATAATTATCGCTATCCATATAACTATTCACCTTCCCTTTCCCTTTCACATGTACACAGCCTCTTCTGTGCCATGAAACATGTCTGCAAAGTGCTTTAACCTTATATAATAACTCATTATAGCAAAATGTACCGGCGAATGCAACAAAAGCTCTTGCTTGTATGCAAGAGCTTTTTTACTGCAGGACAATCTCTGATATAGACTACAAAAATTTTAGAATACTTACACAAAGACTGTCAAGTTACTGTACAAACATATTCGAGTACCCCATCAGGCTCTCATCGACTTCGCGCGCGCACTCGCGCCCCTGGCGGATCGCCTTGACGACGAGCGACTGCCCGGTGTGCATGTCGCCCGCGACAAAGATATTATCCGCGCTGGTCCTGAATCTGCCGGGCTCGGTCTTTACGTTGGTGCGCGCGTCCAGCTCCAGCCCAAACGCGTCCGTGACATACTTCTGGCTGCCGAGGAAGCCCGCCGCGATCAACACAAGCTGTGCCTCCAGCACCTGCTCGCTCCCTGCGATCTCCTTCATGTTCATCCTGCCGCTCTCTGAATCTTTTTCCCATGTGAGCTTCACGATCTTCACGCCGCAGAGACAGCCGTTCTTGTCTTTGATGAACTCCTTGACCGTGGACTCATAGATGCGCGGATCGTGTCCAAACAGCGCGATCGCCTCCTCCTGGCCGTAATCGGTCTTGCAGATCTTCGGCCATTCCGGCCATGGATTGTTCTCCGCCCTGGTGTCCGGCGCTTTGGGCATCATCTCGATCTGCGTCACGGACTTCGCGCCGAGCCGGATCGAAGTTCCCACGCAGTCGTTTCCCGTGTCGCCGCCGCCGATGATCACCACGTCTTTTCCCTTTGCGGACACATAGGCGTTGTCCGCAAGATCGGAATCGAGCAGGCTCTTTGTCACGCCTTTTAAAAAGTCCACTGCAAAATAAATCCCCTTTGCATCCCTTCCAGGCGCATTGATGTCCCTCGGATTGGAGGCGCCGCACGCGAACACGATCCGGTCAAAACCCTCCACGAGCTTTTTAGACTTGACGTCCCTGCCGATATCAGTGTTTGTAAAAAACTTTACACCTTCTTCCTCCATGATCCTGATCTTGCGGTCGATGATATGCTTCTCGAGCTTCATGTTCGGGATCCCGTACATCAGAAGCCCGCCGAGACGGTCACTGCGCTCAAACACGGTGACATTGTGCCCTCTCTTGTTCAGCTGGTCAGCCACGGCAAGCCCGGCAGGTCCGCTCCCAACCACCGCGACGGTCTTGCTGGTGCGCACCTTGGGCGGTTTTGCGCCCGCAAGCCCTGTCTTATACGCATTCTCGATAATGGCATACTCGTTTTCCTTCGTCGCCACCGCATCGCCGTTCAGACCGCAGGTGCAGGCGTTCTCGCAGAGCGCAGGGCACACCCTGGACGTGAACTCCGGAAAGTTATTCGTCTTTTTCAGCCGGTTGTAGGCGCGCTCCCAGTTTCCTGTATACACCAGATCATTCCACTCCGGCACCAGATTGTGCAGCGGACAGCCGGAGGTCATGCCCGCGATCGTCATACCCGACTGGCAGAACGGCACGCCGCACTCCATACAGCGGGCGCCCTGTTTCTGCTGTTCCTCTATAGGAAGATGCTCATGAAATTCGTTGAAATGTCTGATCCGCTCCTCCGGCGCTTCCGCCGCGGAGGTTTTTCTCTCATAATCCAAAAATCCTGTTGGTTTTCCCATCTTCTATAACCCTTATTCCTTTCCATACTATGAAGTCCATATCGCGAAGAACGCGGAAACACTCTTCATACTTACTATTTATGAGTATTGGCATAAAACGCCTCGATCTGTGCCTGCTCCGCGCTGAGCCCTTTTTCTTCCATCTGGACAATGGTCTTTAACATGCGCTCGTAATCAAACGGGATGATCTTCTTGAACTTCGGCAGGTACTCGCCAAAGTTCTCCAGTATCTTTCTGCCCTTCTCGGAGTTGGTGCACGCCACGTGCTCCTGGATCATTCCCTTCAACTCGATCACGTCATATTTATTGGTGATCTCACTCATGGAGATCATCTCCTTGTTCACTCTCATGTACAGGTCGTTCTCCTCGTCGAGCACATACGCGATGCCGCCGCTCATGCCTGCCGCAAAGTTCTTGCCCGTGCCGCCGAGCACGACGACGCGGCCGCCTGTCATATACTCACAGCCGTGATCGCCCACGCCCTCGACAACCGCCACTGCACCCGAATTCCTGACGCAGAACCGCTCCCCGGCAACGCCGTTAATGAACGCCTTGCCGCTTGTCGCGCCGTACAGCGCCACATTTCCCACGATGATATTCTCGTCCTGCCTGAACGTACTGCCCTTTGGCGGGTACACGATCAGCTTGCCCCCGGATAAGCCCTTGCCAAAATAGTCGTTGGAGTCGCCTGCCAGCTCCAGCGTGAGACCGTTTGGTATAAAAGCGCCAAAGCTCTGCCCGCCGGCGCCGTTGCAGCGCACGCGGAAGGTATCTTCCTCCAGCGTGTCATCGTACCGTTTCGTGATCTCCGAGCCAAAGATCGTACCAAACGATCGGTCTGTGTTGGTGACCTCCAGCTCGATGCTCTTCTTTTTTCCTACTTCCAGTGCACCGCCGAGCTGCTTCAACAGCACTTTTTCATCCAGTGTCTTCTCCAGTTCAAAATCATACACCTGCTTCGGATCAAATACAGCCTTCTCTTTCCGGTATGGATTGTTTAATATCAGGCTCAGGTCGAGCTTCACTGTTCCTTTCGGCAGTTCGTCGCGCATCTTCAACAGATCCGTGCGCCCGACCAGATCGTCGACTGTGCGGACGCCGAGCTTCGCCATGTACTCGCGCAGCTCCTGCGCGATAAACCGCATAAAGTTCATGACGTACTCCGGCTTGCCCTTAAAGCGCTTTCTGAGCTCCGGATTCTGCGTCGCAACGCCTACCGGGCACGTGTCAAGATTGCATACGCGCATCATCACGCATCCCATCGTCACGAGCGGCGCTGTCGCAAAGCCAAATTCCTCCGCGCCGAGGATCGCCGCGATGGCGACGTCACGTCCTGTCATCAGCTTGCCGTCCGTCTCGATGCGGACTTTATTTCTGAGACCGTTCTGGATCAATGTCTGGTGTGTCTCCGCAAGCCCAAGCTCCCACGGAAGCCCCGCATTATGGATCGAACTCTTCGGCGCCGCTCCTGTACCGCCGTCATAGCCGGAGATCAATACCACCTGCGCACCGGCTTTCGCAACACCGGCCGCGACCGTGCCGACGCCTGCCTCCGAGACAAGCTTGACACTGATCCTGGCATCCTTATTCGAATTTTTCAGGTCATAGATCAACTGCGCCAGATCCTCGATCGAATAGATATCATGGTGGGGCGGAGGCGAGATCAGCCCGACGCCTGGCGTGGAATGCCTTGTCTTTGCCACCCACGGGTAAACCTTTCCGGCAGGCAGATGTCCGCCCTCGCCGGGCTTTGCACCCTGTGCCATCTTGATCTGGATCTCCTGCGCGCTCACCAGATATCTGCTGGTGACGCCAAAACGACCGCTCGCCACCTGCTTGATCGCCGAGCAGCGGTTGATCCCGTCTGGTCCGATCACCATGCGGTCCAGATCCTCACCGCCCTCGCCGGAGTTGGACTTTCCGCGAAGCCGGTTCATCGCGATCGCAAGTGTCTCATGCGCTTCCTTTGAGATCGAGCCGTAGGACATCGCGCCTGTCTTGAAACGGGTGACGATGCTGTCCACGCTCTCGACCTCGTCGAGCGGGATACTTTTCTTTGGATAGTTAAAGTCCATCAGTCCCCTGATATTGCGGACACTGTTCTCGTCATTGATCATGTCCGAGTACTGTTTGAACATCTCATAACTGCCCTTCTGGGTGGACTGCTGCAGCATGTGGATCGTGGCAGGATTGTAGAGATGCTCCTCCGCCCCGCCTCTCGACTTGTGCTGTCCCGGGCTGTCGAGCGTCAAGTCCGTCGCAAGTCCCAGCGGATCGAACGCCAGGGAATGCAGCGCATCCACTTCCTTTGCGATATCCTGCAGCGTGATGCCGCCCACCCTGCAGACCGTATTGGTAAAATATTTATTAACCACGTCAGCGTCGATCCCGATCGCCTCAAAGATCTGGGAACCCTGGTACGACTGGATCGTGGAGATCCCCATCTTTGACGCGATCTTGACGATACCATGGAGGATCGCGTCATTGTAATCGTCCACCGCCGCATGGTAATCCTTGTCGAGCATGCCGTTATCGATCAGCTCCTTGATGGATTCCTGTGCCAGATAGGGGTTCACTGCGCAGGCGCCATAGCCGATCAGCGCCGCAAAGTCGTGCACCTCCCTCGGCTCCGCGGACTCGATGATCAGCGCCACGCTCGTTCTCTTCTTCGTGCGGATCAGATGTTTCTGCATCGCCGATACCGCCAGCAGCGAGGGGATCGCCACATGGTTCTCATCCACGCCGCGATCCGAGAGGATCATGATGTTCACGCCCTCGCGGTAGGCGCGGTCCGCCTCCACATACAGGCGGTCGATCGCGCGCTCGAGGCTGGTATTCTTATAATAAATGATCGGAATGACCTCGACCTTGAAGCCCTCGCGTTTCATATTCCTGATCTTTAACAGGTCTGTTATCGTGAGGATCGGGTTGTTGACCTTGAGCACATTGCAGTTCTTCTCCGTGTCGTGCAGAAGGTTGCCGTCCTTTCCGATATACACGGTCGTCGATGTGACAACCTCCTCGCGGATCGCGTCGATCGGCGGATTCGTCACCTGGGCAAACTGCTGTTTGAAATAATGCGACAACTGGTGGTGCGTCCTGGACAACACCGGGATCGGCGTGTCGACCCCCATCGCGCCGATGCTCTCCCCGCCGTTTTTTGCCATCGGCAGGATACTGGTCTGGAGCTCGTCGTAGGTGTAGCCAAACGCCTTCTGCATGCGCTGGCGCTCCTCGTCAGAAAATGCCGGCACCCGCACATTCGGTATCTTTAACTCCCTCAGCGTGACAAGGTTGGAGTCAAGCCACGCCCCGTAAGGGTGGCTCTTTGCAAACTTTTCCTTCAGCGTGTCATCGTCGATGACCTCCCCCTTCACCGTATCCACCAGAAGCATTTTTCCGGGGCGGAGTCTGTCTTTCTTCACGATCTTCGACGCGTCGACCGGCAGCACGCCGACCTCCGACGACAGGATCAGCTGGTCATCGGACGTGATGTAATAGCGCGACGGCCGGAGCCCGTTCCGGTCGAGCACCGCTCCCATGATATCCCCGTCTGAGAAGAGAATGGACGCCGGACCGTCCCACGGCTCCATCATCGTCGCGTAATACTGATAAAAATCTTTCTTGGACTGCGACATCGTCTTATTGTTCGCCCACGGCTCCGGTATCGTGATCATGACCGCAAGCGGGAGCTCCATGCCGCTCATCACCAGAAATTCCAGCGTGTTGTCGAGCATCGCCGAGTCGGAGCCCTGCGCGTTGACCACCGGCAGTACCTTGTGAAACTCGTGGCTCAAAAATTCGGACTCCATATTTTCCTCACGCGCAAGCATCTTGTCGACATTGCCGCGGATCGTGTTGATCTCACCATTATGTACGATAAAGCGGTTCGGGTGCGCCCGCTCCCAGCTCGGGTTTGTGTTGGTCGAGAAGCGGGAGTGCACGATCGCGATCGCCGACATATAGTCACTGCTCTGCAGATCCCTGAAAAATGTCCGCAGCTGTGCGACGAGGAACATCCCCTTATAAACGATCGTCCTGCTGCTGAGCGATACGACATACGTGTTATCAGAGCTCTGCTCAAACACGCGCCTTGCGATGTACAGCTTTCTGTCAAAGGGAAGCCCCCGCTCCACATTTGCCGGTTTCTTCACAAACGCCTGCATGATATTGGGCATGCACTCCACCGCCTTGTGTCCGAGCACTGCCGGCACGCACGGCACCTCGCGCCAGCCTAAGAACTCAAGGCCCTCCTTCTCGACGATGATCTCAAACATCTTCTTCGCCTGGTTTCTTTTGAGCTCATCCTGCGGGAAGAAGAACATACCGACACCGTACTCCCGCTCACCGCCAAGCTCGATCCCAAGCGGCTTTACCGCCCTGACAAAAAAGTCATGACAGATCTGGACCAGGATACCGACGCCGTCGCCTGTCTTTCCCTCCGCGTCCTTTCCGGCCCTGTGTTCCAGGTTCTCCACGATCTTTAAGGCATTCTCGACCGTCTCACGCGTCTTTGTGCCCTTGATATTGACAACCGCGCCGATCCCGCAGTTGTCATGTTCAAATTCTGCCCTGTGAAGCGGCGCTTCGGGGACATTCATCTTTGCATCAAACATCTTCTCTTCTCCTTCTCATCAATGATCTTGTCTGGGTGCGCCCGTTGACACTCTTCCTCCGGGTGCCCATGTGTAATCGAGTAGGGAAGAACCATCTTCCCCTACTCGCGCGCGACCCGTGCGCCGCACCAGCGGCATATTTCCCCTGCACGGGTCTGCGAATAAAAAAGCAACCAAAAAACAGCTGTTAACCGCCTTTGGTTGCTCTGAAATCCAATATTCTCCTGTGCTTTTCACATTATATGAGATTTTTCGCGTTTTGTAAAGTCTTTGCCGCTAATTTTCCCAAAAAAGTTTTGTCATACTGCATTCCACGTGCGTTTTAATGCACCGCACAGTCTGTCACATCTCAGCGGAATTTGTTCACTTCCTGTCTCAGTTCGCCGGCAATGCGATGGTTGTCCGTCATCTCCGCCCGTATCGAGGCAAGGTTGTTCACCAGATCGGATGCCGCGTCCGCCGCCATGGCGATACCCCGCGCACTCTCCTCAACCGCCGTCGCGATACCTCCCATGCCGTCCTTCAGGACTGCCGTGTTCCCTTTCACTTCCTCTGCCTGCACCGCAAATGTACCAAGAATTTCCTCGAGATAATCCAGATCCTTCTTGTAATATTTCGCTATTTCCACAAACTTGTCATAATCCTTCAGAACTGTCGCATCCACAAACTCCAGCATCGATCCTGCGTCCGCCGAGAGGCGTCCCACCGCCTTGATGACATTCAAGCTGATCTCCTGAATATCGTTGGCGATCATTCTTGAACGCCCTGCCAGGATGCGGATCTCATCTGCCACGACGGCAAATCCCTTGCCCACTTCCCCGGCTCTCGCCGCCTCGATCGAGGCATTGAGCGCCAGGAGGTTTGTCTGGCTCGCGATCCCGAGGATATCCTCCGTGAGATTCGCGATCCGGTCCACCTGCCTGCTGTTCTCAATGGATTCCTTCATGGCGGAGCGGATCTCGTCCACCATGGAATTCGTGGATCTCCTGCCCTCCGACGCCGTCTTTTCACTCTCGTATGCCCTTACGCTGGACTCCTTCGCGAATGCGGCGCTGCTCACGGACTTGTCCGCGATCTCCATGACTGTCTGCGCTGTCGACTCTGTGAGCTGATTGATGTTGTCTGTCGTTACCGACACTTCCTCCATGCTGGCTGTCAGTTCCTCCATGGTCGCGGAGGTATCGTTCGCATTTCCGTTCGAATCACTGATGCTGGCTGTGATCGAATCGACTGATCTCAGCAGATTCTGTGACTCTGTGTCCATCTTGGACAGCATGGTCTCCAGTGTATCCGCCAGGAATGCGACCGACTCCCTCAATTCCGCCATTTCCCTTGTGGCGGCATAGCCGCCAGAATTTTGATCGATCAGCTTCGTCTCACCGCGCGACAATGCCTGCGTCTGTTTTACGATCCACGCAAACGGCGTCGCGATGCCGTTTGCCATAACGACTGCCATAAAGATTCCGATCGCGACCGCGATGACCAGCGCGACACACAGCATGACAAACAGGCTCCTGATGATCCCGCACGCTTCGTCGAACGGCGCCGCCACACAGACTGACATTCCGCCGATCCCCACCGGTTCATACGCATATATGAAATCATATCCGGAGACGACCCCGCCTGCTCCCTTCGCCATATTTGCCGCCGCCGTTTTGAGGTTCTCCGTCATCGTGTCTATCGTTTCTGACGAGACAGACGGATCACATTCGCCGGTCAGCCAGTTCTGCAGCAGCACGATATCCCTGTCGGGATGCGCCGCAAGCATTCCGTCGGAATTCAGCATGAATACATAATTGCTGGGCGTGATGGAATAATCGTCCAGCATTTCTGATATGTACTCCAGACGGACAAATCCAACCAGCACACCAGCCTGCTGACCATTGTGCGTGACAGGCGTCCCGATCGCAAGGATCCTTCTTCCCGTACTTTTCGAGAACATTGGCTCACAGACGACGGTTTCGTTATTTTTCCACGGAGACAGATAGTACTCACGGTCGGCGATGGACGTCCCGTGGTGTTCGGCGCCGTCGGTATGGGCGATCTCGATCCCCTCGCTGTCCGTGATCAGAAAATGGGACCACATGTTGCCGCTGTCAGCAATGATCTGATTCAGATACGCCTCCGCCCTGTCAGCATCCATGCTGGTCACATTCTCATTATACGCCGCAGTCTCCACCACCGCGACGTATTTCTGCACGGACTCGTGAATGTTGTCAGCCAGCATCTGCGCCATTGTCAGATACGTATCCTCCTTATCGTTCTGGACTCCTCGAAATACCTGCAGCGCGATCACCATCAGGATGACGACAAACGGCAGGAGCATTCCAGCCAGCAGATTGCGGAGAAATACCCTTTTTAGGCTGATGTTCTTTTTGCTTTTCATAAATCTGTCCCCCTTTTTGTTCATATGTAATAAAGTGTACAGATTTATTCTAGCATAGTTTGTTCAAAAAAGCCACAAATATCCTTTAACGCAAACAGCGCACTTCTGGCTGCCCTGGGATTTTCCGGTCATCCTTGACTGCCTTTGTTTCCGCAAGCTCCTCATTTTTCTCCCAGCTTTTCTTTGCCATCTGGAGCTTATCTGCCGCCGCGTCCCTCACGAAATCCCGCCCTGTATCCTGCACGTGATCTTCTCTTGGCTGTGCCACGGTATTTTTCTTTCCATAGCCTGACAACGCCTTTAACCGAAGGTCAAGGGCAGATTCATAATCGTAAATCTTTAGATGCCGGGCGATCTCCCTGTTTTCAGCAAGTTCTCTGGACTCGTCTATGAAAATACTGTACGCCTCCGCGCGTTCTTTCAGGGTAAATTCCTTATTCTCAAAAACCTGCATGGTTCTCCCGTAGCTTTCGTCCAGCATTTTGCTGTACTCTTTTTCCTGCATCACCTCCGTGAGCCGTTGGTTATCAATCTCATCAATGTTATCTTTATTGTTCGCATCATAATTCATGCGCTTCTGATGCTCCGCCGCTTTTTCTTCGCCGGAAACCCCATTGTCCCCTGCCATGCCGGATATGCTTCCACCAGACGCCTTCTCGTACTCTGGCGCTTCTGCGGCGGTATTCTGATCCAGCCCTTCCAGACTTTTCGCGATCATATCCGCCTCGGCGGCCTTGTTTGCCACCTCATCCGCATTCTGTGCGGCCTCCGTCTCCTGCTGTGCGGCCCTGGCCTGCTGCGTCTCGTCTGCCGCCGCCTGACGCATGTCCTTTAATGCCTGCTGTTTCATGAGAAAATGGCTCTTTAATTCCTCCAAAATCCTCTCATCATTATCTGACAGGCGCAGATTCTGCATTTCATTGTAATGCATCCGGATTCTGCCAAACAGCTCTTTGTCAAGGCGTTCCTGTTCATCCTGGCTTAATTCCCCGCCATTCAGGGCAGCATCTATAAGTCGTTCAAAAGATTTTTCGGTTTTTACCTTTTCAACCGTCTCTCCATCTCCATACTCCGCCTTTTCCTCCTTCAATGCCGCAATATTAACATAATCCCTTGCCTTTTTGCTTCCTTCTGAAGAGATTACCAGTGTCGCCGCATCCTGTTGTAAGTCACAGTCTGCCAATCTGGATACACCCATCTTCACTTTGCATGGCTCCGTATAATTCACCTGTGCCTTTATAAATGGCATTTTAACTGTAGGCATTTTATAATCCCCCTTATTTAACTTCTATGATTTTTACATACTTGGAGTGACCCCGTCAAATGGATTGGGATCTGGCCAAATGACATCAACTGCAATAATTGCATGTGTAATATTATAATCGCTTGTTACAGTTCCTTTTGCTGTAAATCCGTCACCAAATACAGTCCTCCATCCTCGTCTAAAGATACAATAGGAGTCTCATAGTCATTTCACTCAACTTCTATTAGTTCCTCATTACTGACACTTTCCTCAGCGTGAGTGATTAATATATTATTGTTTACAAGCATAATAATTATAAATCAGATGATCACCCATATTGTTCATCTCAATATCAAGTCCCAATTTTCTTGCCATCTCAGGTTGACTATTTTTGTCCTGCAATTCATCCCCCCACCAAAGAGATACCGCATCAAATCCTGCACTCCTTATCATTTGCAATCGTTGCTGTATGGGTAATTGATAACTGAACCATGAAAACATTCCGAAACCAGACATATGCCCTCCAAAAATTCCGATTTTTTGCTGGCTCCATTATACCACGATCACTTTCCAGAGGGAATAAATTTTACATAAAATTCATTTTTCTATGATAAACCTTATTTTCTTCCTGCTGTCAATATACCCATTCTCTGTGGCGGAAAACATGATATCCTAGTCCGTCTTGAGGCAACTGTCTGTTATGTGAAATTTTTCACAATAATTGTTGTCATTTTGAGCATTGGATAGTATACTAATAATATCTGATTATCAAAACCATATATAAGGAGCGATTACTATGCATGTATTTCAACCGATTCCCATCGATACCATGGAGTTCAATCCATTCGAATCGTTCGGAAAAGACTGGGCGCTCGTGTCGGCCGGCTCGAGACAGAAAGCAAACACCATGACCGTCAGCTGGGGCGGCGTCGGTGTACTCTGGGGAAAGAATGTCGCCTTCATCTTCGTGCGTGACTCAAGATATACCAAAGAACTGATCGACGCCGGAGATTTTTTCTCCATCTCATTTATGGGAAAAGAATATAAGGAAGCGCTGAACTACTGCGGTTCCCATTCCGGACGCGGCACAGACAAGATCGCAGAGGCCGGTCTCACCTGGAATTACAAGCTCTCGATCCCGTTCATCGATGAGGGAAGCTTCGTCGTTCTGTGCCATAAGCTGTCCGCCACAAGACTGACAGAGGACTCTTTCCTGTCACCGGAGATCGCCAAATGGTATGCCGACGGCGACCTGCACACGATGTACGTCGGGGAGATCCTCGAACTGATGGCGAGATAAGCGCAGGCTGTACAGCCTGCGCTTTCTTATCCACAGTCACAGAAGACCTTTCTGAGCCCCCAGAACACGCCTGCCGCCAGCGCCGCAGACAGCACTCCCCACATCGGTCCGGCCTGAAACGTCGTCCATGCCGCAGTCTGTGACATCATAAACACGAAAATATTGGCGGCCATATGCATCAGCACAGGCGCCGCAAAACAGGCCGAATATTCATAGCAGAGCGCCATGAGGACGCCCATCGCCGTTCCGTAGAGGAACTGCGGCAGATTTGCGTGAAATACGCCAAACAGGAGCGCGGAGCACACGACCGCCCTGGGAAGGCTGTAAAACTTTTTGATCCGGCTGAAGATCACACCGCGAAATACCATCTCCTCCACCGCAGGCGCAACGATCCCGTAGAGCACGATCCCAAGCCAGACTGGCACAGAGTACTGGATCGCCTCCACGTTCTGATACTTTTCGGAATCAAGCACCGGATTCCCGGCTCCGGACAGCACTCCGGACAAAAGCTCAAACCAGATGTTCAGCGCCAGCGATGCAGTGATGCCAAGCAGGGCGCACAGCGCCAGCCCTGTCATTTTGCGCGCCGTCTTTTTCCCCACAAACGCTGTCTTTAAGAATCCGGCGAACTGTCCCAGGATGCTTTTGTCTATGTCGATCTCCCCGTCCGTACTCGCTTCGATCAGAAAATCATTGAGCAGAAAACCCGCCGCGATCAGGCTTGCCACGCCGTTGACGACCGCGCTGAGCTGATGCGCGTTGTTCTCCACCCACACGGCCGCACCTGTTATGGGAAGCGCCGGGAGTGCGATCGCCAGCACGAACATCGCCGCCGTCTTCACCAGCATATAGAGCACAAACGGCCTGACGACGTATGCCAGCTTCTGCAGCGTCGTCGTCCGCTTCGGCGTGATCTTTGGCTTGCGCCTCTCCTTCTCATCCATACTCATCCACAACCCCTCTTCCATATTGACACGGTATCATGTTCACTGCATCAGCAATCCCGCCAGCGCCTCCACCGTGTCGACGATATGATCGGCTCCCGCCTGCTCCAGCTCTCCCTCCGGCGCGTAGCCAAAGGACACCCCGACTGAGGTGATCCCGTGTTCTCTGGCGCCCTCGATATCAAATCTGCGGTCGCCGACCATTGCCACCCCCGCCTTCTTTTCAGCAGGGGTCATGCCGGCGGGAAGCATCTGCCGCAGCGCCTCCTCGACGACCTCCTCCTTTTTGCCGCGTGTTCCGTCCATGTTGCTGCCTATGATATAATCGAAATACGCCCTGATCTCAAAATAATCCAGTATGCGCTCCACAAACGGCGTCGGCTTGCTCGACGCGATCGCAAGCTTTTTCCCGCCTGCCCTGAGCGACGCAAGCATCCGGGCGGTTCCCGGGTAGATCTCATTCTCGTAGATCCCCTGGTCTGTAAACCGCTCGCGGTACTTGGCGACCGCCGTCACGACCTGCTCCTCCTCCAGACCGTAGAATTCCCGGAAGCTGTCCGCCAGCGGCGGCCCGATGAACGGCTCCAGCTTATCCAGCGAAGGCTCCTCGATGCCGAGTGCCCGCAGCGCATACTGCACCGAGCGCGTGATTCCAAGCTTGGGATCTGTCAGCGTGCCGTCCAGGTCAAATAAAATGTAATCAAACATAAATCTCCTCCTGCAGATAAAAAGAATACAGATACCGCTCCTTCACCTTTTTTCCCGTGATCTGTTCGAGTGCCATCTGATAATAGTCCAGCTGTGTCCTGTAACGCCTGACCAGCTCCTCCTTACAGCTTACCTTATCTGTCTTGTAGTCTGCAAGCACAATCTCGTCATTTTCATAAAAAAACACATCGATTACCCCCTGGATCAGAACTGTCTCCGCCGGCGGAAAACTGGGCCGCAGCTTGTCAGCACTGATTCCCAGCACAAAGGGCTGCTCCTTAAAAAGTTCATTTCGCAGATTGGCGGCGATCATTCGCTGTGACAGGCCAGACTGGAAAAAGCTGATCATTTTGTTCATGCTGACACATGCAAGCTCCTCTTTGGTGATCCTTCCCTCGGCAGTCCACTGTTCCTGCTCGCTTTTCAACACCGCATAGAGGCGCTTTCTGGTGTTTCCTTCATCCACCCTCGCCGCAGCGCCTGCATTTTCGACGCGGAGGTTGTCGGAAAAGGACAGCATCTCCATGATCTTGTGAACCGCTGTACCATACCGGACACCCGACAGCGCCCCCGCGCAATGTTCTGCATTTTCTGACACTTCTGTCATATCTGACTGCATCCTGACTGCAAAATCAGGGATATAGTGCTCCCGCGGCACCTCGATCAGTTCCGCGGATTCCACGAACGCCTCCTCGTAGGACGCCTTCTTCAGCTCGGACACGGTCGTCTTCACAGTGAGCCCTTCCAGGTCTTTATGCGGATAGGAAAAATGGAGCGCCTGCCCCGCCGGGTTCTCGCCTGCAGACGCTGCTATTCCCGCAAGCTCTCTCTCCAGTGCGGCCGCCCTGCCCTCTCCTTTCACCTGCCATTTGATCTTCTCTGCCTGATGCTCCGCCTCCCGGTACAACTGTATCCCAAACGGGACTTCCCCGTAGGGCAGCTGATGGCTGACGTGCTCAGATCCCCTCTCCGCCAGCAGCTCCTGCATACAGTCATGCCGGATCAGCGCTGCCAGGATCATATCCATGTAGGAAGCCGCACCCATCATCACGGAATACGGCAGCTTCTCTGCGGACTCCATCGTCAGGTACAGATTGTTTGCGATCTTCCGATCCAGATCGCTGACATACCCTGTCAGGATCAGCTTTTCCTTCGCCCTCGTGAGCGCCACATAGAGCACGCGCAGATCCTCGCCGCGTGTATCCTCCTTCATGCGCTGCGCCACCACGTTTTTGCGCATGGTCCTGCGCTTCAGGCGAAGCTCTGGATCGATGTAATCCACACCGACGCCGAGCTCCACATCCATCAGGATGCTCTGCCGCATATCCATCTGATTGAACTGTTTGGACAGCCCGCAGACAAAGCAGATCGGAAATTCCAGTCCCTTGCTCTTGTGGATCGTCATGATGCGCACGACGTCCGCATTCTCATCGAGGATATTGGCCTCCCCGAAGTCCACCTCCTGCTCCTGTATGGTCTCCAGATACCGGATAAAATGAAACAGCCCGTAAAAGCTCGTGTTCTGGAACGCACCAGCCTTCTCCAGCAACAGTTCGATATTCGCGATCCGCTGGTCGCCTCCCGGCATGGCGCCCACACAGGCGTCGTAGGACGTGTCCACGATCAGCTGCTGCAGCAGTTCCTTGATCGGGGTGTACGCGACTCTCTGACGGTATTTTGTGATCATCGACAGGAAGCGCTCCAGCTTGGTGCGGCTTACGACCTTTTCCTCCCCGGATCCCATGCCCATCTCCTCTGCCAGCTCTCTGCCGGCCGTGTGCAATGCACCTGCGCAGTCTGCTTCCGGACAGTGCAGCACCTGATAATACAGTCTGATCTGCTCATATAAAAATAATTTCTTCGCGGTCTTCCTGCCTTCCCTCTGTGCCTGTCTCTCGAGAAGATCCCGCGCAAAGCACCGGATACAGGCGATCTCCGTCTCCGAGAATGCGAAATACGGCAGCTTCAGCACGCCAAAGAGCGGGACGTCCTGCAGCGGATTGTCGAGCACACGCAGGAAATTGACGATCCCCTGGATCTCCAGCGTCTCAAAATACCCCGCCCTGCTGGTGACATGCACCGGGATCCCCCGCTCGGACAGGATCCTCCTGAAATCCTCGTCCCAGCCCGCCGTCGCCCTGAAAAGGAGGACGATGTCCGAATATTTCGCCGTCCTGGTCTCCCCTGTCGCCGCATCCGTGACCGGAAAGCTTCCCACCAGCTGCCGGATGCGCTCCGCCACCATCACCGCCTCGATCTCCTTCTCGGTGTACTTTGGCGCCCCGGTCTGTCCTGCGCCATCGATGTTTGCACCGTCCTGTACCATGAGAGACTCAGGCTGCGCGATCAAAAGCTCCGTCCTGTAAATGTCGTCTTCTCCCTTCCCCTCCGGCTCCGGATAGAAAGCCCCCACATACAGTGCCGCCCTGTCGTCATACTCGACATTTCCGACCTTCGCCGTCATCAGCTGGCTGCACAGGAAGTTCGTCGAGTCTGTCACTTCCCTGCGGCTCCTGAAATTCATGCTCAGATCGATCCGGACTTTTTTCGCCGTGCCGTCCGGAACCGCATCGCCGTCATTTATGGCATACGTGTCATATTTCTCCATAAAGATCTCCGGCCGTGCCAGGCGGAACTTGTAGATGCTCTGCTTGACATCGCCCACCATAAAGCGGTTGAAACGCCCCTTGCCCTCACCGGATATGCACTTTAACAGCAGCTCCTGCACCTCGTTGGAATCCTGATACTCGTCGATCATGATCTCCTCGAAATAGTCCTGCAGCTCCAGCGCTGTGTCTGACGGCACGACCTGTCCGCCCGCATCTCTTTTTAACAGGATCTGCAAGGCAAAATGCTCCATATCCGAGAAATCGATCGCGTTCTTATCGCGCTTTGACTGGTCGAGCATCTGCTTGAACGTGAGTGTGAGCGACACAAGCTCTTCGACCGCCTCCTGACAGGCTGCCATGTCCTTCAGAGTGTCCTCCACCGATATCTGAAACAGAAACTTTTTGAGATCCGCGATGCGCTTCTTCACATCGTCGCGTATCGCCTTCACCATATCTTTGAGAACCGGATCGACGCCCTCTGTCTTCTTTGCCGAGAGTCTGCCAAAGGAGGAATACGTAATCAGATCATATAGTTCGTCATAGCCCGACGCGCACCGCAGTCTCTCGATCAGCTCGATATCCGCCGTGAGATTTTCCGCGTACTGTACCGGTCCGCCCGCACCGTGTGCGATCTCCAGCGCCTGATGCAGCCTTTCCCTGCACTCCTGCAGGATCGTGCGGATGTAGGCGAGTGCACACTGGAACCACCTCCTGTCCGGAAGCTCGCCGGCGTCACTGATTCTGTAGTCCTCCAGTCTTTCCGCAAGCCACTCCTCCGGAAACGGATAGCTCATGGCAAAATGATACAGCCTGAGGATCGCCTCCTCGATCTTTTTCTCATTCGTCCCTGTGCTGTAGCTCTCGATAAAATTCAGAAACCGCTCTGTCGGCTCTGTGTGCGCCTGCTCCAGAAGCCTGCCCATCACATCCGCCTCGATCATCTTTACCTCGCTCTCATCCGCCACGCGAAACGCCGGATCAAGGCCGATCTCATTGAAGTTATTGCGGATCACGAACAGGCAGAAAGAATCGATCGTGGTGATCTGCGCATTGTGGATCAGGGACGCCTGCCTCTGCAGATGCTCGCTTTCCGGGTTCTCCTCCAGTTTCCGGGATACCGCCCTGCTGATGCGCTCCCGCATCTGCGCCGCCGCCGCGGAGGTAAACGTCACGATCAGGAGCCGGTCGATATCGACAGGTTTTCTGCCACTGTTCTCATCTGTGATCATCTGAATGATGCGTTCCACCAGCACCGCCGTCTTGCCGCTCCCGGCCGCCGCGGATACAAGGATATTCACATTTCTGGTGTCAATGACCCTCTGCTGGTCCGGTGTGAAGTTCACCGCCATCACCGCTCGCCCCCTTCCTGTTCCTCATGCCCTTCAATACCTGTTCTGTCCATGCCAAGGCTTTCCCGGATACACGCCATCGCGGACTCCTGATCCAGCTCCTCGAGATGTCTCACCAGTCCGGCGCCCAGCTTCCTGTCAAATCCGCACACGCTCCTGTAATCACAGTATGTGCAGGCATCCGCGTCCTTCTGCTCATAGGGTTTCAGCCCGATGTCACCGTCCAGGATCGAGACCCCCAGTTCCCTGATCTTGTGGCTGGCATAGTCGGAGACGGTCTTAAAATCCTGATCCGACAGCACAGACGATGCCTGTGTGAAGCTTCCATCCTTCTTTCTCGCCACCGGGATCACAGAGGATTTGTTGTCAAAATCTTTGTCCAGCAGCGAGATCACTTCCTCGTCGTCGCTTACCATCCCCGTCATCTTTAACTCATCCAGTATCGCCGCATTGATCTCGGAAGGATCCGGCTGCCCCTTATCCGTCTCTGTCATCGGATCGCTGACATGATAGTAGAGCATCGCGGCAGGGATGACACGCGCGTCACTGTTTTCCTTCTTCAGCGATTCCACCGCGGCGTTCATGTAGACGACCAGCTGGAGCTGCAGCCCGTAATACAGGGCGGCCAGATCAAATTTCCGGTTCCCGGACTTGTAGTCGATGATCTTGACATACAGCTTATCCTCCTTCCGGCAGGTGTCCACACGGTCAATCCGCCCGATCAGCTGCATGCGCTCCTCCTCCGAGAGGGAGATGTTCACCGCGTCAAGATCCGATGTCATCTGAAATGACAGCTCGAAGTCTTCCGGCGTGAACGCCCCCTTCTGAAGCTGGTACTGCAGTGTCTGCACCGTCCTGTTCAAGATCCTGTGCATTCTCGTGATCATGTACTCATTGCGCTTGCTGCTGTACAGGATCGTCTCACCGTAGGACGCCGCATATTCCTCGAGGCATTCCCCGACGATCCGCTCCCCCGCTTCCCTCGGAAAATCAAACCAGGTGTAGCCCTTCTCCGCGATCCTGTCAGCAAAGCTCTCCAGCACAGCGTGGAACACATTTCCCATATCCACACTCTCAAAGCTGTACCTGCCGCGCTCCTCGAGACTCAGTCCATACTGCAGGAAATGAGCGTAAGCACACGCGGCAAACTTTTCCAGCCGGCTGATGCTGTTCTTTAAGATCTGTCCGTATAAGAGCCGCGCGAGCTCGCCCGGCAGCCTGTTCGTGTCCGCATTGGAGAGATAGGAAAAAGCCGCCCGCTTCATCTGCTCCAGAACCGGCGCATACCGCTCATTTCTGACATATGTATCATAAAGCGTGATGAAGAGCCGCCGCTCCTCCTCCCCGATCTCGTCGGCCGCGTACCGCCGCAGCAGTGTGACCAGGTAGGAAAGTGTGTCCGCCGGCGACTCGATCTGCTCCTCCATCGGACGCAGCTGCGGCTGACCGACCGTAATGTCCGGAAACAGCCTTGTCACCGTGTTGACCAGATAGGCAGGCCGGATGCTCTTCCCCTCATTGTCGACCTTGGCATAGGACAGATACAGCAGCTCCGTCGGCTTGGTCATCGTCAGATACAGATAAAGCCTCTGGATATACATCTGCTGCCTCGGCGTCGGCGCCAGCTCAAACTCCGATTCCTGCAGAAATTCCCTGTCAATATCAGAGATAATACCGCCAGTACCGCCGCTCTTTGGTATGATGCCGTCATTCACGCCGATAAAGAACAGCGCCCTGACCTCACACAGGCGCGTTCTCTCGATGTCGCCGATCACGACCTTATCCACGCTCTGCGGGATCGTACCGACCTTGATCTCGGCAAAGCCCGCGTCGAGAATATCCGCAAACTCCCTGATCTCCAGCTCCTCCTCGCCCAGAAGGCCGCAGATCTGCTCCAGCAGCTCCATGACAAGCCTGTAGATCTGGGCATATTCCTTTGCCCGCACCAGATCGCCCTGCTCCGTAAAATACTGCTCATACTCCGCCAGCTTCTCCTCGATGGAAGCATTCACGATAAATTCATACAGCGCGCACACCAGCTCTCTGCCTGTCGCCTTCCTGTGCGCTTTGGGGATCATCAGGGGCTCGAGCATCGAGACGACCTTCTCCCGGACTGCGTTCAGCTCCCCGAGCTCCGCCGCTTCCTCCTCCTGCCTTTTGGGGCGCCTGGTAAACTTGCTGTTCCACGCCTTCCTGCCGCGGATCCCCATTGCCAGGCAATAGTTTTCCAGTCTGTCAATCTCATCAGACGCCACTCCCGCCATGCCGCAGCGCAGAAAATGAAACACAGCCTCGTACGAGTACTCCTGTATCACGACCAGCAGCGCGCTCCGGATGAACTCGATCAGCGGATTTAAGACCAGCTTGTTTGTCTGATCCACAAAAAAGGGGATCCCAAAACGCTGGAACATCTCGCGCGCCAGGAACCCATACCGCTCCAGATCCCCTGTCACCACCGCGATATCCCTGTAACAGCAGTCCTTTTCGCGCACCAGCCTGCGTATCTCGAGGCAGACCTGCCTGAGTTCCTCCTTCGGATTGGACGCCTCAAACACATGAATGCTCTCCTGCTTTCCCTGATACACCTGATACGGATACCGGAAAAGCTCCCGCTCGAGATGTGACAGACCCGCGCTGTTCCGATAGCGCCAGACCGCCTCATCCGCCAGGATCACATCCTGCTCCCTCCTCACATCCGCCTCCCTGCAGAGTCTGTCCAGATCATGTATCGTCTTCTTGCTCAGATGGAAGAGCTTCTGTTCCCCGTCCAGCTTATAGGCATCCTCACGCGCGTCCACCGTCACCGTCACGATCACCTCCTGCGCCTGTACCATGAGCTCCTGTATGACGCGGTACTGTACCGGCGTAAAACCTGTAAACCCGTCGAACACGATCACGCTGTCCCTCACGACACGCGATCTGGACAGCACATTCCTGAGCAGGTCAAGCGTTTCCTCCGTCGTGATGTACCGCTCGTGGATGTAGTCCAGAAACCCCTGATACAGCAGATGCAGATCCTTCAGCTTGCAGGCAAGCGCACTTCTCCCGGAGGCATACGCACACAGTTTTTCAACCTCCTGCGTGCCGAGTCCGTACTGCATAAACTCGGACAGTGCGGACTTTACCTCGCTGATATACCCGGGTTTTCTGATATTGCGCTTCATGACACTCAGATCATCCTCAACGCCTGCCGCGACACGGCGCAGCACCAGGCTCTTACCGGTGTCGTCGAGCACGGGCCTGTCGTTGCCGCCCACCTCCTCAAAGATGCGGTGCGACAGCCTGCTGAAACTGAGCACGTCGATATTCATGATCCCCTTATTCGGATGCTTCCTGACCATCTCGAGCTGTGTCTGCATCGTAAACTGATCCGGCACGACGATCAGATAATTCACGCGCGGGTTCTCCCCCGATTCGTCGATGATACGCCTGTACAGCTGATAGCTCTTTCCCGAACCCGATGCACCGATGTAAAACCTTAATCCCATTTACTGCCTCCTGTCCTGTGTGAACAGTAACACCTGATATCAAATACTTCTCTTCACATTTTATTTTAGTCTAGCATAATGACAAATAAAATGATAGAATAAAGTATAAATTATTTTAATCAAAGGAGAACTTGACAATGAATGAAAATTACGAAAAACGAAGTGATGTTCCAAAGGAATATCAATGGGCGATCGAGGACCTCTACGCCAGCGATGAGGACTGGAAAAAGGATCTTGACAGGATAAAGGACATGCTCCCGCAGATCGAGGCTTTCCAGGGAAAGCTCGGAGAGAACGCGGACAGCCTGCTCGGCTTCCTGAAACTCCAGGACGACATCACTGTCCTGCTCGACCGCTTTGCAAACTATGCCCTGAGAAAGGCCGATGAGGATACGAAAAACACAACCTATCAGGGATTCCGCGATCAGACGACAGGGATCTGTGTCGCCATATCCTCCGCACTCTCCTTTGCGGAGCCGGAGATCCTCAGGATACCGGAGGCCGTCCTGAACGGATTCTATGGCAAACAGCCTGAGCTAAACACATACCGGAGATGCCTGGACGACATTCTCCGCAAAAAGGCACACATCCTGAGCGACGCGGAAGAAAAGATCCTGGCCGCGGCCGGAGACCTCGCCCAGTCGCCTGACGACATCTTCAGCCTTCTGAACAACGCGGACCTGACCTATGAATCCGTGACCGATATCGAGGGCAACCGTTTCCCTGTGACACATGCAAGCTTCATCCCCCTGATGCAGAATTATGACAGGAATGTCAGAAAGGACGCTTTTGAATCCCTGTACAAAACCTATGCAGAGCACAAAAACACCTCCGCTGCGATCCTGTCCGCACAGATGAAACAGCTGAACTTCTTCTCGAAGATGCGCAGATACGACAGCCCGCTGGAGGCTGCTCTCGACGCCAACAATGTCGCTCCGCAGGTATACAGGAACCTGATCGATGCCGTCCACGAAAACATGAACGCCATGTACAAGTATGTGCGCCTCAGGAAAAAACTGCTGAAAGTGGACGCGCTCCACATGTATGACCTGTATGTGCCAATCGTGCCAAACGCGGAGCGTGACATCCCGTTCGACGAGGCTAAGAAAAATATCCGCGAGGCGCTCTCCGTCCTCGGCGACGACTATGTGGCGCTCCTCGACGAGGGCTTTGGCAGCCGCTGGATCGATATCTATGAAAACGAGGGAAAACGCAGCGGCGCGTACTCCTGCGGCTGCCGTCTCCACCCTTACGTGCTCCTGAATTACAAGAACAACCTCGACAGTGAGTTCACAACGGCTCATGAGATGGGACATGCACTGCACTCCTACCTCTCAAACAGGAACCAGCCCGTCGTGGACGCAGACTATGTGATCTTTGTGGCAGAGGTTGCCTCCACCTGCAACGAGGCGCTCCTAATGCAGTATCTATTAAAAAAGACGACGGACAAAAAGGAGCGGGCGTATCTGATCAACTACTTCCTCGAGCAGTTCCGGACAACGCTTTACCGCCAGACCATGTTTGCAGAATTTGAGTTAAAGATGAGCCAGATGATCCAGAACGGCGAGAGCATCAACTCCGAATCGGCCTGCAGAGTCTACCATGATCTGATCGACCTGTATTTCGGCGACGATATCGTGCACGACGCCAAGATCGATCTGGAGTGGGCGCGCATTCCGCACTTTTTCTACAATTTCTATGTGTACCAGTATGCCACCGGCTTCTCCGCCGCGATCGCACTCTCACAGAAAATACTGAGCGAAGGCGAGCCCGCCGTGAAGGCCTACAAAGAGAACTTCTTAAGCGCCGGCCGCTCAAAGGATCCCGTGTCCATCCTGAAGGACGCAGGTGTCGACATGTCGACGAAGAAACCCGTGGAGGACGCGCTGAAACTGTTTGACAGCCTGATCGATGAGCTGGCGGAGTTGACGCGGTAAGGATGACCACTCTGCTAAGCCTGATAAAAGATTCCCTGCCAGGAGCATCACTCTGCTCCTGGCAGGGAATCTTTTCAGACGAACGCCTCCACGATCGTCTTGTCACCAAGTTTGATCGTCCTCACACCGATCTCTTTCTTTTTACAGATCCGGCTGAGACAACGGAACATTTTATCCAGTGTAACTCTCTCCATATTTTTCAGGGCAGTCAGATCCGCAAGCACAAACGCATCGACAGCATTCGCCAGTTCGTCATCCATAAAGAACAAGTCTTCCATATATTCGATAAACGCAATGACAAATGCAGGCTCATCCGCAAAATTTGCAGTGCTCAGCATCTGAAAATCCATGGCTATAACAGTATAGCTGTCCCGCAGATATTCTTCCAGCGCCATCAGTGTAGTCGTCTTTCCGTACTGGCGTCCCCTGTTAATGACAAAATATTTTCCCCGATCCACAAACAGTTCCCTGATCTGTGCAAGCCTGGTAATGCTCATCGGGCCTGCACCGCCCTTCTGTGTTGAAATCGCGCGCCATTTTTATCCCTCCTGGTTCAAGCTGATCTTTTTCCTCCAGATACTCATATACATTATACACAACATCTGCTTTTTCCACAACCATTGAGACATAGCCTTCTCTGATCGAAGACATCCTGCTTCGTACATTTTTTCACTTCGTTGTCAGTACGCCATACGGACGAGTGGATCTAAAAGTAGAAAGTATATATTGAAAACAGTTACAAAATTAGATATGATATTCATAGTCAGCGTAAACGCACAAACGCCTGCCGGCGAAAAGAAAGAATTGGAGTTGATCATATAATGGAAACAGATGGATTTACCTGCATATCAAATCACATTAAAGGATTTTATCCAGGACAGGAGGGACTATACTATGGAACGCTTCTTCCCGGTTACCTGGGCGGCAACGATCCTCTCGACGGCGTCGAGATCTGGGAAAGCGGCAGGGGCTGCCCGCACTGGCTCTATGTCACCTACGGACTTACCGATCTGTATCCCGATGATAATTCGGACGACGACAATGATCTGGAAGACCGCGATGATGACCCGGAGGCCGACGATGATAACGCAGTGAGCGGTTTCGGCTTTGAACTTACTTTCCGCCTAAAGCGCGGCAGCGAAGAGACACCGCCCGTCTGGCCGGTCAGTCTGCTGCAAAATCTGGCGCGTTATGTCTTTTCCACAGGAAACACTTTCGATTCCGGGCACTATTTAAACGCAAATGGTCCGATTGCCCTGGAAACAGACACCCAACTGACATGTCTCGGCTTTTTGACTGATCCGGAACTGGGCAGCATGGATACAGTAAACGGATCCATGGTATTTCTGGAAGCCATCGGCATCACAGAAGATGAGCTAAATTCCATGATGTGCTGGAACGGAGAATGCTTTTTAAAGGAGCTTCTCAAACACACTCCTTACGGGATCTCAGATCTGTCCCGGACAACACTGATGAGCCAGCCGGACTTTCACCGTGCGTGGGAGCAAGGCGTGGAACGCGATGGCTCATCGACAAGTGTATTATATCTGTCAGATCTTACTGCCCGTTTGGAGAATAACAAAGGTTATCTGCAGTTAGGCGCAGGCCACATCAGCCAGATCCGAACCCTGCTCAGGGCGAGGATCGGGAAAAACAGACCCTTCGTCCTGCAGTGCAATGGCACTGTTGTCTGTTTCGGATCCGCACAGCAGTCAGCGATCGATACGGACAACGATGCCATCATCATCTCGCTGACGCCGGAAACCCTCAATGAGATCTGTGAACTTTTAATGCCGCATGTTGGACTATATACCCCAAAAACCATACCGCTTACCATAGAAGTGGTTCCCACACATATCCGGGATCAGGACGGCACGATCGTACAGACGATAGAATAATAGAAAAATGCCGCCTTAGCGGCATTTTTCCATTCAAAAATCATCGATCACCGGTATATCTTCCTCAAAGGTCTCCTCCCCGAGTTCGTTGATGGTGGTATCCCCCGCCCTGCCATACTGATAGAGCTGGTCTAAGAACTCGATCGCCGCGCGGATCTTGGTGCGCAGCAAATAGCCGCCCGACTGGGTAGATGCCGCCAGCGAAGCGGCGGACAGACTGGGTGTCCACTCGTACGCCCTGCCATGGAAATCCTGTATCTTACACAAGATCTCGTTGATCTCATCCTTTGTCAGAGGCAGCAGCTGGGGCGCCTTTGTCAGCATATCCAGAACAGCTCTGGCAGGCTCCTGTTCCTCCGGATAGACCTCCTCGAGATTTTCGTACTCGTGCTTTCCTTCGATCACATCCTCCACGTAGGAAGCACTGAGCGCGAAAATGCTGAATGTCGATTCCGGGCACTGGTTCGGCATCAGAAATTTCGCCATATTCCTGTATGCGTTCAGGCGCGCTTTCTTGCCAAGGCGCCCCATGAGCTCCGTCTCATCGACCAGGATCACCCAGCCATGATACCCCATCTGTGTAAACAGATGGCTCATAAAGGAAATATAGTCCCCGCAGTGCTTTGTCCTGGTAAAATTGACATTGTATTTCACAGGCTCGTTAAATATGCGACGATAGATCTTCTTCAAAGGCGCATTTGCCACAAAATCTCCCTCAAGATCGGCCTGCAGGAGAAATTTCTCATCCGGGTCCTCCGTGTTGAGATACGAGCGGAACAGATAGTACAGCTTATCTGTCTCCAGCTGTTTCGCAGCGTACAGGTACATCTCGTTTGCGATCGGGCTTTTCGCCGATATCTTGTCCACCTCATGCATGAATCCCGGCTGTTCGCGTCTGGGAAGATACGTGTTCTGTATCAGTTTCTGGTACACCAGATAGAGCTTGTCCATCGGTGTCTCCTTGCTCAGTGACAGGTATGAGACGACCATCTCATTGGAATGGGCAAGGCTGAACACGGTATTGAGCAGATGCGTCTTTCCTTCCCCGTACTTTCCGCAGATCACCATACCGCTCGATCTTCCCTGCTCGGATACCTGATCGAGCCGTTCTGATATTTCCTTCATGATCTTCGGACGCGCCTCCGAAAAATACTGCCCCACGGCGCGGGAGGGCACTCCCGAGCGCAGCGCTTCGATCATATGTCTCGCTTCTATATCATACATCCGTATCCACCCCCTGCATCGTCTTCCGGATCAGCAGCGGGATCCCCACTGCCCCCATGCGCGCGCGTTCTATGAGCTGCCCTGCAGTCTCCCGGTCCAGCGGGGCATAGGCTGCGTCCTCCTGCGCCTCTGCCATGCACTCAGACATCGCAACGATCACATCCGGCGTGTATTCCTGCGCTGCCAGACGGTCCATGTCGACCATGTCGGCAAAACGGTTAAACCGCTCCCCCACGATCTCATTCTGGATCCGCATCCACAGCGCCTGATACGATTTGATCCCGGCATTTTCGTTGTCGAGCAGTTCGCGGTCAAAAGCATACACAAACATGATATTTTTCATGCTGTCGATATCATCGATCAGCTGGCGGATACTCTCATAGGTGTCCTCCCGCTTTACCTTTGTGTAGTGCACCGGTTCCAGGCTGGAACGGCTGGTCAGGATCTCCACATCGTCAATCGTGACAAACAGGCCGGAATATCCGCCCATATGTACCAGCTCCGCCAGAGAACGGAGCATGTGTCTCGCATTGTACTTCGTGATCCGGCTGGGATAAAAATCCAGCGCACGCAGCTGGGACAGCTTGATGGAACGATCGCCCTCCAGCCACGCGAGGAGCAGTTCCCTGTTCTGTTCCTCCAACACGGGGTACCCCAGGATACTTCCTGTGAGCATACTGCACGCCAGCGCAAAATTATTGTCCATCAGTGGATCGTCCAAGAAGATCTTCCGCAGCAGGGAACGGATCTCACGTTTGGTGATCGCATCGCTCGAATCGTTCTGGGAGAGATAATCGATAAACCGCATCCCCTCCGGAATGTCCTGATGACGGAACCCCATCTGTTCGATCAGCTGATGGCTGACCGCCTCCAGACACCCCATAATATCACACTGCTGGAGGATCTCCACATAGATATCCTTAAAATCATGAAGCCAGATATCCCTTGCCGAAAACTGTGCCGTCTTATACGCCTCTTCCCTGGCAACTGCTGTCATCAGCTTCAGAAAATGCGTTTTTCCACTTCCCTGCCGCCCTGTCACAAACTTGATCTTGCTGCCGCCGTTCCTGATATATTCCCGAAGATATTTTTCCTGCCAGAAATCAGCGAGAAAAGAAATCCCGCATTTTTCAACCTCTTCCGCCATAACCTGTCCCCCTCATCTGCCTACTCAGCTTCAAAAAACCGGATCGTCGCAAGAAACTGTTCCTTTCCTGCCATGTCCAATATACGGATCCCTTTCCCGCCAACCCGGCTGGGACCAAACTGAAACTTTCTTCCGTTTTTCGTCTCCTCTATGCCGGAAATATACAGCCTTGCAAGGTCAAACGCAAAGCTCTGCTGGTCATAATCCTTCCTGAAGCGGCTCATCGGCGCCAATATCTTGTACAGACTCGTCAGATAAATATCCGACTGCTTCTGCCTGTCGAGTTTGAGGACAGCCAGATCATAGGCGTCCGCCAGCTCACTGGCAAATGCCACGGCGTTAAACGATGCCTTGTTGAGCTTCTCCTGTCCGCTCCTGACGATCTCCACAAAGCTTCCCGGGCGCATGCACTGCACTTTCCTGCGGTCCATATAGACGTCCTGATTTTCTGCGTCCAGCCTCACGCGGTAGGGAAACATCTCATAGACCGGAAATTCCCCGCGGACATCCACACCCTTTTCCGCGCAGGCTGCAAGCATCTGCTCCGCAAATTCCCCGCTCTCAAAATATCCCTTCGCGTCAAATCGGTCCGCCGCTGTCCTCATGGCATCGACGGATCCAGAGACTGCCGCAGCCGACTGCGCCATCGCCTCCAGATCCTTTGCAAGGTTCTTGACATCACCGCCCTCGAGCTCGCGGCTGACTGCCTTAAACAGTTTCTGCAGGGAAGCAAGCCCGTCCTTCACACTTTTCTGCTGCGGCTGTAGTTCCTGATAAAAATCTTCATAATTCATTCGTATACCTCCTCCAAAAACAGATCCTCCCAGACCCTGTTATCACAAACTATTAAAAGTATATCGGAAACAGAACATTTTTTCAACATATTGTTTCAAATAAGCGCATATTTTGATATAATGATCGTAATCTGTACATATACCAAGAAACGATCACAGCAAAGGACAGAACCATGGAACAAAAACTATACCAATGGCAGGAGGAATGCCTCGAGCGATGGTTTTCCAACAGCGGCAGGGGCATGGTACAGGCCGTGACCGGATCCGGCAAGACACTGCTGGCGCTCACTGCAGCAGCGCGTCTGTCACTGCGGACAGACCTGGACCTGTACGTCAGGATCGTCGTTCCGACCAGCACACTCATGCATCAGTGGAAGCGCGCCATAAAATCTTTTCACGGCGATGACAGCTCCCCGGCAAGTATCGGTCTGCGCGGAGGAGGATACCGCTCCCCGCCGGACTGCAGATACATGATCTATGTGATCAACTCTGCGCGCTATGAACTCGCGCGCCAGATCCTGACAGAACTCCGCGACGGAAAATCCGTACTGCTCATCGCGGATGAATGCCACCACTATATAAGCGGACAGAATCAGCTTATCTTCGAATTCCTGCCGCACATCACGCCCTGCAAAGACCGCTTCTTCTCACTGGGGCTGTCTGCTACCCTGCCCTCCGGTCAGGCAGGGCACGAGCTTGCCGCAGCACTTGGACGCAGGATCTACAGCTATGGAATGGAGGCAGCCGCAGCACGGCGCACCGTATGTCCATTTGATATCTTTCACATCGGACTCTCCTTCGAGCGCGATGAGCGCATCGAATATGATGCGCTCTCCGACCGCATGTCCATCCTGTATTTCACCCTGCGCTCATCCTATCCGATCCTCGACAGCCTCGACCAGCGGGAGCGCTTTGAGCTGCTGCGCAGCCTCACCGGGGACAAGGACAGACGGATCGCAGACACTGCCCGCCAGTATATGCGCCTGTCCTACATCAGAAAAAGCCTTGTCTGCATGGCGGCCGGGCGGCTCGACTGCACCTGCGACCTGATCCAGTATCTGGGTATAAAGGACAAGATACTGATATTCGGCGAGCGCATCCGTCAGGCCGAGGCATTGTATAAGCGCCTGCACGACCTGTACCCCGGCAAAGTGGCACGCTGCCATTCCAAGCTCGGACCACAGGCCAGCAAAAATGCCCTGGAGCGCTTCCGTCTGGGCGATATCCGGATACTGATCGCCTGCAAAGCAATCGATGAGGGCGTCGACGTGCCAGATGCCGCCGTCGGCATCATTCTGTCGGGCACCGCGACCCAGCGCCAGCGGATCCAGCGCCTCGGCAGGATCATCCGCAAAAAAGAAGGAAAAGAAACGGCATCCCTGTATTACCTGCACATCACAGAATCGTCGGAAGATTCCTGTTTTCTTCCAGGCACAAAAGGAAACCGTATCTTTGATCTGGAATACCGGCCGGACACAGGCATGTTCTACAATTCCCGCTATGTACAAAAAGCATCGAAGATGCTGGAACGGATGCAGCATGCCGGTATGGCGGAAAATAAGATCCAGGAGGCGATACACTGTCTGGATCTTGGCTCCGTCCATGCAGACTGGACGGCTGAAATAAATGTGATCGAACAGCATATCTTTCATGCGGGATCCACCCGGGAAAGAAATTACTGGACATGCATGAAAAAACTGGCGGAACAGCCCTGACTGTTCCGCCATTCATTCCTCTATCCGGCTTCATACGGCCTGCAGTGCACCACGCACTCCTTGCCGCAAAACGCGATGCCGTAATAGCTGATATATTTGTATCCGTCATTCCTGAGCGCCATCTCATACTTCCGATCCTCGATCTGCCGGATCGCCTCGTCCGCCTTCTGATCCAGTTCCTCAAAATCCTTCGTGACCTTGAACTCGATGACAAACGCCTCCCTGCTCCGGCGGACCGGTTTCACCAGAAGATCGCTGCGCCCTTTTCCGCCCTCCCTGTTCGAACGCACCGTATAACCCTTGATCCCCGTCAAAAGACCAGCCATCATCCCATGATAATAGTATTCATTCTGATCCATATAACTGATGGTCTCCTCAAAGATATCGTTGATCTCCTCCTCCATCACGGCACAGTCCTTCGCGATCACGGCATCGTGAAGCGGGTGCATGTCCCTGCCTCTTAGCTTTTCGTGGAACCATTTCTGAATCTTCTGCTCAAAAATATACAGTACCTCTTTATTGGGGATCGTAAGCTCTGCAAAGATCTTTGTCCCTTCCATCCATTCCCTGACCTTGCGGAAATATCCCGTGAAAAACATAAAATTCCACAGGTTGTCACCCTCATCGTAAATCTCGTTGTATGTGATATCCTCATGAATCTGTATCACGATCGTACCGCCCGCCAGCAGCGTTTCGATCTTCTCCCGCTCCTCGTCGCCAGCCCGGTCGATCAGCGTTTTTACGATGCTGTTCGAGGAAGTATTCGCCCAGTAGGACATTGGCAGCCAGTCATGGTTTGGCCGTGCGTCATATATATATTTGATCACGCTCCATGGATTATAAATATCCGTCTGACCAAATGTATAGCCATTATACCAATCTTTAACTGTGTCATATTTGTCATCCAGGTCATAATAATGACACAGTTTCTCCACCTCATCCACCTTAAATCCAAAGTACTCATCAAAACCGGTACTTCTGACGGAAACAATGTTTAAATTATTCAGACCTGTAAAAATACTCTCCTTTGACACCCGCAGGCAGCCCGTGATCGCTGAAAATGCGAGACTCGTATTGTCCTTTAAGCCGCTCTCAAATAATGCTCTGATAAAATTGACCATCTCATTGTAAAAACCACACGTAAACGCATTCTCCAGCGGAACATCATACTCGTCGACCAGCACGACCGCTTTTCTGCCATAATATATTTCAAGACATTTCGAAAGAAACAGGATCGCTGTCTCATAATCATTCTGACTGCCCTCCCGGCGCATGATCTTCCAAAAATGTTCCTTTCCCTTTGCCAGCTCTGGCTTCTCAAGAATAAAATCATGACGCTCAAATTCCTCCGCAATGACTCTTTCCATCTCCATATAGGACCGCTCAAAACTCTCCCGCTTAGAATCCTTAAACGTCAGATAGATCACCGGATACTGCCCTCTGTGGGCAAGATACGATTCCCCTGCCTCCATGATCTTAAGTCCGTCAAACAGATCCGACCAGTCGCGCCTGTTTCCCTGCCAGTCCCTGTCGTCCTCAAAATAGTACTTTAACATACTCATGTTGAGCGTCTTTCCGAAACGGCGCGGACGCGTGAAGAGCGTCACCTTGGCCTGATTGTCCAACAGCTCTTTGATCATCGTGGTTTTGTCCACATAGTAAAATTCTTTCTGGATCATCTCAGCAAAATCGCTGATGCCGATCGGAAGCGGTCTGTATTTCATACAAGTGCCCTCCTCTACAGATACAGGAGACCTATCCGCTGCCTCCTGACTGATGTTCTTTTATTATGATATCATGTTTTTATATGGGGCGAACGGAAAACCAGACCTCCTACACGACCACTTCAACGATCGTCTTATCCCCGATCTGCAGCTCCTTCACCCCGATCTCTTTCTTCTGGTTAAAGTTAAAGCTGAGTAGATATCCTTTCTTTTTGTGAAAGTAATCCAGGTAATCCGCTAGCTGCCGCTCGCCGCGCTCATTGTACTCACTCCCGCGCCAGATCTTGAGCTCGATGACAAACTGCTCCCCGAGATAGTCCACAATGACGTCCGTGCGCCGCTCGTCCCTTGTCTGCGCTTCGATATAATAGTTGCCTGTTCCGTTGATGATCGGACGCAGGTAGAGCAGGAAGAACTTGCGGCCGTATGCTTCGACAAACTTCGCATCTTCCTCCCCATAGATGTCTGTAAAGGTCTCGACAAACCGCCGCAGCACAGTATCCATGTCGAGTCTCCCGTCACGGATAAAACGGCTCCTGTCCCGCCTTGCCATGTCGCCGATCTCCTTGGACGATTCAGGACCTGATAGTTCTGTCTCCGACAGGAAGTAATTATATAGGCGTGTCTCAAAGATGCGGTTTGCCACACACACTTTCCCCGACCGGCTGACTGCATAGCCGAACATACTGGCAAGGCTGATCTCCTTCACGTCCTGGTTATACGCAAATTCTTTTCCCTGAAAGAGCATGGACTGGAACATCCGCTTCATCTCGGGATATTCATCAAGGTGGCGGATCATACTCTCAAACAAAGGCATCCTGTCTGTCAGGATCCGCCTGACAGCTTCCTCGATCCCTGCCTTCGTCCATGCCCTACCCAGATCTTCGAAAAAGTCTCCATCCGCAAGTTCCTCATCAATATATTTACAGATTGACGAGACAAGTATCGGATAGCCAGATGTATACTGATAGATTTCTCCTGCCATCTCCTGTATATCCATTCCTGTGTGACGATCCGATTCGTATTCTGCCAGCATCTCTGCGATCTGACTTGCAGAAAAACTCATATCGACCTTAAAGCTTGCCGCGATATTCCACGGACTGTTGTACTGATGCTCCGATTCCCTGCGCAGTTTTAATTTCAGGTTCTTGATGTCATATACTCCTGCAAGGATCACCGAGTGGAATGTCGGCGTCTCATCGCGGTCGAGATAATATGCCCTCAATTGCGCCAGAAAGTCGATAAACACCTGATTGTTGGACGCACTGTCTACCTCATCGATCATCAGCACGATCGGTTTGGGCGCTCTCGCACACATCCTGCTCAACTGTGTAAAAAGTTCTTTCAGGCTGACATCGTCCGAACCTTTTATCAGTTGAGACAGCGGTTCGGCAAGCTGCTCCTCGCTGTCCGAACCCATGATCCCTGCCCTCTCGATCATGATCTCCGCAAAAGCGCGGGCAAATACCGGCGCCGCCGCAAAGTCCTCTGTTCCGATCCTCTGAAAATCCAACGAGAACACAAAATAATCCATTTGCAGATATTTTGCCAGCGCCCTGAGCGTCGTTGTCTTGCCATATTGGCGCCCCTTGTTGATCACAAAATACTTTTTTCTGTCAACCAGCATCGTTTTGATCTGTTCCAGCCTTTGATCCAGCGCTACCATATAGTGCTCTTGCGGCCTGCAGGCTCCCTCTGTATTAAAATATCGTCTCATTCCCGGCAACCTCCCTGTCAATACATCACATCCGATACACATTTACCACCCTGATGTACCACGGATAATCCTTGACGATCCCCAGATGCGCTTTGAGCTGGTCATGCAGTGCGTTCAGCTGTGAAGCCGTGACGATCACCCCGGAATCAGAGCTGTCGAGCTTTAACTCCAGCGTGTTGCAGCTGCTTCCCATGCGCAATACCCCCTGGTCGGTCAATATGCTGAAATCCAGCACCTCGCCCCTCCTGTTTCTGGACACTGTCCCGCCCACGCCAAACAGGCTGACCAGCCTGTTATAAAATTCCGTTCTGTCATCTACCCTGAATCCCAGATCGAAACAGATAAAATGTTCACGCGTCATAAAGCCCCTCCCCGTATGAAATGCACTTTCTTTACAATAAGATCTTTAATATGCAAAAATATCCTCAAGTGTCATGGTAACCGGAAATGCCCTAAGCGTGATCTCCTGCTTGAGATTGTAGTGCTCGCTCGTCTCGTCATCGTCCAGTATATAGGACTCCTCAATCTCATATCTGCCGTTTTTCAGATAATAGATCTCAACGGCTCTCTCCGTGGGAGACACGATCCAGTACTCCTCCACGCCGCTCGCCTCATAGATGTCTTTCTTGACCCCCCTGTCCCGCTTTGCGGTGGACGGGCTCAGTGTCTCTGCCACAAATTTGGGCGTGCCGTAATAGGAATTGCCCCTGATCTGATTCCTGTCACAGCAGATGATGATATCCGGCTCGAGATAATCGTCGCTGTCCTTTGAATATTTGTAGTCGATATTTTCCATAAATACCAGGCAGAGGCTGTCCTTCAATCCACTGCTTATTTTCGAAAACATTTTTCCATTGACCACACTGTGCCGAAAATTAGGTGCCGGTGACATATCAAAGATCTCTCCGTTAATTTTTTCGTCCCGAATTCGGTCCCGTTTATCCGCCAGCATATACTACTCCTTTCCTGTCTCCCCAAAATATAGTTTTTTGTTTCTCATCACTTATAGTATACACGCTTCGCACGCTTTGAACAACACCCAAAATTGGCATTTCCTCCGGGTTCCCGTATACACAAAAACAGCAGCCCGGAAACCCAGGCTGCTGAAAAAATATTATTCCAAAGTGTCCTCCAGACCGAAGACTTCGACTTCGTAGATGCGCGCTGCACTGTCGCTTCCCTGTGTCGGCTTATTCACTACGAGCTTGACATACTGTGCCTTCACCGGTGCGAATGCATCATGTGTCGTACCCGCCGTGTTTCTGGTCACGCTGCGCACTTCCTCAAACGACGCGCCGTCCTCGCTGACCATGATTGCATAGGACTTGGTGTTCATGTCCTTGCCCTCGCCGCCTGCCTCTGCGTGGTAGACGTCGACTGCGCTGACTGTCCTGACTGCGCCGAGATCCAGTGTGATCTCATGAGGCGCGCTTCCCGTCGCACACCATTTCTTTGTGTAATCGCCGTCGACTGCAAACTGCGGCGCCTCGTTATCATTCACATAGGTATCTGCCTCTGTGCCGGCTCCCTGCGAGAGCAGTGAGAGTCCCTCAGACGCCGCCTCCGTGATCACGATATAGCCTTCCTTTGCCGCCTCGCTGCTGCCGGACTCATTCTCCGCCTTCATGGAAACGGCATAGACGCCCTCCTCAGCATATGTGACAGACACGCTGTCGCCCTCCGCGGACTCCTTGTCTGAGCCTGTGAGCGTCCATGTGACCTTCTGCGTATTCTGTGAACTCAGGCTCTGGAACGTGATGGTCTCTCCCGGCGCTGCCAGCGTGATATCCGCTGTGAACGCCGCCTTCGGGATACTGTTGTCCGGCCAGTCCATCGTCACCGTCGCACCCGTGCCTTCTGCCAGGAGCGCATTCACGGGAACCACCTCAAATGTGGACTTGTTCGTCTCATCCGTGCGCGGCAGTGTATTGATATAGAAGCTGTTCGTGTTGGACACGCCCAGGAGCGACTTGGTCTGATCCTGATTGATGCGGTAGACCTCATAGTAATCCGTCTGCACATCGCTGTCCCACGCAAGGCGCACGCCTGCGTACATTCCATCCTCGTCAAACTCACTGTCGAGCACCTTCACATTGCTCACCGCGGCAGTCTCCTCGCTCTCCGCCTCGATCATCGTGATATTGCCAAAACGGAACTGAAGGGAACCGCTGTCCGCACCGGAAGTCAGCCTGTAGGAGATCGCCTTCACGGTCTTGCCGGCAAGCTCCGAGGTCTGGTATGTGACGGTCGTCCACGCATCCGCGACTTTCTTATCCCCCTCGAGCACCAGCTCTGAGCCATCATCCAGCGTAAGCACTGCGTCAAGTGCGACCTCGGCGCCCTTTGCCCTCGCGGTGGTCGTGAACGTCATCTTGTCGGACACGGGAAGATCGGCGCTGTACAGCTTGATCGTAGACGGCACGCCCTGCTTCATATTGCCGCGCAGGATCAGGCTCGTTCCACCGTAGTATGCGTCTCCCACGTCGAGATCCGCCGCCAGCTTGTTGCCCTCTCCGTCCTCGATGATGTAGCGGTAGGTCGGCAGCATGTCGGACAGACTCCGGTTGTTCCAGTCAAGCATGCTGATCAGTTCCCCGTTCTTATAAAATCCATAACCGTTTCCTGTGGAGAAATTCGTCACAAACGGAAGCGTCGTCAGCGCGGTACGCTCCACGACATAGGTGGAAACACCTCTCCAGTCCGTGTCACCCGAAGCCTCCACATCCGCGGAGGGATCACCCTTCGCGTTCACCCACAGCTTGTTCTCCTTCTTCCAGAAATCCTGGATCATCTGCGATGAGAAATACGTCCAGCTCGGACAGTAAAGTCCTAATGAAGTGTATGTACCGCCGTCCGGATTCTCAAACAGATTCCACTTGATCGGCGTGTCATAACCGTTGCTCTGCAGGTCGATGCCCGCGTAAAGGTCATACGGGTCGATCTCCTTCTCCGCCGCAAGTTCCGCGGAAGCCTTGAGCAGCTCGTCGGGCGCAAGCTTATCCGTCGTCCACCAGAAGTTCAAGAACATGGAGTCCGCCACATCCGCGCCGTCCACATTCTTCAGATAGGCAGCGTTCTTCTCTGTCAGGGCGTTCTGCCAGTCCATCTCGCCGTCCACTGTCATGGAATCATAGTACACGAGCTCCAGATCCGGCGCTTTCTCCTTGTAATAAGAAAGGAATCCCTGCATCAGATCCGCGTGCTCTTTTGTCAGGGACGCCTCGTCTGTCCCCTCTGTCTCCTGGTTGATGAACCAGCCGTCAAATCCGTAGGTCTCAGCCACCTCGATCAGTTTGTCCACGACCGGATAGCTGCCGTCTTCATTTTTCTGCAGCAGGTCATCCAGCCATTCGATCTTGCCGCCGTGCGCTGCCTGCGGCATGAACACCGTACCGATCACTTTCACGCCGTTCCTGTGGCCTGCATCCACCACGTCCGGGCTCGGTGCGACGATCAGTCCCTCTCCCGAAGAACCGCCCCAGTACACCAGCGTATCCACGTACTGCCAGTAGGAGAACGCATTTGCCTCCGCCTTGTTCAGACCATGCGGGGAGTTGCCGCTGGTGCTGCCGTTCATGATCGAGATCGACAGGATCTTTGTGTCCTTATTCTGTGTCGCGTTCACGGTCTCCAGCGAATCGATATCCGCGCGCTTTGCCAGCGGAACCGTGCTCACATTGAAGATCAGGTCCTCGTCGTCCGCAGCGTTCCACTCCAGGAGCTGTGCCGGAAACCAGTAGGACGCCTCCGGCTGGCGCGCCATGGTCATCTCCTTATTTCCGTTCTCCTCTGTCACAGAATACTTCGCTGCCGCCGCTTCCGGCGCCTGCTCTGCAGCCGTCTCCGGCTCTGCGGGCGTCTCTGTACCCGCTGTTGTCTCCTGCGATACCGCTGTCTGCTGTGTGTCTGACGCCTTGCCGCCTCCGCAGGCCGCCAGACTGATCATCATGGACGCTGCAAGGATGATGCTGATAACTTTTTTTCCATATTCCTTTTTCCGCATAATATATATTTCTCCTTTGATCGCCCTTTCGGGCACAAAACATCGTTCATAAGGACGCCCGTGCGCTGACCTGTACAGCCTGTCAGCACACCAGGGCATCCCACATTTACCTGCAGGCATTCGCCCGCAACACTACGGGCAGACTTTCACCGTCACCACCTCATACGGCTTCAGCACCACTTCGATCTCATTTCCGGCCACAGCCGCCTCACCCTCGGTCTCCTCGAGCAGATTGCAGATGTACGCCCTGCCAAAACCAGTGTTCACTGTCAGTTTTGTCTTCGTGTACGAATTCTCCGACTCATACATACGAATGACAGTCCCGCTGCCGTCCTCCGCCTTTTTGACCGTCTCGATAATGACGTTGTCGTGCGCCACGGAAACGAACGAATAGGTCTCCTTCTCCTCCGACTGCGTCTGCACGAGCAGCGGCTGGTTCAGCTTGTATGCCTCGGCGACGGTTCCTGCTGCGCGCCAGCCCTCCGCATGGGGATAGATCGCATAGGTGAACACATGCTCCTCCTGGTCCGTCGTCGGATTCGGCTCGATACCCGACTTGATCAGCGTCAGCGCCATGTTGGAATCCTTCACGGAATGCCCGTACTTGCAGTCATTTAACAGCGAAACGCCGTAATGTCCCTCTGACAGATCCATCCACTTCTGTCCGCAGCTCTCGAAGCGCGCCACGTCCCAGCTCGTGTTCTGATGTGTCTTTCTGGTCAGATTGCCGAACTGCACATCGAATGTCGCCTCGTCCGTGTGCACTGCCACCGGAAAATGCACCTTCAGCAATGTCTGGTGCTCCTTCCAGTCCACATGCGTCTCAAAATCGATCCTGCGGCTGTCCGCGTAGAAGATGATCTTCTGATCAATCGTGGACTGCGACGCTTTTCTCGTGATGTCAAGCACCGCACGCACCGCGCCGATCTCCGTCCACTCCATGCGCTCCACATTGTCCACATCCCAGAACTTTTCCGTATAATAGATGTCAATGTCCCAGTTATCAAAGTAGATCGGCTTATCCTCGTACATGCGCAGAAGGTTTGCACGCTGTCCCTGCTGCACGATCTCGCGGTCATTTTCCTTGTCATAGATACTCGTGAACATTCCCTGCTCGTCGAGGCTGACCGTATAGAACGGGGTCTCCAGCTGGCGCTCTCCCACCAGTGTAAACGGTGCTTTCTCCACTGCTGACGCCGCATCGCTGACTGCAAATGACTTGTAGCCCTTTGACGGCAGGCCGTGTACAAACGCAATATTGCCATCCTTTGTCTGCTGGATCGGATAGACCACGCCGTCCGCATCCATCAGCACACTGCCCTCCAGGTCGCCCAGGTTCACGATATCATCCCTGACCTTGCCTGTGGTGTTGAACACCGTGACCGCCGCGCCGCTTCCCGCGACCGCCTTTCTGCGCTCCGCAGTCATCTCCGAGAGCTGCTCTGCCAGTCTGTCATACTCCTCCTTCGTCACCTCATACACCTCGTGAATAGAGGATCCCGGAAGAATATCGTGGAACTGGTTCAGCAGCACGACCTTCCACATCGCATCGAGCGCCTCCTGCGGATATGCCATATCCGGCGCTGTCAGCACGGACAGCAGCTCCAGATCCATCAAACCCAGCTCAGACTTGCGGTTCGAGCGCTTGTTCCGCGCCATGGAAGTCAGCGTCCCCCTGTGATATTCGAAGTAGAGCTCGCCCTCCCACACCGGCAGCCGCCTGTTTCCTTCGACGCGCTCTTTCAGCTCGTCAAAATAAGTGCGCGCGAACGCCTGACGGACTTTGGGGATCCCTTTTACGCCCTTCTCCATACGGATCGAGGTCTCAAGCATCTCTCTCGTCGGGCCGCCGCCGCCATCACCGTAGCCGTAGGAGATCAGAATGTCATTGTTGATATCCTTGTTCTGGTAGCGCGTCCAGCCGCCCATGATCGCGTCAGGGTGAAGCATTCCGTTGTACGTCGTGAAGAAATCCTTGATCGGCTGATGAACGCCCAGTGTCGTGATCAGGTGTGTCAGCACCTCCGAACCGTCGATTCCTCTCCACATCATAGTATCGTAAGGGATCTTGTTGAACTGGTTCCACGCAAGCTTCGTGGTCATAAAGTAGTCGATCCCGCACTTTTTCATGATCTGCGGGAGTGCCCCGGAATAGCCAAACACGTCCGGAAGCCACAGGATCCGGTTATCCACGCCAAACTCTTCTTTGAAGAAGCGCTTGCCGTGCATGAACTGGCGCACGAGGGACTCGCCCGAGGTCAGATTGCAGTCCGCCTCCACCCACATGCCGCCCTCCGGCTCCCAGCGTCCCTCCCGGATCCGCTCCTTCGCCTTCTCATACAGCTCGGGATAACGCTCTTTCAGGAAAGCGTAAAGCTGCGGCTGACTCGACATGAACCTGTAGTTCGGATATTCCTCCATCAGCTTCAGGACTGTGGCGAAGCTGCGCCCGGTCTTCTCCCTTGTCTGCGCGACCGTCCACCACCATGCGACATCGATGTGCGTGTGTCCGATACAGGTCGCGATCACATCCTGATATCCCGCCATGTCAGTGTACAGCGCCTTGTCGATATAGTCTGACGCCTCGTTCAGTGTGCGGTAGAACTCCTCGGAGTACGGTGTCCTGAGATCGATGAGGTTCACAGTGCTGTTCAGGATCTCCTCGATATCCCTGCGGTTCTTGTCGTCCTCCTCCATTCTGGTAAACGCCTCGAGCGGCACCCACAAATCATAGTAGACCTTCTCGATCAGCGCGTCGATCTCCTGCATCTCTACGATCAGGTTGAACTCCGTGTGCAGGGTTCCCGTGTACGCCTGCAGACCGATCTCGAGCACCTCACCCTCCTTTGCGGACGGAGACAGGAAGACATCCCTGTGGTTCATATCGATGCCCTGCACCACTTCCCCGTTCACAAACAGCAGAAACTGCGGATTCTTCGCGTCATCCCACTCATCGATCTGAGTGCGCACATGGAGCCACATCCGCTTTCCATCCAGCTCATGAGGCACCTGATACGTCGTCTTGAACCAGTAGTGGCGGTCCTTCCCATACCAGTGCATGTTCTGGCAGTCAAAATCCTCCCACGCCGCATTGTCTGCCTCGGCTTCCTCCGGACGGATAAAGTTTCCCTCCTTATACTTCCAGTTATCAATCGTAAACTTCTGCTTCACTTTTAACTTTTTGAGCTCCTCGCAGATAACGTTGACTCTCTTATCCAAAAAATGCATATTTTTTCCTCCGTGTCTGCATTTTTCTGCAGAACCCTTTCCTATTCAAAATATAGTCTTATCATCGATCATCTCCGGCGCAGACGATCCGCATACCAGAAAACGATCCCGGCGATGTGGTGGAGGTCTCCCTCGCGCCCTACGCTGCGCCACTGTTTCTTGTATGCCATAAACCACCGCTCCAGCCGTCCCGCGAGCGCGAACGCCTCATCCTGACCCAGCGCGCTGTCCTGTTTTTCATGGACGATCGCCGCACCGACTTCATTCCAGATCCTGACGGCCTCCGCCGCAAGCTCGACCAGCCCTGCGATCTCTCTTGACTGCATATCCATCGACACTGCCGCCCGCTTCATCTGCGTGGCAAGCCCGCACAGCGCCTGATCCGCCTGCTGCACCTTCGCATCCGCCGCGTCGGAATCCTCCAAAAAAAGCTTCGGGATCAGCTCCTCATTGTCCAGTACATGGCCGCGCGCAGTCTGTTCATAGTATACCACTGTATCGCGCCAGCCAAACAGGACGTGTGTCGGCATCTTTGTCATGATCTCCACAGCCTGCTCTGTCACATCGCCGTATTCCAGACGCGAAATCTGCCGGTTGATCTCATCGAAGCCGATCTCCTCCTGATTCCAGGAAAACGTCGCCCCGTATATCATGCCCGGCACGGAAAATTCCGGGTGGTTCACATGGCCAAAATCGCCCCAGTCCGTGTTCAGGATCCCCTCCGCATGGTACTCACGCCCATAGCCGCACATTCTGACAATGTTCCGGTACGAGTTCTCGATCAGATTGATCCACTGGTTCCAACCGCCTACCCCGGGGCAGAGATACTGCACAGCCCCCGCCTGTGCCATGGCGCGGCAGGAATCAACGGACTGTTCCGGCGCATAGCCCCACGTGAGGCATACGGTTCCCTGCGGCAGCTGTGAGATGAGCTCCGGTTTCCGGCAGATGATATCCCCGAAAAACTGCACCCGCTTCCCACGGCTGTCCAGAAATCCGCACAGCTCCTTCAGATAATCGATATACATCTGTTCCGTCCCGATCTGCTGCGCCGTCCCGCGCGACTTCTCACAGCCAAGGTCAAACGTCTCGTCCGCACAGATATTGAACTGGTCAGAGGTGAACAGTGCCCCGTACTCGGCGAGCATGCTTTTGATGAGCGGCAGCGCCCGCTCGTCCGTCGTGTTGATCGTGTGATGGTCCATCCTGTCCCAGAAGGAAAAAGATGCTTTCCACGAATCACTGCGCTCACAGAGTTCTCCATAACTGCGTGTCGAGAGCAGCGTGTACAGATGACCGAAGCTTGCCAGCGCAGGGACCAGCTCGATGTGCAGCCTCCTGCAGTACGCATCCAGCTCCAGGATATCCTCCGCTGTCAGCGGCGTGTCATCGCGCCACATCTCCGTCAGATCGCGAAACAGATACGTGTGCTCGACATAGAGCTGGAACTGATTGATCTTATATCTACTGAGACGATCCACCACCTTCTTCAGATAGGGAAGCGTCAGCACCCTGCCCCTCGTCTCATCCAGAAAATACCCCCTGCAGCGGATGTCCGGCGCATCTGCGATCTCCATGCCTTCCAGCACGCCGCCGCACTGTGCGAGGATCTGGCACAGGGTCTGCACACCGTACAGGACTGCCGCCCCATCGCCCCCTGCAATGACGATCCCGTCCCGGTCTATGTGTATCTGATATTCCTGCGCACCGCATGCCGGCGTCAGCGTCAGGAAAATGTCCCTTTTCCTTTTTTCCCCTCTCACGACCGCACACTCGATACCGGCATATCTTTTGATGCGTTCCTGCAGGATCCCGGCATAGACACAGCCATTTTCCGACAGCGCTCCATCGATCGTGATCACCGTATTCCAACTGATCTCATAAGAGTCCTGTCTTTTTTCTATTTTCTTTGGTTTTGGCAACAGATACATATCAATTCCTCCTGACTGCAGGCTACCGTACGCAGTCTGCCAAAAAGGCTGCCGCAAAATCAATCAAAGTTTTCACTTTATTTCTTTTTGCGGCAGCCTGTCACTTTTATATCGGATACAGTTTCAGATTCAAACCGGATCCATGTAAGCCATCAGACGGTCTACAGTCGTAAATGCCAGCCCGGTCACGGTGTCAGCGCAGCCATAATAGATCGCGATCCTTCCCGTCGCCGCGTCTGTGAGCGCCGCGCACGGGAACACCACATTGGGCACATCTCCGACACACTCATAGATTTCATGAGGTGCTAAAATATAGTTCTTTGTTCTTCTGATCACCTTCCACGGCTCCTCCAGATCCAGCAGTGCACAGCCCATTCTATATACAAAACCATTGCATGTATTGATAACGCCGTGGTAGATCAAAAGCCATCCTTCGTCCGTCTCGACCGGCACGCTCCCCGCGCCGATCTTGGTGGACTGCCACGCCGAGGCATCGCCCTTGATGGTACCCATCACGTAGCGGTGGCAGCCCCAGTATTTCAGGTCGGGGCTCTCGCTCAGGAAGATATCCCCAAACGGCGTATGTCCATTGTCACTCGGGCGGCTCAGCATGTAGTACTTGTCGTGGATCTTGCGCGGAAACAGCACACCGTTGCGGTTGAACGGCAGAAACGCGTTTTCCAGCTGGTAAAAAGTCTTGAAATCATACGTATATCCCACCCCGATCGTCGGGTACTCATGGTAGCCGTTGCACCATGTGATATAGTACCGGTCCTCTATGAAACATACCCTGGGGTCATATCGAAAGTCCCTCTTCGCCACCTCGGGATGCGCACCCTCAAATACGATCGCATCGTCCGCGATGTCCCAGTGGATGCCATCTTTGCTGAATCCTGCAAAGATATCCATGCTGATCGACTTGCTGTCGCAGCGGAACACGCCCGCGTACCCATCCTCAAAGGGAACAACGGCACTGTTAAAGATACTGTTGGAATTTTTTGTCGCAAACCGCTCTATGATCGGATTTGCATGATAACGCCACACTGGCAGCTTTTCCGTATTTTCCGGCTCCTGCCATGGCATGTTAGGCAGATCTTTTCCAATTATTTTTGCCATACGCCGACACCTCTGTCTTCCATTCTATTTTATTTTGCCATAAACTCGTCAACCTGTCTCTGCGCCTCGTCGATAACATTCTGCCATCCTGCTTTCATCAGCTCTTCCTTGATCTTGGGCACAACCACCTCGGGATCCTGCACGCCTGTCATAACCTCACTGCGGTAGCGCATCCAGATCTCACGGCAGTTCGCGAGCTGGTCTGATACAGCATTTGTGTCAAATGTGAATCCGAGCATCACAGAGGACTCTGCCGCCTCGTTCAAAGCCTTTACCTCGTCCCACTGGTTAAACTCATCCGTGTCAAGTGTCGTAACTGTGAAGAAGGAACCCTGTGTATATCCTGCAAGCGCCCAGTCATTGTTGATCTTGTGCACTTTGCCGTCGGCTGTATACTCGAAGTTCACGCCCTCCTCACCGTAGTAGAACAGGTCGCGGAGCTTTGTGTCACAGTTCACCATGTCGAGCAGCTGTAAGCACTTTTCCGGATACTTTGTGTTGATGGAAACCATGTTCAGGGAGCCGCGCACTGTCTCGTTGGAAAGGATCGTCTTCTCGATCTGCTGTACGACAACGTCCTTGCCCATCTGAGGTCCCCATGAAGTCACGCCTGCGGACTCCCAGCCCTGTGCGACACGCCACATATTGTAGACACGTCCCTCTGTCAGCGTCGCCGCATCCGGGTTGATGATGCCCTTCTCATACCACTCGTGTATGATCTTGAGCTGATCCATGATGTCCTTCTCCTCCAGTGTGAAGCACACTCTTGCATCCTTGTCGTCAAAGCGCACACCGAGAATCTGCGTGCCGCCGCCGATCTGGTCATACACGTCAAAGATAAAATACAGACCGTCATTCTTCACATATACGGGATAGTCGTTCTTGTCAGCCTTCAGTGTCTCAAAGGTCTCAGTCATGGAATCCAGCGAGATCAGCGACTTGATATCGAGGCTGTACTCGTCGACCACCTCCTTATCCCAGATCGCATAGTTGGTGATCGAGCTGTCCTTGTACGTAGGTACGCCGTAGATCCTGTCCTTCACGCGCACACCGTCCCAGTACTTATCCGGCATCAGCTCCATCAGTCCCGGCATATTCGCCTCGAGCAGATCCGTGATATCCGCGTATGCACCCAGATTGATATCCGCCACATAGTTATTGCCGTTTCCGAAAATGATATCGTACGGCTCGTTTGTGCTGACGATGATATTCCTGCGGTTGTCCCAGTCGCCCCAGGGAATGACCTCCATCTCGAGGTTCACGCCGATCTTCTCTCCTATATAGGAATTGACAGATGAGATCCATGTGTCATAATTGGTCGGCATACCGTTTCCGATCGTCACCCATTTCAGATTCACGATCTCCCCGCTGCCCGCGCTGCTCTCCGAATTCGATCCGCTGCTCTGGCTGCCGGACGAGGACGCTGCCGAATTGTCGCCGCTTGTGTTTGTGTTGTTCGCAGTGTCTCCGCCGCCACCGCCGCAGCCTGTCAGCATACCTGCCGCCATCACCGCCGCAAGACCAGATGCCAGTAATCTCTTTGCTTTTGTCATAATAAATCCTCCTTTTATAATATTAGTTAGTTCAACACCCCGGAAGAACGCTGCCCTTTGCGTTCTTCCCGTACGAAGTTTTAGAATTTCTTAGCCCGCGTCCTTTGCAGGCTTAGAAATTCTCTTCGTACTCTATTCTTTCACTGAACCGATCGTCAGACCGGAAATGAAATACTTCTGGAAAAACGGATACGTACATGCGATCGGCACGATGATAACGATCGCGATCGCCATTCGCACACTCTCCGTCGGCATCGATGACTTGTACTGCTGCAGCGACAGGCCGCCGTAGGGATTGTTTGCGATGTACTCGATATTTTTCTGTATGTTGTTCAATAAAGACTGCAGTGTCTGCAGATTCTTGTCCTGTATATACAGGGAAGCCTGGAACCAGTCATTCCAGTAGCCGAATGCCGCAAACATACCGATCGTCGCGATGACCGGCTTGGAGATCGGCATAACGATCTGGGACCAGATGCGGAACTGTCCCGCTCCGTCAATCTTCGCCGACTCTATGATGGAATCCGGCACTGTCGTCCGGAAGAATGTACGGCAGATCGTCACGCTGAAGGATGAGCACGCCAAAGGCAGGATCAACGCCCATATCGTATTGCTCAGACCCAGGATATTGTTTACTACCACATAGCTTGCCAGCATACCGCCGTTAAATACCATCGGGATGAAGATCAGCCATGTATACAGCTTTTTCAATCTGAAGTTCCTTCTGGAAACGACATATCCCATCGATGTGTCCAGCGCGATCGCGATGAGTGTACCGACGATCGTGACAAGGATCGACATAAATGCCGCGCGCAGGATCATGCCGCGCTCATTCCACAGAAACTTGTACGCCGAACCCGAGAACACCGAAGGAATCAGCTGGTATCCGTTTGTCCGGAGCGCTTCCTCCTCTGTGATGGAGATCGAAAATACGAACAACAGTGGAATCACACACATGACGCCCAATATCAGAAAAACGATATTGAACACAACGTTTGTGGATTTTTTGATCTGGTTCAAAGACTGACCACTTTCTTCTTGCTTTGCCACACGAACACCTCCCTCATTATATAATCCTGTTTTCGTTGTCTAACTTGCTCACAACCCAGTTTGCAAACAAGATCGTACCGCAGCTGCAGATCGCCTGGAAGAAAGAAGCTGCTGCCGTCTGCCCGATCGGCGATGACGACTGGATCGCGGCATATATATACGTATCAAATGTCGATACCGTGGTATACAGTGACGCAGGAACACGTCCTGTCACCTGGTAGAACAGACCGAAGTCCGAATTGAAGATCTTGCCGCAGTCGAGGATCAGCATCATGATGAATACCGGCTTTATCGCAGGGAGCGTGATGTGCTTTGCCTGCTGTGACTTTGTCGCACCGTCCATGACCGCCGCCTCATAGAGCGAGGGATCGATCCCCGTGATGCTCGCCAGATAGAGCACCATACCATAGCCCATACCTTTCCAGGTGTTGAGGAAGATCAGTATGAACGGCCAGTACTTCGGCTCCTGGTACCACATGATCCGCTCTCCGCCAAGCTTTGTGATAATCCCGTTGATGTAGCCCCTCTCCGGTGTCAGCAATGCATAGACGAAATAGCTGATGACAACCCATGACATGAAGTAAGGCAGGAACATCATCGTCTGATACACTTTGGATCCCCTCTTGTTGCGCATGCTGCTCAACATCAGAGCCCCGCCTACCGCAACGCTCGCGCTGATGATAATGAACGCGATGTTGTAGAGGATCGTGTTCCTCAGAAGCATGGTAAATGAGTTTGATGTAAAGAAATAATTAAAATTGCCAAACCCTGCCCATTCACTGTGCAGCAGGTTGTAGATAAACCCGTGCCCGCCCGGCTGCAGCCTGTAGTTCTTGAACGCGATGATGATACCGAACATTGGCAGGTATGAAAAGATCAAAAACCAGATCAGTGTCGGCAGTGACAGCAGAAACAGCTCCGTGTCGTCACGTGACCATCGCTTCCACCATGGCTTGCCAGAGTTTATCCTCCCTCCGTCAGATGTTTTGCGATTTCCCATTTGTTATACCTCCTTTGGTTTATTTTTGTTAACATTATCTTAACGCTTGTAAATTATTGTGTCAATAAATTTTAGCATTTTCATTATTATATCCAACTTTCCAGACGTCATTTTGTCAATACTTACTCATTTCTGCCCACTTTTTCACATTCAGTAGACAATCTATACAATTACATTTGTTGACATTAACTAATACAGGATATCAGCGGATCCATATCCGCTTCAACCCGGCATGTGGAATCTGCTGTCTATTCTTTCAGGTATTCTGAAACGCCTTGGCAGTTTGTACATATTAACAGTCATATATCTTTCCCCGCAGGCTTCAGGACATACATTGTGACGAAAAAAAGCCGTACAATTGCGGCATTTTATAGAATTATGTATTTATCTTAACATTTGTAAACCTATCAATTGTTTTTTGCGTATCGATATGCTATAATAAACAACAGAGATCTTATTTTACCCCTCCTTCTATAATATATGTATTTTATGTTTACAAATGTATAGAATGAATACGCAGCATAGATCATTATCGGACAGTCCCGCATGGATCAGGCAGAAACGCTGACAGAAAGGAAGATTCTATTTATGGAAAAAATCACGATGAAAGATATCGCAGATGCTCTCAATATATCCAGAGTCACAGTCAGCAAAGCGTTCAACAACCAGTCTGGCGTATCAGATTCCCTTCGGGAACTGATCTTTGCCAAGGCCAAGGAATTGGGCTATGCAAAACTCCCCTATCAGGCGCTGGAACAGCCTCAGGAGGAGCAGCGCACCATCTCCCTGGTCGTGTCAAGGCCGGACTCTGCACTCTTTTGGACCAATATCATCCACCGCATGGCGCAGGAGCTTGCCAATTACAATGTAAACCTGCTGTATACTTATGTGCCATCGGTCTACACGAAAAGCTTCAGCCTTCCGTCTGTCCTCCTGAACGGCAGCGTCGACGGCGTTATCATCCTGAACGTATATGATGCGGAGATCCTGAGTATGGTGAACGACCTTCCCCTGCCCAAAGTATTCCTTGACACGATCCCTTCCCTGACAGACACCCAGCTGAATGGCGACCTGACTCTGATCGAAGGTTTCCGCACAGAGGCCCGGATCACGGACCTGCTGATACAGAACGGCCACACCGAGATCGGTTTTCTGGGGGATATCGACTATGCGATGACCAACAAGGAGCGCTATCTTGGCTACTGCGACTGCATGAACAGGCATGAGCTCATCGTCCGGTCGGAATACTGCCTCACCGGGCGCATTGATATCTTCTCCTATGACAAAAAACTGTACACTTTCCTGGATGAGCTGAAAAACTGGCCAAGCGCTTTTGTGTGCGCCAGCGACTATGTCGCCAACTTCGTTCAGGCCTACATGGACAACAACCCGCACCGCCTTCCGCACCCGGTCACTCTCACCGGTTTTGACAACACCGGCGAATATATCAATGTCGCAGGGCGCATCATCACTGCCAATGTCCCGACAGGACTGCTCGGCAAGCGGCTCGCACTGCAGCTGCTGTTCCGCTCCGAACACCCGGAGGCGCCGCAGGAACTGACATTTGTCAAGCCATCCATTATCATACCACATATCAAAGATTAATATGCAGACGGGCATGGAAAATCTGATCATAAAATATGATCCATCTTCCATGCCCGTCTGTCTGAACCTGTCATAAGATTATAAAAGACGCACAGAATTTTGTCAGTCAGCATGCTCCGCAACGAGCCGTTCCACTCTCTGCATTTCCTGTGCGATGCGTATCTTCCGCGGGCATGCATCCATGCAGGGCATCTCCGCACACTCGCGGCAGTGCCGTGCGCTCTCTGCGATCCCAAGCCCCAGTTTCTTCAATGCCCAGTAGTCCTTTCCCAGATGAAAATACTGATACTGGCGGAACAGCGTATGGATCTCCGTGCCGTGCGGACAGACACACCGCTGGCACCGGTCACACGGAATCGGCATGTACTCCTTTTCCAGCACAGAGAGCACTTCGTCAAAATCCGGAACTACCGGCTCTGGATTCCTGGGATCCCACCCCATAGCGGCATCTACCTGTGCTCTCGTGCCAAGTCCGATCAGGACGCTCGACACAGGGTAAGACAGCGCAAATCCGATCAAAGACTTCTCCGAAAACCGCGCAGGCAGCAGCCCTGCCGCATACACCTTGTTGACCAGAAACCCCTTCCCGCGAAAACATGCCTCCCCGCGAATGCGGTCAAGCATCCCGCGCTCCAGCAGATTACCGCTGCCCTGCAGCACATCCACACGGTCATCCTGCGCCCCCCGCAGCAGGATATCATAATAGTGTGTCGCGATACCCGCAAACCGGATCTTTCCCTCTGCCTTCAGCTCCGCGAGCGCGTCCAGCGCCCCGCCCCTGCCAAACACTTCATCCTCATGGGCGGCGTCCACCTGATGGGCAAAATATATGTCCGGATGTGTCCCCAGATTCTCACAGGATGTCTCCACAGCCCTGTACATCTCACTGCCGCCAAAAAAGCGCGCCTTGTCGGAAATAATGATCTTGTCCCGCCCCGCACACGCCGCAAATCTGCCAAGCTTGATCTCCGCGTCCCCGTATTCCGGCACGATCGCAGTATCATATAGATTGCATCCCAGATGCAGGGCATAGTCCATCACGGCGAGCGCCTGCTGCTCATCCAGATCAAAATACGCCGGCAGCACCGGGATATCACCCTGCAGCACCGGAATCGTGCCGAAACCGATCTCCGACACCAAAAGCCCTGTATTTCCTAATCTGCGGTAGTACATGATCCAATCTCCTGTTTTCATCCTGTAATCGGCTTTTTGCTTCACACACCGTAAAACGCCCTCTCGCCGACATACACGCCCTCTGGCACCTGCAACCCGGAAGCTCCCCCGCAAAATGCAAACGCCTCCCTGCCGATCCTCTTCAGCGTGGAGGGCAGTTTGATATTTTTCAGGCTGTGACAGCGGTAAAATGCCCTCTCCGGGATCTCCTCCACGCCCTCCGGAATCTGTACCTCCTCGAGTGCGGTACAGTTCTCAAACGCGCGCGCACCGATCTGCTGCAGATCTTCGGACAATTCCACACAGCGCAGCATGCCGCAGCCGGAAAATGCATGGGCGCCGATACTGGTTACGCGTTCCGCCTGCCTGACCTCCCGCAGCCATTTACAGCCTGCAAAGGCGCGCACGCCGATTTTTGTCACAGTCTCCGAGAATGTGACCGTCGTCAGAAGGTTCCCGTCCTGAAACGTCCCTTCCCCGATCTCCGTGATGCCGCAGGCAAGCCGCAGCCTGGAAATATTCCCTGTACACTCCCTGAGCACGCCATTCTCGTCCGTCTTAAAACAGTTCAGACTGTCCATCACAGCCTGTTCTGCCAGCGGCGGCAGTTCGCGCCCACGGTCTGCCAGGCCTGTAAAATGCACGTCCATGCCGTCCGGCAGCGTCATCTCCCGCAGGTTGATGCAGTTGCGGAACGCATATTCTCCTACCTGCACAGACCTGCGCTCCGAAAAGCGGATCCCTGTGATATCCAGACCATTTGCGAACGCCCAGCCGCACACCAGGCGGATGTCCGGCGAAAGCACAACTTCCCCCGCACAGGCAGATCCGTCCAGCAGCATATCCCGAACAGTGATCATCGGCACTTCCCTGCGCTTTTGTGCCAGCCAGGGCGTCCCGTGAAACGCTCTCGCACCGATATATTCCACACTCTCCGGGATCTCCACCTGTTCCAGCATCATCGCATCGCGGAACACCTCCGCCGCGATCCGCCGGATTCCCATCGGGATCCGCACTGCACCCGCCGCACCGCGATACCGGGTCAGGTACGTCTCCTGCTCGACGGTAAAACAACTGAAAGCACTGTGAAACAGGAGCCGCACCATCTCCGGGATCTCCGGCGACAGGATATCCCCATAACATTGAAAAAGCCACTCTTTTCCGTGATATTCCACCCGCCGGAGCCCTGTACAGCCCGCCAGCGCGTATTCCTCTGGCCGGATCGCCCCCTGCTCCCCGGACAGGCGGATCTCCTCCAGACCGCTGCAGTCCTCCAGTGCGTGCGGCATCAGATGCACCCCGTCCTGAAATTCCGCATATTTCAGGCTTTCACAGCCGTCAAATGCATACTCGCCAATCCGTTTCAAAGCAGAAAAGTCATACTGCCGCAGACGCCTGGTGCCGCAGAAACAGAATGCCTGTACGGTTTCTGCCCTTGTGCAGATACAGGTCTCCAGGCTGGTGCAATTATAAAACATTCGCTTTGATAAATTTTCTACCCGCGGCAGCTCTGCCCTGACAAGTGACACACACCCGGCAAAAACCGATTCTCCCGCCTGCTGCGCCGGACATACGGCCTCCCTCAAGGATGTGCACTTTTCAAAAGCGCTGGCATCCACTCTGAGGCCATTTCCCAATCGCGCATCGCATGCATGCTTTTCCTCCGATGCAAAAACCGCCTGTTCCAGTCCGCTGCATCCATAGAATGCCCCCTCGCCGATCCAGCGTATCTCTTCGCCAAAAAACACCCTGCTGACGGCACGGTTTCCCGCAAACGCATACGGTGCGATTCCCTGTGCATGTTCCGGCAGGATCACCTCGCCTGTACACAGAGACCCGGAAATGACCAGATTCCCCACCATACGGAGCCCATTCCCCAGCCGGTCGCCCAGCAGTGTGTCTGCAAAAGCACGCTCGCCTGCACGCAGCGCCGGATTCACCGCACATGGCATGAGTGCAGTGCAACCGGACAGCGCTTCTCCCGTCTGCTCTTTTTCTGTATGAACCCCTTCCGGATCCGTCCTGTATATGTCATTTAATCCATGGAAACTATACACCGCCCCGTCGCAGGTTCGGACTGACTTCAGGGAAGTACAGTTGCGGAAGGCATCCTCGTCGATCTGAATCTCATCTCCATCAAACGTCACCTGCTCCAGACCGATGCAGTTGCGGAAAGCACGGCTTTCAATGCGCTTCAGCGATCCCGGAAGCCGGATATCCACAATCCCCCGCATATCATAAAAACTGCTCTTTGCGAGAACCTCGATCCCCTCCGGCACTTCGATGTGTTTGATGTTCACCCGGAAGCGGACGAGCGCCCTGTCTTCCAGTTCCATCATACGCTCGAGGATATCCCGCACGACCAGTGCGACCAGAGGAGGCACTTTGAATGTCCCCGCCGCCGCTTCCACTACATTTGGTATACGGCAGGTTTCGGCGTGCGCCGTATCACCAGCTTTCACACAGGATATTTCCCTCACACGGCCGCCTTGGCGTGCCCGATCTCCTCCATATGCGGTTTTCCATCATACATCATACTCCGGCTCCTGCCATGGATCGTGATCATGTCCGCGCCGGCATCCTCGCACATCCGCGCAAACTCCGCAGCAAACAGCTCGTCCTCACGAATGCCCGCGCGGCACTTCACTGTCACGACCTTCCCGCTCCGCTTGCAGCCCCGTATGACTGCCGCCGCTCTCTTCAGATCCTGCATCAGCGCACTTCCCTCCCCGCTCTTGAACACATTGGGCACGGGGCAGCCCATATTGATATCGATGATGTCAAACGCCTCCAGAAACGTACTCTCCGCCATGCGCTCCATCACCGCCGGACTGCCGCCGAGCAGCTGTACTGCCCTAAACGGCTCATCCTCTGTCGTCAGCAGGAGGCGGTTGGTCGCCCTGTCCTCGTATTTCAATGCATTGGCGCTGCACATCTCCGTAAAGCACAATCCTGCCCCGAGCTCATACGCAAGCATACGAAATGGATAGCAGGTATATCCCGCAAGCGGCGCCATCAGCACATTGGATGGCAGGAGCAGTCCACCGACGCGAAGCGGCCTGACACCGCTCATCCTCATCGACTGTACTCCATCAGATCTCTTCATCCTTTTTTTCTTTCTCACCGCTGTCCTTTTCTCTTGCCATTGTATCCACAACATAGCCGGCAGTCTCCATCGGCATCCCCTGTTGACTCAGCGAATACTCTGCCAGCCGCTTGACTATGTAATACATGGTGGCGAACAGCGGCACTCCCACGATCATTCCCATAAATCCCATCAGCTTGCCAAAGAGCAGCATCGCCACCGTCACATAGAGCGCCGACAGTCCCGTCGAGTTGCCGAGGATCTTCGGACCGATGACATTTCCGTCAAGCTGCTGCAGGATGATGATAAAGACCAGAAACAGCAGGCATTTTGACGGCGAGACCAGTAGGATCAGAAACGCGCTCGGGATCGCCCCGATAAATGGACCGAACATCGGTATGATATTGGTCACTCCCACTATGACACTGACCAGCAGCGCATAGGGCATCTTCATGACCGTCAGGCACACGAAGCAGATAATACCCACGATCAGGGAATCCAGAAGCTTTCCCGAGATAAATCCCCCAAAAATCCTGTCCGTCTGATGCAGGACTTCCATGACGGCGCGGTTGAAGCGCTCATTGCGGCTGACCGCATAGAACAGCTTCCTGCACTGCGCCAGATAGCGCTCGCGGTCCAGCAGAAGATATACCATCACGACCACCGACACCACGAAATTCACGATAGCGGAACCGACTGACAGCACACTGCCTGCCACATTCGAGACTGTGGAGAACAGATTTTCCTTGATCCATGTCATCAGGAACGTCTCGACGGAGGTGATCATCTGCATCACCGTAGCCGCCGCGTCACTGTCGGATTCCAGATAAGTGCCAAGCCTAGCAAGCTGCACCTCCAGCATTTCCGGCAGATCCACCACAAGCGTCCTGATACTGTCCACCACCTGCGGCAGGACCAGCGCACAGAACAATCCCAGGATCCCCATCGCAAAGATCAGTGTAAACAGGACGGAGAGCGACCTCGCCGCGCGGGAGAGCCATCCCACCCTGCCAAGCCGCCTCTCAAAAAACTTTGCAACAGGACAGAGCACATAGGCGATCACAATCCCCGCCACCACCGGCTGAAGCGCCACATGGATCACATCCAGATAAGCCTTCAGTCCCTCGTACCGCAGAATTAAAAAGAAAAATGCGACAACCGCTGCGAGACTGGCAAAGATCGTGACGCCCATCCGCAGATAATGTTTTTTATCCGATTCCATACAGAAATCCTCCTTGTATTTTAGTCGAGCAGGGAAGAGGACTCTTCCCCTGCCCGCCCATGTGCATAAAAGAGGCACCGCATTCCTGCCGCATGCCTCCATAAATACACTATAATATACATTTGCCGCTTTTACAATAAACAATTTCTTATATTTCAATCCATCCTCTGCACCTCCCCTCCAGACATACCAAAAAAACAGGCACTGCCTACCAGTGCCTGTCCTCAGATCCTATTTAATTTTCCGGTTCAATGAGACCATACGTATTCCCTTTGCGCTTATAGACAACATTCACCTCATCGGTTTCCGCATTGCAGAATACATAGAAATCATGTCCGAGAAGTTCCATCTGGACGCATGCATCCTCCGCATACATGGGCTTGATATCAAACTTCTTGGTGCGGACGATCCGCACTTCCTCGTCATCCTCATCATATTCACTCTCTATGAAGTCGGTTCTAAGGCTCGCTGCGCCTGCCTGCTGATCTGCCCTGAATTTATTTTTATATTTCTTTAACTGCCGCTCGATCACCTCTGCCGCAAGATCTACTGATACATACATGTCGTTGCTCACCTGCTCTGAGCGGATGATGCTTCCCTTCACAGGAATGGTGACCTCTATCTTCTGCCTCTCCTTCTCAACACTTAATGTCGCGTGTACCTCCGTTTCTGGCGTGAAATATTTCTCCAGCTTGCCAATCTTGTCCTCAACTGCCGCCTTTAATCCAGGCGTTACATCAATGTTCTTACCGCTGATAATAAACTTCATTCAGTCCACATCCCTTCGCACTTAATCTCGCAATTAAGCATCTTCTCTTAATTGTAGTTTGATTATACCATATCCCTATTTTTTTTCCAACATTTTTTGTTACTATTTATAATTTTTTTTACAATTCACCCTTGATTTTTATACATTTTTTAGTCCCTTCCTATATCTGTAAATGTCAATGTATTTATGATATTTTTTTCCGCAAATCACTATTTTCGTGTATTTTAACAAAACATTTTTTCGTTTCCTGCTCCCCTGTTTTCCACAAGAAAACCCGTTCATATCTGTGGATACTGTGGATAACTCGGTGTATAAGTCCATTTATAAACAGTTTTACCTTTTCTGCATGTGGATAAGTTGTGAACATATAAAAAAATGACTGTTGCATCCCAAAAAAGACACGCCTCTTTTTTGTGCACTTTTTCTGACCCGTGCGCAGGGGTTCCTGCACCACGGGTCTGTGCAATCGAGTAGGAGAATGACCTTCTCCCCTACTCGCGCGCCGGGCACCCGTCAGCTTCTGCTGACATATTTCCTTTGGACGACCGTGTGCATAAAAAAGACGGGCAGACCTGACTTGATCCCCCGCCTGTCAAACAATATAAACTTTAGAAAATCCTTCTCACTGATAAGACATTTCGATATGTCGCACTGGAAACAATGATCCCTGTCTTTGATGTGCTGGCGTGAACGATCTGTCCATTGCCAACATAAAGACCCACATGACCAGAATAGCACACAATATCTCCCGGCTGTGCATTGCTGAGTCCCCCGACATCATATCCCTGGCTTCTCAAAGCTGATGAAGAATGCGGAAGGCTTACACCAAAATTATTGTACACACTCATGACAAAACCAGAGCAGTCCGTACCGTTTGTAAGGCTTGAACCTCCCCATACATAGGGATTTCCGACAAACTGTGTCGCATAATCGATGACCGATTTACCCATCTCGCTTCCCTGTGATGATGCCGCAATATTTCTCGCAGACTCGATCGTAGCCTGATTTGCCTCAGAGCGCTGTGCCTGAGCCTCTGCCTGTCTCTGCACTCTCGCCGCTTCTGTTGCCGCTGCAGCCGCTCTTGCCTCCTCGCGCGCTCTTGCTTCCTTTGCAAGCCGGACCTCTTCTTCCTCCCTTGATTCAGCATGTACAAAATCAGTTCTCAGATTGATATAATCCTTGGAAACATACCCGTCGCCCTCCTCGATGGCAATCTTGACCCATCCGTCAAGCTCCTCGAGTACTACCAGCTCCTCGTTGATCGGCACAAGTCCGAGAACTGCCGACTCTGTGCTCGCATCCTGCCGCACCTTCAGTGTTGTGGTGTTTACAACAGCATACGTAGTCCCTACCTCTTTGGCAAGCTCCTCCGCCTGTTCGCCTGCTGCACAGAACTCACCTTTGACATATCCTGTACAGTTTCCTGATACGATCTTATACCAACCATCCTTCTCTTCGATGAACTCGCCGACGGACTTGTCATAAAGTTTTCCTACAACTTCGCCATCCTCGCTCGGTGTGCTTCTGACATTTACGTAATTTGTCACCTGCGCAATGACAAGTCCCGAGAAATCCTGGGAATCCTCCTCTGTCTCTGTCTCTTCCGTGACTTCAACGTCATCATATGTATCTGTCGCCGAAAAACCTGCGCTCGACTGAAAATCATCAGTTTCTTCAGAACTGTCGTCTGCGTCCGAAGCATCCTCTGTCGTCTCTGTCTCTGTCGTCGCCTCTGTTGTTTCTGTCTCTGTTGCTTCTACTTCTGCTGTTTCTGTTGTCTCAGCATCGCCTGTCTCCTGACTTGAAGTCTCACGCTCAGAAGACTCCTCCGTTATGGATTCCTCCTCCGCTGTTTCCTGTGTCAGTGTGCTGTCTTCCGTGGATACTTCGCCCGAGATCTCCCACTCTGACCACAGCTCTGTTGAGAGTTCTGCTTCCTTTTCCTGCTGTTCCTCATCACCGCCTGTCAGAATCTCCGATGCTGCTTCACTGATCGACTCGCTTAATCCCTCTGTGAATTCAGACGATATCTTCGAAGTCGCTGTCTTTGTATTGACAGCGTTGTTCAATGTATCTGCTAATGCTACCTTCTCTGATGCTTTTATAATATTAGGCTGCAAACCTGATGCACTTTCAAGATAAGCTATGTTCTGAACAACCTCCACCTGAAGATCCTGTATCGTGCTGCCTTCATCCAGCACAACAGCAACTCCAGCTGCTGGCACATCTGATGAATTCTGAATTTTGGCTTCAAGTGTCATCTGGTAGCCGGAAAGCGAAAGTGTACTTACAAGCGCACACGCCGCTGCCTTCACGCCGTACTTGTTCATGATTAATCCTCCATTGTGTGGTGTATGTGATGTTATCGTATCTGTTTCATATTTTCTGTTTTTGTAATATCTGCTTCATAATTTCGATAATTATTACGAAATTATTACACCCATGAAATAAATTATCACATTTTACCGCAAATGTCAAGATATCTTTTTGCACCCAGGTGCACTTTCATTGCAAAAAGTGCTGTTTTTCAAACGGGAGATTTGTCTATTTTCGCTATTTTATTCCTGATTTTTCCTGTTTTTTATTGTTTTCGACCATATTTTTATCATTTTTGACCATTTATATTTTATATAAATATTTCTGTAACTTTTACATTTTTTCCGCATTTAAAAATTCCTGTACTGAATGAACGGCATTTGCCCCGTCTGCCACCGCCGTAATGATCTGCCGCATCGGTTTTTTTCTGATATCCCCAGCTGCAAAAATACCTTTTTCCGATGTCCCACAGGTTTCATCTGCCACGACATACCCTCTCTCATCCATTTCAACCATACCTTTGAAACTGTCCGTATCCGGAACGATCCCGACAGCGATGAACACTCCATCGACATCAAGCCGATCCTGACTGCCGGTCTTTTTGTTATATACGCTGATGCCTTCCACCATCTCGCTGCCCAGGATCTCTTTCACCTCACTGTCCCAGAGCACCTCGACGTTCTCGAGCGCTGACAGTCTTTTCTGCAAGCTGTCCGCTGCCCTGAGCTGGTCTCTCCGATGTATGAGATAAACCTTTTTGCAGATGCCCGCCAGAAAAATGGCATCCTCCACGGCCACATCGCCGCCGCCCACTACTGAAACTGTTCTCTTCCTGTAAAACGCACCGTCACAGGTCGCACAGTACGACACGCCCATACCGGAAAGCTCCACTTCCCCCGGTACGCCGAGCAGCGAATGGGAAGCACCGGTGGCAAGGATGACCGTTCTGGTCTGTAGATCCGACTGGTCCGTGTGGACAGTGTACAGGGTCTGCTGTGCCGCCTTTCTCTCGATTCCCTGTACCTCAGCAGTGATAAACTGTACACCGAGCCGGTCCGCATGCTCCCGGAAACGCTCTGCCAGTTCGCCGCCACTCAGTCCCGGCAGTCCCAGGTAATTATCCACCTCATACGTACTCAGCACCTGCCCGCCGCTGACAGGACTCCTGTCCACGACCGCCGATCTCAGCCCCGCTCTCACCGCATAGACTGCCGCTCCCAGCCCTGCCGGTCCCGATCCGATTATCAATAAATCATATTCTTCATTTTCCATCATGTCCAACCTCCATCCAATGTTATGACCTGCCCTGTCAGATATTCATTGCCAGTGCACAAAAGTTTCACAAGCTCCGCTGCCTCCTCCGGACGCCCGATCCGGTCAGCCGGTATTTCCTGTATCAGCATTCTCATCTCCTCCTCGTCAAAGCATCTGTTCATATCCGTGTCGATCACACCGCACGCAACCGCATTCACCTGAATATTGCTGGGCGCCAGTTCTTTTGCGAGAGCGCGCGTAAACGCGTTGACCCCGCCCTTTGACGCAGAATAAGCTACTTCCATCGATGCACCCGTACTTCCCCACACGGAGGAAATGTTGATGATCTTCCCCCGGCGGCGGCGCACCATCTCCGGCACCGCGTGCCTGCATGTCAGAAAACATGCGCTCAGATTGATATCGATCACCTCACGCCACTGCTGGTATGTCATATCTGTCAAAAGTCCCACATAGGAAATTCCTGCATTGTTTACCAGCACGTCAAGATACGGAATATCGCGAAACATTTCCGATACCTTATCTTCGTCACAGATAGAAAATGCGTAACAATAACATTGTATTCCATATGACCTGCGAAGTTCCTCTGCCAGACTGTCCAGCAGTTCCCTGTTATTGCGGCAGGTCAAGTACAGATCAAACCCTGATGACGCAAGCGCCGACGCGACCGACCGCCCGATCCCCCTGGATGCCCCTGTAATGAGCGCCTTTTTTCTGTCTGCTCCGGACATTCTTATCGTCTCTCCTTTCCATTATTTCATACACTGCATTTTAAAACAGGAAAGCCGCAGATCACCGCGGCTTATCCACAAAACACATCGCGAACCTGTAAAGACACGCGCTAAGGAACTGCTCAAAAATAACCTATGCATCCTGATTTGTCTATTTCCGAACAGTTTCTAATCCTGTGCGACAACTTCCTTATAAAATTCGGCGTAATCCTTTCTCTTATCCTTCGTGAACTGGATCGCTGTCCTCGGGTGCTGGTTCAGAAGCCCTGTCATCATATACTGCAGGTCAAACCCCCACACCACACCGTCCTCCTTGAGCTTGTTCATATACTGTTCGATAAACTGGATCACATAGTAATTGTTGTACTTCGGATTGTGCAGAAATCCGAGCAGCAGCTCCATCGCACAGTTTCCCGCGCCTCTGCCCATACCGGAGTATGTGGCGTCGAGCCAGTCCACCCCGTCGCCGACCGCCTCGATCGTGTTGGCAAATGCAAGCTGCTGGTTGTTGTGTGCATGGATGCCGAGCTTCTTCCCGTACTTGGCCGCAAACTCCATGTAGGTGTCCGCGATCCGCGCGATCTGTTCCGGATACAGCGAGCCGAAACTGTCAACGATATAGAATACATCTGCCGACGTCTTCCCCAGAATATCAAGCGCCACGCGCAGATCGCTCTCAAGCCCGCTCGAGATCGCCATGATATTGCAGCTCACCTCATATCCCTTTTTCTTCGCATCCTCGATCATATCCGCAGCAGCCGGTATCGTGTTCAGATACGTCGCCACACGGATCAGGTCGACCGGGCTCTCCGATCTGCTGACGATATCCTTCCTGTAATCACATCTCCCAACATCCGCCATGACCGCGATCTTGAGACCGGTATCGTTGTCCCCGACGATCGCACGGATGTCGTCGTCGTCGCAGAACTTCCATTTTCCAAATTTGCTCTCGTCGAACATCTCCTTTGACGCCTTATATCCCATCTCCATATAATCCACGCCGGCCCTGATATTCGCGATATACAGCGCCTCGACAAACTCATCTGTAAAATAAAAGTCATTCACCAGGCCGCCATCCCTCAGAGTCGCATCAACCACCTTGATGCTCGAACGATAATCCATCAAACTAACAATCTCTTTCATCTTCCTCTTCTCCTACCGTCTGATTTGCAGTACCCATCTCCAGTATAGCATTGCAAAAAGCACTGAGTCTATACCAGCTTAAGAAATTTTAACACTTTAAAGTATAAAAGTCAATCCCCCGCAAGCCCTTTTTGCAATGGCAAATTTTCAGGCATTATGACAGGACATTCCATTCCCGGCCTGAAAGTATATGCCGGCCAACACAAAAAGATGTCTTTCGAACAAATATATTGTTCGAAAGACATCTCCAGCTTTCGTAAAAATAAATTATCTCTTGGAGAACTGCGGTGCACGGCGCGCTGCCTTCAAACCGTACTGAAATTCTTTGATTGCAGTTTTTCCTTGATTTTACGGGCTTTCCCGGCTTTTCATTGTTCAGTTATCCTATGTGGGAACCACGAAAAATAGCAATTTCTTAATCATCGGTGGCCTGATGGAAAGCGCCATTTACCACGCCAAACAACTCCTCTGGCTTATTATGCTTCACCTTTGCGTAGATGTCCATAGTTGTTTTGCTGTTTTCATGCCCTGCAAGGTACTGGACAGTCTTAGGGTCCACCCCGGAATACAGCAGGTTGGTGATATAGGTGTGGCGCAGCAAATGTGGTGTCACATGGAAATCCAGTGTATAGTGAATCTTGGGATTATTTTTCTGCGTCATCCCCAGTGACGGTGTGACGGTGTACTTGATGCTCTGCCCATTTACATATTTATAATAGTTACGCGCCTGAGTAGAGCGGACCACCACATACTGCCATACCCTTTGAAATTGTGAGGCGGATAACGGCTCCCCGTTGCTGTCGGAAATCACATATTCCGAAACAGAGGTTTCTTTGACTTCCCGCAGGCAATCTACCAAGCACTTGGGAATTGGTATGTCCCTCCGGGCTGCTTTCGTTTTTAATGTGGTAGAAATCACCGGTCGGTTATGTTCTGTGCGCCATGCTCGCCTTACAGATATGTAGGGAGTAGGTTCGTCCAGAAATACACAGTCCCATTGCAATGCAAGGATTTCTTCCCGGCGCAGACCGGAATACAATCCAAGCACAATAAACAAGTGGGGAGGAAGTCCTTTGACCGTATCCAAAAGCACCTCTACCTGCTGATCTGTCAATGCCTCTTTCTTTTTTGCGGCCTTGCCACCCTTGCCCGATATGCCCACACAAGGATTGCTTTGAAGTATTTGGCTGCGCTCTGCCGAGTAAAAAACACATTTGAGGAGCATATTCACCTTACTGTATAATCCCTCTGATTTTTTCGACAGCGGCACAAGTGCCAGCCGAATATCGTCCGCTGTAACTTCCTCCATATACATCTCCCCCAGGGGCTTGATGATATAGTTCTTCATATCAGCGGTATAACCTTTCAATGTAGCAGCGGACACTTTGGCAGACTGCATAAGCAGCCACTTCTCGCAATACTCGGCCACTGTTGGATGCTG